>JADMIO012763367.1_pt1 | contig 19182 bp, 17 predicted proteins | sample 8958161 | NCBI WGS metagenome assembly JADMIO01 (sample SAMN16585339, study PRJNA669376) | soil metagenome | isolation source: Crop rotation soil | place: USA: Cullars Rotation, Alabama | collected 2011
CGCGACAACTTGTCCACGTGGAATTCTAAGCTTAGGATCCCAATGTGCTGGAAAGAACATCCCCGAATCCGTCGCATTCATCGTCCGCAGCGCCGCGCGGCGTGCTGTCCGGCAAGCGCGTGCTGGAACTGGGCCGCGTGCTGGCGGCGCCATACGCCTCGCAAATCCTCGGTGACCTGGGTGCGGAAATATTCAAATTCGAGCGGCCCGGGCAGGGCGACGACTCGCGCCACTACGCGCCGGTGTACATGCCCGCGATGGAGGGCGCGCCGGGCCTGGCCGGCCAGCGCGGCGACGCCGCGCATTTCATCAGTGTCAACCGCAACAAGAAAAGCATCACGCTCAACATCGCCGACCCGCGCGGCCAGGAAGTGATCAAGCGCCTCGCCGCCGACGCCGACGTGCTGATCGAGAACTACAAGACCGGCGACCTGGAGCGCTACGGACTCGGCTACGAACAGTTGTCGAAGATCAATCCACGCCTGGTGTACTGCTCGCTCACGGGCTACGGCCAGGACGGGCCCTACGCCGACCGCCCGGGCTTCGACCCGGTCTTCCAGGCCATGTGCGGCTTCATGTCGGTGACCGGCGTGGAGGACGGCAAGCCGGGGGCCGGGCCGCTGCGCGCCGGCATCAACGTCATCGACATCATCGCCGGCTGGAACGCCGCCATGGCCATCATGTCCGGGCTGTACGAGCGCGACACGCACTCGGGCAAGGGGCAGTTCCTGGACATCGCCCTGCTCGATGCCGGCGTGGCCATGATGAGCCACTCGGCGCAGCAGTACCTGGTGAACGGCGTGTCGCCGAAGCGCAGCGCCACCATGGGGCTGAAGACCGGCGTATCGGGCATCCTGCACTGCAAGGAAGCCGACGTGAACGTCAACGCCGGCCGCGACCATTTCTACGCCGCGCTGTGCAAGCTGTTCGGCCGCGAGGACCTGCTCGCCGACCCGCGCTTCAAGACCCAGGCGCAGCGCGGCGAGCACAACGAATGGCTGCTGGCCGAGTTCAACAAGACCGCGCCCGAGCGCTCGGCTGCGGACGTGGTCAAGGCCCTGAACGCCGCCGGCGTGCCGGCCGGCGCCATCAACAACATGCAGCAGTGCTTCGCCGATCCCCAGGTGCAGGCGCGGAAGCTCCGTGTGCCGCTGGCGCACCCGGCCAAACCCGACCTGCACGTCATCGCCAACCCCATGCATTTTTCCGAGACGCCGGTGTCCTACCGCATGCCGCCGCCGTTGCTGGGCCAACATACCGAGGAAGTGTTGAAGGGTTTGGGGATGGATGCACAGGCCATCGAGGCGCTGCGTCGAGACAAGGTGATCTGACCGCTGTTGGGCGGTCAGCCTCCTGGAAGTTACTTGGGTAGTCCGAGCATCCGCTCGGCCACGATGTTGCGGATGATCTCGTTCGATCCGCCCGAAATCGTCCAGATCCACGAGCTCAAATAATCGTAGTACGGACTGCCCTTGGGGAAATTGCCGGGGATGGGTGGCACGTCCAGGGTTTGTCCCGGCAGTCCGGCCACGCGCAGCAGCAGTTCCGACAGGCGCTGCTGCAGTTCGCTGTAGTGCAGCTTGATGAGCGGCGGGGTCTCGCCCACGGCGCCGGTGCGCTCCACCGTGTCGAGCAGGCGGCGCACCATGGCGCGCAGGGCCTGCAGCTCGGTGTAGCCCTGGATGAACTCGCGGCGCCACTGGTCGTCCTCGAACCACGGTTCGGAGCCGGCGCGGATGCGGTCGAGGATGCGCTCGTAGACCATCTGCGCGCGCTCGGAGTTGTTGAATATGAGCAGGCCGCGCTCGGTGGACAGCGTGGACTGCGCCACTTTCCAGCCCTCGTTTTCGGGGCCGATGCGGTTCTCCACCGGCACTTCCACGTCGTCGAGGAACACTTCGCAGAACTCCGCGTTGCCGTTGATCTGGTGGATGGGCTTGATGGTGACGCCACGGGCCTTGAGATCGACGATGAGCATGGTGATGCCGGCGTGCTTGGCGGCCTTGGGGTCGGTGCGGGCGAGCAGCAGGTAAAGGCTGGCGTTGGCCGCGCCCGACGACCAGATTTTCTGGCCGTTGACGATGTACTTGTCGCCGCGCAACTCGGCGCGGGTGCGCAGGCTGGCGAGGTCGGAGCCGGCGTTGGGCTCGGAGAAGCCCTGCGCCCACACCTCGCCGTGGCGCGCCGCCGGCACGTAGCGGGCGATCTGGTCGGGCGAGCCCCAGGCGTAGAAGGTCGCCGGCACGTGGTACTGCGAAATCGAGAACATGAGCAGGCCGGGCGCGTTGGCGCGGGCGAACTCTTCGTAAATAACCACTTGGTGGCGGATGGAGAATTCCTCGCCGCCCCATTGCACCGGCCAGTGCGGCACGGCCAGCCCCACGCTTTCCAGCTTGGCCAGCCAGTCGCGCTGCACCTTGGGGTATTCGTTGTCGTAGTCGCGCGCCAGGCGCGCCACCCAGTCCCCGGGCACGTTGCGCTTCAGCCAGTCGCGCAGCGTGACGCGGAAGGCGGCGAGGTCGCCGCGCTTATCGAGAATGACATTGTCGCGGGGCAGGGCCGCTTTGTTCTCTGCGTGATTGGCGCTCATGCCGCGTCCTTCGCCGTCAGCAGCCGCGCGGCCCGGTCGCGATGCCATTCGGAGTTGCCGAACAGCTGCTGGCTGAGCTTGGCGCGCTTGAGGAAGAAGTGGCAGTAATACTCCCAGGTGAAGCCCACGCCGCCGTGGAGCTGGATGGAATCGGCGGCGATCTTGGCGTAAGCATCGCAGGCGTAGAACTTGGCCATGGCGGCCCAGGTGGCGGCATCCTTGTCGCCGCTGCGCGCCACGGCTTCGGCCACCGCGGTGTCGGCGGCTTCGATCAGCACGCGGATGTCGGCGGCGCGGTGCTTGAGCGCCTGGAACGAGCCGATGGCCTTGCCGAACTGCTGGCGGGTCTTGAGGTATTCGACGGTCAGTTCAAAATCGCGCTTGGCGCCGCCAATGGAATCGGCGGCCAGCGCCAGCGAGCCCTGCGTCAGCAGCCGCTCGGCCAGCGCGCGGCCGTCGCCGGGCAGCAGGCGCTCGGCGGGAATATCGCCGTCGAACTTGATCGAACCCAGGTGCCGGGTCAGGTCAGCGGTCTTTTGCAATTCGATGGCGACGCCGTCGGCGGCGGGTTCGAGCAGCAGCGCGCGCACCGCGCCGGCCTCGTCGCGCGCGAACACCAGCACCAGCTTTGCGCCGTCCGGGCTGGGCAGGCCCGCCACGCTGCCGGACAGGCGCAGCTTCGCGCCCTGGTTCTTCAACTCGGGCAGGCGTCCCGCGACGGCGTCGGCTGGGGAACTCAGCGAGGCGATGCAATGGCCCTGCGCGATTTCCGGCAGCCAGCGATCCAGCACCGCGGCCGGCGCGGCGGCCACCAGTGCGTCGGCGCACAGCACCGTGGGAAGGAAGGGGATGGGTGCCAGCCAGCGGCCCAGCTCCTCGTGGATGACGGCCATTTCGGCCGTGCCCAGTTCGCTGCCGCCATGCTTCTCGGGCAGCGCCAGGCTGAGCCAGCCCAGCTCGGCGGCCGTGCGCCACAGATCCTGGTCGATGCGCGCGCCGCTGTCGATGAAACGCCGCAGTTTGTCGAGCTCGAGCTTGTCTTGCAGCACATCGCGGGCAGCCGTGCGCAGCTCTTCGGTGAGATTTGTGTCGGTCATGAGAGGCGAAAGTATACTTGAAGGCGGAGTCCAAGAACGCCCTGTGCACGAGGCAGGAGCAGGGTTTCGCATGCCAGAACACCACGGGAGCGCAACAATGAGTGGAGTGACATGGACGCGCGTTCCAACCTTGCGGTGAGCTATGCCGACGTGGCCGCGGCGGCCGAGCGCATTGCCGCATACGTGCACCGCACGCCGGTCATGACGTCAAGCAGCGTGGACGCGCGCACCGGTGCACAGGTGTTCTTCAAGTGCGAGAACTTCCAGCGCTCCGGCGCCTTCAAGACGCGCGGCGCGTTCAACGCCTTGCTGCAGCTAACCGACGGGGAGCACAAACGCGGCGTCCTGGCCTATTCCTCGGGCAACCACGCCCAGGCCGTGGCGCTGGCCGCGCGCGAACTGCACGTGCACGCCGTTATCGTCATGCCCATCGACGCGCCCGAAGTGAAATTCTCGGCGACGCGCGGCTACGGCGCCGAGGTCATCACGTACGACCGCCACAAGGTGGAGCGCGAGGCCTTCGCCCACGCCGTGGCCCGCGAACGCCAGCTCGCCGTCATCCCGCCTTTCGACCACCCGCACATCGTGGCCGGGCAGGGCACGGCGGCCAAAGAACTGTTCGAGGAGGTAGGGCCGCTCGACTGGCTGTTCGTCCCCTGCGGAGGAGGCGGGTTGATTTCGGGTTCGGCGCTGGCGGCCGAGGCGCTGTCGCCCGGCTGCAAGGTGGTGGGCGTGGAGCCCGAGGCGGGCGACGATGCCACGCGCTCGTTCCACAGCCGCACGCTGCAAAGCTGCCACAACCCGGACACCATTGCGGATGGTGCCCGGACGCATTCGCTGGGGAAGGTGACTTTTCCCATTGTCATGGCCAAGGTGCATGACATGGTGACTGTGGATGATGATGAGTTGTTGTTGGCGATGTTTTATTTGTGGGAGCGGATGAAGATTGTTGTTGAGCCTACCGGGGCGCTGGGGGCGGCGGGGTTGTTTGGGCGCAATCGGGCGATGGCCGGGGGCAAGGTCGGGGTTTTGATTTCCGGGGGGAATGCTGATGTCAAGGCGTTGGCGCGGTATGCGTGACGGTTTTGTTTGCTGTTTCTTTGGTTTTTTGCAGAGGTAATTTTGGCGCTTTGTTTCGCCCTGCTGGGCGAGTGACTTTCTTTTGCGTCGCCAAAAGAAAGTCACCAAAGAAAAGGCGACCCTACGGGGGCGGTTGCTGCGCAACTCCCCTGTGGTGCTCGGGGTGTCGGGCCGGCGCGTAAACTCGGGCGCGAAGCGCCCTCAGACAAACGCGCCGGACGGCTCCCGCCACCCCTGCGCTCCTCGGCGTCCCCGAAGGGGACCAACACCTAGTGCCGGATTTTAATTGTTATTCCCTCGCATTCGCGGGAATGACGGAACTCCGTGACACCGTTCGCACCCGGGTGGTTTGCCTTTGGGCCCCTTGAGAGTTGCCGAGCAGCACAGCCTGCCCCGGGGTTTCGGCGAGCACTGTCTGAGGGAGCGTAGCGACCGAGTTGCGCAGCCGCCGGGGCAGGCGAGCAGCGCAGGGTAGTCGGGCCTCCGGCCCGACCAACGAACCGGGGTCGCCTTTTCTTTGGATACTTTCTTTTGGCGACGCAAAAGAAAGTATCTCGCCCAGCAGGGCGAAACCCAGCGAAAAAAAACACGCGAGATAAGCGCGGCTGCCTACGGCTTAGGCATCAAAGCCTCAGGCAGAGGAATAAATTCCGTCTCCCCAGGCACCTTGGCAAACTTCCCGTCCACCCAATCCCGCTTCGCCTGCTCAATCCGCTCCCGCGAACTGCTGACAAAATTCCAAACCACAAACCGCGAACCGATGGGATCGCCCCCAAACACCGCAAACCGCGCCGGCGCCAGCGCCTTCACCGACAAAGTCGCCCCCTGCTTCAGCACCGCAAGCTGCCCAGCCGCCACCGGCTCTGCCCCTTTGCAATCCAGGCTCCCCTCGGCCAGATAAAGAGCCGACTCTTTCTCCTCGACGGACAAGCTCATCTGCCCGCCCACCGGCAACGTGAACACTGTAAACAGCGTCCGCGACACCGCCTTCACCGGCGACGTCATCCCAAACGCGCTACCCACAATGAGCGTGCCCATGGCATCAGCACAACGAATGACAGGCAAATCCCCCGCCCCCACGTGCTGAAACAGCGGCGCACTCTCCTCCGCCTCGTTCGGCAACCCCACCCAGAACTGCAACCCGTGCACCCGCGACCCCGCCGCCCGCAAGTCCGGCGGCGTGCGCTCGGAATGCACAATGCCGCGCCCCGCGCTCATCCAGTTCACCTCCCCGGGGCGAATGAGCTGCACCGAGCCCAGGCTGTCGCGGTGCATGATGGCGCCCTCGAACAGCCAGGTGACCGTGGCCAGGGCGATGTGCGGATGCGGGCGCACGTCCATGCCTTCGCCGGGCGGCAGGCGGTGCGGGCCCATGTGGTCGAGGAACACGAACGGGCCCACCGAGCGGCGCTCGGCGTGGGGAATGGCGCGGCGCACGGTGAAACCGCCGCCGAGATCGGCGGTGCGGGGGATGAGGATGTTTTCGATGGCGTTCATGTGAGGCCCAGTCAAAAGGATGAGCCGCTTTCCAGCGGCAACCCCGCCCCGCGCCAGGCGTTGGTGCCGCCGTCCACGTGCACCACGCGCCTGAACCCGGCGTCGCGCAACTGCCTGGCCGCGAACTGGCTGCGCGTGCCGGTCTGGCAGATGCAATACACGCGGTCGTCCACACCGATGAACTCTTTCAGCGCCGCAGGGTTGAGCGCGTCGAGGGGCAGGCATTCGGCGTCGGGCACGTGGGCGCGCTCGAATTCGGGGACGGTGCGCACGTCGAGCAGGCGCGCTTGCGCCGGCCGGTCCGGCGCCAGCCAGACCTGGGCGAACTGCTCCACCGACATGTTCAGGGGATCGGCCGGCGCCGCCTGCACGGGCGCGCCGGTCCAGGCCGTGCCGCCGGCGAGGTTGGCGGGCACGGCTTCGTGGATGCGCTTGGGCTCGGGCAGGCCGAGGTTGTTCATGATGTGCACGAACTCTTCCAGGCTCTTGCCGGTGACGCGGGCGTTGAACAGCTTCTCCTCGCCGATGCTGCTCACGCGCCGGCCCTTGTAGTCGTGGCCGGGGTAGACCAGCACCTGCTCGTCCAGGGCGAAGAGTTTTTCGGTGATGCTGCGGTACATCTGTTCCGCGCTGCCACCTTGGAAGTCGGTGCGTCCGCAGCCGCCGATGAACAGCGTGTCGCCGCTGAACAGGCGGTCGCGCCACAGGTAGCACACGCTGCCAGGGGTGTGGCCGGGCGTGGCGATGACCATGATTTCCTCTTGGCCGAACAGCACCACGTCGCCGTCCTGCAGGTGGCGGTCGAAGCCCTGGGCGTTGCAGTCCGCCGACACCGCGGTCTGGAAGGGGAACGCCGGCGTCCTTCCCGTTGCGCCCTCCCGCGCCTGGCCTTGCACGAGCGCTTCGCGCAGCGCCATCGCCCCCGTGACGTGGTCGGCGTGCACGTGCGTTTCCAGGGTGTAGCGCAGCCGCAGGCCGGCCTGGCCGATCAGTTCCAGGTAGGTGGCGACCTGCTCCAGCACCGGGTCGATGAGCACGGCCTCGTGCGTGGCGTCGTCGGCCAAGAGGTATGAATAGGTGGAGGAGGCCGGGTCGAACAATTGGCGGAACATGGTGGGCTTTCAGCCGCGGCCGAGAAAGGGCATGGACAGCGGCAGCACAATGCTCTCATAGAACAGCACGTCGGGCGGCATGGCGGCCATGGCCACGGCGATGCGGGCCACGTTGGCCGCGTCCATGAGGCCCTCGCCGCGCACCTTGTCCTCCTGGCCGCTCCACACGCCGGGAATGGTGTTGCCGGGATGAATGATGGACACGCCCACCCCGTAATCGCGCGCCTCGATAGCCAGCGACCGGGTCAGCCCGTCCAGGCCATACTTGGAGGCGGCGTAGGCCGCCGAGCGCGCCCGTGGCACCTTGGCCGCGGTGCTGCCGATGTTGATGATGCGCCCGCTTTGGCGCGGCTTCATGTGGCGCAGGGCCTCGCGGCAGCAGATGAAGGCGCCGGTGAGGTTCACTTCCAGCATGGCGCGCCATGCGGAGAGCGGCAGTTCGTCGCTGGGGCCGCCGCCGAAGGCGCCGGCGTTGTTGACCAGGAGGTCCAGCGGGCCGTGCGCCGCGACGGCTTCGCGGAACAGCCGCGACACGTCGTCCTCCGAGGTGACGTCGGCGACGACGGCGAGCGCCTGTCCACCGCCGGCGCGAATGTCCGCCGCGGCCTGCTCCAGCTTGTCGCGGTTGCGCCCGCACAGCGCCACCGCGCCGCCGGCGGCCGCAACGGCCTCGGCAATGGCACGCCCGATGCCGCCTCCGCCGCCCGTGACGATGGCGGTTTTTCCGGCCAGTTCGGCGCTCATGGCCTGTTCGGGTCCGGTCAGTACATCCAGATCAGGCCCACCACCAGCGCGGTGGAGAACAGCGTGATCCAGAACATGCCGACAAAGCGCTGCCGGTCGGTGGGCGAAATGCCGCCCTTTTTCTTCCTGGCCATGGAAATGTCCACGGCGATCAGCGCCATGCCGATGAGGAAAGTGATAACGCCCCACTTGACCATGCCGGCTCCCTGTCTTGTGCGAATGTCAAGTTTACCGAAGCGCGCGCAAGGGGTGCGTGCAAATGCCGCATGGGCATGGTGCCGCGCCGCCCGCCGCCGGAGGCTGTATCATCTGCGGGCCAAAAATGGGAGGTGTTTTTTGGACCGCTACCTGCTGTGGCTGATTTGCGGCTTCGTGCTGGCCATCGCCGAGCTGCTGACCGGCACCTTCTACCTGCTGGTGCTGGGCGTGGCCGCCTTTGCCGGCGCCCTGGTGGCCTGGCTGGGCTATGGCGATGCCGCCCAGGCCATCGTGGCCGCAATGGTGGCCGTGGCCGGCTCGCTGCTGGTGCGCTTCTGGGTGCGCGGCCGCAAGCGCGCCTCCCTTGAGCCGGCCATGCCTGCGCTGGACGTGGGCCAGCCGGTGGTGTTCGACACCTGGACCGACCAGGCCGGCGGACGCGCCCGGGTGCGCTACCGCGACACACTCTGGGACGCCGTCGTGCAGGGCGATGCGGCCGCGCCCGGCGACACCCTGTACATCGTGGCCGTGGACGGCAGCACGCTGCGCGTGGCGCGGCGGGCCTGATCCGCGCCCCGCATTCCGCATACCTCAAAGGGAGCTCGCATGGGAACCGTCCTGATCGTCATCGTCGTCGTGGCCATCGTGTTCGTGGTGCAAGGCGTCAAGGTGGTGCCGCAGCAGAACGCCTGGGTGGTGGAGCGCCTGGGCCGCTTCCACGCCATTCTCGAGCCCGGGCTGAAGATCATCGTGCCCTTCATCGACCGCCTGGCCTACAAGCACTCGCTGAAAGAAATCCCCCTGGATGTTTCCGAGCAGGTGTGCATCACGCGCGACAATACCCAGCTCTCGGTGGACGGCATCATCTACTTCCAGGTCACCGACCCGCGGCTGGCCTCCTACGGGTCATCCAATTACATCGCCGCCATCACCCAGCTCGCGCAGACCGCGCTGCGCTCGGAAATCGGCAAGATGGAACTGGACAAGACCTTCGAGTCGCGCGACGAGATGAACAAGCAGGTGGTGGCGGTGCTGGACGAGGCCGGGCGCAGCTGGGGCGTGAAGGTGCTGCGCTACGAGATCAAGAACATCACCCCGCCCGAGACCATCCTGCGTTCCATGCAGCAGCAGATCACCGCCGAACGCGAGAAGAGAGCTTTAATAGCGAAATCCGAGGGCGAGAAACAGCAGGAAATCAACGTGGCGGAAGGCGAGAAGCAGGCCGCCGTGTTGAAGTCGGAAGGTGAAAAAACCTCCCGCATCAATCGCGCCCAAGGTGAAGCAACGGCCTTGCGATTGGTGGCGGAAGCGACGGCCGCGGCCGTGGAGGCGGTGGCTGCCTCCATGAGCAAGGAAGGCGGCCAGCAGGCCGCCAACCTGAAAATTGCCGAGCTGTACATCAACGCGCTGGCGCTGATGGCGAGGACCAACAACACCATGATCGTGCCGGCCAACGTGTCGGATGTGGCGGGCGTTGTCGCCACTGCAATGAGCGTGCTGGACAAGACACGCCCACCGGCAAGAACGTAGTCGGGCCAAACTGATCGGCACGGGCCACCGATTAGTGGGAGGCCGGCAAGACGAAATGGATTCGACCCCGGTCGGCAGCCACCGGTCTACGTGGCGAGGCGTATCGCCGGCTCGGGCCGAATCTCTTTTTCTTGTATTCGACTTCCCGGGCTTTCAGAAAATTCCGGCGTAGCGTGTCAGGCGGCGCGCGGCATCGACGCGGCAGGCGGGTTGGGCACCGAATACATCTTCGCCGCGTTTTCCCAAACCAGTTTCAGGCGCGTGGCCTCCGGCAACTGCCCAAAGTGCTTCTGTATGTGCGCCACCGAATTCGGGAATGAGGAATTCGAATGCGGATAGTCCGACGCCCACATCAAAGTTGATTCCCCGATCACGTCCAGCATGCGTATGCCCATGGGGTCGCCCTCGAACGTGGCGAAGAAGTTGCGGCCGAACCACTCGAAGGGATGGGTCTTGAAGCCCTCGTCCAGGGCGAACTTGGTGAACACGCGGTCGGAGCGCTCCTTCCAGTGCGGGATCCAGCCGATGTCGCCTTCCACGCTGATGATGCGCAGGTCGGGGTAGCGCTCGAAGCAGCCGCTCCAGAAAATGTTGGAGAAGGATTCGATCACCGACAGGTAGGCGGCGTGGATGTACAGCCCCATGCCGTGCTTGGTCTTGGCCAGCTCCGAGCGCGGCGGCATCCAGCGCGGCTTGCCGCCGTGCAGGCTGAGGATGAAGCCCAGGCGCGAGGCGGCGGCCCACAGCGGGTCCCACACTGGGTCGATCCAGTCCGACAGGTCGGGTTTCACCGGCAGCAGCATGCCCTTGACGTTGCCGAGCTTGGCCACGCGCTCCATTTCCTTGACCGCGGTTTGCGGGTCGCGGGTGGGGATCATGCCGTAGCCGATGAGCCGCGTGGTGTCGTGCTTGCAGAACTCGCTCATGTGGTCGTTGTAGACCTGGAACGTGGCGAGCTTGAGCTCGGGCTCGATGTCGACCTGATTCATGTGCAGGTCGAGCAGCATGTTGGGGTAGAGCACCGTCGCCCAGATGCCGTCGCGGTCCATGTCGGCGAGGCGGTCGGCGGGCTTCCAGAAGCCGGGGCGCACGTTCTCCCAGCGCGCCGGGATTTTCTTTTTCTTCTCCTCCAGCGTCTGGCCCGCGGCCACCAGCAGGTCGAGCGGCTTGGGCGGCGTGTCGCCGAGCTGGAAGGCCTGTCCGCCGTTGGGCAGGTCGACAATGCGCGGCCCCTGGGCGCGGAATTTCGCCGGCAGGCGCTCCTGCCACAGCGTGATGGGTTCCTGCAGGTGGTCGTCGGACGAAATGGCGGTGTATTGCATACGGACCTCCTTTTAATTGTTCACGACACTGCGCATGTCACTGCGCGGAGACGTATGGAAAGTGCGTCCCCGTGTTCAACCGTCTACCCCCTGGCGCCGGGCCTGACGCCGAGCGCTGCATACAGCGGGTCGTCGGGGCACTTGCCGCCGAACGGCACCTGCTTGCCGAAAATGCCGCGGCTCCAGTCGGTGACCTCGTCGTCGACGCGGAACCACGCCCACACCACGTCGCGGTGGATGATGCGCCATTCGTTGCCGCGCTTCTCGAAGCGGTCCAGGTAGCGGCCGCCGGCGAACAGTTCGCTGTCGCCCTTCTTGCTTTTCACGCGCTCGAAACCCACGTACTGCGACTCCACCCGCGCCGCCTGAGCGCCGTCCAGCTCGATCATGGCGTTGGTGATCATGTGCATCGTCGACTCGCGCCCGCGCAGGAACGGGATGACCCACTCGGCGAACTCCCAGGCGTTGCCGTTGTAGTGGGTGTGGTTGTCCACGGCCTCGGGCCAGTAGGCGGACTTGAGCGTCTCCAGGTCACAGCGGTCGATGCCCCTGCAATACCGATACAGACAGGCGCGGATGGCTTCCCGGTCAAGGAGTGCTTGTACCTCGGGATCGCGATCAGGCATGAGAGTTCCTTGCTTGTAAGCGGCAGGCATATACGAACGTCAGGACCTGTCTCGATTATAAGCACGTTCCCGGAGGGGAAGGGAACCGCGGGCTGTAGCTCGGAGAGGGCGTTTCAACCTCTTTCCGCGCAGCGGAAAGCCTCGTGAAATCGTAAAGACCCACGAGGCTTCCCGCTGGCGCGGGAAGGGATCGGAAACGCTAGTGCGGGGATTCGAGACCGAGCGCCCGTGGTGCGCGGGCTTCTTGCTTCTTTTTTCTACGTGACGATATCCACTGCTGCAGCCGTTCGAAGTAAATGTAGATCACGGGCGTGATGTACAAGGTCAGTACCTGCGACACCACCAGCCCCCCGACCACGGCTAAACCAAGTGCTTGCCGCGACTCGCCGCTCCCCCCGAGGCCAAGTGCTATCGGTAATGTGCCCATGAGGGCGGCAAAGGTGGTCATCATGATGGGACGGAAACGCACCAGGCATGCCTCCTGGATGGCCGCGGCCGGTGTCAGGCCTTCATTCCTCTGCGCTTCGATGGCGAAGTCGATCATGATGATGGCGTTCTTCTTCACGATGCCGATCAGCATGATGATGCCCACGAAGGCGTACATGTTGAGCTCCACCTTGAACAGCATCAGGGTGATGAGCGCGCCCAGGCCGGCGGTGGGCAGGCCGGACAGGATGGTCACCGGGTGCAGCAGGCTCTCGTACAGGATGCCCAGCACCAGGTAAATGACGAAAATGGCCAGCACCAGCAGGATGCCCATGCCGGCGAGCGAGCTCTGGAAGGCCTGCGCCGTGCCGGTGTAAGTGCCGTTCAGTGTTTGGGGCACCTTCAGCTCACGCATGGCGCGGTCGATGGACGCAATGGCCTGCGACAGCGACAGTCCGGGCTTGACGTCGAACGCCAGGGTCACCGAGGGCAACTGGCCGAGGTGGCTCACCGCCAGCGGCCCCACCCCGTAGCTGATATTGGCCACGGCGCTGAGCGGCACCAGCGGCCCGATATTGCCGGGGCCGCTGGTGGAGCGCACGTACAGCATGGGCAGCGCCGAGGGGTCGCGCTGGTAGCGCGGCGCGAGCTCGAGGATCACCCAGTACTGGTTGGTGGCGGTGTAGATGTTGGATATCTGCCGCGCGCCGAAGGAATCGGCCAGCGCCGCCTCGATGGTGTTGATGCTCACGCCCAGCGCCGAGGCCTTCTCGCGGTCGATCTGCACGTTGGCCTTGAGCTGCGCGATCTGCAGGTCGCTGGTCACGTCGGTGAGCTCGGGCAGCGACTTCATCTTGGCCTCGATGAGCGGCTCCCAGTGGTACAGCTCGGCTGTGCTCGCGCTCTGGATCACGTACTGGTAGGGGCTCTTGGTGATCTGTCCGCCGACGCGGATGACGGGCGGATTCTGGATGAACACGCGCATGCCCATGACCGCCTGCAGCTTGGGCCGCAGCGCGCGCGCCACGTCCTCGGCGGACTTGCGCTGGTCGCGCGGCTTGAGGATGATGGTCAGGCGTCCGAGGTTCAGCGCCGGGCTGCCGTTGCCGGCGCCGATGGAACTCATCACCGAGTCCACGCTGGGGTCCTTGCGCACGATGTCGGCCACGCGGCGCTGCAGGTCGGACATGGCGTCGAAGGAAATGTCCTGCGCGGCCTCGGTGAAGCCGATGAGCTGGCCGCTGTCGTCGTTGGGGAGGAAGCCCTTGGGCGAGGTGGTGAACAGCACCGCGGTGGCGGCGAGGATGGCCGCGAACACCGCCATCACCGCGCGCGGGTGGCCGATGGCTACGTGCAGGGTGCGCGCATAGGCGGCCTTGGTGGACTCGAAAGAGTGCTCGATGAGGTTGAACATCCGGCCGTGGCGGTCCTTGCGGTGGTCGGCCAGCAGCCGGCTGCACATCATGGGCGTGAGCGTCAGCGACACGAAGGCCGAGATCAGCACCGCCGCCATGATGGTCACGGCGAATTCGTGCAGCAGCCGTCCCAGGATGCCGCCCATCAGCAGCACCGGGATGAACACCGCCATCACCGAGGTGGTCATGGATACCACCGTGAAGGCAATCTCCTTGGTGCCGTCCAGCGTGGCCTGCAGCGCGCTCTTGCCCATTTCCACGTGCCGGGTGATGTTCTCCAGCACCACGATGGCGTCGTCCACCACGAAGCCCACCGCCAGCGTCAACGCCATGAGCGACAGGTTGTCGATGCTGTAGTTGAGCAGGTACATGAGCGCGAAGGTGCCGATCACGCAGATGGGCAGGGCGATGCTGGGGATGAGCGTGGCCGACAGGTTGCGCAGGAACACGAAAATCACGCCGATCACCAGCACCAGGGAGGCGAACAGCGTGAACTGCACCTCCTGCACCGACTGGCGGATGGTGGTGGAGCGGTCGTACAGCGTGTCGATGCTGATGCCGGGCGGGACCTCGCTGCGGAAGGTGGGCAGCAGCTTCTTCACCTGGTCCACTACCTGGATGGTATTGGTGCCGGGCTGCCGGAAAATGGCGAGCACGATGCCGCGCTTGCCGTTGAACCACGCCGCCACCTTGTCGTTCTGCACGCCGTCGATGACGCGGCCGACTTCCCGCAACCGCACCGGCGAGCCGTTCTTGTAGGCCACGATGACGGGGCGGAAGGCCTGGGCGTCGAAGAGCTGGCCGTTAGCCTGCACGGCGTACATGCGGTCGCGGCCGTAGAGCGTGCCGGTGGGCAGGTTGACGTTGGCGCTGGCCACGGACTGCTCCACATCGGTGATGCCCACGCCGCGCGTGGCCAGCGCCGACGGATCGACCTGCACGCGCACGGCGTATTTCTGCTGGCCGAACACCGACACCTGGGCGATGCCGTTGATGGTGGAAATGCGCTGCGCGAGGTAGGTCTCGGCGTACTCGTCCACGGTGGACAGCGGCAGCGTGTCCGAGGTCAGGGCGAGGAAGAACACCGGGAAGTCGGCCGGGTTGACCTTGCGGAACGACGGCGGCGTCGACATGGTGGGCGGCAGCAGGCGCGCCGCCGCGGCGATGCTGGAGTTCACATCCTGCGCAGCCGCGTCGATGTTGCGGTCGAGCGAGAACTGGATGGTGATGTTGGTTTCGCCGGTGCCGCTCACCGAGGTCATGGAGTCGATGCCGGCGATGGTGGAGAACTGCTTCTCCAGCGGCGTGGCCACGGCCGAGGCCATGGTCTCGGGGCTGGCGCCGGCGAGGTCGGCCGTCACCTGGATGGTGGGGAAATCGACGTTGGGCAGCAGGTTGACCGGCAGCAGCCGGTAGCTGACGATGCCGAAGATGACAATGCCCATCATGACCAGGAAGGTCATGATGGGCCGCCGGATGAAGGGCTCGGCGATATTCATGGGGCCGTCAACCTTATGAATGGATTACGTGAAGCATGCAGCAGTGAAGCCCGCAAAAAAGGGGCGCTTGCGGACGCGCCCCTGTGCGTTTGATCCTGTCCGCCCCGCCTAGGAGTGGACGCTGACTTTGCTGCCGGGCGCGAGCCGGAGCTGCCCGGCCGTGACCACCTTCTCGTCCTTGGCCAGGCCGCGGGCGATGACCGAATCGCCGCCGACGGCGCGGTCCACCACCACGCTGCGCAATTCAGCGGTCATGTCGGGTTTCACCACGTAGACGAAGTTGCCGCTGGGCCCGGTCTGAATCGACTGCGTGGGCACCAGCAGTAGGTCCTTGTCCTCTTTCAGTGTCAGCGTGATGTTGATGAACTGTCCGGGCCACAGCATGTTGTCGTGGTTCTCGAATTGCGCGCGCAGCTTGATGGTGCCGGTGGTGGGATCGACCGCATTGTCGACGAACACCAGGCGGCCCTTGGCGAGCGGGGTGTTCGGCGCGGGCCCCGGTTGCGTCCCGGCCGCGGCCGGCGCGGCGGGGGACTCGCCGCCCGCATCGCCGCCGGGGGCTGCGTTGGCCGAAGTGAGCGCGGGCGCGGGCGCCCTGGCCACCACTTCGATGGGCCCGTCCTTCATGTAGGTGCGGATGGCCGCGAGCTGTTGCTCGGGCACGGCGAAGTTCACGTAGATCGGGTGCACCTGGTTGATCACCACCAGTGCGTTGGTGTCGTTGGCTTTCACCAGGTTGCCGCGCTGGATCATGGTCTTGCCCGGGTAGCCGTCGATGGGCGAGCGGATGACGGTGTAGGACAGGTTGAGCCGCGCCGTCTCGACCGCGGCGGCGCTGGCCTTGGCCACGGCCACGGCCGTCTCCGCGTTGGTGCGGTACTGCGAATACGCGTCCTTGGAAATGAAGTTCTTGTCCAGCAGTTCCTGGTAGCGGCGCTCCTGTGCCTGCGCCTGATCGCGCGCCGCCGCGTCGCGCGCCGCGCTCGCCTCAGCCTGCGCCAGCACAGCCTGGAAGGGGCGCGGATCGACCTTGAACAGCGTGGCACCCTGGCGAACTTCCTGGCCGTCGGTGAAATCCACTTCCATGATCTCGCCGTCCACGCGCGCCTTCAACGCCACGGTGGAATAGGGTTCGACGTTGCCGATGGCCTGCAATTGCAGCGGCACGGTGCGCTGCGCGACCACGGCCACGTCCACCGCGACGGCGGCATTGGCCGCGGCTGAAGCCGAGGGCGCGTCGGCCGCGCGGCTTTCGGTTCCGGAGCGGGTGAGGTAGAAACCGGCGGCGCCGGCGATGGCGCATACGCCGACCACGACGGCGAGGCGCTTGAAACCAGAAGATGTGGGCATTGCTGCTCGATGAAAAATGAAAGCACGCGCAGACCTGCGGAACTGCGCTGTTAGCATAGGTTGTTGCATCCGGCGGCGCTGTTACCAATTGTTATTCTTCGTCGCCGGCCTCCCTTGCGGAGGCCATGGAAAAGCGCGCCGCCGCACACGGCAAAGACTACCGGCCTGCAATCACCAAAAATTGACAAGCCCCTTACGTCGGCGCTGTCATTGGGTCCGCATCAGCAGGTTCAGCAACGTCGCCTGAAGGGGGGGCCGCGTAAACCGCGGCGTGGCGCACGAACGCACAGAACAGCATTCGCTGTCACAATAGACGGTTCGATGAGGAGTTTTCGCGATGCATACCGAAGTACATGTACATGGCGTGGTGCCTCTCAAGGGCGGCGTGACGCAGACCGAGGTGGAGCAGGCCATCAAGGCGTGGCTCGAATACGTGGACCTCGACGGCCTGTCCGACGCGCGCAGCGCCAACCAGGACGAGCCGGGCATCGTTTACGACCGCCGCCGCCGCGTGCTGGACATCTGCTGGACAGGCTGGGTGGGGCGCAATTTCCAGCGCGCGCTGGAATCGGCTTTCGAGACGCTAGGCCCTTATGCCGAGGACGCCGCCGGAGTGGAAGTGAGCTTCTATCACGACGACGGCCGCGACGAGCGCACCATGGTGTTCGTGGGGCCCTCGGCCCAGTCCATCCAGGAGGCACAGCGCAGCACCATGCTGGACGACGTGTCCATGCTGCTGTCGCGGCATTTCACCGAGGGCGAGATCGGCGAAGCCCTGCAGCTCGTGCACCAGATGTTCGAGCGCCGCTGGGCTTCCAGCGACGGCACCCAGGGCAGCAGCCTTAGCCGGCCCGCAGTAGCGGGTACGCAACGGCCGGCCTCGGGGAAAAAGCACTTGCACTGAGGCAGGAAGCGGCGGGTTTCGAACCCGCAGAACGATAAAAAGGGGGCTTACGCCCCCTTTTTGTTTGGTGGGACGTGCCCCATGGTCCTGGCGCAGGTTTATTGGTGATAAAGCACTTTGAGTATATTAGTCAAATATTTGATTTTAAACGTGATAAAAATTTCGCCTTCCTTGTGAATAACTAACATAAGTCCCTGTCACCACTGAAAAAAACCTGAATCTAGACCTTGACCCCCAAAAAGCTTTGCTCTAAAGTGGTAAATAGTAGGGAATGGTGGGAAAAATTGGTTTTTTTGGGGAGTAAGGGGTGTTTCAGGGAGCAACCGAGCTCAGTCTGGATGCAAAGGGGCGGCTGGCTGTGCCAACCCGGCATCGTGACGCCCTGGTATCGGGCGGCGGCGCCCTGGTGCAGACCGCCCACCCCGATGGCTGCGTGCTGCTCTATCCCCGCCTCGCCTGGGAACCCATCGGTGCGCGCATCCAGTCCCTGTCCAGCTTCAACGAGCAGGCGCGCTGGTGGCAGCGCCTGTTGATGGGCTTCGCCGAAGAGCAACCCCTGGACGCGCAGGGGCGCCTGCTCATCTCACCCGCGCTGCGCAAGTTCGCCGGCTTGAAAAAGAACGTCATGCTGGTGGGGCAGGGCAGCCACTTCGAGATCTGGGACGTGGAGGCCTGGGACAGCAAACTCGCCCAGGCCATGAGCGCGGCGGGCTCCACGCCGCCGCCGGGCGCCGAGAACTTTTCGCTGTGATCGCGTGAGGCCCGAGTGACTGACACCCCAGCCGCCCTGCCTCCCGCCTCCGCGCCTCTCCACCAGCCGGTGCTGGCCGTGGAAGCCGTGGAAGCGTTGCGCATCGACGACAGCCCTTTGGAATCGGAGAGCGTCAGGTTGCCTGCGGTGGGCGGCAGTGCGCGAAGCGCCGCGCACAGTTTCGCTTCAACGCGGCGCGCAGGGTTGTACATCGACGCCACGTTCGGCCGCGGCGGCCACAGCCGGCTCATTCTCGAGCGCCTCGCGGCCGAAGGGCGCCTGCTCGCCATCGATCGCGACCAGGCCGCCATCGACGCCGGGCGCTCCATTCGCGACCCGCGGCTGGCGCTGGTGCACGCGCGCTTCGGCGCCCTGCGGGCCGCGCTCGGACAGGCGCTCCAGGACAACCACTGGGCGGGCGGCGTGCGCGCGCCGCAACCCGCCGCTGCCACCGACAACAACCGCCCGGACCCAAGCGCCGGCGCCGGTGCGGGGCTGGCAGACGGCGTGCTCATGGACCTGGGCGTGTCCTCGCCGCAACTGGACGAGGCCGGGCGCGGCTTCAGTTTCCGTTCCGACGGGCCGCTCGACATGCGCATGGACCAAAGCTCAGGGCTGACGGCCGCCGAATGGCTGGCCACGGCCCCGCAGGAACACATCAGGGAGGTGTTGGAACGCTATGGCCAAGAACGGTTTGCTAAGCAGGTTGCAAAGGCGATTGTTTCTGCTCGGGCAAGAGGGCCTATCGAACGGACCCGACAACTTGCCGCTGTCGTGGGTGAGGCCGTCCGCACGCGTGAGCCCGGGAAGGATCCGGCGACGCGGACGTTTCAAGCTCTACGGATTCACATCAATCAGGAGCTTGAGGAGCTGTCGCTAGCGCTGCCGCAGGCGCTGGAGGCCCTGCGCCCCGGCGGACGCCTGGCCGTGATCAGCTTCCATTCGCTGGAAGACCGCATGGTGAAGCACTTCTTCCGCGAAGCCGCGCAGGGCGCGCGCCTCCCCGAGCGCCTGCCGGTGCGCGCCGCCGACCTGGGAAAG
>JADMIO011276615.1_pt1 | contig 19177 bp, 17 predicted proteins | sample 8958161 | NCBI WGS metagenome assembly JADMIO01 (sample SAMN16585339, study PRJNA669376) | soil metagenome | isolation source: Crop rotation soil | place: USA: Cullars Rotation, Alabama | collected 2011
GGCCTTCCGAGGCCACGATGGCTTCGAGCCGCGCCAGGTCCTTGGGCTTGCGACGCGCCGCCGCTGCCGCCGCGATCGGCGGTTCCAGCGCCGTCAGCGCTTCCCAGACATCGTGGTAGCTCACGTCGTGCAGGGTGAGGGCGCGTGAGACGCCCGCGGCCACCGTGCCGCGCGCGGGGCGCGTCACCATCATGAGCTTGGAGCCGCGCTCGCGCTTGAGGACGCCGTTGGTCTCGAGTTCGCGCAGGGCCTCGCGCACGGTGCCCCGATGGACGCCGAACTGCCGCGCCAGTTCCGTCTCCGCGGGCAGGCGCTCGCCGGGGTTCAGCGTGCGGCCGGTGATGCGGTCGAGCAGGGCGGCCGCCACCTTGCGATAGGCGGGCTCCGCGCGGATGGGTTCGAATTCAGGCTGTGGCTTCATAGATCTCGCGGCCGATCAGCATGCGGCGGATCTCCTGCGTGCCCGCGCCGATCTCGTACAGCTTGGCGTCGCGCAGCAGCCGGCCCGCGGCGTAGTCGTTGATGTAGCCATTGCCGCCCAGCGCCTGGATGGCCTGCAGGCAGTTCTGCGTGGCGTGGTCGGCGCCGAACAGGATGGCTGCCGCCGCGTCCTGGCGGGAGCAGCGGCCCGCATCACAGGCACGGCCAATCGCATAGGAATACGCGCGCGCGGCATTCAGCGAGGCGTACATGTCCGCCACCTTGGCCTGCATGAGTTCGAAGGTGCCCACGGCCTGGCCGAACTGCTTGCGCTCGTGGATGTACGGCAGCACCAGGTCCAGCGCCGCGGCCATGAGTCCCAGCGGGCCGCCGCCGAGCACGGCGCGTTCGTAGTCCAGGCCTTTCATGAGCACGCGCACGCCACCATTCAGCTGGCCGAGCACATTGGCCTCGGGCACGAAGCAATTCTCGAACACCAGTTCGCAGGTGGACGAACCGCGCATGCCGAGCTTGTCCAGCTTCTGCGCGGTGGAGAAACCCGCGTAGCCCTTCTCGATGATGAATGCCGTGATGCCCTTGGGTCCCGCGGCCGGATCCGTCTTGCCGTAGACCACGAGCACGTCGGCATCGGGACCATTGGTGATCCACATCTTGCGGCCGGTCAGGGTATAGCCGCCGTCCGCCTTCACGGCGCGCAGCTGCATGGCCACCACGTCCGAGCCCGCGCCGGGTTCGCTCATGGCCAGCGCGCCCACGTGCTCGCCGGTGACCAGCTTGGGCAGGTACTGGTCGCGCTGCGCGTCGTTGCCGTTCAGCGCCAGCTGGTTCACGCAGAGATTGGAATGCGCGCCATAGGACAGACCCACCGAGCCCGAGGCCCGCGAGATCTCTTCCATGCAGATGATGTGCGCCAGGTAGCCCAGGTTGGCGCCGCCCCAGCGGTCCGGCACGGTGGTGCCTAACAAGCCGGCCTCGCCCAGCGCCGGCCAGAGGTCGCGCGGGAACTCGTTGCTGCGGTCGATCTCCTCCGCACGGGGCGCGATGCGTTCGCGCGCGAAGCGGCGCACCTGGTTGCGGACCTCGTCGAGCTCCTCGCCGAGGCCAAAGTCGAAATCACAGCGATCGAAGACGCTCATAGGAGATGACTCGCTTGCGCTCAATTGTCGGGTTGTACTATTGTCCGACAATCATGCCGGTGCTGGAATCCAAAGTCGATAGGAAAAGTGCCGAGTTCGCGGCCAATGCCGCGGCGCTGCGGGCGCTGGTCGAGGAACTGAAGGCCCGGCAGGCCCGCGTGGCGCTGGGCGGCGGCGAGGCTTCCCGGTCAAAGCACGTGGCGCGCGGCAAGCTGCTGCCCCGGGATCGCGTGGAAATGCTGCTGGATCCCGGCGCGCCGTTCCTCGAGCTCTCGCCGCTGGCGGCCTTCGGCATGTATGGCGACGAGTCGCCGGGCGCGGGAATCATCACCGGCGTCGGCCGAGTCTCCGGGCGCGAATGCCTGATCATCTGCAACGACCCGACGGTGAAGGGCGGCACGTATTACCCGGTCAGCATCAAGAAGCACCTGCGGGCGCAGAAGGTGGCCGAGGAGCATCGCCTGCCGTGCATCTATCTCGTGGACTCGGGCGGCGCGCACCTTCCCAGCCAGGACGAAGTCTTTCCGGACCAGGAACACTTCGGCCGCATCTTCTTCAACCAGGCCAACATGTCCGCGGCGGGCATTCCGCAGATCGCCGTGGTCATGGGTTCATGCACCGCCGGCGGCGCCTACGTGCCCGCCATGAGCGATGAATCCATCATCGTGCGCAACCAGGGCACCATTTTTCTCGGCGGCCCGCCGCTGGTGAAGGCGGCGACCGGCGAAGTGGTCAGCGCCGAGGAGCTCGGCGGCGGCGACGTGCACGCGCGTATCTCGGGCGTGGTGGATCACCTTGCGGAGAACGACTCGCATGCGCTCGGCATCGCGCGCCGGATCATCGCGGGGCTGCCAGTGGAAAAGGGGTCAGATTTATTTTCCGGCGGAGGCTCGCGTGGGTTCGCGAGGCATGGGACGGAAAATAAATCTGACCCCTTTTCCGAGCCGCTGCACCCGGCCGAGGATCTTTACGGCCTCATCCCCACCGACACCCGCAAGCCCTACGACGCACGCGAGATCATCGCGCGGCTGGTGGATGGCAGCGACTTCGACGAGTGGAAGGCGCGCTTCGGCACCACGCTGGTCACTGGCTTCGCGCGCATCCACGGCATGCCCGTGGCGATCCTCGCCAACAACGGCATCCTGTTCTCGGACTCCGCGCAGAAGGGTGCGCATTTCATCGAGCTGGCCTGCCAGCGCAGGATCCCACTGCTGTTCCTGCAGAACATCACCGGCTTCATGGTGGGCAAGAAGTACGAGAACGAGGGCATCGCGCGCCACGGCGCCAAGATGGTCACGGCCGTGGCCTGCGCCAAGGTTCCCAAGCTCACCGTCATCGTCGGCGGCAGTTTTGGCGCCGGCAATTACGGCATGTGCGGCCGCGCCTATGCGCCGCGCTTCCTGTGGACCTGGCCCAACTCGCGCATCTCGGTGATGGGCGGTGACCAAGCGGCCAACGTGCTGGCCACCGTGCGTCGCGATGCCATCGAGGCCAAGGGCGGCAGCTGGTCCGCCGAGGAAGAGACCGCGTTCAAGGCGCCGATCCGCGATCAGTACGAGACGCAGGGCAATCCGTACTACGCCACCGCCCGCCTTTGGGATGATGGCGTCATCGATCCCGTCGACACCCGCCGCTGCCTGGCGCTGGCCCTGCAGTTGGCGCTCAAACAACCCATTCCCGAAACCCGCTTCGGCGTCTTCCGGATGTGATGCATGACTATCTACCGGCATCTGGAGATCGAACAACGGGGCGCGGTCCGCTGGCTGTGGCTCAACCGCCCGGACGTGCGCAATGCCTTCAATGACGCGCTGATCGAGGAGATCGCGCGTGCCTTCGCGGAGGTCGAGGCCGCGCCCGACACCCGCGTCGTGGTGGTCGCCGGCCGAGGCCCGGTGTTCTGCGCCGGCGCGGATCTCAACTGGATGCGCTCCATGGCGCAGTTCACGCATGCCGAGAATCACGCCGATGCGCTGAAGGTCGCGCGCATGTTCCACGCCGTGCATTCGAGTTCGCGGCCGGTGATCGCGCGCGTGCATGGCGACGCCTTTGGCGGTGGTGTGGGGCTGGCCGCCGCCTGCGATATTGCCTTGGCCGCGGAGAGCGCGAGCTTCGCGCTTTCCGAAGTGAAGCTGGGCATCGTCGCCGCCACCATCTCGCCGCACCTGGTGCGCGCCATGGGCGCGCGGCAGGCCGGCCGGTTCATGCTCACCGGCGAGAAGTTCTCGGCCGCGCAGGCGAAGCAGGCCGGGCTGGTGCAGGAGATAGCCCCGGCGTCGGATCTCGACGCTGCCATCGAACGCTTCACCGGCCACCTGCTCAAGGCCAGTCCCGCCGCGGTGGCCGCCACCAAGCGCCTGCTGGCCGACGTGGTCGATCCCTCGCTGGAAGACGACGTGCTGCTGGCCGCCACTGCAAAGTGCATCGCGGACGCGCGCGTGTCGCCCGAGGGGCGCGAAGGACTGTCCGCCTTCCTGGAAAAACGCTCGCCTGGCTGGGCGCCGAAGTCCTGATGTTCACGCGCCTGCTGATCGCCAATCGTGGTGAGATCGCCTGTCGCGTGGCGCGCACCGCGAAGCGGATGGGAATCCACACCATCGCTGTTTATTCGGACGCCGATGCCAATGCCTTGCATGTCGCGATGTGCGACGAAGCCGTGCACATCGGCGCGCCGCGCGCGCAGGACAGCTACCTGCGTGGCGACGTGATCCTCGAGTTCGCGCGTCGCACGGGCGCGCAGGCCATCCATCCAGGTTATGGGTTCCTGTCCGAGAACGCGGAGTTCGCCGCCGCCTGCCGCGACGCCGGCATCGTGTTCGTCGGGCCTTCGCCCGAAGCCATCGCCTCGATGGGTTCCAAGTCCGCCGCCAAGGCCCTGATGGGCAACGCGGGCGTGCCGCTCACGCCGGGCTATCACGGTGACGACCAGGGCCGCGACAAGTTGCTGGAAGAGGCCAACCGCATCGGTTACCCGGTGCTGATCAAGGCGGTCTCGGGCGGCGGTGGCAAGGGCATGCGGCGCGTGGATCGCGCCGAGGATTTCCTGGCTGCGCTCGCCAGCTGCCAGCGCGAGGCGCTGGCCAGCTTCAAGGACTCGCGCGTGCTGGTGGAGAAATACCTCACCACCGCGCGGCACATCGAAGTCCAGGTGTTCGGCGACAACCAGGGCAACGCCGTCTATCTGTACGAGCGCGACTGCTCGGTGCAGCGCCGCCATCAAAAGGTGATCGAAGAAGCTCCTGCCCCGGGCATGACGCCGGAGCGCCGCCGGCAGATGGGCGAGGCGGCCGTCGCCGCCGCGCGCGCTGTCCACTACAGCGGTGCCGGCACCGTGGAGTTCATCGCCGAGCCCTCCGGCGCGTTCTATTTCATGGAAATGAATACGCGCCTGCAGGTGGAGCATCCGGTGACGGAGATGATCACCGGCCTGGATCTGGTGGAATGGCAATTGCGCGTGGCATCCGGTGAGCCACTGCCGTTGCAGCAGGAGCAGATCCCGCTCGGCGGCCACGCTATCGAGGCGCGCATCTACGCGGAGGATCCCGCGCGGGACTTCCTGCCCTCGATCGGATTGCTGCAGCATCTGAACACGCCGATTCCGCGCGCGGACCTGCGAATCGACACGGGCGTGCACGAGGGCGCGGAGATCACGCCCTTCTATGACCCGATGATCGCCAAACTCATCGTGCACGCACCCTCGCGCGAGGGCGCAGTGGCCAAGCTGCGCGCCGCGCTCGAGGAATACCGCATCGTCGGAGTGTCCAGCAACGTGGAGTTCCTGCACCGGCTGACCACGGCGCCGTCGTTCGTGCAGGCGCGCCTCGATACCGCGCTCATCGAACGCGAGCGCGAGCATCTCTTCCGCGCGACTCCGCCGGAGGAGGCCAGCTGGCAGCGCGCCGCGGCCGCCACCTTGGCGCCGAGTGATTCCGACGACACACCCTGGGGCAGTGCCGATGGCTGGCGTCTCGGGGGTGTTCGCCCCGCGCGGACGGTCCGGTTGCGTCTGGGGGACGAGGAACGCCTCGTCACGGTGCCGCTGCCGCCCGATCTGGCGGGCTCATACCTGGTTCCGACGGACGACGCCGTGCACCTGTTCGAGGGCGGCGCTCACCACGTGTTCCGTGTCATCGATCCCTATCTACCGCCCGCGGACACCGCGGATCACCACGGCGGCCTCGTCGCGCCCATGCCCGGCCGCGTGCTGGCCGTGATGGTCTCGCCCGGCCAGGACGTGGCGCGCGGCGCGCCGCTGGTGGTCATTGAAGCCATGAAGATGGAACACACCGTGACGGCGCCGCGCGCCGGCGTGGTGGAGAAGCTGTTCTGCGCCGCCGGCGAACAGATCAAGGAAGGCACGGAGCTGCTGATCCTGAAGTGAACCCGGATTCCGCGGGTCCGCCTGCAACCGGAGCGCCGCGCCATTCGTCCCAATTCCTGCGCCAGGACGAGCTGGTGGAGTCGCGCCGGGCGCGGCAGTATTCGTCCAACGTCCAGATCCTTGGGGATTCGAATGAAACACGCTCTCGCGGCCGCGTTCCTGCTGGCCCTGGCTTCCCTTTCGCACGCGGCGGATGAAGTCCGCTACGTGGCGCTGGTCAATGGCGGCAAGGACAAGGCCGGCCACCTGATCACCTCGCATAGCGGCGGCAAGTACAAGGCGGACTTCCTGTTCAAGGACAATGGCCGCGGGCCGGAGCTCAAGGAGGAGTTCACGCTGGCGGCGGACGGCACCTTCCAGACTTACAAGGTGAAGGGCACCAGCACCTTTGGTTCCGTGGTGGACGAGAGTTTCACCCGCAAGGGTGACAAGGCCGTCTGGAAGTCCACGTCGGACAAGGGTGAACAGGCGGTGACCGGCACGGCGATCTACTCGCCGCTGAATGGAACTCCGCAGGGCTTCACCGTGACGCTGGGCGCGCTCGCGAAGCGCGCCGACGGCAAGCTGCCCATGATTCCCAGCGGCACGCTGACCACGCGCAAGTTGCTGGAGCTGGAAGTCATGCGCGGCGCGAACAAGCAGAAGGTGCAATTGCTGGCGCTGACGGGCGTGGGCTTCACGCCGACCGCGGTGTGGGCGACCACGGGCGAGTCGCCGCGGCTGTTCGCCTTCATCTATCCCGGCTACCTGCAGCTCATCGAACAGGGCTGGGAAGCCAATGCGGCGGGCATGGAGACGCGGCAGATCGCGGCGGAGAAAGAGCTGCTGGTGGACTTCAACCAGCGTCTCACGCACGAGCTGCCGGGCAGCACCCTGATCAAGAACGCGCGGGTATTCGACAGCGAGAAGGCTGTTCTCGGGGGTCCTACCGATGTGCTTATCGAGGCGGGCCGCATCATCGAAGTGAGCCCCGCGGGCACCGGCCAGCGCAAGGGCGGACGCGTCATCGACGCCGCCAACCGGGTACTGCTGCCCGGGCTGTTCGACATGCACGTGCACGTGAGCTTCTGGGATGGTGGGCTGAACATCGCCACGGGCATCACCAGCGTCCGCGACATGGGCAATGACAACCCCACGTTGCTGGAGCTCATGAAGCAGGAGCAGGCGGGCGCCTTGCTGATGCCGCGCGTCACCGCCGCGGGTTTCATCGAGGGCGAGAGCCCGCATGCCTCGCGCAGCGGCTTCGTGGTAAAGAACCTCGACGACGCCAAGAAGGCCGTGGACTGGTACCACGACAACGGTTTCCCGCAGATCAAGATCTACAACTCCTTCCCCAAGGAGATCCTGGCGGATACCACCGAGTACGCGCACACCAAGGGAATGCGGGTCAGCGGGCACATCCCGGTCTGGCTGCGCGCGCAGGACGCGGTGCTGGCCGGTTACGACGAGATCCAGCACATCAACCAGGTGCTGCTGAACTTCCTGGTCACCGACAAGACGGACACGCGCACGCTGCAGCGCTTCTATCTGCCGGCGGAGAAGGTGGGCGGCCTGGACTTCAACTCCGTGGAAGTGCAGAAGTTCATCACCCTGCTGGCGGATCGCAAGATCGTGATCGACCCGACGCTGGCCACGTTCAACTTCGTGCGGCAGCAGGATGGCGTGATGTCACAGGAGTTCGCCGCGGTGGCGGATCATGTGCCGCCGGATGTGCGCCGCGGATTCCTCTCCGGGCAGATGAAGATCCCCGATGAGAAAACCCACCAGCGCTACGAGAAATCGTACGCGGGCATGATCGAGTTCGTCGGCCGCCTGTACGAGGCGGGCGTGCCGCTGGTCGCCGGCACCGACGACATTCCCGGATTCACCCTGCAGCGTGAACTCGAGCTCTACGTGGAAGCAGGTCTCACGCCGTCACAGGCGCTGCAGATCGCCACCTACAACGGCGCGAAGTATTCGCGCGTGCTCGACGACCGCGGCGTGATCTCGCCGGGCCGCCGCTCCGACCTGATCCTGGTCGACGGCGATCCCACGAAGAACATTTCCGATATCCGCAAGGTGGCCCTGGTGATAAAGGGCGACAAGGCTTACTACCCGAACGAGGTGTTCGAAGCGCAGGGCGTGAAGCCCTTCACGCCCGCGCTCGAAGTGAAGTGAATGGCCGCTCGCAGCACGCGCACCTAGTGGTGCGTGTGCTGCGAGATCATGCTCAGGCTGTAGCCGATGCGATCCGGGTGCGTGCTCACCGACAGATCTCCCAGCGACACCATGCCTACCAGGCGTTTGTCGCGATCCAGCACCGGCATGCGGCGGATCTGCAGGTCGCCCATGTTGTCGAGCACGTCTTCGACGCGCTGATCCTCGAAGCAGTACAAAAGGCGGTCCGACATGATGGAACGCGCGGTGGTGTGCTTGAGGTCGGGATAAGACGCGAGGCCGCGGATCACGATGTCACGGTCCGTGACCATCCCCACCAGCTTGTCTTCTTGGACCACCGGCACCGCGCCGATATTTTCATCGCGCATGAGCTTGGCGATCTGGAAGATCGTGGCCTCGGGTCGGACCATCTTTACACCCGTTGTCATCACATCTCTGACATTCATGCCGGCCTCCGTTGCAACTTGGTCGCCGGGAATGAAATAACTTCCGCGCATGCCCGCTGATTCGTGCGCGTGATTCCCGGAAAGCCACCAACGCGGTGGCCCAGCACGGAATGCAGCAGATTCCGTGCCAGACCAGGTGGGAGCGGCAAGCGTCGGCAGTCAGCCGCCGCGAAGATCAGCCGGGAAAATCCAGCATCGCGTCCTGCACGCTCGCCGGTTTGCTGGGCGCGAAGCTCGCTCCCATGCCGCCGCCGGTGTAGATGAGGCCCACGATGTGGTCTTCCGCGGCGAGTCCGAGCGCGCGTTTCACGTCCGTGTCGTACGCCGCTTCACCGGTCTTCCACGCCGAGGCGTAACCCAGCGCATGCAACGCCAGCAGGATGTTTTGCGCGGCGGCGCCAGCGGCCAGCACCTGTTCGATGTCCGGCACCTTGGTGCCCTTCACGATGCGGCAGGCCACGACGATGATCATGGGCGCGCGCAGGGCCTTGTCGCGTTCGCGTTGCAGGTCTCCGTCGGAGAGTCCGGGGATGCGGCGCTTGGCCGAGGCCGCCAGCATGTCGCCGTACTTCCGCCGCTGGTTGCCCTCGATGATCATGAAGCGCCACGGACGCAGCCGGCCGTGATCCGGCGCGCGCACCGCGGCCTGCAGGACTTGCGCGAGATGCTCGCGAGTGGGCGCGGTCTCGCCGTAGGTCTTGGGTGAGGTGCGCGAGATGAGAGCTTCGAGTGCCTCCATGCGCGCCTCAGACCAGCGAGTGGTAGACGTGCTGCACGTCGTCGTTCTGTTCGAGGAGGTCCACCATCTCCAGCACTTCCGTGGCCTGCGCCTCGGGTAGTTCGACCGGCGTGGTGCAGATGTACTCGTGCGTGGCGGAGATCGGGTGAATGCCGCGCTTCTCCAGCGCCTCCTGCATGTGGCCGAACTGCGGGAACTCGCAACGCGCGACGATCTGCGGCTCGCCCTTGTCGCCGGTGCTGTCACCCATCTCGTCCAGTCCATGGTCGATCAGGTACAGCTCGAGATCATCGTGATCGATGCCGTCGGGCTTGAGGCGGAACACGCCCATCTTGCGGAACTGGAACGCCACGCTGCCGGTGCTGCCCAGGTTTCCGCCGTTCTTCGCGAAGATGGTGCGCACCTGCGCGACGGTGCGCGTCGGGTTGTCGGTGGCGGCTTCGACGATCACGGCCACGCCATGCGGCGCGTAGCCTTCGTAGATGATGGTTTCGTAGGCGGCCGCGTCCTTGCCCGAGGCGCGCTTGATCGCGGCTTCGACCTTGTCCTTGGGCATGTTGAAGCTGCGGCTGTTCTGGATCGCGCGGCGCAGCGCCGGGTTCGAATCGGGGTCGGTGCCGCCGGCTTTGACCGCGATGTTGATGTCCTTGGAAACGCGGGCGAATTGCTTCGCCATGCGGTCCCAGCGGGCGAACATGGTGTGTTTGCGTACTTCGAATATGCGTCCCATAGGGCGCGGATTCTATCGGAACGGGGGCCGCCCTGTTCCCTGGCGCGGTTGTTTTGTGCGGGCATGCGAACGAAGAGCGGTCTCCCGCCACAGCTCATTGGCTTCGCGGGCGCGGACGCGCCCTGATTGCTCAGCCAATGACTTTGGCGGGAGACCGCCCCTCGCGTGGCGGTTCCCACTCGAATCTGCGTCGGCGAACGAGGAGCGGCTCCGTTCCGGAGATTCGCGGGGTAATGGAATTGCGCCGTCGGGATCGGCACACCCCGTTCGGCTGGCTATTGGGCTAGATCCCGGACGGGGACGGCTATGTTGCAGACGTCGATGTGGCCCGCGGGCTTGAGATACCAGTCGTCGCGGCGGTTGCGGCGGGACTCGACGAACCTGGCGAAGGTGGGGCGGTCTTCGCGCAGGACTTCGAGGTTGGTGCGCTCGGCGGCGGGGACGTCGGCGGCGACACGCAGGGCCTTGATGGGGACGCGCTGTTCGACTTTCTCGTAGAGCCCGAGGCCGCCGCCGGTGCCGCGGGGGAGAGCGGCGAGCAGATCCATGCCGCGCCACACCTTGCCGACCACGGCGACATTGTTGTCGAGCTGGCGCGGGGACTGGCCGATCACCACGTAGAGTTCGTTGCCGAGACCGCTCTCGGGCGCGTTGTCGCGGCCGACGCCGACGGCGCCGTAGCAATGCACCAGCCATTGATCGGTGGTGGAGCGCGCGGCAGCCATGCCCTGGGTGAAGCCCACTTGCTTCGCCCAGCCGTCTTTGTCGGGCAGCGGCGTGAAGGGCAGGTCCTTGGTGATGGCGCTGGCGAACTCGGGCGGCATCGGCGCGAGTTTCGGCGGCGGCTTCTGGTTGTCCGGATCGCCCCACTGCACCACGAAGTTGTCCTGCACGCGGTTGATGGCGAGTCCATCCCAGTAGCCGGCGCGCGCCAGGGTTTTGATGGCGGCGACATGCTGCGTGGCGTGCACGCGCGAGAGTTCGATGACCACGCGGCCGGCGGGCAGGTCGAGATACAAGGTGTCGGCGGGATCCAGCGCGCGCCAGTCGGCGGGCGCGGCGGCGGCCAGCACCTCGGCGGTAGTCAGGGACTTGGGCGGCTCCTTCTTGCCGGCGTCGGCGGCGAGGGCGGGAGCGGCGGCCAGCAGGCTGGCGACACAGGTGAGCAAGGTTTTCATCGTCTGATCTTCCCGCCGATTCGCAGTGAACGGGTGGCGACGCGTATCTCGATCAGGAACATGGCGAAGGAAATCACCAGGGCCAGCAACGACAGCACGAACAGGATGGCGATGATGGCGCCGACGCTGAGTGGCGAGAACGCGCTGGCGAACAGCAGCGTGACCACCAGCGCCGTGAAGAACGCGGACAGCGTGGACAGGATGATGGCGCCGTTGATGTAGCGCGTGCGCCGCACGATGTACTTGAGATCCTGGTCGATGTCGGCGATGCGCTTTTCATCGGTGGTGGCTTCGCGCCGGTCTTCCAGCGTGCGCGCGCGGTCCACGATGCGCGCCAGGCGCGCGGTGAGCATGCTGAGCGTGATGCCCACGCCGGAAATCAGGAACACCGGACCCAGTGCCTGCTGGATGAGGGTGGCGACGTGCGCCGTCTCGAGGTCGAAGCCGGTCATGGCGGCGAAGTCTGCCACAAAGCTGCCCGGATCTGTCTTTCTTGAACTTGTACGTGAGGCTCCAGTCGGAGCAATCTGACTGTTCCTAATAAAGAGGCCGCCATGCTCCGCACCGTCATCTTCTCCATCGCATTGGTGATCGCCGCGTCCGTGCTCGGCTACCAGGTCAAGCAGGTCGGTGGCGGCCGTGAGTCCATCTCGGTCAAGGGCCTGGCGGAGAAGCCCGTCAAGGCGGACCGCGCCGAGTGGCGCGTCATGATCCAGGTGAAGGGCGACACCATCGCCGGCGCACTGGAAAAACTGCGCAAGGAACGCCCGCAGCTGGACGCCTTCCTGGTCAAGTCCGGCTTCGCCCCGGACTCGCTGGCCGAGTCCAACGAAGCCGTAGAGCCTAACTACGAGCAAGTGGAGGGCCGCAACGGCAACATGCGCTCGGTGCAGCAGGGTCACATCGCGCGGCAGTCGGTCACGGTCAGCACCGCCGACATCGCCAAGATCACCGCGGCTAGCCGGGCCGTGGTCCAGTTCGAGGCGGAGGGGCATCCGGTCAGCTACGGCGAGCCGCAGTACCTGGTGTCCAATCTCGAGGAGGTGAAAGTGTCGCTGATCGCCGCGGCCATGGAGAACTCGCGCGCGCGCGCCGGCGAGTTCGCGAAGAGCGGCGACGTGAAGGTGGGGCGAATGCGCTCGGCCTCGCAGGGCGCGTTCTACATCCTGCCCGCGAGCGGCGACCAGGACGTCAGCGACTGGGGCGGCGCCTACGACAAGACTTCGGTGGACAAGGTGGCGCGCGTGGTCGTCACCGTGGACTACGGCATCGATCGCTGAGGGCGACCAACGCTTTTGGTCGCGTGCCCGGCGGCCGCGGCTGGCGGCTGCCTGACGAGCCTTGCTAGGCCAGCAGGGCCTCTTCCACGCGCGAGGCACGCTTGCGCTCGTGCTCGAGCAGCATGCGCTTGCGGATGCGGATGTTCTTGGGCGTCACTTCCACGAGTTCGTCGTCGGCGATGAACTCCACCGCGTATTCGAGCGTGAGCTCGATCGGCGGGGTGAGGATCAGCGCGTCGTCCTTGCCGGCGGCACGGACGTTGCTGAGCTTCTTGGTCTTGATCGGGTTCACCACGAGATCGTTCTCGCGCGAGTGGATGCCGATGATCATGCCCTCGTACACGGCTTCGCCGTGCGAGACGAACAGGCGGCCACGCTCCTGCAGCGAGAACAGCGAGTACGCCACGGCGGCGCCGGGTTCGCTCGAGATCAGCACGCCGTTGTGGCGGTCGGGGATGTCACCCGCGAGCGGCGCGTAGCCGTCGAAGATGTGGCTCTGCAGGCCGGTGCCGCGGGTGGCGTTCATGAACTCGCTCTGGAAGCCGATGAGTCCGCGCGCGGAGACGCGGTACTCGATGCGCACGCGGCCGCGGCCGTCGTTCTGCATGTCTTTCATCTCGGCCTTGCGGCGACCGAGGGCTTCCATCACGCCGCCCTGGTGGGCCTCGTCGATGTCGACGGTCAGCGCTTCGAAGGGCTCGTGCACCACGCCGTCGATGGTCTTGGTGAGCACGCGCGGCTTGCCGACGGCCAGCTCGTAGCCCTCGCGGCGCATGTTCTCGATGAGGATGGTGAGGTGCAGTTCGCCGCGGCCGGAGACGCGAAACACGTCGGCGTTCTCGGTGTCCTCGACGCGCAGCGCCACGTTGCTCTCCAGCTCGCGCATCAGTCGTTCGCGCACCTGGCGGCTGGTGACGAACTTGCCTTCCTTGCCGGCCAGCGGCGAAGTGTTCACCTGGAAGCTCATCACGAGGGTGGGCTCGTCGACGGCGATCGGCGGCAGCGCGTCCGGCTTGTCCACTTCGCAGATCGTGTAGCCGATGTGCACGTCCTCGATGCCGGTGACCGCGACGATGTCGCCGGCCACGGCTTCGTTCACGGACTCGCGCGCGAGACCCTTGAACGTGAGCACCTGCTGGATCTTGGCCGTGCCGTGATCTTCCGAGCCATTCCACAGCTGGATCATCTGGCCGGTCTTCACCGTGCCGCGGCGGATGCGGCCGATGCCGATGCGTCCGACGTAGGAGTTGTAGTCGAGCGTCGAGATCTGGAACTGCAGCGGCGCATCCGGCTCGCTCTTGGGCGAGGGCACGTGGTGCAGGATGGCCTCGTACATGGCGCGCATGTCGGGCTCGCGGCGCGTGTGGTCGGTGCTCGCCCAGCCTTCGAGGGCCGAGGCGTAGATGACCGGGAAGTCGAGCTGGCGATCCGTGGCGCCGAGCTTGTCGAACAGTTCGAAGGTCTGGTCGATCACCCAGTCCGGGCGCGCGCCGGGACGGTCGATCTTGTTCACGACCACGATGGCGTTCAGGCCCAGCGCCAGCGCCTTGCGCGTGACGAAGCGCGTCTGCGGCATCGGGCCTTCGACGGCGTCCACCACCAGCAGCACGGTGTCGACCATCGACAGCACACGCTCCACTTCACCGCCGAAGTCGGCGTGTCCGGGCGTGTCCACGATGTTGATGCGGGTGCCGCCGTATTCGATGGCGCAGTTCTTTGCCAGGATCGTGATGCCACGTTCCTTTTCGATGTCGTTCGAGTCCATGACGCGCTCGGCCACTTTCTCGTGGGCGGCGAAGGTGCCGGATTGGCGCAGCAGGCAGTCCACGAGGGTGGTCTTGCCATGGTCGACGTGCGCGATGATGGCGATGTTTCGAATGGGACGATTTGCCATGGAACTCAGGGGCTTGAGCGGGAAGGAGGGGCTCAGGCCAGGTCAAAGGGGCGCGCAGGGTACCAGAGGTGCGATGAAACGCCAAAGACATGGGGACATTCCTCGTTTTCCAGGAAACGGGGACGTGCCTCGGGCGATTTCCGGGCCTTAAGGTGAACCAGATTGAGGCGCGTCCCCGTTTCCCAGAAAACGAGGAATGTCCCCATTTCAGCCGCTCAGATGGGCTGGGGCTTCCACTCCGGGTGGGTCTTGGTCAGGTGCCGCTGTTCGCGGATCACGTCGTAGCAGGAGGGGCCCTTGTCCAGCTGCACAATGAAGCTGTTCTCGTCCACGCGCAGGACGGTGCCGGAGATCATGCAGCGCAGGCCGGCCGTCAGCGTGAGCTGGCCGCTGATCTTCGAATTCGCCGGGTGACGGCCATCGTTGGCGATGACGCGCAGTCCGCGCTCGGAGACTTCATCCACCTTGTAGCTCGTGCCATCCAGCGCGAGCGTGGCGCCCGTGGACACGGGATAGGGCAGCCGGAAGTACTCGCGGCGGCTTTGCAGGATCGGCGTGCGGTAGGTCGTACCCATGGACGCCACGATACGGATAAACCCGCAAGGGTGGAATCGGGGAGCACCGCACGCAGTTCACGGAATCTGCGTGCGGTGCTTGTGGTTCCCGCGAGCCTTCGCGGCCCAGTGCGAAATGCGTCAAATAATGTGGCCGTCCGTGGCCACATCGCGCCGGAATTTGACGGAATTACCAGCTGTAGCCGAAGCGCGCGTACACGAACCGGCCGTTGAATCCGTAGGGCGAATAGCGGGAGAAACCCAGCGCATTGGTGGCGTTGAGATTCACCACGCCGCCCGGCGGAGTGGGCAGCACACGGTTGTTAGGCAAGCGGTCCGGATACTGGTCCGTGAGGTTGTCCACGCCCAGGGTCAGGGCGAGTTTCTCCTCGCGGAATTTCGCGCTGAAGGCGAGATCCACCAGCGTGTCACCCGCGATGTCCACGTCGCGCGCGTTCGCCAGGCCCGCGGCGATTTCCGGGTTCGACGGCGCGCCCGGCTCGACCACGTCGCCGTACTGCGTGCCCTTGAGGTTCACGCCCAGGCGCGTGTTGCCCACGGGAATGCTCCAGTCCACGGCGAGCGTGAGCTTGCTGTCCGGCGTGCCCTCCTCGAAGGTGAGCACGTTGATGCGGCCGAACAGCACCGGCGGCACGCAGGTGCTCGGTTGGCCCTGGCAGATGTTGTTGATGACGTTGAGGCTGGGCAGCTTCTCCACCTTGGTGTCGTTCCAGTTGCCCGCGGCCGTGAAGTCCCAGCGGCCAAAGGAATCCGTGTTCACCTTGTAGTTCGCGACCAGGTCGACGCCCTCGGTCTTGGTGTCCACGCCGTTGATGAAGAAACGCGCCACGCTGGCGCCGAAGGGCGCGATCAGCGCCGCCACCTGCGGCGTGTTCAGGTTCTCCGAGAGCACGATGCGGTCGGTGATGTCGATGCGATAGGCGTCGATGGTCGCGGTGAACGAGCCGAAGCGCAGCACCGTGCCCAGCGAGTAGTTGCGGGACTTCTCGGCATCCAGCGGCTGCGCGCCCAGCACCACCGCCGTGGGCGAGGTGGCCGGGAAGGTGCCGACTTCGAACGGCTCGCCGTTGATGAAGTTGGTGGCCGTGGAGGTGAAGAACTCCTGCTGTAGTCCCGGAGCGCGGAAGCCCGAGGACGCCGTGCCGCGCAGCGCGAACGAGGGTGTGAAGTCATAGCGCGCCGACAGCTTGCCGGTGACTGCGCTGCCGAAGTCCGAGTAATCCTCGCCGCGCACTGCGGCCGAGGCCAGGAATTGCTCGGTCACCTGCGCTTCGAGATCCACGTAGGCGCTGTATGCCGTGCGGTCCTCGTCCAGTTCGTTGCTGGGCTGGAAGCCCGGGAAGCCTTGCGCACCGGCCGGCTGGCCAGCCACGGGTCCGCGGTTGTACGAGGTGGGTTCACCGGCCTCGATGCTGTATTCCTCGCGGCGGGCCTCGATGCCCAGCGCCACGTTCACGGGCTCGGCCATGCCCCAGTCGAAACCACGCACGATGCCGGCGTTGAACACCAGCTGGTTGTACTCGAGACCGCCCGCGTCGAAGCTGGTCTGCGAGGCCGCGCCGTACGACACGTTGAGGCTGTCCTCGACGCCGTAGCCGATCTTGTTCGAGCCGTACACCAGGCTCACGTCGGTGTTCCACTCGCCCCATTCGCCGCGCACGCCCCAGCCCAGGGACAGGTCGTCGATGTCGGTGGTGATCAGCGGCAGGAAGCCGTTCGGGTAGATAGCCGGCACGTTGCGCGCGTCGTTGAAGATGCGCGGGAATGCGGCCGAGTCGCCTTCGCGCTGCTGGTAGCCGGCCCAGCCATAAATCTCCCACTCGTTCTGCAGCGGCACACCCGCATTCACATAGGCCGAGATGTCCTCGACCTGCGCATCGCCGTAACGGGAGGTGACCGGCGAGCCCGGCACGCGGACGTCGAAGTCGCCGCGACTGGTGGGATCGCGGTCGCGGTACTCGCCGGAGAGGGTGAGGAAGCCTTGCTCGCCCAGCGGCAGGCCTGTCCAGGCGGAGGCCGTCATGGTGGCGCCGTCTTTCTCGGTGCGCTGGCCACGTTCGGTTTCCACGCGGGTGTTGTATTCGCCGTAGGTCAGCGAGGCGCCGCCGCCTTCACGCGCATTGCGCAGGCGCAGGTTGATCACGCCGGCGATGGCATCGGAGCCGTACTGCGCCGAGGCGCCGTCGCGCAGCACTTCCACGGACTGGATGGCGGCCATGGGAATGGCGTTGAGATCGACGGCGGCGGAGCCGCGGCCGATGGAGCCGTTGACGTTGACCAGCGCGGACTGGTGCCGGCGCTTGCTGTTCACCAGCACCAGGGTCTGGTCGGGCGCGAGGCCGCGCAGCGTGGCGGGGCGGATGTGATCCGTGCCGTCGGTGATGGCGGGACGCGGAAAGTTCAGCGAGGGCGCGGCATTCGACAGCGCCTCGGCGAGTTCGGTGGTGCCCTGCGATTCCATCGACTGCGTGGTGATCACGTCGACGGGAGCCAGCGACTGCAAGCGGGTGCGCTCGGCGACGCGGGTACCGGTGACCACGACCTCGTCCAGGCTGGCATCGGGCTCGGCGGCCTGGTCCTGCGCATTCGCCGCGAAGGGCAGCGCGCCCAGGCAGCCGATGACCGCCAGGTGCAGCGCCGACTTTCTGAAGTTGGTGGGGATCATTGTTCTTCCTTCCTTGAGTTTGAGTTCGGGGTGTTCCCGAAAATGCGCCACATGTTACGCGTAGAATCGGGGTCATGCGCTTCTTCAAATCCGACAACACCGCGGCGGTTTGCGACGAAATCCTCCAGGCCATCGCCGAAGCGAATGCCGGTGCGGCCGTTGCGTATGGCGAAGACCGCTGGTCCCGGCGCCTGGACCAGGTGTACGGCGAATTCTTCGGCCGCGAGGTGCGCGTGTTCGCGGTGTCCTCGGGCACGGCGGCTAACTCTCTGGCGCTGGCCACGCTGTGCCCGCCCTGGGGCACGGTACTCACGCATGCCGAGGCGCACATAGAGCGCGACGAATGCGGTGCGCCGGAATTCTTCACGGGTGGCGCCAAGCTCTCTTTGGTAACCGGGGCGGGCGCAAAGGTTTCCGCCGCCGATCTCGCCGCGCGGCTCCACTGGTTCGAACCGCATGTGCACGGCGTGCAACCGCGCATGTTGTCCATCACGCAGAGCACCGAGCGCGGCGCCGTCTACGCGCCGGCCGAGATCGCGGAGCTCGCGAAGATCGCTCATGCGCGCGGCATGCGCGTGCACATGGATGGCGCGCGTTTCGCGAACGCGCTGGTGGCGCAGCCGGTGACCGCGGCGGAGCTCACCTGGAAAGCCGGTGTGGACGTCATGTCGTTCGGAGTCATCAAGAATGGCGGCATGAATGCCGAGGCAGTGGTGTTCTTCGATCCGGCGCTGGTCGCGGACTTCGAGTTCCGGCGCAAGCGGGCCGGTCAGCTCTTCTGCAAGGGACGATACGCATCCGTGCAGCTGCTGGCCTACCTCGAAAGTGGTATCTGGCGGCGCAATGCCGAGAGATCCAATGCGCTCGCGAAGCGCATCGCCGAAGCGGCGCCGCAGTATCTCAGCGAGCCTTTCGCCACCAACCAGGTGTTCATGAACCTGGGACAGCCGCGCATCGACGCGCTGATCGCGCAGGGTTTCGGGTTCTATCCCTGGGGCCCCACGGGGTCCGGGGAATGCCGCTTCGTCTGTTCCTGGGACACGCCCGAGGACGACGTGGACGCGCTCTGCGCCGCGCTGCAGAAGTTAGGCTGAAGCTCCGCCATTGCGGAACATGAAGTAGGCCGCCGCCACCAGGCACAGCCCGGCCCAGAGGAAGTCCAGTTTCAACGGCTGCTTCATGTAGAACAACGCGAACGGGACGAACACCGCGAGCGTGATCACTTCCTGCATCACCTTGAGCTGGCCGAGCGACAGCGTGGTGTAGCCGATGCGGTTCGCCGGCACCTGCACCAGGTACTCGAACAGCGCGATGCCCCAGCTCGCCAGCGCGGCGATCACCCAGGGCTTGGCCGCCATGTTCTTGAGATGCGCATACCACGCGAAGGTCATGAACACGTTGGAGATGACCAGCAGTCCGGCGCTTTGCACCCAGGCGGGCAGGTTCACGACTGGGTTCTCGCGGCGATGAGCTCGCGCAGTTCAGCCACGGCGCGCTCCAGCGCCTCCACGCGCGCGGCTAGTCCCGGTGCGGCGGGCGAGGGCGCTGCGGTTGGCGG
>JADMIO010842057.1_pt1 | contig 19175 bp, 20 predicted proteins | sample 8958161 | NCBI WGS metagenome assembly JADMIO01 (sample SAMN16585339, study PRJNA669376) | soil metagenome | isolation source: Crop rotation soil | place: USA: Cullars Rotation, Alabama | collected 2011
CGCGACAACTTGTCCACGTGGAATTCTAAGCTTAGGATCCCAATGTGCTGGAAAGTCGCCGTCCGCGACCGCGTGGGCGAGGTGCGCCAGCGCCGCGTCGCCGCTGTCTGCGGTCTCGACGCGGTAGCGCTTCTCGAAGTTGCGCACGTGCGCGCGCAACAGGATCGGCTCGTCATCGACGAACAGCACGCGCTCCATGGGCCGATATTTTCCTCCGCGCACCGGCGAATGCAACGACTGTTGCATTTAGGTGCGCGCGCGGCGGCGCGCGTCCCGCCCTTCGATCCGCGCCCTATACTTCCCGCGCGCGCGGCCGATGAGGTCACATGGCCGCCGGATCCGCCCCGCGCTCGCCCGCCTCGCAGCGATGGCTGCGGGCCATGCTCGCCTTCCTGGTGGGCGGGCTCGCAGCGCAGGTCGCGCTCGCTGCGACGATGTCCTACTTGGGCGGGCGCTACGGCGCGGTCGAGTGGCTGGAGAACGCGTCGCGGAGCGCGGCGCGCGCCGCCGACGCCACCATCCGCGAGCGCCTCGACGCCAAGCTGCGCAGCGCACTTGACGACCAGCGCGTGCACGCCGCGATCGTCCGCGCGATGCGCGCGAACGGCGCGGCGGGCGACGCCGCGCGCGACGCGATCGCCGGCGCGCTGCACCCGCTCGCCGATGACGGGACGCACTGGCTCGTGGACGTCACGCCGAGCGCGCCGAGCGCGCTCGCCACCGATCTGCCGTGCGGCGCAGCAGCGCTCCGATCGCTGCGTCGGCTGCCGCGCGAGTCCGGCTTCATCGACTGCGACGAGCGCCCCATGCTCGCGACCTCGGTGCAACCGCTGCGCGGCGTGACGCTGTGGGCGCTGCAAGACGTCGCCGACGACTACGTGGATCTCGTGCACCACCTCACGCTCGTCGAGGTGCAGATCGTCTCGGATCGCGCCGTCCTCGCCACGAGCCTGCGCGGAGAAGATGACGCGCGCGCGATCCCGCAGCTGCCCGCGCACCTCGCGAGCGGGTTCCACCGTCACGACCTCGAGCTCGCGCAGCCGTACGCCGGCTTCCCGCAGCCGAGCGCCGCGAAGGAGGACTGGCACGAGCGCGGCGCGACGACGGTCGCGATGTTCTCCGAGCTGCGTCCGCTCGGCGACGAGAGCAGCGCGCGCGTCATGTTCCTCGCGCCCGTCAGCTTGTTCTTCCTCGGCTTCCAATCGACGACCGTCGTGCTCGTCGCGTTCGGCGCCGTGATCGTCCTCGTCATGGCGCTGTTGGCCAAGCGCTTCGCGAGCCGCGTGTCGCGCCCGCTCGTCGATCTGACGCAGACCGCGCGCGCGATCGCAGCCGGCGATCGCGATCGCTGCGCCGTCGTCACCGGTGACGACGAGGTCGGCAGCCTGGCGCACAGCTTCAACGCGATGGTCGAACAGCTGCAGAAGAACGACACGCGCCTCCGCGGGCAGGAGCGGCTCGCGACCGTCGGCGAGCTCGCCGCGGGGATCGCGCTGGAGATGAACACACCGCTGCAGGTGCTGACGGAGAACACCGCCTACCTCGCCGAGAGCACGCGCGAGCTCGCGTCGCACGACAAGGAGATCCCGCTCGCGTTGCGGGACTCGGCCGAGAGCATCTCGCGCATCCACCAACTCGCCTCGGCGCTGCTTGCGCTCACGAGGACGCCCGTCGCTGCCGAGCACGCGTCGCTGCGCTCGTCGATCGAGACCGCGCTGCGCTTGTGCGCGCACGAGTGTCGGCAGCTCGCGACCGTCGAGATCGACGCGCCCACCGACGTGCCGACGCCCGCGATGCCGTCCAACCAGCTGGTGCAGGTGCTCCTCGAGCTCGTGCGCCGATCGGCGCGTGGGATGAGCGCGGCCAGCGGCGGCCACATCAAGATCCGCGTGTACCCGTCGCACCAGAACGTTCTCGTGCGGCTCAACGTGGACGGCAGATCGTTCGCCGCCGACGAGCACGTGTTGTCTGCGCCGCGCGCAGATATCCTCGCGCGCAACGGCGCGACGCTCGCCGTCGATCCCGTCACCGCGGATGGCACGACGGTGTCGCTGCGATTGCCCACGCTCGAGCCGGAACGTGATCGCCGCGTGCAGTGAACGAGGACCCCGTGCGTAAGAAGCCGAAGCTGACGACGAAGAAGAAGACGAAGACGACGCTGACGAAGGCGGGCAAGGCGCGCGGCCGTCCCAAAGGCGGCAGCGCTGCGGTGGTGCACGCGATCCTCGAGGCCACGCTCGCGGATCTGCTCGCGCACGGGTTTCATGACCTCAGCGTCGAGCGCATCGGCCAGCGCGCGCGCGTCAACAAGACCAGCATCTATCGCCGCTTTCCGGACAAGACCGCGCTCGTCCTCGCGGCCTGGCTGCAGTGGCGTGCGACGCAGTCGAAGCCGTTCGTCGCGCGCGGTGAGATGCAGAGCGATCTGCGTGAGCACGTCACGGTGCGCAACGCGCGGCTGCGCAGGCCGGAGGCGCGCAGCTTCACGCGCGCGATCGTCGCGATGGACGGCGAGGAGGTGGCGGCGCTCGCCGAGGAGCTCCATCGCACCGCGGCCGCCGAGATCGTCGCGCTGCTGATGAGCGAGCAGGCGCGCGGCGTGCTCGAACACGACGCGCCGGTGGACCTCGTGAGCGAGATGCTCTTGGCGCTCGTTCATTACCGCGGCATGTGGCGCCGCCAGTCGCTCGCCGACGACGACATCGCGCGCGCGATCGCCGTGGTGCTCGACGGTGTGCGCGGGCGCGCGCGGCCGCGCAGCGCACCGGGCGCGTGAGGACGCTGTATCGTCCGCCCAAGGGCGACGCCGCACAGCCGTGAGGATCGCGCGGCGGTGAAATCGCCGACACAAGGTGAGCGCGATGAAGGACGTCGGAGACGCGACCATTTGGGTGGAGAATTATTTCGCGCAGCGGGCGCGCGCGCCGGACGCCGGCACGCAGCCGCGCGCGAGCGAGCGGTACACGCGCGGCAAGGCGCTCGGGCAAGGCGGCATGGGGACGGTGCTGCTCGCCGAAGACACCGCGCTCGCGCGGACTGTGGCGATGAAGGTGTTGCGCCTCGACAGCGACGAGAACCGGCTGCTGCTCGCGCGCGAGGCGGGCATCGCGGGCCGACTCGAGCACCCGAACATCGTCCCGCTCTATGACGCCGGCGTCGATGCGGACGGGCACGCCTTCTTGACGATGCGCTTCGTCGAGGGCGAGACGCTCGCCGCCATCATCCGCCGCCTGGTCGCGGGAGATGCGGCGACGCATCACCAGTACAACCTGCCCGCGCGCTGCCGCATCGTGTTGCAGTTGCTCTCGGCGCTCGAGCTCGCGCACGCGCGCGGGATCATTCATCGCGACATCAAGCCGGACAACGTGATGATCGGCCCGTTCGGCGAGGTGTTCCTCGTCGACTGGGGGATCGCGGGGCCGCCCGAGGAGGCGCCGCCCAGCGAGATCGTCGGGACGCCGCGCTACATGTCGCCCGAGCAAGGGGCGGGGAGCGCGCCGCTGGACCTGCGCAGCGACCTCTATTCGCTGTCGGTGTTGTTCTACGAGCTGCTCACGCTGCTGCACCCGCTCGGCGAGCTGCCCGAGAGCACCGGGGCAAAGCTGGAGGCGCTCGCGCGGCGCACGCCGACGCCCGCCGAAGACGTGCGCGCGCGGCATCAACCCGTGGTGCCGCGCGCGCTCAGCTTGCTCGTCATGAAGGGGCTCGAGCGCGATCGCGCGGCGCGCTGGGCGTCCGCGCGAGAGATGGCCGACGCGATCGACGAGTTCCTCGCGGGCAACGCGCGCGTCGTGTGTCCGCACACCGCGTACGCGCGCGGGCTCACGATCATCGGCCGCGTGCTCGACGCGGCTCCTCGCCTCGTCTACCTCGCGACCGGCATCGTGATCGCGCTGGCGGCGTTCGGCGCGACGACGCTGGTCTCGACGGTGTGGGTCACGTTCACGTCGCAACCGTGAGCGGCGCGCGCGTCAGTCGGGGCAGTCGCGCTTTGCGACGACGACGACAGTGCCGGCAGGCCCGTCGACGACGCGGACGATGAAGTTGCACACCATCGGCCACGGCACGCTGCTGGTGTGCGCGAGCTTCTTGGGCTGTCTCTGGTGTTCGTCCGCGGCGTCGGCGTCACCGTCATCGCCATCTTGCGCGCCGTCTTGCGCGCCGTCCTCCGCGCCGTCTTGCGCGCCCTCTTGCGCGTCCTCTTGCGCGCCGTCCTGCGCGCCTTCGTGCGCGACCGCGGCCTCGCTTGGATCCGGTTGCACTTGGCTCGCATCGTCGCTGCACGCGGCGTGACGCATGAGGACCAACCCGAGCACGGCGAGGAGCTTCACTCCTGTTCCGTACGCACGCCGCGTTCCAACGAGCGACTTCGCACTCCGCGCGGCGCGGCGCCTCGTCGCGCTAGGGTCTTGCGCGAAAGAAGGAACCGGCCCCATGGCGAGCAAGCACAACACCAACGCCTCGAAGAAAGTCGCACCGAAGAAGAAGACCGGCGCGACGAGCAAGAGCGCCGCGGCGCGCACCCCCGCGAGACGCGCCCCGACGCCCAGCGCGAAGGTCGCGGCGTCCACGAAAGCCGAGCTCTTCCCCGAAGGCGAAGAAGGCATCGACCTCGTGCTCATCGCAAAGTCACCGAAGAAGGTGCACGTGCAAGCGATCGCCCTCTCCCCGTCGAGCCGACACGTCGTCGCCGGCGACCTCGAGAAGGGCTGCCGCATCATCGACGTCGAGAGCGGCGACGTGCGCGCGCTGTCGCGCGCCAAGGAGCAGGTCGCACAGATCGGCTTCCTCGACGACGACACCGCGATCATCGGCGACGCCAAGGGACTCATCCGCGTCGTCGACTTGCACACGGGCGCGGAGCAGGTCGGCGTCCCCGCCGGCGGCGGCTCGCGCATGACCGCGCTCTGCGTCGCGAGCGGCGTCGTCGCCTACGGGCGCGTCAGCGGGCCCATCTCGTTGTGGCGCCCCGGCTCCGCGCCCACGGACATCGCGGGCAAGCGCGGCCACCTCGTCGGCATCGCGATGAACGAGCAGCTCTTGTGCACCTCGTACTTCGGCGACGACGACGGCCCGACCGTGACCGTCACCGTGTTCGATCCGCGCACGGGCGAAGAGCTGCGCTCGCTCACCACCAAGGCCGGCGGCTCCGTGAGCAACATCGTCATCGTCGGCGGGCACGTCGTCGCGGCGACCACCGGCGGCGACGGGAAGCCCGAGATCCTCTCGTGGAAGGGCGACGCGCTCGTCGCGCGAGCCACGCTGCCGGAGAACGGCCAAGTCGACAGCCTCTCGGTGCTCGACGACAAGACCGTTGCCTGCGCGCAGTTTCATACGCTCACGCACGTCGACGTCACCAACGGCACGACCCGCGCGTCGACGACGGAGCCGTGGGTCGTCGCCTCCGCGCAACCGGGCGGCATGGCGGTGGTCGCGCCGCACGACGGCAACGTCGGCGTCTACGACTTGAAGGCGCGCGCGCTCTTGCTCCAGCGCGCATGTGCACCGGTCCGCTACGCCGCCCTCGGCGCCGATCGCATCACGATCGCGACATGCGATGACCGTGGTGACATCACCGTCTACCGCGCGCACCCGATCCAGTAGCGAGCGCGCGGTGTCCGCTTCGCTCCTTGACGACGACGACGCGGCCGGACGAAAACGTCCCGTGGACGCCGTGCGTGTGCCCATCGTTCGCGAAGAAGATCTCTTCGTCGCGCGCCAACGCGGGCAGACGCTCGCTCACGAGCTCGGCCTCTCTGCCGCCGACGTCGTCGCCATCGCCACGGCGATCTCGGAGGTGGTGCGCAACATCTTGAAGTACGCCGGCCGCGGTGAGCTTCAGCTCTCGGTGACGGAGAAGAGCGGCGCGCGCGGCTTGCTCGTCGTCGCGACGGACGCCGGCCCCGGCATCGCCGACGTCGAGCAGGCGATGCGCGACGGCTACTCGAGCGGGCGCACGCTCGGGCTCGGCCTCTCGGGCGCGCGCCGCCTCATGGACGAATTCGCCATCGCGTCCACGCTCGGCCAGGGCACGACGGTGACGATGACGAAGTGGGCGCCCAAGTGAGCGCCACCTCAGCGATGCAGTGAGCTCGGCTGTCGTTGGGCCGCGCGCGCAGCGAGCAGCGCGGACGCGAGATCCTGCGTGACCGTGATGTCTTTGAGCTGCTCTCCGTTCGCGACGAGCTCCTTGGCGACGACGTCCTGCAGCCCCGAGAGGATGACGGCAGCTCCCATCAAGCGCGCGCTCGCGGCCACACGCAGCAGACGCGCTGCTGCGCCCGCGTCCGTCGACTGAACTCCGGTCAGATCGATGACGACGTGGCGCGCGCGGCGCGCCTTCACCGCGCGCAGCAAGACCGCGGACAGCTTCATCGCCCGCGCGTCGTCCACCTCGCCGATGAGCGGCGCGAGGAGCGTCCGTTCATCGACGTGCAGCACCGGCGTGGCCATCGCGTCGGCGCGGCGGCGCTCTTCGTCGTATGCGCGCGCCGCGGCCATCACGGTCGCGAGCTGCGCGGCCACGAGCTGCAGGAAGTCTCGATAGGAATCGTCGAGGGCGAGCCGCGGACTCGTCGCCAACACCAACACGGCGACGACGCTCTGCTGGTCGGCCGCGGCGATCGGGATCGCCAGCGCGTGCTTCGAGGTCTCGGGCCACGGGCCGCTCGGGAGTTGTGCGAGTGACGGATCCGTGCGCGCAAGCCGCGCGACCAGTCCCTCGATCGCGGTCACCTCGCGTTCGCGGAACGCGTGCACGACCTCCGGGAGCGCGCTGCTCGCCGCCGCTTGCGCGACTTCGAGCTCGCTCGGCGGCCCGGACTTCCCCGACGGAAATCCGGTCGACTCCGTCAGCCGCAACCGCGAGCGGTCCGCGTCCGCGACGTACAGCAGCGAAAACGGAATGTCGCTCGCGTGCCGGGCGATGCACTCCGCGGCCAGCCGCGTGGCCTCCTGCCCCGTTCGTGCGACAGCGGCGACGTTCGAGAGCTCGCGCAACGCGACGGTTCGCCGCTCGGCCAACACGACGCTCGTCATCTCGGTCACCAACTGCAAGATGCCGGCGATCCTGCCGTCGTCGTCCCGCAGCGGGCTGAACGAGAACGTGAAGTAGGACTCGTCCGTGTAACCGAAGCGCGTGAGCGGGACGAGGGTGCGCGTGACCTGCACGGTCTCGCCGCTGTCGAGGACGCGGCGCATCCACGGGTAGATGCCGTCGTACGCCTCGGGCCAACACGCGCGAAACGTCGATCCGAGGTGACGCGGGTGGCGCGGGCCCATGATGACGGCGTACCCGTCGTTGTAGAGCTGAACCTGCTCGGGCCCCCAGAAGATGATGGCGGCGGTCGGCAGCTCGAAGATCATGCTCAGGTGGTTCGTCAGGCTGCGTTGCCACTGCGCGCGCGCGCCGAGCGACGTCTGCGCCCAGTCCTTCGCGTCGAACAGCGCGCCGACGTCGCCACCGGCCGACAGCTGGTGAAAGGAAACACCGGGAGCGCCTTCACTCGACACATCGCCTCCGCTTCGCGCGCGCCGTTCGGGTCCCGGCCGCACGATTGCAACGTTCGTTGCATTTCTCTCAGCGTATGCGAAGCGAGCGCCGAGTGGATCGCGGGATCCGCCTCGCGTGCAAGCGCGCTTGCGGCGCCTTCACGGGCTCGCATCCGATTGCGCGCTCTCGAAAGACACACCGAAGGCGAAGCGGAGCAGGCGATGTCCTGCGTCGGTCGTGATGATGAGGCCCACGAGCGCGATCAAGCCGACGCGAGCGACGAGCAGTCGGTGTTTTCGGGCGGCGCCGTTCGTCCCGCTGGTCGCGCTGCGCCGCGACCCACGCGCGCGCCGTCGAGCACCGAAGGACCTTCGTTGCCCACGGCGTCGCCGGCACCGGCTGCGGCGCCGGCGCCGTCGAAAGAGCCGTCCGCGCCGCCGCCCGTCGACAAGGAGGCGCGGCTCAAGGCGATGCAGATGCTCGATCTCTGCTTCGCGGATTTGCGCGCCGGCAAGAAGGCACGCGCGCTCACGTACGCGCGCACGGCGGTCGAGCTCGATCCGCGCAACAGCAAAGCGAACGCGCTCCTCGCCGACTGGGCGCATGCCGACGTCGTTGCGAAGGCGGAGGCCGAAGACCGCGTGCTCGTCGCCGACGCGCAGCGCGCGGAGGAGAGCGGCGAATACGAGAACGCGATCGCGCTCTACAAGAAAGCGATCGCGCTCAAGCCCGACGACGCGGAGCTGCACAACCGCCTCGGCATTCTCTTCGCGCTCCGCATGAAGGACTTCACGGCCGCGACGAATGCGCTCATGAAGGCGAGCGAGCTCGCGCCACAGAACCTCGCGTATCGATCGAACCTCAGTCGCGTCTTCAAGTTCGCCACCGGCGCGCAGCTCACCGCGCTTCACGCGGGCGACGACTCCGACGCGCTCAAGGCGGCCGCCGACGCCGCGAAGAAGCCACAGGGCTTCCTCGCGAAGCTGCGCGGGAAATAGCGCCGCGCGGAGAGGCGTGAGCCCATCAAGGAGTCAGTTCCAAACGCGCGCTTCTCATCGAGGAGGTTTGGCGCGACGCCGTCGCGAAGAACGGCGGGGATTCAAATCGCGTCCGCGCGCGAAGCCAAAGAGAGCGAAGGATTGGTGGTTCTCGAGTTCCACCACGCGCGCATCATCTTCGAGACGCGCATCCGCCTCGGTGCGCCAGCGGTGAGGAACGAGCTACTCGAGGCGCGCGAGATGGATGCGTTCAGCGGTCGTCCCGATCGCGTAGCAGGCGGAGCCGCGGCACTCGACGGCGGGCCTGAGGACAGACACCTCCGCGACTGAGCCGACGAGCGCCTCGGAGAAGACACCCGCCGGCGACGCGCGCAACACGAAGGTGTTCTCGATCGTCGGGATCGTGGCCGAAACCGAGACGATGATGCCGGTGACGAACAAGACGCCGTCCTCGCGGACCGCAAGGTCGGAGCCGCGATGATCGTGGCCTTCCTCGAGAACGAAGCGAGCGAGCCCGAGGGAACCGAATCCTTCATCGAGGTTCCCGTCCGGCAAGAAGCGCGCGACGACGACGGGCGAAAGCTCCTCGTTCGACTTCTCGAGAAGCACGTACAGGGAACCATCCGGTCCCGCCGTCGCCGCGTCCGGCAGAAAGACCGAAGCACTTCCCTCAGCGACTTCGTCGATCACCAAGACGCCGTCAGGCTTGGTCTCTCGGTCGAGCGTCCCATCTGGGAGAAAACGCACGATCGCCACCGTGTCCACCTCGCCGTCGCCGCTTCGATCGAGGCGCACGAAGACCGCAACCGTCCCCGTCGGCAAGAGCGAGACCCCGTCAGCTCCGCCGAACCCCGACAAGACAGAACGGAGAGAAAGCGGGAAGCCCGGCATGAGCTGGCCGTCGAGATCGGTCATCGCGAGCTCGCTCGTCCCCAAGAACACCATCGCTTCAGCGGCTGGATGCGTGGAGAAGAAGCGGACCTGCTCCTCGATGCCCGAGGAGAGGTACGCGTCTGCGTCATCGTCCTCTGCAGTCGTCTCGTGCGCGACGGCGTTGTACGCCGACGAAAAGAGGACTCGATCGCGCGCATCGCAGCTCAATGAAGTTTCAAAAGAAACGCCAGAGACGATTGAAGGGGTCGTCACGGTGCCCTGCGGTGAAACATCGCCAAGGAAACCAGTGCGGGCCTGGAAGTCGTACAAGACGATGGTCGCCGATCCGTCTGCGTGCACCGCGAGTCCTCCGCCGGGGATGGGCTGGTCGAAGCGTACGGCAAAGAATGCCGCGCCCTGCGATCCATACGAAGGATCGACGAGCGGCGTCTTTACGACCTCGGCGTGGATGGAGAGAACGCGCGCGTCGTCATTGGCCTCGATGGCGATCGAGCCCTCGACTGGTCCGGGGTCATTTTCGATGGAGAGACACGAAGCCAAAGAACAGCTGTCGCCGGGCGCCATCGACTGTCCGTCGCTGCACCTCATGGCATGAGGATCTCCGCCCAAGATCGCGACGGCGCCGCTCGCCGAAAGAGAGAGCACGAACGGGGAGCCGTCGCCTTCGGCAGGAGGACGCGTGATCGTCCACTCGGAGACGACTGCGCATCCTTGTTCGGAGACGAAGTTCAAGATGGGGCCGAGCTCGGCGCCGCCATCGGAGGCGCGGCTCACAGGAATCACCTCGTACGCCGCCGGGATGACGTCGATCGTCGCGTCGGCCGTGAGCTCAGAGAGGGCAGCACCCTTGTCGTCAAAGAGCACCAAGCCAACGGAGAGCTCTTCTTCGCGTCTGACGAAGAAGAGCGGAGCGCAACAAGCGCGGTGCGCGTCGGCTTCATCGGGCGTCATCGCGCCGCGCGGCTCGCCCTCGATGGTGCAAACGAAATCGCGGCCGGGCACGAAGATGGGCTCGCTGGCAGTGAGGCACAGATCGGCGAGGAGCGAATCGTGCCGTACGCGTTGGGGCGTGACGCCTGTGATCTGCGCGTCGCCGAGCGGAGACGGCGGGGGCGCGCGCGGGGACAACGGAGGAGGAGCGCACGCGCAGAAGATCGCGATGGTGACCGCGCTGAAGAACCAGGGCGCTTTTTGCGCGGAGCCCACGAGGGCGAGCATAGCAGCGCGCGATTCGTCTCCACTCGCTCGAAGGACTCGAGCACCGTCCGCGCGACGACCCGGCGGCGGATCTGCGGGGAGCGATGACGGACTGCTCGTGTACGCTCTGTATCTCGATGCGATGGGTTGGCGCTGCCGTTCTCGTTTCGCTCAGTGGTTGCCCGACGACCGACCCGTGCGGAGCTCCGTTCGGCAGCCGCGAGTACAAGAACGATGACAGCCTCGTGTGCTGCCGACGACCCGAGCACTGCGAGGGCAACGCCGCGACGCCCATCTGCGCCGACGGGTTTCACTGCGAAGCAGAGACGTCGTCATTCAACTTCCATGCGGTGAGCAAGGAAGATGCGATGAAGGAGACACCGTTCGACCTCGAGCTCGAAGGCTGCACGCGGGTCGTGACCGTCGACGCAAATGAGGATCACCGCTGGGATCCGTTGCCGCTCTTTCCGCGGCTCGTGGTCGAGCCGAATGAAGAAGTCTTCATCGTTCTGCAGCGCTGGATGAGCGACGGCGCGTGCGACGGTACATTTCGCGCGCAGGGCACCGACGCCGCCATCGTTCGTGTCGAAGGATCCTGTCCTTCCATCCACATCGCCGCGGATGAGGGTGGCTTCATTCAACTCGACGTCGATGCCCCGTCTCAGTCGCACGACCTGTTCGTCTCGCGGCCAAGCTGCGGCGCGATCCCCGGCCTCTAGCTGTTCGTCTCCCGCGTGGTCACACCGCGCTCGGTACCCGCTAGAATGTCGACATGCGCATCTTGGCTGTGCTCCTTCCTTGCATCGTTGTTTGCGGATGTGACGACGTGCCCGCCGATGCACCGTGCGTCGACGACAACTCGTGGCGCGGCGCCGAGCTCGACGACAACGGCACGGCACTGATCCCTCCGCGCTGCGAGATCTCGGGCGCAGCACTGGAAGTCACGACGGACCTTCCGCCCGGCGGGAGCGCGGGAGGTGAGCTCATCGCGTGGGTCGACGGCAAGCCGCTCTTTCCGTTCGCGGAGGGCGTCTCGAGCGTCGGTCGCATCTGCCTTGGGGAATCGCACTACGGAAAGCGCGTCACGGTCGAGCTCGAGCGAAGAAACGTCGACGTGCATGCCACCGCACGCTTCGTCAAGGTCGCCTCATGCGTCGATCCGGGTGACGTGGTGCCGTTCTTCCTCGCGGATTTCTTGTGGAGCATCGCGCGTCCGCTCGACGACGGCTCGAGCGCTGAAGAAGTGGACGGCGTGCTTCGCCTCCGAACCGACTGCAGCCAAGTGATGGTCAAGGGCCCCGAGGATGGCGCGTTCTCGGTGCCCGACGAGTCCGGTGCTGCGTTGTCCATCACGACATCCGGCTTCCTGTCAGACGAGATCGGCGCCGGCTTCGAGGGCGCGCACGTGTTTCTTGGTCGCGAACCTTTTGCCAATCTCGTTCCTGACGGTCGCGAAGAGATTCTCTGTCTTCCGCCGAGCATGCGCGGAACCGTCGGGCGATTGTCGTTTCGTCTCGCGGGTCTCTCGTGCACGGATTCGCTGCCGCAGGAGCTCCTCGTCGAGGACGTCCACCTCACCACGGATGCGCGGTGCGGGGACCTGCTCATCGACGGCGACTTCGAGGACTCCGCTGCGACGTGGATCGGCGTGGGGCAACAGATCGTCGACACGGGCGAGGGCAGAGAAGCGCGTCTCATCACGAGCACCCAGTGCGACAACCGCGTCATCGGCACGCTCATCGAGCTGCCGGAGACGAGCGAGAGTGAAGGCGCCGCGCTCGAGTTCTCGTATCGCTACACGGGCGACACGACGTCGAACCTGACCGTGTCGATCGATGCGTTCCAGCAGCAACTCGCTCCGAGTGAGACCATGACGCGGGCGATCGTCTGCCTCGGCGATCGTCCTGGCGAGCTCGTGCAGACGGTCTGGCAGCTGACCGCGCCTGCGTTCGGACGTTGCCAGGACGTGATGTCCCCACCGTCGGTGTTCGCGCTCGACGATGTGTCGCTCGTCTCCACGACGGAGTGCTTCTAGGCGCGCTCGACAACGGCCCTCACGGTCGCGGACGTGCATTCCCGCGCGGCGCGGAGCCGATCACTCGCCGACCTCGAACACATGCAGCGTCGGAAACGAGCCCTCCACGGAGACGACGTTCCCGCTCAACCCGCCGAGGCGTGCATAGAGCTCGGCTGACGCCTTCGTGAGATCCTTCGTCCAGCCGCGACCAATGAAGAGCCGCGCGCACAGAGCCTCGGCGTCGTTCGGCTGAAACATCACATCGCCGCTTTCCCGGTGGACGAACAGCGTTCCGTTCGACTCGTCATAGACGAGGCGATCGCCAGGCTGTGCCGCACTCTCCCTGCCGTTCATGTAGAGCCGCCGAAAAGGAAACATCCGACCCACCTCCCGACCTCCCCGACCCGAACAGGGATACGGTGGCAAGCGCCGCGCGGGAGAAAGCGGATCCAGATCCGTTTGTGTCCCGCCGGGCGAGCGCGTGCGTAGCCATGGAGAATCGAATGTTGCCCCGCGAGACCATAGCGGCCTTTCGCAGAGGCGAGCGGGCGGCGTTCGAGGAGCTCGAGCGCACCTACGCGCATCTGGTGCGCGCTGTGGTTTCCCGGTTCTGGCGCGGCGCGTTCGATCGAGAGGAAGCGATGCAGGAGGTCTGGCTCCACATCTGGAAGAACCGCGCAGCGATCGACGAAGACCGCGCGGCGGAGCTCGGCGGTTGGGTCGCGACCGTCGCGCGCCGGCGTTGCTTCGATCTCGTGCGCGGATCTACTCCCGCGGTGCCACTCGAGGATGTGGACGAGCCGGCGGCGGAAGATCCGCGCGTGGACTTTGCGGAGCTCACGGAGATTCGTGCCGCAGTCGCGGCGTTCACACAGCGCCTCAGACCGCAGTGGCGGCGCTTCTTCGAGCTTCATTTCGTCGAGGGCCACCCCTACGAAGAAGTCGCGGCGCGCCTGCACATCTCGAAGCTGCGCTGCAAGTACATGAAAAAGGTTCTCGCCATGCGCGCGCGCAACGACTCTGCGCTGCTCGCCGCGTTGAGCCGCACTGCGACGGGGGCCCCGCGTGCATCCTAAGTCCACCATCGAGCGCTACGTCGCAGACGGTTTGCCCGAGTCCGATGAGCGGGAGCTCCGCCGGCACTTGAAGGAGTGCGAAGAGTGCCGCGCGCACTACGACCGGGAGCGCCTCTTGATGCGCGCGCTCGCCGGCGATGCGAACCGTGCGACCGCGGTGGAGACCGCGATGCACCAGGCTCTCGCAGCGCGCGCGATTTTTCCGCCGTCGGAAGCGAGGCCGCGCGTCGGTGCGTCGAACTTTGGCGCGCTGCTCGATCGGCTGGTGTGGGCCCCGGCGCGGTTTTGGATCGGGGCTGCGACCGCCGCGCTTCTGCTGATCGCGATCCTCCTGCCGCTGCGCAACGCGGTTGGCACGATGCCCGTGGCCGCGACGGTGCTGAGAGCGAAAGGCGCCACGATCACGACCGCCGGCGCCGGCGGCAAGGAGCTCGTCGAGGGCAGCGAGCTCCGTGCGATCGACGTCGTCCAAGTCGCAAGCGGGGGCCTCGTCGAGCTCGTGCTCGCGCGCGGCGGGACACTGCGCGTGTTTCCGGACACCGAGCTGGCGCTCGGCGCGCGCGGTGAGAGCGTCGCGCTCGAGCGCGGCAAAGTGTGGTGCCTGCCGGAGAGCGGCAAAGGGTCGTTCGTCGTGACGACGGAGACGGCCACAGTGCGTGTGCTTGGTACGTCGTTCGTGGTCGACGCGACGAGCGAAATCACCGACGTCCGTGTCGTCAGCGGCAGCGTCGAGGTCGAAGACAGCGAGGGGCACGGCGTTGTTCGCCTGCAGCAGGACGAGGGAACGCGCGTTGCGCGCGGTGAGAGCCCGTCCCCGCCGCGGCGCGCGAGCACGTCGGCGGATGAAAACGAGTGGGAGCGCTTCCTCGATGAGCTCATGCGGGCAATCGACAACGGTGTGAAGGCCATTCAGCGCGAGATGCAGCGCTCGCGCGGCCGCGAATGAGCGTGAACACGTTTCGCCGCGCGCGCGCACCGCGAATCGCTTCCGCAGTCACCGCCTCTCATGGCGGCGGCCGCGCTCCGTCGAACGCGATCACGTCGGAAAACTCGCGCGTCGGTCGCGCAAACAAATAGCCCTGCATGAGGTCCGCGCCGAGCTTCGACACGGCATCTCGCTCGGCGACGGTCTCGACACCTTCCACGATGACCGTCATCGCGAGCTCGCCGCACAACTCCGAGAGCGACGCGACCACACGCTGTCTCCGTTCGTCCTTGTCGATATTTCGCACGAGAGACATGTCGAGCTTGCAGACCCATGCGCACCGCGCGGTTGACGGCCTCGACGAGCACCGTCGCGTCGAACGGCTTTGGGATGTACTTGAACGCGCCGAGCTCAACGGCGGCGACGGCGCTCTCGATTTGTGGATCGCCGGTCACGAGGCAGTTCAAAGTGATCGGGCGAAGCGTCCGCGTCAATGTCGGTTGACGTCGACGGCCCGAGCGTGCGGATTCTCTTCCGTGGCTCGTCGCGCGATGAGCTCGCGAGGACCGTTGCGTTTGCGCGATCTCACCCAGACCGAACGTTTCGATCAACGAAGCGAGGATTCTGCTTGGACCCGCTACATTGGCGGCGAGAGCGATTCACGGAGGGCCGAGTCGTGCACGCGTCCCGAACCTCGACGCAAGAGCGCCGCGAACAGAATCGACCGCGATCATGACGATGCGAACTTTCTGTGTCCTTCTCGTCGACGACGAAGTGCTTCTTCTTCGCGCGATGGAGCGGCAGCTTCGCAAGACGCGATGGCGGGTCGTGTCTGAGACCGACTCGACGCGTGCGCTCGCGGTTGCGCGGGCTGAGGGCGTCGCTGCGATCGTCTCGGACGCGTGGATGCCGAATGTCGACGGACCGACGCTCCTCACCGCCGTGAGAGAAGAGCTGCCGCACGTCATCCGCGTCCTCATGAGCGGATCGGCCGATGGCGCGTTTCTCGAAGGCGCGAAGCGGACTGGGCTTGCCCACCATGTGCTCGACAAGCCGTGGCCGTCCAGTGCCTTGACGGGGCTGCTCGAGGAGATTCACGCACGCATCACGCGCGAGCAGATTCGCGACGAGGTGCAACAGGGAACGTATGTCGGCGACCCACAGCGCATCGCCGCGGCGATGGTCGACCAGGGCGTGCTCAACGGGCCCGACGACGAAAGCTGAATGTGCCTCACGCAACAGAGGAAGGTCGGGCGCGGCGCGCGGAACCCGCAGTCCGCGGGACGCGAAACCAAAATCGACTTCCTCGCTCGAGCTCGCTGTCGACCCCGACCATGCCACCGTGGGCCTCGACGATCTCTCGCACGATCATGAGCCCGAGGCCGTTTTGGGCCGCGTCGACACATGCGCGTCAGGCGGGACGAAGCGGGTGCGTTGCGTGCGGTCATCGAGCTCGGCGGCCCGTCGCGCCACGTCCCGAGCGTGGATCTTCTCTTCGAGAGCGCCGTCGCCGCGTGCGGCGCGGGCGTCCTTGGCGTCGTCCTCACCGGAATGGGCGACGATGGCAGCCGGGGTGCGGCGGCTGTGCGCAAGGCGGACGGCCGCGTGATTGCCGAAGCGTCCGAGAGCTGCATCGTCTACGGCATGCCTCGTTGCGTGATCGATCCCGGGCTCGCGAGCGAGACATTGCCCCTCGACGAGATCGTCGCGGGGATGATCCGAAATCTCTGAGCCGGGACGTCAGCTCGAGCCGCGGGCGTTCGTGGACGCCGATCACGGACAGTCGGGGCTCACGCCGACTGCCACATCGTCGAGCGTCGCGAAGATCGGGTCCGCTGCATCGGTGCACAAGCTCGCTGGCGGGAGGGCGGACCGACGCTCGAATCCGAAGGTGACGCTCAAGGGCTGACCGGCGCGGTTGCGTGGAAGGCACAGCGTCCCGCTGGTTTCCTCGTCGCTCGACGGCAGTAGGTCGAAGTCTCTCAGCTCGATGAACGGAGCAATCACGAAGAGCCGCGCGTCGGCAGATGCGATGTAGCGAAACGAGAGCGCGGGCCCACCGTCTGCGGTGCCATGCGGGATCGTGATCACCTGCGTCAGCTGCCCTGCCGGACAGAACGTGTCTCCGGAGAACGCAGCGATCGCGTCGCCTTGAGCGTCCACGATTGCGACGTCTCCTTCCCGGTTCCAGTTCCGCCCGCCGCGCTCGAAGTCGCCGTCCACGACGTCCGAGTCGCAGAACGCAGCGTCGTCACCCGTGACGAGCGCAAGCGGTGCGACCGCGACGTCGCGCTCGAACGGCGTGAAGCAATCGTTGTTCGAGACGGCATCTCCGCCCGCGAGCGCCAGAGAGAGGGTCGTGCTCATGCCGCGGTACGCGCGTGGAATGCACACGAGGTTCTCGCCAGGGACGAGCAACGTCGCGACCGGCTCGTTGCCGAGCCAGAAGAAGAGGCTCGTCTCATGACCGAGTGATCCGGGCGCGGCTCCCTCGGTCGTCGCGCGGATCGCGGAGGGCCCCTCCTCCGGGATCGAGATGGTGCCTTCGCTCGGTCCGTACGCCACCCCGCTCACGCACCGCGCGTTCGCTGCCAAGTGGAGCGACCCGTCTTCGAGTGCCTCTGCGGTCGCTTCCGCCGGGAAGTCGAGCGTCCAGTCCGCGAAGGGTCGAATCGTTCCCGGCGCAGGGCACGACAGCCGCTGCTCGAAGCCCATGAAGTCGATGCCCGAGAGACCGTCGAGACAGAAACCGCGGCGCTCCGCGGTCTGCATCGTCACCCCGACCGAAACACTCTCGTGAAACGCCGCTTCGCCCAGACACACGACGATGTCGCTCGGGCTTTGGAAATCGGGGAAGGGCGCGAGCCCGCTTCCGACGGCAAGGAACGCGTCGCGATAGTCGATCGCGCTGGCTCGCTCCGACAGGATGAGGGAAATCCGTGCGGCCGCGCCGCCGACACACTCGAGGGAGGGCATGTCGAGCGTTTGGCGAACGGACAGCGGCTCGGCATCGATCGGCGCGCAGAGCTCTTCGCCTTCGGGAAAGGCAGCGCTTCCGGGATCGACGAAGCCTCGTGCGCTCGGGTCTTGTGAGCCACCCGTGACGGTCCACGGTCCGGGAGAATTGAAGCCAGGATCCAACGGACCGCCCACCCAGTTCGGGTCGAAGCACGATCCGTCAGCTTCGCCCGCTCCTTCCGTGCCGTCTTGGGGCTCGCAACCAAGGACGACGACTGCGACGAACGCAGCGACGACGACGAGCTTCGACATCGAGCGATCGTAGCGCATCGTCGCGTTCTCCTGTCGCCGCTGCGCTTCGTCGCCACGGCGCAAAAAAACGCCGCGGGCGTAAACCCGCGGCGCTTCTTCTTCTCGTGGTGGGCCCGGAAGGAATCGAACCTTCAACCTCCGGATTAAGAGTCCATTGCTCTGCCAATTGAGCTACGAGCCCGTGGGCGCGATCTCTAGAGCAACCACGGCCGGTGTCAACCGGTGCCGCAGGAAATCGCGCTTCACGACGTCATCGAACCGTCGGCGCTACGGCTTCTTCTCGAGGATCGTGTAGTTGCCCGCGGCGTCGAACTGCAGCTTCGCGCTGCCGAGGCCCTCCGTCATGAACCCGAGCGCAGGCTGACGCGCGGCGGGCTTCCACACGCTGAGCTCCGCGATGACCTCGTCGTTCGGGCCCTTCGAGAGGCGCGTGTCCATCTGGTGCCGCTCGCGCCCAACGAGCAGCCCGGCGCCGAACACGTCCGTGAAGATCGCCTTGTTGGTGTCCTCGCGCGCGAAGTTGGCCTTCCACACGGCGTCGCTGCGCGCGGCGAAGTCCTGCTGTTGCAGCTTCGGCGCGAGCTGGAGGACGGCGGCGACGTCGGGCGCGTTCTTCAGGACGTAGCCGTCGAATTCCTTCTGCGCGCCTTGCGAGAGCGTCTGCAAGAACGCGTCGTACTCGGCGCGGATCTCGCCGAGCGGCGACTGCTTCGCTTCCTTGACGAAAGCTTCGGCGGCCGCGTGACCCACGCGCACGTTTGCGTCTTGCGAAGTAACCAACGGCATCGTCTCTCTCCTTGTGCGCGTGATCAGCGCAGCTGCCACCATCTAGCACCGGCGCCGCCGGTTTGGCCCACGGGCACCTTGCTCGTTTCCTGCCCGAGGAGCGCCGCGGTCTTCTTCTCCGCGGCGGCGGCGATGTCGTCGAAGGCGACGCCCGCGCGGCGCAGCAGCGGCACCGCGCGCCGCGCGACGGCGACCACCTGGGTCGCGGCGTCGCGGGCGCCCTTCTTCACGTCGAGAAAGAACGCGACCGTGAGCAGCTCCTGGGTGACGGCGGTCGGGTCGCCGGACTGCAGCGCAGCCTCGAACGACGCCGTCGCCGCGGCGAGCTTCGCGGGATCGAAGGCGATCGCGCCGGCTTCGTCGGCGACGAGGGCGTCCAGGAAGAGCGGCGCGAGCGGCACAGCCGGAGGTTACCCGAGCCGCGAGCGGACGTGGTGCGCGAGCGCCTCCGCGAGCGCCGTCCGGCGCTGTTGGTGCTCGGCGCCGAGCGGGGCGACCGCGTCCTGCCACGCCCCGCCGG
>JADMIO011201756.1_pt1 | contig 19172 bp, 23 predicted proteins | sample 8958161 | NCBI WGS metagenome assembly JADMIO01 (sample SAMN16585339, study PRJNA669376) | soil metagenome | isolation source: Crop rotation soil | place: USA: Cullars Rotation, Alabama | collected 2011
CCGCGACTTCAAGTCACGTGAATTCCAAGCTTCGGATCCCACTGTGCTGGAAAGTAGAGTTCGCCGAGGAGCGTCATTGCTTTCGGGTCTTGTTCCTGCTCTGCGCGGCGCTTCGCTTCGTTGAAGGCATAAAGATAGTAGCCGCGCTGATAGGCGCCGTAGGCGAGATCGATGTCGGCGGCGGGCTGCGCTGCGGGAGCCGGTACGGGCTCCTTCAGCTTATCCTTCGATTTTTGTTGCGCCGAGCTTAGTGTAGGCGCGAGAAAAAGCGCGCCAGCGAGCAAGCTGAAAATTGCGAGTCGCATTTTCATCCGGCGCGCTCGAATGCGAGACGGGCGGTTGCTTGCGCAAGCGCTTCCATCGGATCGGCGCTCGACCAGAGCGCTTCATCGAGCGCCACGAAATCCGCGCCCGTATGCGCGAGCGCGGGAATTTCGCCGATGGTGGCGGCGAAGGCGACGCAGGGAATTTCAAAAATCTCCGCCCACCAGGCGACGCGCTCGATGATCGCGTCGAGCGAGGGGCGCTTTCCGTTCACGCACTCGCCGAACATCACATAGTCCGCGCCCGCTTCGCCCGCGGTCATGGCGTCGTGGCGCGAGGGGAGTCCCGACGCGCCGGCGATGTAGCGGGGCTTCAGTAATTTGATCGCTTCGGCTTGCGCCGGAAAATTCGCGAGATGCGCGCCGTCGGCTTTGGTCTTCGCGACAAGATCGGCGCGATCTTCGAGCAGAAGCGCCGCACCGGTTTTGCTCGTCACGTTCCAGAGCGCTTCGGTGCGCGCGAGGATCGCGCGTTCATCGAGCGCGGCGGTGCGCATGATGACGGAAGCGATATCGAACTTCACGCAAGCTTCCGCGAAGAGCGCTTCCGCGTCAGAAGGCGGCGCAAACAGAATGAGGCGAGGATCGGTGTCGCGGCGATTCATGCAGGATCATGTAGCAGATCGGCCAATCGTCCGCGCGGGATGGGGCAAAAGCGGGGCCTGCGGAAGGCAGGCCTCGGCCCGCAATCAGGCGGCTTTTTTCTCGAGATCGGGCGACCAGCGGCCTTCGCAGGCGAGCCCGTTCATGCGCGCGCGGTGCGCAAAAGCGCTTTGCGCGGCCTTCACATTCTCCCGCTTGCCGGACCACGCCTTCTGCGGCGCTGCCTGCAGCGCGCGGCCGTAGGAGAAGGTGAGCTTCCACGGCAGCCCGCCGATCTTGTTCATGGCGTCGAGATGCGCGGTCGCTTCCTCGTCGCTCTGCCCGCCGGAGAGAAACGCGATGCCGGGCACGGCGGCAGGCACGCAGTTCTTCAGGAGACGCACGGTCTTCTCGGCGACTTCCTGCACGGACGCCTTCTTCGCGCTCTTCTTGCCGGCGATCGCCATATTCGGTTTCAAAATCATGCCTTCGAGCGCAACGCGATTGAAGTAAAGCTCCTCGAAAGTGAGCTTCAAAACCAGCTCGGTCACTTCGTAGCAGCGGTCGATATCGTGATCACCGTCCATCAGGACTTCCGGCTCGACGATCGGAACGATGTCGTTCACCTGGCAAAGCGCGGCGTAGCGCGCGAGCGCGTGGGCGTTGGCGTGAATGCAGGTATAGGTCGGAACGCCTTTGCCGATGTCGATCACCGCGCGCCACTTCGCGAAACGCGCGCCTTGCGCGTGATATTTCGGCAGGCGGTCGGCGAGCTTGTCGAGGCCGACTGTGATGAGTTCGCCCGGACAATTCGGGAGCGGCTTCGTGCCCTCGTCGACCTTGATGCCCGGAATGGAGCCCGCCTTCTTGATGATCTCGACCAGCGGCGTGCCGTCTTTGCATTTCTGCCAGATGGTTTCGTCGTAGAGGATCACGCCGGAGATGTGGTTCTTCATCGCGTCGTTCGCGCTGAAGAGGAGCTCCCGATAGTCGCGGCGGTTATCTTCGGTGCATTCCACCGAAATCGCGTCGAAACGCTTCTTGATCGTGCCGGAGGATTCGTCGGCGGCGAGAATGCCTTTGCCGGGCTGAACCATAGCAACGGCAATCTTGTTCAGCTCAGTGAGGTTCATCAGACTCTCCCAAGGGTCTTGGAATTACTATTCGAAAGTTTGGCTATTTTATCCGCAAAGCCTCGACGCCAGGCAAGGGCTTGCCTTCCAACCATTCCAGGAAGGCGCCGCCGGCTGTGGAAACATAGCTGAACTGGTCGAGAACACCCGCATGCTGGAGCGCGGCCAAGGTATCGCCGCCGCCGGCAAAGGAACTCAGAAGCCCTTGGCCGGTGAGTTTTGCGACTTCGCGGGCGAGTGTCACGGTGCCTGCGTCGAACGGGGATACCTCGAAGGCGCCCATCGGGCCATTCCAGACGATCGTGCGCGTCCCCGCGAGTCGCGCCGCGTTGAGCGCGACGGATTGCAGGCCGATGTCCAGAATCATCTCGTCAGGGCCGACGGCGTCGATCATGACCGAGCGCGACGGCGTATTCGGCTCGAGCTTCTTCGCGACGGCCGCATCGACCGGCAGCACGATGTCGCAATTCTTGGCTTTTGCTTCGGCGAGAATTTTCTTCGCGGTGTCGATCAGATCGGGCTCGCTCAGCGACTTGCCGATATTCTTGCCTTGTGCGGCCAGAAAAGTGTTGGCCATCGCGCCGCCGATCACGAGGAGATCGACTTTCGCGAGCAGGCTCGAAAGAAGCGCGAGCTTCGATGAAATCTTTGCGCCGCCGACGACGGCGGCGAGCGGCTTCACGGGCGAGGTGAGGGCGCGGGTGAGCGCCGAGAGTTCCGCCTGCATCGCGCGCCCGGCATAGGCGGGAAGCTTATGCGCGATGCCTTCGGTCGAAGCATGCGCGCGGTGTGCGGCCGAAAAAGCGTCGTTGACATAAATGTCGCCGAGCTTCGCGAGCGCGGCGACCGTTTCCGGGTCGTTCTTTTCTTCGCCCTTATGGAAGCGCGTGTTCTCCAAAAGCAGCACGCAGCCCGGCTTTAGCGCGTTAACAGCCTTCTCTGCTTCCGGGCCGATGCAATCCTTCGCGAAGGCGACGGGCTTGCCGAGAAGGCCCGTGAGCACCGGCACGACGGGCGCGAGCGATTGCGATTCGTCCCGGCCCTTCGGGCGGCCGAAGTGGGAAAGCAAAATCGCCTTGCCGCCTTTTTCGGTAATGGCGGCGATGGTCGGAACAGCGGCGCGGATGCGCGTGTTGTCGGTGATCCGGCCGCCTTCCATGGGGACGTTCAGGTCGACGCGAATGAGTACGCGCTTATCCTGGACGTCGGCCTGATCGAGCGTTCGGAAAGCCGTCATCGATCAGTCGAGCTTGCCCATCACGACGGCCGTATCCGCCATGCGGTTCGAGAAGCCCCACTCGTTGTCGTACCAGGAGAGAATGCGCACGAGCGTGCCGTTCATCACCTTGGTCTGGTCCATATGGAACGTGGACGAATGCGGGTCGTGGTTGAAGTCGATCGAGACATTCGGATGCTCGGTCGTGCCGAGGATGCCTTTAAGCTCCTGGCTCGCGGCGCGCTTCATCGCGTCGTTGATTTCTTCCTTGGTCGTCGTCTTCCTGGCCACGATCTTGAGATCGATCACCGAGACGTTAGGCGTCGGCACGCGGATCGCGACGCCATCGAGCTTGCCCTTAAGCTCGGGCAGCACGAGCCCGATCGCCTTCGCGGCACCCGTTGAGGTCGGGATCATCGAGAGCGCGGCGGCGCGGCCGCGGTAGAGATCCTTATGCATCGTGTCGAGGGTCGGTTGATCGCCGGTATAAGCGTGAACCGTGGTCATGAAGCCCGTTTCGATCCCGACGGTGTCGTTCAGCACTTTCGCGACAGGCGCGAGGCAGTTCGTTGTGCAAGAGCCGTTCGAAACGACCTTGTGATCCTTGCCGAGCTTGTCGTGATTCACGCCGTACACGACCGTGAAGTCGGCGCCATCAGCGGGCGCGGAAACGAGCACACGCTTCGCGCCGGCGGTGAGATGCGCCGAAGCCTTTTCCTTCGACGTGAAGATGCCGGTGCATTCCATCGCGACATCGACCTTGAGCTCCTTGTGCGGAAGCTCGGCCGGATTCTTGATCGCGGTCACTTTGATCGGGCCGCGGCCGACATCCATGATGTCGCCGGCAACTTTCACCTCGTGCGGGAAACGGCCGTGCACGGAGTCGAAGCGGAGAAGATGCGCATTCGTTTCGATCGGGCCGAGGTCGTTGATCGCGACCACTTCGATGTCCTTGCGGCCGGACTCGACGATGGCGCGCAATATGTTGCGGCCGATGCGCCCGAAACCGTTGATGGCAACCCGTACAGTCATGCTCTCTCCTTGCGCGGCGCGCCGCGCCCTTCGCCTAATGCAGCCGTCGCGGCCGCGACAATCGCTTCCGCGGTAATTCCAAAATGACGGTAAAGGTCTTTATATGGCGCGCTCGCGCCGAAGCCCGTCATGCCGACGAACAAGCCGTCGGAGCCGATGACTTCGTCCCAGCCCATGCGGATCGCAGCCTCGCAGCCGATTTTCACCGGCGCGTCGCCGATCACCGAGGCGCGATAATTCGCGTCCTGCTCGAGGAAAAGATCGAGTGAGGGAACCGAGACGACGCGCGTCGCGATGCTCTGTTTCTCAAGCTCGGCCTTTGCGGTCATGCAGAGCGAAACTTCGGAGCCGGAGGCGAAGAGCGAGACCTGCGCCTTGCCCTTGGCGGGCGACAGCTCATAGGCGCCGCGCGCCGACAAGTTCTTTTCCTCGAACGCAGTGCGGAGCGCCGGCAAATTCTGGCGCGTGAGCGCGAGCACGCTCGGCCCTTCGACATTCTCGACCGCGAGCTGCCAGCATTCGGCCGTCTCGGTGACATCGCCAGGACGGAGCACCGTGACGTTGGGAATCGCGCGTAGCGCCGCGAGATGCTCGACCGGCTGATGCGTCGGGCCGTCTTCGCCGAGGCCGATCGAGTCGTGCGTCATGACGTGAATCACGCGCGTGCCCATCAAGGCGGCGAGGCGGATCGACGGGCGGCAGTAATCCGAGAACACAAGAAAGGTGCCGGAGAATGGGATCACGCCGCCATGCAGCGCCATGCCGTTCATGGCTGCGGCCATGCCGTGCTCGCGAATGCCCCAGTGCAGGAACTGGCCCTTGTATTGGCCCGGTCCGATCACGGGCATCGATTTTGTTTTCGTGTTGTTCGAGCCGGTAAGGTCGGCGGAGCCGCCGACCATCTCGGGCGCGGCCTGAACAAGCGCGCCGAGCACTTCTTCCGAAGCCTTGCGGGTCGCAACTTCTTTCGGATTCTTCGCCGCGTTCTCTTTCATCGTGCGGACAGCGCTCGTGAATGCAGGCGCGAGCTTGCCGGCAAGACGGCGCTCGAACTCGGCACGCTTGCCGGCGGGAAGCGCTTTCACGCGCTCAATCCAGTGCTGGCGCGTGTTAGCGGAGCGCGATCCTGCTTTCCGCCAATCAGAAAGAATGTCGGCGGGAATTTCGAACGGCGGATGATTCCAGCCGAGCTTCTCGCGCGCGCCTTTGATCTCGTCAGCGCCGAGCGGCGAGCCATGCGCTTCGGATGTACCCGCCTTCTTCGGCGCGCCGAAACCGATTGTGGTGCGGCAGGCGATCATCGTGGGCTTGTCGGATTTCTGCGCGGCCCTGATCGCCTTTTCGATCGCTTCGGGATCGTGGCCGTCGATCCGAACAGCGTTCCAGCCCGACGCCTGGAAGCGCGCGACCTGATCGGTCGAATCGGAAAGCGAAAGATTGCCGTCGATGGTGATGTGATTGTCGTCGAACAGCACGATCAGCTTCGAAAGCTTCAAGTGCCCTGCAAGCGAGATCGCTTCCTGGCTGATGCCTTCCATCAGATCGCCGTCGGAGGCGAGCACATAAGTAAAGTGATCGACGGCGCCGTCGCCGAATTCGGCGTTCATGATGCGCTCGGCGAGCGCCATGCCGACGGCGTTGCCGATGCCCTGGCCCAAGGGACCTGTCGTGGTCTCGACGCCCTCGGTGATGAAATTTTCCGGATGTCCCGGCGTTCTGGAGTCGAGTTGGCGGAAGCGCTTGATCTCCTCGATCGTCATTTTCGGATAACCGGTGAGATAAAGGAGCGCGTAGAGCAGCATCGAGCCGTGGCCGGCGGAGAGCACGAAGCGATCGCGGTCGGGCCATTGCGGATCGGCGGGATCGAATTTCAGGAACTTCGAGAAGAGAACCGTCGCGATATCGGCGGCGCCCATCGGCAGGCCCGGATGGCCGGACTTTGCCGCCTCGACCGCGTCCATGGCTAAGGCACGGATGGCATTGGCCATACGGTCGTGGTTCGTGCGGGCTGTCACGGGCTGTTCTCTCTCGGAGCCTCAAGTGGGCCGGCGAAGGCCGAAGGCTAAATCCACAAGGCCATCTCGATCCCTCGGATCGAGGCCGCGGATGGATAACATGCAAGGCTCCGGAGTCAATGTTTGCAAGCGTTTCCCGCTCTGCAATGCCAAGCGGATTTTGCATGTCTGGTCATAACTTCGCTCCTTCCGTTGACGCAGGATGTTAGCGGACCTTTACTAGCGGGACGGGAGTGAATCGACGTGAGCGCAATGGATGGGGCCCTGCAGCGGCTGGAAGCCGCGCTCGATGCGCTGGAATCGGCGATCGGCCAATCCTCGACCGACAGCCATCAGCGCGAACAGCTTGAGAGCCAGTTGCAGGCATTCGGGCAGGATCGCGCTCGACTTTCGGCTGATCTCGAACGCACCCGCGCACGCGCGGACGATCTAGAGGCGGCGAACCGGGAAGTCTCCCGCCGTCTGGAGCACGCGGCGGAGACGATCCGCACCGTGCTGTCAGCGCAGGAACACTAGTCATGGCTCAGGTAAGCGTCACGATCGGCGGCCGAACCTACCGGATGGCCTGCGACGACGGGCAGGAGGACCATCTCATCAAGCTCGCGCGCGAACTCGACGAAAAAATTGCGCGGCTGCGTGAAGCTTTCGGCGAAGTCGGCGACACGCGCCTCACGGTAATGGCAGCGATTACGATTTCCGACGACCTTTCCGAATGCAAGCGCCGCATTCGCGGGCTCGAGCAGGAAATCGAAGGATTGAAGGAAGCGCGCATCGCTTCTGTGGAGCGCGTCGACGCAATCGAGCGGGAAAGCGCGCGCGGGTTAGAGCGGGCGGCCGAGCGGATCGAGCGTCTCGCGCATGCGCTGAACGGCGGCGCGCCCGCGAAGAGCACGGCGCAATAAATCAGGACTGGCCGCGCGCCGATAACGAGCCTACATTAATCTTGCGAGGCTGCGCGGTTCGTCAGGAGCTCAAATTTCCTGGGGCCTTATCGATCTCAACGGGAGCTGTCCCTGACCTTGCCCCTGGGCTCGGTCATCACGGCGCCCACCTACTTCGTAGGTTTCCCGGGATCGTTGCTTCCAACGGCCTATCGTGGCTTCGCGCTGTAATTTTTTATTTTTGAGATCGTGACCGAGAAATGCCTTCCGACATCAGTGAATTAAAACGCTCGCTCCGCAACGAAGCGCTCGCGCGCCGCGACGCGCTCGATCCCGATTATCGCGCACGCGCAGCGGAGACGATTGCGAACGCGCCGTTTCCTGTTCCCATCGCGAAAGGCACGATCGTTTCCGGCTTCTTCCCGATGAAGACCGAACTCAGCTTGCTGCCGCTCATGCGCGCGCTGGAAAAGAACGGCGCGCAGATCGCGCTGCCGCGCATTGTCGGGCGCGGCAATCCGCTCTCGATGCGTGCCTGGAAATTCGGCGATCCATTGGTGCCGGGGCAGTGGGGCATTCGCGAGCCGGCGCCCGAGGCGCTGGAAGTCGCACCCGATATTCTCTTGGTGCCGTTCGCCGCTTTCGACCGGCGCGGTTACCGTGTCGGCTATGGCGCAGGCTATTACGACATGACGATCGCGGGGCTGAAGGCGAAGAAGAAAGCTGTAACGGTCGGCTTTGGTTTCGAGGCGCAGGAAGTCAAGGAATGCCCCGTCGAGGCGCATGACCAAAAGCTCGATTTCTTAATGACGGAAAAGGGCCTCCGCGTGGGCCAGCCGGAGCGCGTTTGATGCGCTTTTTGTTTCTCGGCGATGTCGTCGGGCGCCCGGGCCGCGAAGCGGTCACAAGCCGGCTGCCGAAGCTGATCGAGAGATGGAAGCTGGATTTCGTCGCGGTGAACGGCGAGAACGCCGCCGGCGGCTTCGGCATTACCGAGGCGATCTATAACGAACTCATCGACGCGGGTGCCGATGCGATTACGCTCGGCAATCATTCCTGGGACCAGCGCGAAGCGCTCGTTTTCATCGAACGCGCGCCAAAACTTCTCCGGCCCGTGAACTATCCCGGCAAGGCGCCGGGGCGGGGCGTCGCGCTCATGGAAGCCAAGAACGGCGCGCGCGTTCTCATCATGAATGCGATGGGCCGGGTGTTCATGGACGATCTCGACGATCCCTTCCGCGTAGTGGAGCGCGAGATTTCCGCGTGTCGTCTCGGCGAGGGCTGCGACGTCGCGGTATGCGACTTTCATGGCGAAGCGACGAGCGAGAAGCAATCTTTCGCCTATTATTTTGACGGGCGGTTCTCACTGATCGTCGGCACGCATACGCATGCTCCGACCTCAGACCACCGCGTGCTGCCGGGCGGCACCGCTTACATCTCCGACATCGGCATGTGCGGCGACTATGACAGCGTGCTCGGCATGGACAAGGACGAGCCGATCCACCGCTTCCTCAACAAGATTCCCTCCAGCCGGTTCGAGCCCGCGACCGGCGAAGGCACGCTTTCGGGCGTCGCGGTCGAGATCGGTAAGAACGGGCACTCCGAGCGCATCGCGCCGGTGCGGCTTGGCGGCGTATTGGAAGAGGCGAAGCCAAAATTTTGGGAGTGATTTCGAGAAGGAGTTTGTGATGCGCTTTCTCGCTGGTTCTGCCGCTGCTTTCCTGTTCCTTGCGTTCGCCGCGCAATCGCAAACACTCACGAAGAATCCCGCTTCGACCGGCGCGGTTACGCCCGATGAGATTTCGAAACGGCTCGAGCAGACTGCGGAGAGCGTGAAGAAGCTAAATCCCGCCGGTGCGCCGCGCGCGGCGCAATTCGATTTTGCGTGGGCGCAGGACGAAGAAGAATATAAAGCGCTCGCGAAATATGTCGTCGTCCTGGTGAGCGTCGTCAGCAAGGACGAAAAAGAACTGCCGTTGAAGCGCGTCTATATTCGCGACAAATGGAACCACGAAACGGTGCTGGAGCGGATTTCGAGCGAGCGACGGGACGTGCCGAAAGATTCGCTCATCTATTCTGTGGTCGGCGCGTATCGAGAAGACAGTTTTTATATCGCGCCCGCCGGGCTCATGAAGGGCGAAGGAGACGTGATCGCGGACTTCTCCGCCAATCGAACGGGGTTTCGTCTTTATAACCTGCCGGGGACGCCGCCGGATTTCGTCGAGGCCGATCGCCATGCGATGCCCGCCAAGGGCGCGAAGCCCGAGCCGAAAGCGCTGAAGACGCTTCTGGAGCGCGAATATGCCGGTTTCAAATTGCCCGACGGGTTGCAGTAGCCGCGCGCGGCGACCTATAAGTCTCGCGCTTATTTCGCGGAGCATTCACGAAACGAACATGGCCGGACATTCCCAATTCAAGAACATCATGCACAAAAAAGGCCGCGCGGACGCGGCTCGCTCGAAGCTGTTCGGCAAGCTCGCGCGCGAAATTACGGTGGCGGCAAAACTCGGCCTGCCGGATCCCGCGATGAACCCGCGGCTGCGCGCGGCGGTGCTCGCGGCGCGCGCCGAAAACATGCCGAAGGACAATATCGAACGCGCGATCAAGAAATCGCAGGGCGGCGAAGGCGAGAATTACGAGCAGATCCGTTACGAAGGCTACGCGCCCGGCGGTGTCGCGATCATCGTCGAAGCGCTCACCGACAACAGGAACCGCACCGCCGGCGAAGTGCGCGCGGCCTTCACCAAGAACGGCGGCAGCCTCGCGGAAACGGGCGCCGTCTCCTTCTTGTTCAATCATGTAGGCGTGGTGCAGTACGACGCCGACAAGGCCTCGAACGACGCGATGCTGGAGGCTGCGATCGACGCCGGCGCGGACGATGTGGCCTCTTCGGCAAATGGCCATGAGATCGTCGCTGGCTCGGACGCGCTGCATGAAGTTGCGAAGAACTTGGAGACGAAATTCGGCGAGCCAAAAAAATCCGGACTGGTATGGCGGCCGCAGAATTACGTCGCCGTCGACGACGATACCGGCGAAAAAATCCTGAAGCTGATCGAAGCGCTCGAAGACAATGACGACGTGCAGAACGTCTATGCCAATTTCGAGATTTCCGACGCATTGATGCAGAAGCTGAGCGCGTAAGCAGCGTGGACCAAGAACGCAAGTCCCGGCTGATCGGCTTCGCCGCGCTGACAATTACGATTCTGATCTGGAGCGCGTGGATCGTCTACACGCGCCAGGGCATGAGGCATGCGATGCCGCTCTCGGTATTGATTCTCGTGCGCATGGCAGTGCCCGCGGCAGTGCTCGCCCCGGTAATTTGGCGTACCGGCATCTTCGGTAGCGGCAGGCCCTTTCTTCCCTTGTTGCTGATTTTGAGCGCGGGTGTGCCGCATATTTGGCTTTCGGCGGTTGGTCTCACGCATGCGCCGTCGTCTGACTACGCCGCCTTGGTTCCGGGTACGATGCCTGTGTTTGTGGCGGTGCTGGCGGCGCTTTTCTTCAAAGAGAGACTGGGCTGGATACGCTCGCTAGGACTCGTGTGCAGCTTTCTTGGCGTTATCGCCATCACTTGGCGAAGCCTAAGCGCGGCCGACGCTGACGCCAATTTTGGCCATGTGGTTTTTCTGATGGCGGGATTGAATTACGCGATATTCACGCTCGCTTTCCGAAAAAGCGGGCTTACGCCGGTCGAAGCTGCGGGGTTCGTTTCGTTCTGGTCGCTTCTGATGGTCCTGCCGTTTGGCTTGATGCCGGCGATCGAGCATGTACGCGCCGGTTATGGTAGCGACGTTATCTTTCAGGCGATTTTGCAAGGCGTGCTGTCCAACCTGATCGCGCTCGTAACTTACAGCGAAGGGGTCCGGCGGCTGGGAGCTTCGAAGGCGGCGGCTTTCGCCGCGCTGGTTCCGGTCGGGGCGACATTACTGGCTATCCCCATTCTCGGCGAATGGCCCGATGCGTCGGCCGTTGCGGGCGTGATCCTCGCAAGTTTCGGAGTGTTGCTGGCGAGCGGGATTTTGGCGGCACGGGCACGGGTCACAGCCTAGAGGACTTCGGCCGCCCGCCGGGGTATTCAGGGGCGATGGCGAGGAGCGCGATTCGCATTATCGGTCTCGATCCCGGCCTCCGCCGGACCGGCTGGGGGATCGTCGACTGCGAAGGCAACCGGCTCAATTATATTGCCTGCGGCTCGGTCGAGACGAGCGAGCGCGAAAGCCTCGCCGCGCGACTTTCCGTGCTGCATGCGGGCCTCGCGGCGGTAATCGCTTCCCACGCTCCGCAGGAAGCGGCGGTCGAGGAAACTTTTGTGAATGCCGATCCCCGCTCGGCCTTGAAACTCGGGCAAGCGCGCGGGATCGTATTGCTCGCGCCGGCGCAAGCCGGGCTCACGGTCGCGGAATACGCGCCGAACCTCGTGAAGAAATCCGTGGTCGGCGCAGGGCGCGCGGAGAAAGTCCAAGTGCGGAAAATGATCGCCGTCCTCTTGCCGAAGGCGTCGCCCGAGTCGGATGACGCATGTGACGCGCTCGCGCTTGCGATCACGCACGCGCATCATCGCAATTCGCCCGCGCTCAGGCTCGCGGCGGGAGGCGAGCGATGATCGGCGTTCTCTTTTTCTCCTCTCGCCGGCGGGGAGAGGTTGGCGAGCGAAGCTCGCCGGGTGAGGGGGTTCTGCACTCATTTCACTTCGTTCCCCCTCACCCTGACCCTCTCCCCGCTGGGGCGAGGGAAAAGAAGTGCGGCGGAGCGGAGAAATGATCGGAAAATTGCGCGGCGTGATCGATAGCTACGGCGACGATACGGTGGTCGTGGACGTGCATGGCGTCGGCTATCTCGTGCATTGCTCGGCGCGCACGCTGCAATCGCTGCCGTCGCCGGGCGAAGCGGCGACGATCTCGATCGAGACGTGGGTGCGCGAGGATCAAATCCGGCTCTATGGTTTTGCGAGCGATCTTGAGCGCGAGTGGTTCCGTATTCTCACCGGTGTGCAGGGCGTCGGCGCGAAGGTGGCGCTTGCGATCCTTGGTACGCTGAAAGTTGCCGATCTCGCCAACGCGATTGCGCTCGGCGACAAGGCCGCGATCGCGCGCACGCCGGGGGTGGGCCCGAAGCTCGCGCAGCGGCTGGTGCTGGAGCTGAAAGACAAGGCGCCGGCATTTGCGAGCGTCGATCCGGCGGTGGTGAAGCTGCAAGACGATTTGTCCGAGCGCCGCGCCTCGACGCCCGTGAGCGAAGCCGTGTCGGCACTCGTCAATCTCGGTTACGGGGAAATTCAGGCGAGCGCCGCGATTGCCGCCGCTGTGCGCGCGGCAGGCGATAAAGCGAAGACGGAAGAGCTGATCCGTCACGGCTTGAAGGAACTCGCGCGATGAAGGGCGCGAGCCGTATCCTCTCTTTCACCTCTCCCCAAGGGGGAGAGGTCGGTACGCGCAGCGTGCCGGGTGAGGGGGTTCTGCACTCATTTCACTTCGTAACCCCTCACCCCAACCCTCTCCCCGCTGGGGAGAGGGAGAAAGCGGAACTCGCACGATGAGCCGCGGCGTCGTTTCGCCCGAACGCCGCGAGGAAGACCTCGCGGAAGGCTCGTTGCGGCCGCAGCAGCTTTCCGAATTCATCGGACAGGAAAAAGCCTGCGCCAATCTCAAGGTGTTCATCGAGGCGGCCCGCGCGCGCAAAGAAGCGCTCGATCATGTCCTGCTTGTCGGGCCGCCCGGCCTTGGCAAAACAACGCTCGCGCAGATTATCGCGCGGGAGCTTGGCGTGAATTTCCGCGCGACTTCGGGCCCCGTGATCGCAAAAGCAGGCGATCTCGCCGCGCTCCTGACCAACCTTGAAGACCGCGACGTTCTCTTCATCGACGAAATCCATCGCCTCAATCCTGCGATCGAGGAAGTGCTCTATCCCGCGATGGAGGATTATCAGCTCGATCTCATCATCGGCGAAGGTCCGGCCGCGCGGTCGGTGAAGATTGATCTTTCCCGCTTCACGCTGGTCGGCGCAACCACGCGTTCGGGCCTTCTCACGACGCCGCTCCGCGACCGCTTCGGCATTCCGGTGCGCCTCGGCTTCTATGAGGTTTCCGAGCTCGAAACCATCGTGAAGCGGGGCGCGCGGCTCCTGAATCTTTCCATCAATGCCGATGGCGCGCAGGAAATCGCGCGTCGCGCGCGCGGAACGCCGCGCATCGCGGGACGCCTTTTAAAGCGCGTGCGCGATTTCGCGATGGTCGAAGGAAAGCAATCCGTCGATCGCGCGAGCGCCGATCGCGCGCTCGGACACCTCGAAGTCGACGCCGCGGGACTCGACGCCATGGATCGCCGCTACCTCATGCTGATCGCCAAGCACTATGGCGGCGGGCCGGTCGGCGTCGAGACGATCTCGGCCGCGCTCTCGGAGCCGCGCGATGCGATCGAGGACATCATCGAGCCGTATCTCATTCAAAAAGGCTTCGTTCAGCGCACGCCGCGCGGGCGGATGCTCACCTCGCATGCTTTCAAGCATCTCGGTCTTGCCGAACCTGCACGCGATGCGGCACAGATTCCGCTGTTCGACCAAGGCGACGACGCGTGAACCGACCTAAGCCCGGACAGGATACTTCGACAGAACTCGCCGGCCGCCTGATCGAGGGCGGTCATACGATGCGGGTGCGCGTCTATTATGAGGACACCGACTTCACCGGCATTGTCTATCACGCGAATTATCTTCGCTTCATGGAGCGCGGGCGCACGAATTATCTTCGGCTCGTCGGCGCCGATCACCGGGCGCTATTCGAGCAGACCGAGAAAGAAGCGCCGAGCTTTGCCTTTGTCGTGCGCTCGATGAAGGTCGATTTCCTGCGGCCCGCCTATATGGACGATCTTCTCGAAATCCGAAGCCTCTCGAAAGAAGTCTCGGGCGCCTCGATCACGCTGCATCAAAAAGTGATGCGGGGCGACGAGGTGATGGTGGAAGCCGAAGTGCGGGTTGCCTTCGTTTCCGAAGGAAAACCGCGGCGGATCCCGGAACCTTTGCGCAAAGCGATGGGCGCGGACGCCGAACGTTACCCAAACGCTAACTAGACATTAACCACGCGAGGCGCTCTTTATAGCGGCCGAATGGGCGCCAAGCGCCCCAGTTTGGTCAGAATCCGCCTTATTCAACGGGGGTAAGTGTCGGCCCAGCCGAATTGCCAGGTCACATCACCGAATGATGTTCGTTGCCGGCGCGTAATTCCCGAAGACGATTACAAGGAACGAATTTGAAATGAATCCTTCTGACATCGCGCCAGTCGCGCCCGTTGCCACCGTATCGCTGTGGGCGCTGTTCATCCAGGCGCATATCGTCGTGAAGATCGTGATGATCGGGCTGATGATCGCCTCGGTCTGGGTGTGGGCGATCGTGATCGACAAGACACTTCTTTATGCGCGCACCCAGCGCGCGATCGACCGGTTCGAGCAAGTGTTCTGGTCGGGACAGAATCTCGAGGAGCTCTATCAATCGCTCTCGACGCGGCCCAATCACGCGATCGCGGCGCTATTCGTCGCCGCCATGCGCGAGTGGAAGCGCACTTACGAGGGCGGGGCGAAGACGCTCGCGGGCCTCACCGAGCGCGTCGAGAAGGTGATGGACGTGACGATCTCGCGCGAGATCGAGCGGCTGGAGCGGAGGCTCCTTGTGCTCGCGACGGTGGGTTCCGCCGGTCCCTTCGTGGGCCTGTTCGGCACCGTCTGGGGCATCATGACGAGCTTCCAGTCGATCGCCGCTTCCAAGAATACGAGCCTTGCGGTGGTGGCCCCGGGTATCGCCGAGGCCCTTTTTGCAACGGCTTTGGGGCTTGTCGCCGCCATACCGGCGACGATTTTCTATAACAAGTTTTCGAGCCAAGTGAGCCGCATCGCCCAGCGACTGGAGGGGTTCGCCGACGAATTCTCGGCCATCCTGTCGCGGCAAGTGGACGAGCGCTCGTGAAGATCCAAGGGTAAGGGCAGAGCATGGCCGCGAACGCAGCAGGCAAGGGTGCATGGCAGAGCCGCAGAAGCCGGCTCCGCCGCGCGCATGTGATGAGCGAGATCAACGTCACGCCGATGGTGGACGTGATGCTCGTGCTGCTCATCATCTTCATGGTCGCCGCGCCTTTGCTCACGGCCGGCGTGCCGCTGGATCTGCCGCAGACGCAGGCGAAGGCGCTTGATATCGACAAAGAGCCGCTGCAGGTGTCGGTGAACGATAAAGGCGCCGTTTATCTCAACAACAACGAGATCAAGCTTGAGGAATTGCTGCCGAAGCTGGAAGCGATCATCAAGACGCGCGGCGGCAGCGGCTTCGACGAGCGCATCTATGTTCGCGGCGACAAGAAGGTCGATTACGGTACGGTCATGAAGGTGATGGGCCGCCTCTCGCAGGCGGGCTATCGCAAGGTCGCATTGATCACGGAAACCGAGCAGTAGGGATTTGATGGAAGTCCGCCCCGGACTCGCAGTCTCCTCCGTCGCTCACGCCGTCATTCTCGGCTGGGGGCTGCTTTGGTTTACGCCGAAGGCGCTCGAATCGAAGCCGATCGAGTCGATGGCGGTCGATCTCGTGCCGATCTCCGACATCACGCAGAACAAGGCGGGCGCGAAGGCGCCGCCGAAACCCGATGCCAAGCCGCTCGTCGAGAAGCAGGCCGACCCGAAAGAGCTGAAAGAGCTGGTCGACAAGATTTCGAAACAGCCCGAGATCAAGCAGGCCGCGGCGCCTCCGCCGCCGTCGGAAGATACGAAAAAAGAAGCGGCGAAGCCCGAAGAGAAACAGGAAACGAAGCCTGAGCCTTCGAAGGAAGCGGTCACGAAGAAGCCGGAGCCGCTGAAGAAACCGGAAAAGCCGAAAGAGGAAGCGAAATCGGCGCCGACGAAAATGAAGGCCGCGCCGACCAAGCACGAGTTCGATCCGAACAAGATCGCGGCGCTTCTCGACCGGCGCACGCCGCAGCGGCAGGAAATCTCAAACCTGCAGAATCCGAACCGCAATCCTCAGCTTGGCATGGTCAACGGCCAGGCGGCCATGGTCTCTCAGACCGAGATCGATGCGTTGCGCCGCCGCCTTGCGCAGTGCTGGAATCCCCCCGCGGGCATCCGCGATGCCGGGAAACTGATCGTCGTGATCCGCGTTCAGTTCCGCCGCGACGGCAGCGTGGCGGCGCCGCCGGAGACCGTCTCCGGTCCGCCCTCCGCGCTTGGCCCCGCGATGGCCGAAAGCGCGAAACGCGCGATTCTGAGCTGCCAGCCTTTCACGATGCTCAATCCTCAGCATTACGATCAGTGGAAGGATATGGAGATCAATTTCGACCCGACCGAAATGTTGGGCGGTTAATCAGGAAGAGAATTTCGCTTATGCCGAAGATAATTTCCGGGTTTGATTTCAAGCACAATTTATCCCGCCGCAGCTTGCTCGCCGCCGCAGGCGGCATCGCCACGGGCTCGCTCCTGTTGCCACGCGCCGCGCAGGCGGTTCTGCGGCTCGATGTTACGCAAGGCACGCCGCAGCCGATTCCGATCGCCATTCCCGAATTCCTCGGCGGCCAGGGCGGCGGCTCGGATGTCGGGCGCTTGCTCACGTCGGTCATTACCAACAATCTGAAACGGTCGGGCCTCTTCCTGCCGCTCGATCCCGCGTCGTTCATCGAGCGCATTCAGCGCTTCGACGCCGCGCCGCGCTTTCAGGACTGGCGCGCCATCAATGCGCAGGCGCTCGTCGTCGGCCGTGTGTCGCGCGAGGGCGACGGCCGTTTCCGGACGGAATTCCGGCTGTGGGACGTGTTCGCGGGCAGCCAGCTTTACGGCCAGCAATATTTCACGCAACCCGATCAGGTCCGTCGCATTGGCCACATTATTTCCGACGCGATCTACGAGCGCATCACCGGCGACAAGGGATATTTCGACACCCGCGTCGTCTATGTCTCCGAGAGCGGCGCCAAGGAACGGCGCACCAAGCGGCTCGCGATCATGGATCAGGACGGCGCGAATTCGCGTTTCCTCACCTCGGGCGAAGCACTCGTGCTCACGCCGCGCTTCAATCCGTCGAGCCAGGAAATCACATTCATGTCCTATGGCCGCGCGGAGCCGCAGGTGCTGTTGATGAATGTCGAGACCGCGCAGCGCGAGGTGATCGGCGACTTCCCCGGCATGACTTTCGCACCGCGTTTCTCGCCGGAAGGCCAGCGCATCATCTTCAGCCTGCAGAAGGACGCGGCTTCGAATATCTATGTCATGGATCTGCGCTCGCGCCGGACGACGCGGCTCACGGAAACGCCGGCCATCGATACGTCGCCCTCCTATTCGCCCGACGGGCGCGCGGTTGTTTTCGAATCGGATCGCGGCGGCTCGCAACAGATCTTCGTGATGAACGCGGATGGCTCCAACCAGCGCCGCATCTCGTTCGGCCAGGGCCGCTATTCGACGCCGGTGTGGTCGCCGCGCGGCGACGTCATCGCGTTCACGAAGCAAACCTCGGGCAGCTTTGCGATCGGCGTGATGAAAACCGACGGCTCGGGCGAGCGCATCCTCACCGAAGGGTTCCACAACGAGGGCCCGACCTGGGCGCCGAACGGCCGCGTGTTGATGTTCTTCCGCGATCCGGGCGGCAACGCGGGGCCGCAGCTCTATACGATCGATCTCACCGGCTATAACGAGCAGCGGGTTCCGACGCAGGGCTACGCGTCCGACCCGGCGTGGTCGCCGCTCTTGTCGTGAGCGCGGCCTAATTCTGGCCGCTTTGGCAAACAATGGTCGATCAACCGTTCGTTAACCATGCTTTCCGCTTTTCGGGTCGGGCGCGGCAAAAGCTAAGATTTTCGGCATTTGGCCAAGGTTCCATCAAGGTAAATGAAGCATTCGATTAACCCCGGCACGGTTAGATCGGCCCGAATTCCGACGAGGATGTAGAGGGAGCTGCCGGCCATGGTAAATTTCACTCGGCTATTTCGGGGAACGCGCTTTGCGATGATCGCTGCGGCGATGCTGGTCGCCGCCTGCGCGAACAATCCGAATGACCCGAACGCCGCGGGCGGCTCCGCTTCGACGCCGGGCAGCGCGCAGGACTTCGTCGTCAATGTCGGCGACCGCGTCTTCTTCGACAGCGATTCGTCCGAACTCTCCTCGCAGGCGCGGGCGACCCTCGACAAGCAGGCGACCTGGCTCAACCAATACAGCCGCTATTCCTTCACCATTGAAGGCCACGCCGACGAGCGCGGCACCCGCGAATACAACATCGCGCTCGGCGCGCGCCGCGCCCAGGCGACGCGCGATTATCTCGTGTCCCGCGGCGTGTCGGCGCAGCGCATGCGCACGATCTCCTACGGCAAGGAACGCCCCGTCGCGGTCTGTAACGATATTTCGTGCTGGTCGCAGAACCGCCGCGCGGTCACGGTGCTGAACGCGGGCGGCGTCTAAGCCCGTCCGCGAGTGTCGTATTTTGGACGCACTCGCCGTCGTATGCTAAGACATCTTTGCTAGCGCTCCGGGTGCGGGAAGCCGCCCCATTGGTATTCCTATGACGATGAAATTCGCGATTGTTCGTTCATTCGCGTTCGCTTGCTCGCTCCTGCTCATGACGATGTTCGTGGCAGGAAGCGCGAACGCGCAAGGCTGGTTCGGCCAGCGCAACAACGATGAAGCCAGCGACCTCACGGTGCGTATCCAGAAACTGGAAGCGCAGGTCCGCGAACTCACGGGCCGCAATGAAGAACTGCAGCACGAGAACAATGTGCTGCAGCAGCAGTTGAACACGGCCCGCGGCGGCCAGCCGCAGGGCCAAGTATCGAACCAGCCGCCGATGGCGCGCGAGGGAAATCCGTCGAGCCCGATGACCAGTCCCGGCATGACGCAGGGTTCGCTGACGCAGCCGCCGCTCGCGCAGCCTCCTTACGAGCAGCGCCAGCAACAGCAACCGCCGTATGGCGGACAGCAATATGGCGGGCCGCCGCCGGCGCAGCCGCCTTACGGCCGCGAGCCTTATGGCGGCGACCAGCC
>JADMIO010904406.1_pt1 | contig 19167 bp, 18 predicted proteins | sample 8958161 | NCBI WGS metagenome assembly JADMIO01 (sample SAMN16585339, study PRJNA669376) | soil metagenome | isolation source: Crop rotation soil | place: USA: Cullars Rotation, Alabama | collected 2011
GCGACAACTTGTCCACGTGGAATTCTAAGCTTAGGATCCCAATGTGCTGGAAAGCCTGCATTCATGTTGGAAACCGATCGACGTGATTCCCTTTCGCCCCGTCCTTTCCGCTCTGCGAAGCGACTGCCCGATCAGCTCCGCAAGATCGGCAGGATCGTGACGAACAGGCTGATCACGACGGCGTTGGCAATGTCGATGAGGAATGCGCCCACCACCGGAACCAGGATGTAGGCAAGTGGCGCGGGGCCGTACCGTGAGGACACCGCCTGCATGTTGGCGATCGCCGTTGGTGTTGCGCCGAGGCCGAAGCCGCATTGACCGGCAACGAGTACTGCGGCCTCATAGTCCCTGCCCATCACGCGGAAGGTAATGAAGGAGGTGTACGTCGCAACCGCCAGTCCCTGAAGCGCCAGGATCACGAACATCGGCACTGCCAGCGATGCAATCTCCCAGAGCCGAAGGCTCATCAGCGCCATCGCGAGGAACAGAGACAACGCAACCGTGCCTGCGAAGGAGAGTGCCTGGCCATCGACCACGTGCACCCTGGTGAGCGCAAGGACGTTGCGGAGCACTGCGCCGACGAGCAGTGTCCACACGAACGTCGGCAGCGCGAACGTGGGGTTGTCGGTCCATTCGGCAAGCGCGGTGCCGGCCGCGGCACTCGCCGCTATCAGCATGATGGTGATCGTCAGTCGGTCCGCGGTGAACGGCCCGGTGGCCTCGGCGCCGTCATGCGGCAGCGTCGCCGCGTCGTGACGACCGCTGATGGCTCCCTGGGCTTGCAATCCCCTGATCAGGCGTATGGCGACCGGGCCCCCGATGATGCCGCCCATGACAAGCCCGAACGTGGCGGTGGCAAGCCCCACGGACGGGGCTTCGGTCACGCCGAACACGTCGGCCAATCGCTGCCCCCACGCGGCGCCCGTGCCGTGCCCACCAGCCATCGTCACCGATCCGGCGACGAGGCCGATCACAGGGTCGATGCCCATCGCCGTCGCGGCACCGATGCCGATGACGTTCTCGACGAACAGCATGCCTACCACGCACAGCGCGAACCAGACGAGCGGAATGCCGCCCTTGACGAGGGACCGCGCGTCCGCACCGAGTCCGATCGTCGCAAAGAACGCGAGCATGAGCCCGGGCTGTATCGACGTATCGAACGCTATGCGAAAACCGAGCGCGTGCATCGTCGCGATTGCGAGAGCGGCGACCAGCCCACCCACCACCGGCTCGGGGATTGCGTATCTCTGCAGAAATTCGATGCGACCGATGATGCCGCGGCCGGCCAGCAGCACGACGGCGGCCGCTGCAACGGTTGCCGGTACCCCAAGGCTCACGTCCATGTCGGACTCCGCAGTCCGGGCAGAGATGCCATGCCCTTGAATGAACGATCCGTCTCAGTGGCGGGCCGCGTGCAGCCGCTCGTGAGGAGTCATTTCCTGGAGTGCCGGAGCACGAGATGGGTGGCTTTCCCGGATGCCGCGAATTGCACGCATTCGTATCCAAGACTTCTCAGGTCCACTCCGTCGAACAAGCGCTCCCCCCGTCCCAGCAGGACCGGGGAGATCGCAATGTGCAGCTCGTCGATGAGCTGGGCGCGAAGGTACTGTTGCACGGTCATGGTCCCGCCGCCGATGCGCACGTCCATGCCCTTGGCTGCCCTGCGCGCCAGGTCCAGCGCCTCGTGAATGCCGCCCGTGACGAAATGAAACGTCGTATCGCCTTCCATCTCGATGGACGGGCGTGCGTGATGAGTGAGGACGAAGACCGGCACGTGATACGGCGGGTTGTCACCCCACCAGCCCTTCCAGTCGAGATCGGGCCAAGGACCGCGAATCGGTCCGAACATGTTTCTCCCGAGTATCCATGCGCCGATATTCCGGAACCCCCGCGCGGCGAAGTCATCGTCGATCCCGGTCGTGCCGTCGCCAGCGCCGTGGGCCCGCTGGAATGTTCGCGTCGGAATGAACCATTGGTGCAAGCCCTCGCCGCCCTCTCCGAGGGGATTGCTTTTGTCCTGATTCGGCCCGGCGCCGTAGCCGTCGATCGAGATGGAAAAACTTTCGACTCGGACTTGTGTCATCTCTCGATCTCCATAGAGGTCAATGCCTGGCGCCGGCGTTCAGCCGGCAACGCCGGACAGTATAAGAGACAGCCGTCTGCGGAAGCAGCCGTTCGGACCATGGCAATGGAGCACCACTTCGTCGGGCGCGATGCGCGCTGGTTCGCGAGACATGGCAGCGAACGCGGCAGCGTCGGGCCGTGGCCGTCCGGCAGCACGGAGCGGCCCCGGTCCGGCCACCTCGGTGGTGCACTTCCGAACGGCACGGGCGCACAATGGCGACGTGAACAACGAACAAGTCCCGGCCTTCAAGCCCTTGACCGGCATCTTCGAGCCGTCGGCGATACAACAACTGCCGGACGGGCGATTCCTGATCGTGGAAGACGAGAAGCGCCACCCGTTGAGCCTGGTGAACATCAGCGCGGATGGCAGCGTCGAGAGCACGGCGCTCACTGCCGGACTGTTTCAGATGTTCAGCGCGTTCTGGAAGCTCGACGACCTCGAAGGACTGGCTCTCGACCGGGCGGGCTTCGTCTACGGCATCACATCGCACTCGCGCGATGACGATGGCGACGAGAAGAAGTCCCGTGAAAAGCTGGTCCGTTTCCGGGTCGAGGGCAAGCGGGTGGTCGACCCCAGGGTGGTCAACGGATTGAAGCCGGCCCTGACGTCGCGACATGCCGTGCTGGCGGCCGCGGCTCAGGTATCGGACGTCAAAGCCAACGCCGGGCTCAATATCGAAGCCCTGGAAATCACGCCCGACCAGAAGCGACTGCTGATCGGTTTCCGGAGTCCGTTGCGCGACGGTCGGGCGCTCGTCGCCAGCGTCGAGAACCCCTCCGCAATCTTCGAATCGGACGAAGCCCCGCGCATCGCCGCATTGCTCGATGAGCTGGATCTTGGCGGACACGGCATCCGTGGCATGTCTTACGTGCCCGCCATCGGCGATTACCTGGTGATCGGCGGCCCGACTTCACGCGAATCGGCCAGCTTCGACCTGTGGCGCTGGAGCGGAGAGCGAGGTGCGCCGGCGCGCCGTGTGAGGGTCCCGGCCCTGCCCGGCTTCGGGAAGGCGGAAGGGGTGAGCCCCGCCGTCGTGGCCGGACGGGAGCTGGTCGTCATCGTCAGCGACGACGGGGACAGGGATGCCGGGCGTTTTGCCGGTTATCTTCTGCTCGACCCGGCTCAACTGCAGATCGCAGCCTGATCGACACGGTACCGTTGCGGTACTCGCTGCTGGTGCCGCACTGCAGCTTGACATGCAGGTAATTGCCTGCATATTATTCGTCTCACGCACGATCGCAACGAATGGACGCTGACAGGATCTTCAAGGCGCTGGGCGACCCGACTCGCAGAAAGCTGCTCGACCTCTTGTACCAGAGGAACGGACAGACGCTGGGCCAGCTCTGCGAGCACCTGGACATGGCGCGGCAATCGGCCACGCAGCACATCGGGATCCTCGAGGAGGCCAATCTCGTAACCACGGTCTGGCGTGGCAGGGAGAAGCTGCATTTCATCAACCCGGTGCCGCTGCACGAGGTTTACGAGCGGTGGGTGCGGAAATTCGAACGCCAGCGGCTCAGCCTGCTGCACGACTTGAAGAAGGAACTCGAAGGAGAATGACAGTGAGCGAGAAGAAAACGAGCTTCGTTTACGTGACCTACATCCGCTCGACGCCGGAAAAGGTGTTCGAGGCGATCACGAGACCTGAGATCGCGCGGCGCTACTGGGGGCACGAGAACGTCTCCGACTGGATGCCCGGGTCGACCTGGCAACACGTCCGCGCCAACGAACAACGGACGGTCGAGCTGGTCGGCAAGGTGGTCGAGGTCGCGTCTCCGACGCGCCTGGTCATCACGTGGGCGAACGCCTCGTCCGCAGCCGATCCCGCCAGCTACAGCCGCGTGAGCTTCGACATCGCGGCATACGACGAGATGGTCCGGCTGACGGTCACCCACGACGAACTGGAGCCCGACAGCGGGATGGCGAAGGGCGTCAGGCAGGGCTGGCCGATCGTACTTTCCAGCCTGAAGTCCCTGCTGGAAACGGGGCAGGGGATCGATGTTTTCGCAAAGCCGAAGGCGGCTTGAATCGTCGACCGGACCGGGTAGATGAAGATCGGCATCATCGGCGCGGGGAATATCGGCTCGACCCTGGCGCGAAAGCTTGCCAAGGCAGGACATTCCGTTCGCATCGCCAACTCCAGAGGACCGCAGACCCTGGCGAAGCTCGCCGAGGAGACGGGGCGGAGGCGGTATGGTCGCGCGACGCCACGCAAGGCGTCAGCGTCGTCATCCTTTCGATTCCGTTGGCAAACGTGCCGGCGCTGAGAGAATTCATCGCTCCATTGCCGGACGACGTGGTCGTGGCCGACACCTCGAACTACTTTCCAGTCCGCGACGGGCACATTCCCGCCATCGACGCCGGTCAGGTCGAGAGCTCGTGGGTGTCCGAGCAGATCGGCCATCCCGTGATCAAGGCCTGGAATAACGTCCTCGCCCAGGTGCTGTCCGGCAAGGGCCTGCCCGGAGGGGCCGAAGGGCGCCTCGCGCTCTCGGTGGCGGGCGACGACCGGGCGGCCAGGGAGGTCGTCGGCTCGCTGGTCGAGGACACCGGATTCGACGCCGTCGACGGCGGATCCCTGGCCGAGTCCTGGCGACAGCAACCCATTACCGGAGCCTACTGCTCGGAGCTGACTGCCGACAGGTTGCGCGCCGCGTTGCAGGCGGCCGACCGGGCGCGTGCGCCGCAACTGCGCGAGGAAATGGTGAAGGACTTCATTGCGCTGGGCGACAGGATTACGGCCGAAGACGTCGTGCGCCTGCACCGGACCGCCAGCGCGAAAGCTGCATCGAGCTCGCCCTGACTGCGCAGCGATCCGACGGGGATCGGATGGATGCCAATCGCAGAACTGTAGTCTCGGTGCCGGCGACACTTGCGCTGCCGCCCGCGGCCGGCCGCACCCAGGGCACGACGCGCCGCATCGCGTGGTTCGGCGTGGGACCGTCCGAAACGGTGTTGCCTTACCTGGGCGCCCTGCAGGCCGGATTGCGCGAATCGGGATGGGATCAAGGGCGTAACCTGGCCATCGGCCGCTACAACTCCGCGCGAGCGCCCGAGGACTTCGAGAGCATCGTGCGCGAGATCATCGCTGCGAAGCCGGACGTTGTGGTCGCGCAGGAATACGCGACGCTCGCCATGCGCGACATTTATCGCGCTCTGGCGGCTTACGTAGACCGCATCCTGCGCGGAGCCAGGCGCGTTCACGCTGTCCGTGCGTCGGTGCGGGGTCGGTCTGTCCCTGCGCACGCTCCCCGCCGATGCAGCCGTTATCGCCCGCCGCCGCGCAGGCTCAACAAGTCTCGCGCAATGATCGAGCGATGAATCTCGCTCGGACCCTCGACGATCCGATAGACGCGGACCAACCGGTAGATGTACTCGAGCGGCAACTCCTTGCTCACCCCCATGCCCCCGAAGAGCTGGATCGCGCGATCGACGACGCGGCCGATCATCTCGGTGGCCATGATCTTGACCATCGACGCTTCGCGGCGGAAATCGCCGCCGCGATCGACCCGGGACGCGAGGCGCCAGGTGAGCAGCCGCACGGCTTCGATCTCCTGCCACGTGTCGGCGATCCACCACTGCACCGTCTGTCGTTCGGCGAGCGGCTTGCCGAAGGTGACGCGCAGGCCGGCCTGCTCGATCATCATGTCGAGACAACGTTGTGCGAGGCCGACGCAGCGCGCCCCGATTTCCGCGCGCCGAATGCTCAGGCGCCGCTGCAGCGGAGCGAAGGCGCCGCCGATGTCTCCCAGCACCTGCCCGTCGGCGACCTCGACGTCCTCGTAGTGCACTTCGTAGGGATGGTACTCGCCGATCATCGCGTACGACGTCGGTATCGTGAGCCCCGGCGTGTCGCGGTCGACGAGGAATGCGGAGATCCCGAGGCGCTCGCCCGTTTCACTCTCCGCGACCGCCAGCGTGATGATGAAGTCGGACGTCCTGGCGTTCGAGATGAACGTCTTGGTGCCGTTCAGGCGCCAGCCCCCGTTGCATCGTCTCGCGCGCATGGCGATGGCGCCGGCGTCGGAGCCGGCGCCAGGCTCGGTCAGGGCGAGGCAGGAGCGCTTTTCGCCGGCCGCGTACGGCAGCAGATAGCGCTCGACCTGCGCGCCGCGCGCGCACTGCTGGAGGAAGTGCAGATTCGGGCTGTCCGGCCGCAGCACGAACGGCACGATCGAGTACTTGAGCTCCTCGGTCACCACGCACTTGACGAGCGCGCCCAGGTTCTGGCCGCCGAACTCCCCGGGCACGTCGATGCCCCACAGCCCCAAGGCCTTGGCCTTCCCGTCGAGGGCGGACGCGACTTCGGGCGGAAGAAGCGGCGTATCCGCGAGCCCGCGCTCGGCCTCGCGCCGGATCACGAGGCGCTCCAGCGGCAGCAGCTCCTCGCGCACGAAGCGACGCACGGTTTCCCGCACCTGCACCACGTCGTCGGGCAACTCGAAATCCATGTTCAATCCTTGCCTGCGATGCGCTCCCGCAGCCTTGCCAGCTCGTCGTTGTGCTGCCCGAGCAGTGGAGCGCCGGCGCGGTAACGCGTGGGCGTGCGGGAGAAGGCGGCCGCCACGCCGTGATAGACGCCGCGGCCCATCACCGGATGGTCCAGGTATTGCCAGAAGCCGGCCAGGCGTTTGTCGCGACGCAGGAGGTCTTCCGGGGTGGCGACGATTGCCGCAGCGATGCCTGCACCGGTCAATGCTGCGACCGCATCCTCGGCGCTGCGCTGCGAGAACCACGCTGCGACCCGCGCCTCGACGGGGTTGCGCTCGGCCAGCCTTGCCGAAGGCGAAAGGTGTGCGCATTCGAGCAGCGCGCACAGGCGCGCGAACGAGGCGTCGTCGGCGACGGACAATGCGCACCACCGATCGTCGCCGAGACACCGATAGATGCCGTGCGGCGCGCGCCACGGCTCGACGTAGGCAGGTGGCGGCGATTCGCGTCCGGTGGCGGCCACCTCGAGCACCGGATCCGGACAGGCGGCGAGTGTCGACTCGACCTGCGCGACTGCGATCTGCTGTCCTCGCTGCGATCGTTGTCGCCACGCCAGCGCCGCGAGCACCGCGAAACATGCGTGGAGCGGATTGGGCAGATGGTCCGGAAAGTTCGTGCCGGTGCCCACCGGCAGCCGCCCGGCGAGCGCATGCCGGTGGAAAATCCCGACCAGGGTGGCAATGTTGATGCCGTAGCCGAGATAGTCGCGGTATAGACCCTCGTCGCCGGCGAACGGCATGCCGAGAAAGACGGCTCGCGGATTGATGCGCGTGACCTCGGACCACGGCAATCCGATGCGCTCCATCACGCCCGGTGAGAACGAGTTCGCGATAACATCGGCGGTTCGCAGCAAGCCCTTGACCTGCGCCAGGTCCTCGGCCCGCTTGAGGTCGAGCGTCACGCTCTTCTTGTTGGTGTTGCGGTTCGCGAAGTAGCCGGACGCGTCGAGCCCGCCGGCGCTGCTCATGGGCTCGGCGCGCCGCAGCTGGTCCGGACGCGACGTCGATTCGATCTTCCAGACTTCGGCACCGAAATCGGCCAGGAGCTTGGTCGTGAACGGGCCGGCGCCTACCCAGGTGAGATCGACGACGCGCAGGCCCGCGAGCGGCAGCATCGACGGTCCCGCGGCAGGCAGGGCCGGGGCCGCCGCGCGGGGGTGCTGCGCGTCGCGGCGGACCCGCTCGCCGTCGGCGCCGGGCGCGCCCATCGTGCGTCCTGCGCGCCACGGCGTGGCCGACAACCGGTACGGGGCGCCGGGCCAGCCGCGCGCATCGAAGAAGCCGCGCGCGTTGAGATGCGGGTCGGCAACCACGTCGGCCCCCGTGTTGAGCGGCGTGATGGCGATGCGCCGGCGCTGGCCTTCGTGGAAGAGCCATTGCCGGTCGCGCGCGCCCGCGAAGGCGCGCCACAGTTCGTCGAAGCGGGCGCGTTGCGCGGGCTCTGCCTTGAAGGCGTTGTCCTGCCACCGGGGATCGCGCAGCTCGTCCGCGCCGGCGACACCGGATTCGGCGATCCATTGGGCGAGCAGGTTCCAGCCGCGCCCGACGCCGGACTCCGCGGCGTACAGGAATACGTGGCCGTCCGCGCACGGATAGGCACCAATGCCGGCCTGTCGCGCACGCTCGCCAAGACGGCGGCGCAGCACGTTTTTCATCGCGAGAAACTGCGGGGCGGTCTCGGTGCCGAGTGCCACTACCTCCTGCACCGAGACGTCCACGAACTGCCCGGCGCCCGCGTTGCGCCGCCCCAACATCGCGATTATCGCCATCGTGGCCGCATATTGCGCGGCGGAAGCGGTGGCGATACCGCAGTCGCCGACATAGGGGCCGGTGTCCTCGTAGCCGGTGAGCCAGGCCATGCCGCCGCTGGCCATTGCGATCAGGTCGCCGCCGTCGAAGCCCGAAGCGGAATCGGCCTGTCCAAACGGCGTGATTGCGCACCAGACGAGGTCGGGGTTCTCTCCATGCAGCGCATCCCAATCCAGTCCGCGCCGCCGCCAATAGGCCTGCGGGCGATCGTCGAAGACGATGTCGGCACCCAGGCACAGCCGGCGGAGTTCGCTGCTGTCCTCCGTGCGCTCGACGTCGAGGACGATGCTCTGCTTTCCGCAATTGCGGTAGGCGAACCACTGGCTGGAGCCGTCGGCGAGGGGGGGACGGGCACGCGCCCGACTGCCACCCGGCGGCTCGACGAGCACGACGTTCGCGCCAAGGTCCGCAAACAGCTTCGCTGCGTAGCCGAAGCTCGTCGTCAGGTCGATCACGCGAATGCCGCTGAGCGCTTCTTCGTCCACGGGAGCTCTATCCGCCGTTGCTAAGGCGTCGCCGTGCGCGCCGGGGTGTAGCCCAGGAGCGTCGACACGCGCTTGCCGACGCGCAGCATCTGGTCGATGAGGGCCTGCTCGCGACCGAGAATGCGGGACGAGGGGCCAGTCACCGTCATGCAGTAGCGTACGTCGCCAGAAGCGTCGCGGATCGGGACGGAAATCGCCATGACGCCGTCGACACGGTCGTCGTGGGTCAGCGCGTACCCGTGCGCTCGAATTTCAGCGACCAGCTGCGCGAGCGCCTTGCGCGAGACCCGCTTGCGGGGAATCTGCTGGGCGACGCGGATCAGCTCGATTGTCTTGTCGTCGAGTTGCGCGAGAAACATCTTGCCGGTGGCGCCGTACAGGAGCGGCAGGCGGTCGCCCGGCAGGACGATGCTGCGCAGAAGGGAACTGCTCTCGACAACGTCGAGGCAGATGCGCTCGTGGCCGCTGCGGGTCGACAATGTCACCGTCTCGCCGGTGGAGCGCGCGAGATCCTCCATGACCGGACGCGTGATCTCGCGCACGTCGAGCGTCTCGCGGACGACGCTGCCCAGCAGCAGCAGCTTGTACGACAGCGTGTAGCGGGAATCGCTGTGCTGCAGGAGGTACCCCGCGTTCTGGAGCGTCACCACCAGCCGGAAAGTCGTGGATTTTGGCAGCTCCACCTTGCGGTAGATCTCCTGCAGGGTCAGGACGGGCTTCTCGATGGAAAAGCACTCGAGTATCGCGAGCGAGCGGAGAAGTGCGCGGACCATTGGGGCCTTTGCGGGGCTAGGCCTGTAGCACGGCCCGGATGAGGGAATTGTCGGCGCCCGCGGCAGCGACGAACGACCCGGCGTCCGCGGGAGCACTGCGCCAGCGGTGGGGAGCCGCGAGCACCTGCCACACGCCGTGCACACCCGCACTCACCGGGCGCAGCGTGCAACGCCGGCGCGCATCGGCGCCGGTCACGGCGACGGCAATTTCCTGCACCGGGGCAGGGGGCTCGCCGCTCGTGTGCAACGCCCATCCGGCAGCGTCGCCGCGGACCGCGCAATCCGGTGACGCGATGCCGGGCCAGCCGAGCTGCGTCAGCCACACCAGCGCATCGTGCATCGCGACGTCGACGTGCTGCCCCCGCCCGCTGCGGTCGCGCTCGACGAGCGCCGCCAGGATCGCAAACGTCGCCGCGTGCGATGCGGTGAGGTCGCCGTAGGAGAAGCCGGTCTTCAGCGGGCCACCGTCCGTGGCGCCGTCCACCAGTGTCATGAGCCCCGTACCGGCCTGAACGACCGTGTCCAGCGCTGCAGCCGGGGACCCGGCGCGACCGTAGCCGGAGATGCTGCAGATGACGAGGCGCGGTTCGCGTGCGGCGAGCTCGTCAAGGTCGATGCCAAGCTTTGCCAGCGCGCCGGGCTTGAGGTTCTGCACGAAAACGTCGGCCCCGCGCAGGAGGGAGAGCACCGCCGCCACGCCATCGGGCGAGCCGAGGTCGATCTCCACGCTGCGCTTGCCGCAATTGTAGTTGGCGAAATAGTGACTCGCATGCGCGACGCCAGGCCGCCAGCCGCGTGAGCGCTCGCCGCCCGGCGGCTCGATCTTGATCACCTCGGCCCCGAGGTCCGCAAGGTAGCGCGCAGTGAGCGGCCCGGCGGTGAAAGGGCCGAGATCGACGACTCGCACGCCGTGCAGCGGGGGCGTAACGCCGGTGCGGCGCGGCCACGCCGCCAGCGGTGCATCGTGTGGGTCCATGGGGTCGAGCGCGGCAATTCGACCGGCGTGGCGCAACGGCGTTCGCGAGAACCACGCCAGCGAACCGGGTACCGTGCAGCTGCCACCGTCCCCGTCGGCAACCACACGCAGGCTGGTTGCGACTTCAGGACCGGGCGCCCGGACTTCGGAGACCGGGATATTGGCCGCGCGCAGGACATTCACGACCGTTGCGACCCGGCGCGTCCCGGTCCATTGCGTCACCGCGGCATCGACGTCGGCGATCGCGGCGACCCGCTGCGGAGACGTCGCGAGCGCGCCGCTTGCGGCGAGGTCGGCGCGCCCGATCGTCTCCGCGAACCTGACCCACTGGTCATCCGACGCGATGCAGATCGTGACCCAGCCGTCGGACGTCCGGTACGCATTCCAGGGCGAGCACAGCGGATGCCGCGCACCGTTGCGAAAGCGCAGGCCGGGATCTGCCAGCGCCTGCGGATGGAAGGTTCCAGCGAGCGCGACCGCGCTATCGAAGAGGGCGAGGTCGATGACGCCGCGCGAACCGGCGCGCAACGCGGCCAGGATCGAGGTTGCGGCATTGAGGCCCGTGAGCAGTTCGAGGAGTGGGGCACGCACGACGCACGGCGCGCCGCCGGCCGGACCGGTGGTAGCCATGGCGCCCGAGCGTGCCTGCACGACGCACTCGCTGGACGCGAAATCGTCTGCATCGGCACCGAATGCGGTCACGATGGCGGTCAGTGGCGCGCCTGGGTCGATTGCGACGCGCGCGGGATCGGACACGAGCGCGACGTCGGCAGCGGCGCACAATCGTGACCAGGCGTCCTCCTGTCGGGCTTCGACGGCCACGCGTTCCTTGCCCTCGAGTGCCAGCGGATGGCTGTGCCAGGCCGGCGGGTCGGACGGCGGACGGCCGGCGTCGTCCTCCAGCCGCCGCACCGTGGCACCCAGTTCGCCCAGCAACGTCGCCGCAACCGCGGCAGCCAGCCTGCCGCCGCGCTCGGCGACGACGAGGCCGGAAAGGGGCGATCGATCGTCCATCGTTGGCGCGGCGATCAGGCGCGGAACGCGTCCATGCCCGTCAGCTCGCGCCCCTGGATCAGCGTGAGGATCTCGTTGGTCGCGTCTGGGATGGGCAGCATCCGCGCGTCGCGATAGAGCTGTTCGAGGCCGAGCTCGGTGCTGATCCCCATCGCGCCATGGATGTGAATCGCCATCGAGATCGCCTGCTCGCAGGCGGTCGTCGCGTAGCGCTTGGCCATTGCCGACGTCCCGTTGGCGCGCTCGTTGCGGTCCATGCAGTCGAGCGCGTAGTAGCACAGGAGCCGGCTGGTGGTCACGGCCAGCTCGATGTCGGCGAGGTTCTTCTGGATGAGCTGGTGCGCCGCGATCGGCGCACCGAACTGCACCCGTACGCCGGCGTACTCCCGTGCGGCGTCGAGCGCGCGCTGCGCGAGGTGGACCGCAGCCAGGCCAACGAGCGGACGATTGCCGTTCCAGGTCAGCGTCAGCGTGCGGGCGGCGTCGCCGGCGTTACCGAGGGCATTGGCGGCGGGCACGCGCAGGCCATCGAACACCGCCTCGCCGAGATGACCCTGCCGCAGGCCGAGGGACGGGATCTCGCGGGTCTCGAACGGCGTCCTGTCGCGCTCCACCACGACGCGGCGCAGCTTAGACAGGCCGCGCGCGTCGGTGCCTTCGGCGCACGACACGTTCATCACGTCGCAAATGGTGACGTTGGTGATCCACATCTTGCGACCGGTGATGACGAGCTCGTCGCCGTCGGCCACGACCCGCGTCTTGACGCTGCGGGGATCGGAGCCGACGTCGGGCTCCGTGGTTCCCGTGCAACAGATCTTGCGGCCCGCGATGAGGTCGGGCAGGAAGCGCGTGCGGTTCTCGGCGGTGGTCTCGGACCAGATGCGGGCGATCGTGCACTCGTGCGCGAGCAGCGAGATCGAGATCATCGGCGGCAGCTGCTCGAACATCAGGCCGTAGTCGAGCATCCGCAATCCGCCGCCGCCGTCGGCCTCGGGGATTCGCGGCGCGGTGATGCCGAGCTTCGCGAGCGCGGCATAGATCACCAGCATCGCCGGCTTGGGCAGCGGGCGGTTCGCGTCGTGTGCGGCGAGCACGGGCGCGATCTCCCGCTCGACCATCGCGCGCGCCGCCTCGCGCATCATGGCCTGTTCAGGGGTGAGCGCAAAGTCCACGTCTGCTCCTAGGGCATCGCAAAGCCACCGTTCACGCTGAGGACCTGCCCGGTCACCCAGCCTGCGGGGGCGCTGCACAGATAGAGGATGGCGCCGGCAATGTCGGCCGGCTGGCCGATGCGGCCGGTTGGATACATCCTGAGGACCGACTTGACGCGCCGGGCGTATTTCTCTTCGCCCATTGCGGCGCGCAGGCCGGCCTCCCGTTCCTTGCGCAGTTCCGTGTCGGTGGCGCCCGGCGAGACGACGTTGAGCGTGACGCCCGCGCCGCCCACCTCCTGCGCGACCGACTTCACGAGCGCGATGACGCCCGCCTTGGCCGCTGCGTAGTAGGAGAGCCGGGCCTGGCCCAGCCGCGCCGAGTCGGACGCGAGGAAAACGACGCGACCGAACTGCCGCTCCACCATCCCGGGCAGCGCCGCGTGCAGCACGTTCATGGCGCCGTAGAGACAGACGTCCAGCACGCGCTGCCAGTCCGCAGGCGTCGATTCGAGGAACGTCTTGTCGTCCAGCACGGCGGCGCTGTTCACAAGCCCCGACAGCGGGCCCATTGCTTCCTGCGCCCGGGCGATCATCGCGGCGCATTGCGCGCCGTCCGTGATGTCGGCGCCGATGCCCGTGGCGCGTCCGCCGGCGGCCACGATGCGGGCCGCGGCAGCCTCCGCCGCCGGGCCGTTGATGTCCACCAGCGCGAGTCGCGCACCCTCGGCCGCGAACAGCTCGGCAGCGGCGAAGCCGATCCCCCGCGCGCCGCCGGTGATCAGGAACGTGCGATCCCGCATTCCATGGTCCATGGCACCCTTCTCGTTCAGGCTGCGGCGCGGCGGACGCGGAACTTGCGGTAGTTCGGCTTGCGCTTCTCGAGGAACGCGCTGATGCCTTCCATGTTCTCCGGATTGCCGTAGATCGACGCAAGCAGCTCCGCCGTCGGGAAGTACGAGCCGTAGAACTCCTGGTCGGAGCCGGTGTTGAGCGCGATCTTGGCGATGCGGATGCTCTGCGGGCTCTTGTCGAGGATCTCCTGGCACATGCGGTCCACCGCGGCGTCGAGCTGGTCGCCCGGAAACACCTCGTTGATCAGCCCCATCTCGAGCGCCTGCTGCGCGGTGTAAAGCCGGCAGGTGTACAGCATCTCGCGCGCCTTGCGCTCGCCGACGTAGCGCGCCAGCAGCTGGCACGCGCCCCAGATCGGCACGCTGCCCACCCGCGGGCCGACCTGCCCGAACTTGGCGTCCTCGCTCGCGATCGTCATGTCGCAAAAGAGATTGATCTCGTTGCCACCGCCCACGCAGAAGCCGCGCACCTTGGCGATGATCGGCTTGTCGCACATCCGCATTGCCGAGGAGAGCGCGAAGAGCCGCCGCATGTGGACGCGGCCGACCTCGGGCACCCGCGTCTGCTGATCGTTGACGTCCCCGCCGGAGCAGAAGGCCTTGTCGCCGGCGCCGGTGAAGACGACCACGCCGATCTCCGGGTCCGCCGCCGCCCGCTGGGTCGCGTGGGTGAGCTCCTCGTACGTGTTGGGACGCACGGCGTTGCGCCGCTCCGGGCGATTGATCGTTATGGTCGCGATGCCGCCTTCGGCGGCGTAAAGGATGTCCTGATAGTCCAATCTGTCCTCCTCGTGCGGATCCGGAAGGTCGGGCGATCCGCGCACCCTGGAGAAACGTTCGTCGTGGCGGTCGCGGGAGCGCCGTGCCGCACGCCGCCTTCGCCGATAACTGCCGTGCTGACTGACAGGACGCGTCTCATCTGCTGGAACAAGCAAAAAAATTCTACTGGACAGGGCTGGTGGCGTCCAGTACCGTTTCGACGTTTCGTGCCGAGTGATGGGTAGCGTGCCATCAGATGGAACGCACAAGTCGGCTGCGCGAGACGAGGGCCGGCGCGCACCGTGCGCGCGGATAGCGATGGCGACGAGGCAACGCGAGAGGGTCCGGCGCCGAATCTGGAGGAAGCAATCATGCAGATGATTCGTTGCGTCACTGCGGCCGCCATGTGCCTGGCGGCGCTCGTTGCCGGAACCGCGCTCGCACAGGCGCCCAAGACCATCCGCGTCGGCGCGCCATTCGAAGTGAGCGGCAAGTTCGTCGCTTACGGCGCTCAGGGTCAGCGCGGCCTCGAGATGGCGGTCGAGGCGTTCGGGGGCTCCGTCGCCGGGCACAAGATCGACGTGCTGATGCGCGACATACAGAGCACCAACCAGGGCACGGTTTCGGCCATGACCGAGCTGCTCGAGAAGGAAAAGGTCGACTTCGTGATCGGACCGATCACGTCCGGCCTCGTCGCCGCCGCGGTGCCCGCCTGGCGGCAGAAGAAGGCGCTGTGGATCGTGCCGGGTTCGTCGGCGCCGAGCTTCGAGGAGGCGATCGCCAACGAGCCGCTGGTGTTCCACACCTACCCGTGGGCATACCACTACCACGACGGAACGGCCAAGGCGATCGCCAGCGCGATCGGCAAGGGCAAGAAGGTCGCCATCGTGTATTCGGACGGAAGCTACGGCCGCTCGCAGCTCCAGCCCGCCAAGGACCACTACGCCGAGGCGGGCTTCGAGGTGGTCGCGACGGAGCTCGTGCGCGAGAACGCCACCGACATGAACCCGGTCCTGCAGAAGATCCGCCTCGCCAGGCCCGACGTCCTGGTCGGCATCGTGCAGACCACGGACGGCATCGTGCTGGCGAAGCAGATCCACGTCGGCAAGCTCGGAATACCGTATCTGGTCGGAACCGCGTACCCGCAACTGCAGACCTGGACGGAAGCGGTAGGCGAGGCGGGCAACGGCTGGATCGGCGCAACGACTTACCTTCCCGGCATGAGTGCCCCGGCCGACAAGAAGCATCCAAAGATCTTCCCGTCGATGAAGGACTGGGAGGCCGCGTTCACCAGGAAGTACAACCGCGAGCCCGAGTTCCTCGACGTGACCGTGTACACGTCGGCCGCGATGCTCTTCCTCGCGATCGAGCGCGCGGGCGGGCCGGACAAGGACAAGGTCGCGAAGGAGCTGCGCGACCTCGGCGTGGAGACGATGCTGGGCGAGAGCAAGTTCATCCCCACCAAAGGCGGTGCGCTCAACCAGGCGTTCAACGAGATGGTCGTCTACCAGCGCGAGGGCGACAAGTTCGTGACCGTGTATCCGAAGCGCTTTGCCAATGGCCAGCTGAGGCCCATCAAGTAGTGATGCTCCCGCACGGTCGAGCGGGGGGCGATGCCTTGCCGCCCGCCGCACGCGGCCTGCCGGGGGCCGTCCGACGATGACCCTGTTCCCGCAGTTCGTGCTGGATTCGTTCCTGCTGGGCGGGCTCTATTGCCTGATGGCGGTGGGGCTCGCGCTGGCGTTCGGCGTCACGCGCATCATCAACTTCGCCCACGGCGAGATGATCATGCTCGGCGCCTACGGCGCTTACCTGCTCTCGGCGCGCGCCGGGATCGATCCTCTCCTGGCCTTGCCGGTGGTGGCTGTCGCGGTGGCGTTCGTCGGGTACGTGATCTTCAAGCTCACGCTGGAGCGGGCGCTCGACGCGCCGCACATCAACCAGATCCTGCTCCTGTTCGGCGTCGGCCTCATCATCCAGAACCTGGCCGCGCTTGCATTCACCGGCGACGAGCGCTCGGTGACCACCGCGTACTCGCTGGCCGCGGGGTCGCTTCTCGGGATCACGGTGCCGTACGGGCGGCTGATCGCATTCGGCGTCTCGATGACGCTCACGGTCGGGCTCCTGGTCTGGTTGCGCCGAAGCGAGCTCGGCCGCGCAATCCAGGCGGTGGCGCAGCGTGCCGACGCGGCGCGCCTGGTCGGCATCGACGTGACCGCGATGTACATGCTGTCCTTCATGATCAGCGCCGCCCTCGGCGCCGCGACGGGCGCCGTCGTGAGCTTCCTCCTCACCATATCGCCCTTCATGGGCTTCCACATGCTGGTCAAGGGCTTTGCGATCGTGGTGCTGGGCGGGCTGGGCAGCATCGGCGGGACGCTGATCGCCGCGTTCCTGCTCGCGTTCGCCGAGACGGGCGTCGCCTACTTCATTCCCGAAGGCGGCGGCTGGGCCGAGGGCGTGGCGCTGGTCGTGCTGTTCATCGTGCTGATCCTCCGGCCCCGCGGGCTGCTCGGGCATGCCGTCGATGACTAGCCGCCGCGGCCTGTACCTCGCCGCGGCCGGTGCGACCTCCGTTGCATGCCTCGCGCTGCCGTTCGTGGCGAGCGCCGTGGTCAACGACTGGATAGTGTCGGCCGCGAGCCTCATGATCCTCGCCATCAGCTGGAACCTGGCCGCGAACGCAGGGCTCATCTCGCTCGGCCATTCGGCCTTCTGGGGATTGGGCAGCTACACCGCCATCCTCGCGGCGAACAAGCTCGGGCTGCCGATGGTGGTGTCGCTGGTGCCGGCCATGATGGTAGGGGCGCTGGCGGGCGGCCTGCTCGCGGTGATCACCGGACGGCTGCGGGGCATCTTCTTCGCCATTTCGACGCTGGCGCTTTCGGAGGGGTTGCGCGTGCTCGCGGTCATGCTGCCGGGCGTGACCGGCGGCGGCGAAGGCATGTACATGAACCCCAAGCTGCGCATGGGGCCCGAGTTCGTCGCCGCACTGATGGTCGTCGGGGCGGTGGCCGCGGTATGGCTGTCGTGGGTGATGTCGCAGCTGCCGTCGCACTACGCATTTCGCGCGATGCGCGCCAACGAGGCCGCGGCGCAGATGCTCGGCGTGCACCCGGTTCGCTTCCGGGTCGGGGTGCTCGCGATCTCCGGCGCGATGGCCGCGTTCGCGGGCGGCGTGCGGGTCTGGTACGGCGGGTTCATCGACCCGGGCATCGCATTCGACCTCCACATCACCATCCTCGCGCAGATCGCGCCGATCCTGGGCGGGATCCACACCCTCGTGGGTCCCGTGATCGGCGCACTCCTCGGCGTGCTGCTGTCGGAGGCGACGCGGATCTGGCTCGGAACCAAGGGGTTCAGCCTGCTCGTTTACGGCCTCGCGCTCGTGCTGTGCATCCTGTTCCTCCCCAACGGCGTCTGGGGCGGCATCCGCGACAGCTTCGCCCGCCGAATGCGGAGCCGGTCGTGACGGCGCTGCTCCAGCTGCGCGGGCTGCGCGCGGGCTACGGCGACTCCGTGGTGCTCGACGGCGTCGACCTGACCGTGGGCCAGGGCGAGGTCGTCACGCTGCTGGGCGTGAACGGCGCCGGCAAGACCACGACGATGCGCGCGATCACCGGTCTGCTGCGGCCGACCGCCGGCCGCATCCTGATCGGCGATACCGACATCACCGGATTTCCGGCGCACCGCCGAGTGGCCGAGGGAATATGCCTCTCGCCCGAAGGCCGCCAGGTGTTCCCGAACATGAGCGTCGAGGAGAACCTCTTTCTCGGCTCCACCGATCCGCGCGTACGCCCGCAGCGCGCGGAATCTCTCGACCGCGCCTACACGATGTTTCCGAAGCTGCGCGAGCGCCGCCTGCAGAAGGCCGGGCTGCTGTCTGGCGGCGAGCAGCAGATGCTGGCCATCGGCCGCGCGCTGATGGGTCGGCCGCGCCTGTTGCTGCTCGACGAGCCGTCGCTCGGCCTTGCACCGCTGATCGTCGGTGTGGTGTTCGACGCCATCCGCGCGATCGCGCGCTCCGGCATCAGCATCCTCGTGGTCGAGCAGAACGCCCACGCTGCGCTCGGCGTCGCCGAGCGAGGGTACGTGCTGTCCGGCGGGCGCATCGTGCTCGAGGGCTCGGCGAAGGAGCTCGCGGCCACCGAGAGCATCCGCGACGCGTTCCTGCGCGGCGACGCGAAGGCGCGGCCCGCGCCGGCGCCGGCTGCCGCCCCGGCGCGCCAGACCGGCTCCGAAGCGATGCTCGAGGTGCGCAACGTCACCCGCACTTTCGGCGGGCTCGTCGCGACCGACAACCTGTCGTTCACGGTGAAGCGCCACCAGTTTCTCGGCGTCATCGGCCCCAACGGCGCGGGCAAGACGACGCTGATCAACCTCATCACCGGCTACCTGCGTCCGAGCAGGGGCGAGATCGTGCTCGACGGCCAGCGCATCGATGGCCGGCCCCCGTACGACACCTGCCGGCTCGGCATCGGGCGCACCTTCCAGGTGGTGCAGCCTTTCGCCGAGATGTCGGTCGCCGACAACGTGATCACGGGCGCGCTGTTCGCGCGCGGCGTGACGGTGGGAGTCGACGAGGCCCGCGAGCGCATCCGGCGGCCGCTGGAACTGGTCGGGCTCGCCCGCAAGGCGAACTTCCCGGCGGAATCGCTCACGCTCGGGGAGAAAAAGCCTTTCCAGCACAGTGGGATCCGAAGCTTGGAATTCACGTGACTTGAAGTCGCG
>JADMIO010828323.1_pt1 | contig 19165 bp, 12 predicted proteins | sample 8958161 | NCBI WGS metagenome assembly JADMIO01 (sample SAMN16585339, study PRJNA669376) | soil metagenome | isolation source: Crop rotation soil | place: USA: Cullars Rotation, Alabama | collected 2011
GCAATACATCTATATTTGACCTCGATCGAGAGCGACATCGGTCGGGCCCAGTCAAATTTTGGCGCCGTTGCCGGGGAGGGCAACTGTTTCCTTTGTGGTTTTTGGTAGTGTATGATCACCAGGTCAAAGCATCAACGACCTGTGTCCCCAGAATCAGAACCACAGCGGAGAGCTAGACTTCTGCATAAGGCAAAATAGCTCAACCACTTCAAAGAAGAAGACGTGATGGAAAGATTAGAACGTCAAATGGAAGAAGAAGACCATGTCCATGAGGAGGATCGAAACCGTGGAAGATGGAGAATTTTTTATGAAGAAGATGGGCTCAGTGATGAAGAGCCAGTCGAGAGAGAGGAATACTCGCCGATCAGGCTCCCCAATCTGGCTCCTGGAGCCAATGATTGGGCAATCAAATCGAATATCATGGCAAATCTGCCAAAGTTCTACGGTGGAGCCGGTGAGAATCCTTATACTCATCTCAAGGACTTGCACAATCAATGCGAGACGATCAAGCCTACCGCAGTCCACATCGATCGAGCTAAGTTGAAAGCTTTTCCTTGGACTCTCGAGAAGACTGCAAAGATCTAGTTAAACACTCTGACTCCCAACTCGATCACTACTTGGCAGCAAATGTCCTTAGCCTTCTTGAAGAAGTACTGGTCGAACGCAAAGGCAAAAGCCTTTGAGAAAGAGATCATCGCTCTTCATCAGAAGGCAAGCATGAGCTATGCTGAGTACTACAGGAAATGGAAAGAGAACCAAGATCTGTGGCCGACGACCTCGTTGACAAGGAAGCAAATTATAGCCAACTTCATCTTTGGATTGACCGGTGAAGAGCAGGAGAAGCTCACCTGGACAGCAGGCAAAGGTCTCGAGTTACTAACCAATGATGAGATGATGGCGTTGCTCGAGAAGGTATATGAGACAAGATCTGTGCAAGAGCGCGAGAAGAAAGGACTGAATGAGATAGGGACCATGACTGCCTAGCTTGCTAAGTTGACCACTGGATTTGAGAATATCGAGGTGCAGAGCAAGAGTCTGCAGGATCAAATCTCAGCGCAGCAACTTCACGCGGTCCAGTACTACTCGTTCGACCCATCCAATGAGGTATGCAATGTCTTGGATGATACTTCAATTGTCAAGGATGTTTCTGTGCAGAACTCAGACGAGTTGATCCCAGTCAACGCCGTGTTATCGCAAAATATTCCGGTCGGACCAGGCTTTCCTTATGGTGGTAGTCAATACCAATATAAGTTTATGCCTAGGTTCAGATGGAATCAGCAAAATCAGACCGGTCAAGCACAGAACAACAATCAAGGACAGTCGTCCAATCAGAATTCCAATCAAGCCCAGTGGGGGAGGCAAGAACAGAACAACCAGAATAGAGGAGGTCAAGCCAACTCCAATCAAGGCTGGAACAATCAAGGCCAAGGCCAACAATCCAATCAAGGATGGAACAACAGTCAAGAAAGGCAACAAAAGAATGGAACCAGTGAAGACCATTTTGAAACCTACATAGCTCAACAAAGTGTGGCTATGAAAGCTATGCAAGAGCAGATTCGGCAATTGGCCGCTGGAGGTCAACAAGGAAAGCTCCCTGATCGCACCCCACCTCTCGTCGTTAGAAGTGATGGGGACGGTCAAATATAGAATGATTTGTACAGATGTAGGTTGATTAGGGGATGGAGAGGATTTCATTACAACTTAGCACTAAACAATAGAATAGTGGTAAGAGGGTCGAACCACAGAGAGGGTCGTCGTTTTCTTTGTTGATCGTGATAGTGTATGGGGTCGAGGGGTTTGTTGGCTGCACGCCACCTGATTACTGAAATAGAAATAAAATAAAGACAAAGACAAAAAAGTAAATTCTGGTCGACTCACAATATGATTGGGGTCGAGCAGAGGACAAGGTGTTGAGTGGTTGATATAATAAGAGAGAGGTGTTCCTGATGAGGCTTGATAGATCCTTGTGTAGTTGATCATGAGCTCGAAGATTACCCCTCCTGGTTGCAGTGTGCTGTCAGATAGGAGTACGGTCGCTCACTATCTTCCTCCTTATACCTGTAAGAAACCCGGTCGGTGTCAACGCCGGATCCTGATCGACTACTAATCGACCGCTGGCTTGAGTAGAACTCAATCGCATGAAGGAGACACACTTTATCTTCACGGCTACCTCCCGATTGAGGCCCTAGCTTGTCAAGACTGGTCGGAGATAACACCGGAGAAGACCTACCCGAGCTACTGTCTCGATGCCTGCTGATTCGACCTTGGACTGTCACCGGAACAAGGTCGTCGACAGTAAATCTCAGCCAACGGTGCAGAGGTGATCAAGCTTTACACGCTGGCATCGATCTCTTCACTAAGTCCACCGATCTACTTTCCAGAACCAAATCAGGTGTCACTCATCTTTGTGATCTGGAAAAATAGATGGTGTTCTTATCTATCTTCAAGTCTTCAACGGATACACCCTGGGTTTTGGAACACAAATCGGCTTCACAAATACACAAGATCTACCTAAAACACCTCACCAAGAACACAAAGGATTTAGCTATGCATCGGCATAGCTAAGGAAACAATAAATGATCTTGAGAGATCCATAAAAGATAGTATATTTTATTTAGGAAAAAGGCTGCGCCTTTACAAAGTTGTAATAAAGAAGGGAGCAAATGCCGCCTGAGCGAAAGCTGTCCTAACTTAGGGATTGCTGCCTATTTATACAAGAAATTAGGAAACCATAGTTCTAGTGTCTTCCAGGAATATTCTTCCTTGGAGAGTAAGTTGGGCAAATAGGCGAGTTGGGCCGAGGACTTGGGCTTCGTTCAAGTGATCGTCAAAGCCCTGAAGCTTCCAAGTCCAAGCAATCCTTAGTCAGGCGCAATGGTCTTCTCTCCGAATTATTCTGCTCGATCTCCCTCGCTGTCTGGTTGAGCTCGACCGCGCAAAACCGTCCCTCGACGAAAACCTGCAAAATAGAGTTGGAATGCAATAATATCCTATCTTTATATCCAAAAATACAAAGATAATTGAATGATAAATGATAGAAATAGAGCGTCGATCAGACATCCCCACACTTAAACTTTGCTTGCCCTCAAGCAAAAACTAAAAGTGAAAAGAAGACTAGACTAGATTAGACTCGACCAACATGTGCTTGATCACCAAACCATCTTTTCTCCTGATCGACTCTCGAATTGCAATCAGGCATCAATGCTATCCTCAAGCTAAAATGATCAGTCGACACTTTTATCAAATCATAATTCTCAGCAGCATGCAGTCACTTCTATAATCAATTATTCCAGTAGAAATATCAAATATGCAATGAGAGTTTTTGAAAAGACCTATTTAGTTTTGATCGACCATTTTGAAAATCATCAATGCTTTCTCAAAAACCCATCTTTTTCCCATCATGTAGCTTGCGTCTAGCCTGAGATAGCCAACAAGATTTCTCTTGCGCTAGGTCAGAGCGCCCTGGCCAGATATTCTGAATTTAGTTCCAAGTCCCTAGGGAGAGTTCCACTACATGAGGGTCCTTTTTTATTAGGGCGGAGCTTCCCCTTTTTTATAGGTTGCTTCCTGACCCTGTGGTCGAGCGTAGGTTCTACCTTTTGCTTCGATAACCAAACACCTTTTTGAAAAAAATTTTGATTTTTTTTTTCTTTTCTGCTCTTTTTCTATTCAGTCACTGTTTTTGGTGATTTGGCTGGGAACAGAGTTTGCTCTCGTGGCTGCACCTTTGTCCCATAAGAAAGGTATTTTTTTAAGATGACTATTTCAGTTTTTTTTCAAAAACAGTTGCTGATGATCGAGTGGCTTTTCAAAACATGCTTCAGCATTTACAAAAATCACAGTACAATTCTCAATTCCTAATGGCATGGTTCAATACAGATTTGAGTGTATGGTGCTGAAAAATGTGGTTTTCAAAAATGTTGTCATGATGCAAAATCTTAGGTCGAGGACAACAGTCATGCTTGAGTGGTCATGTCGAGCCTAAAAAATGAAAATTTTGAATTTGTTGGTCAAGTCCATGCGGTCGAGCTAACTAGCCTAGACCTTCCCCACACTTAGACTAAAAAATAAAAGAAAAATTAATCTAAGAAACGAAAAGTGCATAACTTGACCCTCCCCACACTTGAACATCGCAATGTCCTCATGCGAGAATAAGTCTAAAAAGAAATGACAGAAAATAAAAGAAAGGAAAAGAAACGACCTGGTGGTTATGTACAGGTGAGGTCGATGGTGGAAGGTGGTCGACTGCCTCAGGTCGGGCGGGGTCCCTCGTGCTCGTCGAGGTCATCAGGCACGTCGATCGTTGGGAGCTCCTTGATTGGTGCTCGAACAGTTGTGCGCTCGACGCAAGCAGGGCATGGACTATGCCGGAGTGTGTTGATAGTTTGATGGAGTGCGGCGACGACTCTTGCGTGCTCTGTGCGGAATTGCTTGAAGTCCTCCTGGAGAGCTTTGAATTGCTGCTCGAGTGAGGTTTGAGAATTGGCGTTGGTGTTGGTTCCAACGACCAATTGCTTTATCTGCTCAAGGAAGGATTCCTTGTCTTGAATCCTCAAGACTGCTGCAGCTTCACGCTCTTCCTCGATCATTCTTGTGATGGCAGATAACTTCTTGGGGAGATACTGCACCCATGCGCCCAGCTTGGTGAAGTTGAGGTGAGCTTTCTCCAGCCAAGGGTTGAGATCTCTGCCTTCTGGAATTTGGAGTGAAGAGGAAGAGATGTTGAGGGTCGGGGTGGGTGGTGTCGATGGGGTGAGGGGAGCACTGGCAGAAGCTTGACCAAGTTCTGGTCTTTTGGGAGTGGTGTCCTCGACTACCTCAAGTTGTGGAGATGGGGTTGGAGTTGGAAGAGAAAGGCTAGTGTTCCTTTCTTCCTCTATCTGATTAGTGCTGGTCTCAAGCAATTATTGCTCGAGAGCATGAACTACATCAGGTTCTTCTGGCTGACTCGGTCCTTCAAGAGTCTCAGCAGTGGGGTCGACTCTGCCCTCCTTACTGGTTTGCTCGAGTGACTCTTTCCTCTGGTCCGGGTGGACACCCTCATTTGAAGAGCTTGCGTTGATTATGGGCGTCTTCGTGGTTGGCTATTTTGAGGAGACTTTGTTGTTTTGTTCAGCCGAGTTGATTGGTTCAATCTCTTGTCTCTGTTCAGGAATATTCTGATTAGCTGTTTCGACTGCGGCTAGAGCGATATTGAGGACGAAGGTCATATCATACTCCTCTGGGAGTGTGATGGTTGAGTGTAAAACTGGGTCGATCTGGGAGTCCGTCTTTTCATCAGAAGTATGTTGCTCGAGGATATCGGTTTCGAGTTCTTCTTCTATCTGCTCGGCTGGAATAGGATCGTCCTCTTCAGACCCTATCACTCGATTTTTGCCTTTTGTAACCGCTGATTTGCGATTTCCTCCTTTGCTTTTGCGTTGCTCGACTCTTGGGATGATATTCGTCTCTGCAGGTGGAGGTCGAGCGTTGGATTTCTTTGCTTCTTCCAGGATTTTCCGTGCTTGATCGGAATACAAGTCGATGAATTTTTGGGTGTTCTTGAGTCGAGGACTGAGAACACGGTCTTCCTCTGGCGTGCATCTCGGATCGCAGAAGACATAGTCATCGTAGACGTTGAAGAATCCCATCGCGTCGAGCTCTTTCAAGGAGAGGAGTTGGTTGGGGTAATGCGTTCTGAGTTTTTTTGATGTCGGTAAAGAATGTTTGCATTGAGAGTCTGGTAATAAGGGGGCCGAAGAGCATGCAATTGATACCCTTGCACCGCCAAATTTGCTTGATAATCCAGTAGCCAAAATTGAGCTTTCTTCCGACCAGCATGGATTCCAAAATGAATCTTTCGGTTTTGCTGACGTGGTGTGTGTCGTAGTATCTACCAGAGAAGTTGTATGCCAGTAGTCGATGAATGATGCGTAGTTCCGTTTGAACTAGTGCCATCCCTTCTTTCCCTCTTTTTCTTTGTTCCTTTGTCATAGGTCCTGCTTGACCTGTCAATCTCCCATATGTGGCATCCCAGTCCCAGTTGCGCGGGTATGCGGTCGATCCTGTGGTTGGGAAACTCAGTGCCTGGTTAAAAGAGTGATATGAGTGATCGATTTCCTGGCCAAACAACCGATAAGTGATAGCTTTTGTTGTGGTCAAGTTGCGATTTTTTAGAGCTAGCTCATCTATTACTAAGGTAGAATAGAATTCTATGCATATTTCTCTATAGGTAGATGTATTATTATTGCTTAGTAACCAATTCTCCCATCCGATCACTCGGATAAAATTTCTTATTTTGTCATTCAATCCCATTTTGTTCAAAAGCTCACTGTCTAGATAGTAATCGGGAACGATTTCTCGTTGGCCCATTTCCTCAGTGGCTGCTCTATTAAAATAAAAGTATGGAAAATAGGAGGCCATCTCAGAAATAGACTTAAGCGGAGGGTGCGGAGGGTGCGGAGGGAGTGTACCTGGCTCGACCACAGGTGTGGCCGAGCTAACCTTGTTTGCAGGGGAATTGGGACTTGGTTTGGCCTTTTTGGTCTGAATAGTGTCTGGACTCTCGCCGGAACGTTTGAGTTGTTGTTTCCCTTTATCCATCGTTACGGAAGCAGGCAATTCCACCCGGGTGAATTGTATTCCGGGTGCCGGAACAGTCTTTGGGGTGTTTTGGGCGGACTCTCCATCTTCCGTGAGGTCTATGATTGTGGGATAAATCACCTGGAGTGCTGGTGGTGTGAAATCGGGTGGAAGGTTGTGGAAAACATCGGCGGGTTTTAAGTCGTCAGAAGAGGTAGTGCTTGAAGAACTTGTAGTCATATCTGTAGTGGAATTGTGCGGAGGCAAGTCGGAAAATCCGGTAGGTTTTGTACTGCGGGTTCCTGAGAGAGAGTGGGAGTGGTGGAGGTGATGGGGATGAGAGTGAAGATGGGCGAGTGAGTTTTGTAGGGTTTTTTGTTGGATGCCACGTGCCCCACTATCTTGGTAGTAGTTAAGTCTATCAACCCTAGCCGTTGGTTCCAAGACAAATCTGCACATGCTGGGCTTCTCTCTGTAACGGCCTTTTTTGGTCTCATCATTACCCTCAATTCCTTTTGTCTTTTCAGTCACCTCTTCGTCTTCTTCTACCCACGTGGGCTGACTGACATAGTTGGACTTGAGTGGTAGTGGTTCAAGTGGAGTGACCAATCCTTGAGATACATCTGTACTGTTGATGGAAGCAGTCGACCTTGAAGGGGTCGAGCTTATACAAAAGACAATCTCAGATGAATGGTTAGGGTCGAGCTGATTAGCTCGGTAATCAATTGATTTCACAGTATTAAGGAAATTGACATTATACTGGCCACTTGGATTATCCTTAGCGTCAGACAGATCGAACTTGGTTGTGTTACCAAAGAAGTCTAGGCTGATCGACCACTCAGAGCAGTCGATCTTAGCTTTAGCTGTTCTAAGGAACGGTCGACCAAGCAGTACATCCGTCTGACACGAAGGTAAGTCCGGACTCAAGTCGACTACATAAAAATCAACAGGGTAAATAAAATTGTTGACTCTGACCAAAACATCCTCGACCACACCTTTCGGGTGAAGGATGTTTCGTTCGGCTACCTGAATGGTCACGCTCGTTAGTTTGAGCGGACCCATCTCCATGCTTTGGTATTCCTTGAGTGATAGCATGTTGATACCTGCGCCTGGGTCGCAGAATGCTCGAGGAATAGTTTTGTCACCAATTACACATGGAATGGTAAAGGTGCCTTTATCTTGAAGCTTTTCTGGGATCTGAAAAGAGGTTAGTGCAGAAACAGTAGCAACTGATTGAACCTTTTCAGCAAATTTCCGCTTGTTGGTGCAAATCTCTTTTAAAAATTTAGCATAAGAAGGAACTTTAGAAAGTAAAGTAAGCATAGGGATGTTAACCGCAATCTTACTGAACATTGAAAGGATTTCACCTTCTTCTTCTGCCTTCTTTTCTTTAATCGGCTTGGCAGGAGGATAAGGAAATTACACTTCTGGAGTCGACTTCTCTTTCTCCTTTTGTCCTGCTCGAGCAGATTGTGTTGAAGTCGAGGCTCGAAAGGAATCATCTGATGCAGCTTTGGATGCTCGAGCAGTATCGGCTTTGGTCTTGTATTGTTGAGCTAGGTAACCTGTAGGTAGGTGATGAGGTCTTGTGGATCCAAGGAATTGATCGATCGATAGATCATAAGGACTCGATCCATTTTTCTTGGGATCGACCTTTCTTGGTTGCTCGACCACGGCTTCCTTCTCTCTTTCCGGAAGGATCAACCCGCTTCTTAGAGTAACCGCATGAAGGGTCTTTGGGTTGTTTTCGGTCGAGGATGGAAGTTTGCCTTGTTGACTGCCAGCAGTTAACTTCCGAATCTGCTCTTGCATAGCTTTCATGGCTTCATTTTGTTGAGCTATGTATGCTTCCAGACGGTCTTCACTGGTACCTTGCTTCTGTTGTCGGGCTTGATTGTTATTCCAACCCTGATTGGATTGTTGGCCTTGGTTGTTCTAGCTCGACTGGTTGTTGTTGTTGTTGGCTTGACCGCTTCTGTTGTTCTGTTGACCCCATTGGGCTTGATTGTTGTTTTGATTAGACGGTTGCCCTTGGTTGTTTTGCTGAGATCGACCAGACTGATTTTGCTGGTTCCACTTGAAATTTGGTTGATACCGATATTGATATTGGCTACCGCCGTAAGGAAATCTTGGTCCAACCGGTATATCTTGGGCGAACACAGCATTAGCTGGGATTAGCTCATCTGAAGTCTGTACTGATACATCGTTAGAGATCGAGCCATCATCGTTCATATCACCTTGCTGCTCGACCTGAGAGACATTACTTCCTTGGATGGCATAGATCGTCTTGGCCTCGATCTGATCTTGCAGACTTTGATGTCGTTTCTCCATGCCTTCGATGGATTTGTTCATCTTCGCAAGTTGAGCAGTGAACGGTCCCATGTCTTTAGAGGGAACCGTCTCTTCTTCTTGCAGAGATCGTAATTCATACACCTTCTCGATCAGCTTCATCTTTTCGTCATTAGTCATTTGACCCAGATCTTTACCAGCTGTCCATCTGAGCTTCTCTTGCTCCTCAGCACTCAGACCTGAGATGAAATAACCAATAATTTGCTTCCTCGAGAGAGAAGTCTGCGGCCATAGATCTTGATTCTTCTTCCATAGAAGGTAATGCTCTGCGTAACTCATGCCTGGCTTCTGCTTAAGAGCTACAATTTCTTTCTCAAAATTCTGAGCTCTAGAGTTCGACCAGAACTTCTTCAAGAAGGTCGAGTACATCTCATGCCAAGTACTGATCGAGTTGGGAGTCAAGTTGTCATACCATACTTTTGCGGCTTTTTCCAGTGTCCAAGGAAAAACTTTGAGCTTGGCTCTCTCGATGCGGACTCCAGTTGGCTTGATCGTCTCGCAATGATTGTGCAGATCCTTCAAGTGAGTATGAGGATTCTCTATGGCGGTCCCATAGAATTTGGGCAGGTTCACCATAATGTTTGATTTGATCGACCAGTCGGCAGCACCTGGAGCTAATGGTGGAAGGTTGATGGCTTGATATTCTTCTCTTTCATACTGCTCATCGTCACTTAAGCCTTCCTCCTCGTAGAATTTTCTACGATGGTGATTGTGCTGCTCGACCTCATGGTCGTCTCTGGGATGTTCTGCCATCTCTGGATGTTGGTTGAGTCGACTAGCTTTCTGAAGTAGTCGAGCTCTTTGTTGAGGCTCTGATTCTGGAGAAACAAGTTGTTGCTTCTTGCTTCTTGTGATCATACACTACAAAAGAAAAACAAAGAAAACAGTTGCCCTCCCCGGCAACGGCGCCAAAATCTTGATCGCACCCCACCTCTCGTCGTTAGAAGTGATGGGGACGGTTAGATATAGAATGATTTGTACGGATGTAGGTTGATTAGGGGATGGAGATGAGTGTATTACAACTTGGCACTAAACAGTAGAATAGTGGTAAGAGGGTCGAACCACAGAGAGGGTCGTCGTTTTCTTTGTTGATCGTGATAGTGTATGGGGTCGAGGGGTTTGTTGGCTGCACGCCACCTGATTACTGAAATAGAAATAAAATAAAGACAAAGACAAAAAAGTAAATTCTGGTCGACTCACAATATGATTGGGGTCGAGCAGAGGACAAGGTGTTGAGTGGTTGATATAATAAGAGAGAGGTGTTCCTGATGAGGCTTGATAGATCCTTGTGTAGTTGATCATGAGCTCGAAGATTACCCCTCCTGGTTGCAGTGTGCTGTCAGATAGGAGTACGGTCGCTCACTATCTTCCTCCTTATACCTGTAAGAAACCCGGTCGGTGTCAACGCCGGATCCTGATCGACTACTAATCGACCGCTGGCTTGAGTAGAACTCAATCGCATGAAGGAGACACACTTTATCTTCACGGCTACCTCCCGATTGAGGCCCTAGCTTGTCAAGACTGGTCGGAGATAACACCGGAGAAGACCTACCCGAGCTACTGTCTCGATGCCTGCTGATTCGACCTTGGACTGTCACCGGAACAAGGTCGTCGACAGTAAATCTCAGCCAACGGTGCAGAGGTGATCAAGCTTTACACGCTGGCATCGATCTCTTCACTAAGTCCACCGATCTACTTTCCAGAACCAAATCAGGTGTCACTCATCTTTGTGATCTGGAAAAATAGATGGTGTTCTTATCTATCTTCAAGTCTTCAACGGATACACCCTGGGTTTTGGAACACAAATCGGCTTCACAAATACACAAGATCTACCTAAAACACCTCACCAAGAACACAAAGGATTTAGCTATGCATCGGCATAGCTAAGGAAACAATAAATGATCTTGAGAGATCCATAAAAGATAGTATATTTTATTTAGGAAAAAGGCTGCGCCTTTACAAAGTTGTAATAAAGAAGGGAGCAAATGCCGCCTGAGCGAAAGCTGTCCTAACTTAGGGATTGCTGCCTATTTATACAAGAAATTAGGAAACCATAGTTCTAGTGTCTTCCAGGAATATTCTTCCTTGGAGAGTAAGTTGGGCAAATAGGCGAGTTGGGCCGAGGACTTGGGCTTCGTTCAAGTGATCGTCAAAGCCCTGAAGCTTCCAAGTCCAAGCAATCCTTAGTCAGGCGCAATGGTCTTCTCTCCGAATTATTCTGCTCGATCTCCCTCGCTGTCTGGTTGAGCTCGACCGCGCAAAACCGTCCCTCGACGAAAACCTGCAAAATAGAGTTGGAATGCAATAATATCCTATCTTTATATCCAAAAATACAAAGATAATTGAATGATAAATGATAGAAATAGAGCGTCGATCACTCCCCTCTTCAACAGAGAACAACCCAAAGACACTTCATGCGGTCACGCTACGAAGTGGATTGATCCTTCCAGAGAGAGAGAGGAAAGCAGTGGTCGAGCAAGGAGAGAAGATTGATCCCAACCAGGAGACAGACTCAGCATCTTATGATCTCTCGATCGATCAATTCTTGCCCAAGGCTGACACCGCTCGAGCTCCTACTTCAAGTCAACCCGGTCTAGCAAAAGATAAACTCAAGGAGAAGTTGACCCCTGAAGTACATTTTCCTTATCTCGCAGCCAAACCGGTCAATGAGAAGAAAGCAGAAGAAGAAGCTGAAATCCTTTCCATGTTCAGTAAGATTGCGGTTAATATCCCTATGCTTACTTTACTTTCCAAAGTTCCTTCATATGCTAAATTCTTGAAAGAGATTTGTACTAACAAAAGGAAATTTGCTGAAAAGATTCAATCCACTGCTACTGTTTCTTCACTAACCCCTTTTTCAGATACCTGAGAAACTACAAGACAAAGGCACCTTCACCATCCCATGAGTGATCGGTGAAAAGACAATCCCTAGAGCTTTCTGTGATCCAGGAGCTGGGATCAATATGCTCTCAGTCAGTGAGTATAAGAGCATGGAGATGGGTCCGCTCAAGCCAACGAGCGTGACCATTCAGGTAGCTGATCGAAACATCCTTCACCCTGAAGGGGTGATCGAGGATGTTTTGGTCAAGGTCAATGGTTTCATTTATCCTGTTGATTTTTATGTCGTGGACTTGAAACCGGATTTACCTTCATGTCAGACAGATGTTTTACTTGGTAGACCGTTCCTTAGAACGGCTAAAGCTAAGATCGACTGCTCTGAATGGTCGATCAGCTTAGACTTCTTTGGTAACACTGCCAAGTTCAATATGTCTGAGAAAGAGGGTATTCTGAGGGGTCAGTATAGTTTCAATTTCCTTGATGTTGTGAAACCAATTGTTGACAAAGTTAATCAGCTTAAATCCAAAAACCCATATGAGATTGTCTTGTGCAGAAGGTCGACCGCTCTAACAAGCATTGCAGGTGCTTCACAAGGATTGACCACTCTACTCAAACCTCTACCGATCAAGTCCAGTGATGTCAAGCTGACCACGTGGAAAGAAGAAGATGGGGAGGTGACTGACAAGACAAAAGGAATTTGGAGTAATGATGAGGCTAAAAAGGACCGTTGCAAAGAGAAGCTTATCGTGCACAGTATCGTCTGGGAAACGGCGGCTAGGGTTGATAGCCTTAAGTTTTACCAGAGTAGTGGGGCACGTGGCAACCGAGTAAAAACCCTACAAAACAACGATTTCCACCATCGCCATCACTATCTCCACATTCACTACCCTCTCTCGGTTATCAGCAGTAAAAAGCTCCCAATACTCTCAATTTCGTCTCCGCCCAATTCTCCGGTCACCATGACTGTAGATTCTTCACACAATGCCTCTTCCGACGACCTCGACCCCTTTACCGCTTTCCATAATATGCCGCCAAGCCTCACACCACGAGCACTCCAAGTGATTCCCCCCACCATCATCGACCTCACAGACGAGCAAGCTCCGACCAAAATGCCCAGGAGACCATTCTGACCACCGGGACGCGAATTGTCCCTGTAGAATTGCCTACTTCGTCTTCGGCGACGGTCGACAAAGGAAAACAACAATTGAAACGTCCCAGCGAGGATTCCGGCGCTACTCCGGCTAAGAAAGCAAAATCTGGTTCAACTTCTCTTGCGGACAAGGTTAGCTCGACCACACATGTGGTCGAGCCAGGTACACTCCCTCCACTCAAACCTGTTTCTGAGATAGCCTCCTATTATACGACCTTCTATTATAACATGCCAGCCGTTGAAGAAATGGCAACACATGAAATCATTCTCCATTACTATCTAGACCATGATCTTCTGAATAAAATAGGGTTGAGTGAGAGAATTAAAAACTATATCCGCACAATAGGATGGGAGGAGTGGTTAATAAGCAATGATAATACTCCCACCTATAGAGAGCTCTACCTAGAATTTTACTCCTCATTGGTAATAGATGAAATTGCCTTCAAAAGTCGTAACTTGACCGCGAAAACAGCTATTACCTATAGATTATTTGGTCAAGATTTTCCTCACTCATATAACTCTTTTAACCAGGTATTAGGTTCCTCGACCAAGGGCTTGACCGACTATCCTCATCATTGGGACTGAGAGGCAGCTTACAGGAGATTGACGGGTCAACCAGAACCCGCTCAACCTCTGACCGGTGAACAAAAGAAAGCTCTACCAGCAAAAGAAGGATTGGCACTAGTCCATCCAGAACTACGCTTCATTCATCGGCTGCTGGCGTACAATTATTCAGGAAGATACACCGCCCCAGACATCGTCAGCAGAACCGAGGTCTTCATCTTGGAGTCTATGTTAACAGGAAGACCGCTCAACCTGGGGTACTGGATAATCAAACAGATCTACCGACTCAGGCGAGCCCATTGCATGCTCTTCGGCCCCCTCATCACAAGACTCGCCGCGAAAACAGTTCATTTCGACTACAAAAAGCTCAGAACACATTACCCCAACCAACGCCTTTCACTGGAAGTGCTCGATGCCATGGGGTTCTTCAATGTTTACAATAACTATGTCTTCTGCGAACCAGGATGCACACCAGAGGAAGACCGTGTTCTCAGCCCTCAACACAAGAACAACTACAAGTTAATCGACTTGTATTCCGACCAGGTGAAAGAAATTTTGGAGGAAGCAAAGAGGCACGAGGCTCAACGTCAACCTGAATTTACCGTCCAGTCAAAGACAATCGTCATCCAAGGATATAAGAAACACACGTGCGGTCGAGGAAAGTGCAAGAGATCAACAAAAAGGGGAATTATCAAAGGCCAAAACCCAGCGACTGAGTCTGAGGACGACACTGAAGAAACACCATTAATCTCCGCTGATGCATCTACCACAGCGGCCGACATTCCTACTCAAAAGGAGCAGAGGGAGGAAGAACTTGAAATCAACCTCCAAGAGCAACAAACTTCTGAAGATAGGATTGGCTCTCCTATCGAGCATGATCAACCAACTACTCCTAGGGCGGAAGGTATCGAGGCTGACCCCCAGATCACATCAGCTACAAACTCAGCCGCCTACCCTCTTGAGGAGGATGATATGACTACCGTTCTCAACATCGCTAGAGCATCAATGGAAACAGCTGAGAGGGATATCCCTAGGCATAACAATGAAACTGAACCAGTCAACTCTTCCGAGCAATAAGCTGGAACATTCGCATTTGACATTGCTTTGGAGATAGCGACCGATGAGCTCGATCATACTACACAAGCATCTGGTGCTTCGCCGACCCCAATCACTGCAGTCAACCCTAGCTCTTCGGTTGATCCCACATCTGCAGTAGACGCATCAGTCACCAACACTTCTCCCCAAGAAGGCCCAGCATCCGCTACTACAGTAGAAGACAAAAGAGAGAAAGCGGTGGAACAGTCCACTGTTGAGGGCGAAGTTGACCCCAATCAAACGGGGGAAACTCTTGAAGAAAATGCTCTCGAGCAGCAATCAGTGGAGCCTCGAGCTCATCCTACGCCTGAGCATGCTCAAGCTCAGTTGAAGGAAGCGGAAGCTGCAACAACTGCTCCACACTCCATATCCACACCAAGAGATCCTTATTGCGGTCGAGCACACCACCCCCAGAAGGCCATAACCTGGTCAAGCATCTTCCAGTGCTCAACCCACCCCATCCACCCCACCAACTCCTGTGCTCAACGTCTCCTCTTCCTCACTCCAAATCACGGAAGAGAAAGATATGACACCTTGGATGGAGAAGGTCCGCTGCAACTTCGATGAGTTGAACAAATGGGTGCAGTATCTCCCAAAGAAGTTCTCGACCAGCGCAGCCGCGACGCAAAAGCTCATTGAGCAGCAATGTGCTCTTGTAGCATCTATGACCGCTCAAGCCAAGGAGTCCATCCTAGCTCAGCAAGCAGAGGCCCTGGAGCAGATCAAGCAGTTGGTTGCTGAAACCAACTCCAACACCAACGCCTCCCTCGAGCAGCAACTCAGGACTCTCCAGGAGGACTTCCAGCGCTCTCAAGCCGACCGGGACCGGGTCATCGCCGAGCTTCAGCAGACGATCCAGACCATCAGGCAGACTCCGTGCCCCGCTTGCGTTGAGCGCACAAAGGCGAAAGCCCCTGTCCCTGAACTTCCAACGATCAACGCACCTGTTGATGACCTCGACGAGCACGAGGGTCCCAGCTCCAACTGAGGCGATCGACGACTCCACCAATCCCCTTCACCTGTACATAAACCAGGTCGTTTCTTTTCCTTCCTTTTAATTTCATGTTCTTTTTCTTTAGACTTCTTCTCGCATGAGGACATTGCGATGTTCAAGTGTGGGGAGGGGTCAAGTTATGCACTTTCCATTTCTTAGATTAATTTCCCTAGTGAGTCTTTAGTTTAAGTGTGGGGAGGGTCTACTTTAGTTAACTTGACCGCATGAGCTTGACCAGCCAGATTCATTTTTTCAAATTTTAGGCTCAAAATGACCACTCAAGTATGACTGTTGTCCTTGACCTAAAATTCTCAAAAAATAATTTTTGAAAAACCACAGTTTTCAGCATCTTGCACTCAAGTCTGTATTGAATCATACCACTAGGAATTGAGAATTGCATTGAGATTTTTGGAAAAAGGATTTCTTGCTGAAAAATGTTTAGAAAAACCACTCGATCACCAGCAACTTTTTTTGAAAACCCCAAAAAAAATGAATGATGAAAAAAGAAAAGAAAAGAAAATATTTTTCCTTTGATTTATGGGACAAAGGTGCAGCCACGAGAGCAAGCTCTGTTCCCAGCCAAACAAAAAACAGTGATAGATTTGAAAAAAGAAAAAAATAAAATAAATGTTTGGTTGTCGAGCAAAAGGTGGGAACCCAGGCTGTATCGGGTAAGCTCAACGCTCGACCACAGGAACAGGAGGAAACCCCCATAAAGGAAAAGGGTAAACTCCGTCCTCATCAAAGGACCCTGATTGTAGTGGAAGTTTTTCTAGGGACTTGGAACTAAACATTCAGTATATCTGGACAAGGCGTCTAACCTAGCGCAAGAGAAATCTTGTTGGCTATCCTCAGAGAAACAGAAGTTGCATGATGGGAGGTGTTGTGTTTTGAGAAAATATTGCTGGTTTTTCAAAATGGTCGATCAAAACTAAGTAGGCTTTTCAAAAATTCCCATTGCATATTTGATATTTCTACTCGCATGATTGACTATAGAAGTGGTTGAATGATGCTAAGGATCGTGGTTCGATAGAATTATTAATTGATCGTTTTAGCTCGAGCACAGCAGTAATGCTTGATTGCAAACTGAGGGTCGATCAGGAGAAAAGATGGTTTGAACAGTCAAGTTCATGTTCGGTCGAGTCGAGTCTTTTTATTTCTTTCTTTTTCACTTTTTAGTTTTGCTTGAGGGCAAGCAAAGTTTAAGTGTGAGGATGTTTGATCAACGCTTTATTTCTATCATTTTTATTCAATTATCTTAGTATTTTTGGATGTAAAGATAGGATATTATCCCATTCCCACTCTATTTTGTAGGTTCTCGACGCTCGAGCACTTTTGGAGGTCGACCTCCACCAGACATCGAGGGAGACCGAGGAGTGATCAGCGACCAGACCTGCGCGCTCGACTTGGGATTGCTGGACTTGGAAGCTTTCGGCCATCAAAGACCAAATGCTAAGAAAGCCCAAGATCTCGGCCCAGCCCGCTAGTTTCTGACTTTCTATTCAAGAAATGCTATCTTATTTGTAATAGAATTAGAACTAGGTTTTCCTTATGACACTATATAAGGGTTGTTATCCCAAGACAGCAACAGTTTTTAGCTTTAGCTTGGCTCACAATTAGGAAACCCTTGTAAAAGGCGCAACCTTTTCTCTGCATTTAATACTATCTTTCAATTTCCAGTTATGAATCATCCTACTTCATTTATTGTTTGTTTAGCTATGCCGATGCATAGCTAAATCCTTTGTGTTCTTGGTGAGGTGCTTTAGATAGATTTTGTGTATTTGTGAAGCCAAATTTGTGCTTCAAAACCCAGGCTGTATTCGTTGAAGACTTGAAGATAGATAAGAACACCAACCGATTTCCCAGGTCACGAAGAAGAGTGACGCCTTATTTGGATCTGGGGAAAAGGCTGTTGGTCTTAGTGAAGCGGTCTACGTCAACATGCAAAGCTTGATCACCTCTGCACAGTTGGCTGCGATCTACAGCCGACGACCTTATTCCGGTGACAGTCGCAAGGTCGACCCGCAGACAACGAGATAGTAACTCGAGTAGGTCTTCTCCGATATTATCTCCGACCAGTCTTGACAAGCTAGGGCCTCAATCGGGAGGTAATGTGAAGATAATTGTGTCTCATTCGTGCGATCGAGTTCTACTCGAGCCAGCGATCGACTACCAGTTGATCAGGATCCGGCGTTGACACCGACCGGGTTTCTATAGTAAAAGGAGAATGATAGTGAGCGACCGTACTCCTATCTAGAGCACACTACAGCCAGGCGGGTTAATCTCTGCGCTGATGATCGACTACACAAGAATCTATCGAGCCTCACCAGGAATACCCCTCAACCAATTATCTCACAACAACCAATCAACTTGTCCTACCGATCGACCACAACTACTGCTGTGAGTTGATCGATCCCAGTTTTGTTTCTGTTTTATTTCCTTTATTTTGCAATCAGGTGGCGTGTAGCCAAAACAACCCCTCGACCATCATACACAAACCCAAATCACATCGATCACGACGAACCTCCCTGTGGATCGACCCTCTTATCACTATACTACCCCTTTTAGTGTTAAGTTGTAACCACTCAACCCTAATCCTACAACCACTTTACATTAAGCAATACATCTATATTTGACCTCGATCGAGAGCGACATCGGTCGGGCCCAGTCAACTCTCATAATCATAACTTGAACCAAATAGACCATCGCTACCGCTCCACATTGTGTTCCCCTCTTATGCACTAAGGTACCGTTTGGTATGCGGAATTATGGAGGAGAGTGACTTGAGAATCTGAGATTCCGAGCTTTATTGTGTTTGGTTGCACTAAGGAATCACTCTCCCGGGAATCCAACTCTTCTTTGACCGTTTTGACTCTCTCAAAGAGGATGAGAGTGATTCACGGGTTCGGGGGTGAGGAGAGTGATCCCTGCCTACCAGAAAAGTTGATTTTTTTAATTAAATTACAATTATACCCAAATTAACTATATAAAATAACCTACTATATTGTAAAAAAAATATCAAAGCCGTAAAAAAAACATGGAGCCTACTTCTCCTCCCCCTCTCTCGTCTATCCCTTTCCTTTCTCCTCTCCGTCTATCTCTTTCCCCTCTCCTTACATTTTCTGCAATTTTTTCTTCCCGATTACAGTTTTGATTGATGATCATTCTCAACCCGGTTTAGCAAGGTGATAGTTAATGCTCCTTTACATGCTCCACAATAGCATTGCTAGTGCATGCGGTCCTCTGCTTATTTAACTTGTCTCCTTTGTTTAAGGAATTTGGTACATAAGAACGTGATCATCCTTTTATATTTATATATATATATATATATATATATATATATATATATATTAAAAAGGGTAAGGATAAAATAGTTATTTTCTTATTTTCCTTGAAAATTCTCAAGTGTAAAACAAACGCAATAATGTTTCTTTCACAGTAATCTTAAATTTAAACCAAACGCAAACACTAAGGCCTGTTTACATACAACAATTCTCAGTTTTCATTTTTGAATTTTTAGTTTTTTTCATAAAAAGGTGTTTACTTTACGTTTTTCCTACTTTCCAGCACATTGGGATCCTAAGCTTAGAATTCCACGTGGACAAGTTGTCGCG
>JADMIO010001292.1_pt1 | contig 19164 bp, 19 predicted proteins | sample 8958161 | NCBI WGS metagenome assembly JADMIO01 (sample SAMN16585339, study PRJNA669376) | soil metagenome | isolation source: Crop rotation soil | place: USA: Cullars Rotation, Alabama | collected 2011
GCCGCGACTTCAAGTCACGTGAATTCCAAGCTTCGGATCCCACTGTGCTGGAAAGTCCCTATTGGAGCCAGGACACATCCGCGCTATCGGCAGCCCTCGGAGCTGGGCCTGGCGGCCTTGCGTCCGATCGAGCCGCGGCGCTGCTTGCCCTAGTCGGCCCCAACAGCGTCGAAGATTCATCCCGCATGAGCACGCTGAGGCTGCTGCTGCGCCAGTTCGAAAGCCCGCTCGTCCTCATCCTGGCGTTTGCTGCTGCCATCTCGCTGGTGCTTCAGCAATGGGTGGACGCCGCCATCATCCTGGCGATCGTCCTCGGGAGTTCGCTGCTCGGCTTCCTTCAGGAGTACCGGGCGTCCTCGGCGATTGAGGAGCTGAAGCGTCGCCTCGCGCTGGTGTGCCGCGTGGTGCGGGACGGGGTGGAGCAGACGGTTCCCGTGAGCGTCATCGTCCCCGGCGACCTCCTGCTCCTCTCGGCGGGTAATCTCATCCCGGCCGATGGCCTCGTCATCGAGGCGACGGACTTCCTCGTGAACGAGGCGAGCATGACGGGGGAGCCGTACCCGGTCGAGAAGCGGGCGGGGATCGTCCGACCGGATGCGCCCATCGCGGAGCGGACCAACGCGGTCTTCCTCGGCGCCTCGGTGCGCAGCGGCACGGCGAAGGTGCTCGCCGTCCGGACGGGCCGCCGCACCGAGTTCGGGGCGATCGCGGCTCGGCTGAGGGCACGCCCGCCCGAGACCGATTTCGCGCGCGGCGTGCGGCAATTCGGCTATCTGCTCATCCGGGTGATGACCCTCATCGTCCTCTTCGTGCTGACGGTGAACCTGCTCCTCGGCCGGCCGGTGATCGGGGCGCTGCTGTTCGCCGTGGCGCTGGCGGTCGGGCTGTCGCCGGAGTTATTGCCGGCGATCATCAGCGTGACCCTCTCCGCCGGCGCGCGGGCGATGAGCAAACGCGGCGTGATCGTCCGCCGCCTCGAGGCCATCGAGAATCTCGGCAGCATGGACATCCTCTGCACGGACAAGACGGGCACGCTGACCGAAGGCGCCATCGTCCTGAGCGACGCCCTCGACGCCGCAGGCCGGCCTTCGGACGAGGTGCGACGACTCGCCTTCCTCAACGCCGCCTTCGAGGCCGGCATCGAGAACCCGCTCGATGCCGCACTAGTCTCCGCGGGTGAGCGAGCAGGGTTGACCATCCGCGGGCTCACCAAGATCGATGAAATACCCTACGACTTCATGCGTCGTCGGCTTACCATCGTGCTGGCGGAAGACGGTTCGCCGTCCGAACACATCATCGTCACCAAGGGCGCCTTCGCCAACGTGCTCGGCATCTGCACGTCGTGGGACTGCGGGGGCAACGACGTTCCGCTGGACGAGGCGCGGCGGGCGGAATTGGACGAGGCCTTCCGAGCCAGGGGTGCCGAAGGCTTCCGAGTCCTGGCCCTGGCCACCCGCAGGGCGGAAGCGAAGGAGGACTACGATCGAGACGACGAACGGGGCATGACCTTTCGGGGGTTCATCGTCTTCTACGACCCGCCCAAGGCGGACGCGAAACGCACGATCCGCGACCTCAACCGACTCGGCATCCGCATCAAGGTGATCAGCGGCGACAATCGCCATGTGACGGCGCATCTGGCGGAGGCCGTCGGCCTCGATCCCGACTCGATGCTCGACGGCGCAAAGCTCGCCACGCTCAACGACGAGGCGTTGTGGCACCTCGCGCCACGCACCGACCTGTTCGTCGAGATCGATCCACAGCAGAAAGAGCGGATCGTCCGCGCCTTGCAGCGGACCGGCCACTCGGTGGGCTATCTCGGCGACGGCATCAACGACGCGCCGGCCCTGCACGCGGCCGATGTCGGCATCTCGGTCGAAGGGGCCGTGGATGTCGCCCGCGAGAGCGCCGACATCATCCTCCTGAGCCGGGACCTTGACGTGCTGCGTTCCGGCGTGGAGGACGGACGGAGGACATTCACCAATACGATAAAATATATATCGATAACAACGAGTGCGAATTTCGGGAACATGGTGAGCATGGCGTTGGCGACGCCGCTCCTGCCATTCCTGCCGCTCGCCGCCAAGCAGATCCTGCTCAACAACTTCCTCTCCGACGTGCCTTCGATCGCGATCTCGAGCGACAATGTCGACCCGGACCGGGTCGCATGCCCGCAGCGCTGGAGCCTCAAGGAGATCCGGCGCTTCATGATCGTGTTCGGTCTGATCAGCTCACTCTTCGATCTGCTGACCTTCGCCCTCCTGGTGCTTGTGTTCCACGCGAACGAGGCCACCTTCCAGACTTCCTGGTTCATGATTTCGCTCTTGACCGAGCTGACGGTCGTCCTCGTCCTGCGGACGCACAAGCCCGCGCTCCGAAGTATACCGAGTCGGTTGTTGTCGTGTTCCACGCTTGCGGTTGCCGTCGCCACCTTCATGATCCCGTTCCTGGGTACGCCGAGTAGAGCGTTCGGGTTCGTGCCGCTCACGGCACTTCAGCTGGGAGTCGTCATCGCGATCGTCCTCGGGTATGTCGTGGCGACTGAGGTCGCGAAGGCATGGTTCTTCCGATCGGAAAACTCCACGCAATCCCGGGCCGATCCGCAATTAAAATGAAGATATCTGAATGCTAGTCGATCGACCACCTCGGCGATTCAGGGGATCGGGCGGCATAGCGACCGTCGCGCCGGTTTTCTGCTCGATCGCTGCCGTCCCCAATTTGGGCAAGAAGAGCGGATTCGAGCGGACTTTCGGGCCCTGCCGCCGCCTTCTGGGACAACCCCGGGCCGCCGAGTTCCTCGAGGGGATCGCGAATGCAATCCGGCCAAGCGTTCGGTTACACCGCGGCGTTCCTGGTAATCTGTGAGCGACTTCGGCCTCAGCGCCTTCCTCCGGACGTTGGCAACCGCCAGCACGTCGATGACTTCCTGGGCGACGGCCCCGCGACGGGGGGTAGATACCCCGTCGCGGCGATGCTCATCCCGACCAGGCTGAGAGCCATCCCGCCTACGGCGCTCTGCAGCGCGATCGCCCGGAGCCTGTGGCCGATGTGCAGGAGCTCGTCGACCTTCTCGAGCGAGCTCTCCAGGATCACCGCGCCGGCGGCCTCGACGATTATCTCGCTGTTCTGGCCGAGGGCGATCCCCACCGTCGCGGCCGCGAGGGCCGGGGCGTCGTTGATTCCGTAGTCCAGGGAGACGGTGTTGGCCCTCTGCGTCTCCCGGCGGACGATCTCCAGCTTCTGCTCGGGCGTCTGGCCGGCGAGGACCTCCCCGATCCCGGCGAGCCTGGCCATATAGCTGGCTTCCGATTCCCGGTCGCCCGTGACGAGCTTCACGCGATCGAAGCCTTGCCGGGGCCCCAGATGGCGGATGAACGACGGTCCCTCGGCCCGCGGCCGGTCGCGGAACCGCAAGGTGGCGGCGTAGCGGCCGTCGATCACGCAGATGAACTTGAGGCCCCCCGCGACGGGCGGCAACTCGCTCCCCGCCTGCTCCGATCGCGCGGTCCACTGCTTGCGGCCCGTGACCTCGATCGTCCGCCCGTCCAGCGTCGCCGTCATCCCCGCGCCGGGGGGCTCTCGGATCTCGCCGACCTTGCGAAGCGGCACGCCCTCGGCCCGGGCCCCCTCGAGGGCTGCCCCCGCCAGCGGGTGCTTCGAGTACCGCTCCAGGCTCGCGACCGCCGAGAGGATCTCGCCCCGCTCCAGCCCCGGACGCGCGATCACCTCGGTGAGCTCGGGCCGGCTGTAGGTCAACGTCCCCGTCTTGTCGAAGATCGCCGTGCGGCAGGTCGTGATCGCCTCCAGGACGGCCGGGTCCTTGATGATGATGCCACGCCGCGCCGAGGGGGAGATGGCGCCGATAATGGCCACCGGGATCGCGATGAGCAGGGGGCAGGGCGTGGCGACCACCACCACGGCCAGGAAGCGGATCGGCTCGCCGCTCGCCCCCCAGGCGGCCAGTGCCACGGCCACGGCCAGGGCGTGTAGAACGCGCCGAGCCGGTCGCCAATCCGCCGCAACCGGGGCCGACCCTGCCCCGAGGTCCGCATGACGCGCATGATCCGCGCAAAGCGGGAGTCCTCCGCTCGCCTCTGGGCCCGGATGGTGAGCGCCACGCTGCCGTTGATCGTCCCCGAGATCACCGCCGAGCCGGGCGCCTTCGACACCTGGCTCCCCCGTCAGGAAGGACTCGTCCATCGACCTGTGCCCGTCGAGGACGACCCCGTCGACCGGGCAGATCTCGTGCGGAAGGACCACCAGCTCGTCGCCGATCGCGACCGCGTCGAGGGGGAAATCGGCGAGCGCCCCCCCCCACTTGCGGTGGGCACGCGAGGGCATGCGACGTGCCAGGGCCTCCAGGACCGAGGACGCGCTGCGGACAGCGTAGGCCTCGAGGGCCTCGCCACCGGAGCGCATCAGGACGACGAGCGACCCGGCCAGGTACTCTCCCAGCAGCCCCGACGTGACGATCGAGATCCCCGCCAGGAGGTCGGAGCCGAACTGGCAGCGCATCAGCCCGATCAGCAACTCGAGGACGAGGAGCTCACCCCCGAGGGCAGGCACTGGAGCAGAGGCAAGACGTCCATGCGGACCCCGAAGACCGCGGCGTCGGCATGCACGACGAATGGCAGCAGGAGATGGAGTGCAACCGACGCCAGCGTGAGGGCCGCGATGATGGCCGGCCTGCGACCCGCCTCAATTTGCCGGAAATCCGTTCGCATTTCGTCCATCACTCATCCCTCGAGCCCGAGATCCCTGAGAACCTCGACGGCCCGAGACAGCGCCCCTCGACGGTGCACGCCCGTGGCGATCTCCCAAGTCGTGCGGCGAGTGGCGGGCCCCGGCGCCTCCCAGCGCGCCGCAGCCTCCAGGTAGACGGACCAGTCGGCATCGGAGGCGTCATGTCGGCGGTCCTTGAGCCGCGCTCGGACGATGTCCGGCTCGGCGCGGCAGAGGAGAAAGAGCCCCGGGACCCCCCAACACGCCGCCGCCTGGAGCAGGAGGCGACGATCCGACTCCCTGCCGAAGCTCGCGTCTACAATGACCCGCTTCCCCTCGAAGAGCAGAGCCTCGGCCCTCCGCGCGCATTCGGCGTACGTCCGTTCGCCCCACTCGCGGCTGTAAATCCCTTCTTCATAGGCGGCCGTCGCGGCGTCTTCGGCGGAAAGGCCGGCCAACTCCTTGCGGACCACGTCCGTGCGGATCACGGCGAAGCCGGCATGTTCGGCCAGGTCTCGAGCCAGGGTCGACTTCCCCGCGCCGGGGAGCCCCCCCACCAGGACCAGGCACGGCCTCTTCCCCGGGTCCTCGAGCTCTCCGAGGGCCAGGAGCCAGCAGGCGAGGGCCTTGGAGAGGGCTGCCGCGCGGTCGGACGCCTGGACCTCGCCCTCCGCGTGTTTCAGGCCCTCGACCTTGCCCTTTACACTGGCTCTGTAAGCAACATAGAAGGGCAGGAGCCGCCGTCCTTCCGCGTCGCCCGAGGACCGGAAGTAGGCATCGGCGAAGGCCCGGCCCAGGTCTCTGCGCCCATGCCGGGCGAAGTCCATCGCCAGGAAGGCCATGTCGGCTACCGGGTCGGCGTGGCGGTATCGCTCGGCGAACTCGATGCAGTCCACGATGAGAAGGTCATCCGGGGGACGACGCCCCGGGAAGAGATAGACGTGCCCGAGCCGCAAGTCGCCGTGGGTGTCGCGCGGCACGCCGCGGGCGGCCCGAGCTTCGATGACCGGCCGGTGCCTCGAGAGGGCGTCCTCGGTGAGCCTCCTCAGCCTGTCGAACACGTCACGGCTCAGCGTGATGCCGACCTGTCCCTCCGATTGCTCGAAGTTCTCGCGAGCGTTCCGGGCAACCGTCTCGAACCGCCCGAAGGCCGCGATGTGCGACCCGGAGTCGGCGCGGGCATGGAAGGAGGCGACCCGGGTCGCCAGGTCTTCCACCTGCCGGACGTCGACCTCATCGCGACGGAGTCGCTCTCGCAGGGTCGCCTCCTCGGGCAGCCGGATCATCCTCACGGCCCACTCGACGACCTCGCCCGGGCCGTCCACCTGGAGTGCCGTGCCGGCTAAGACTACGGGGACGACGCCCAGGTAGACCGACGGGGCCAGCCGGCGATTCAGGTCGACCTCGCGCTCGCAGAAGTGGCGACGTCGCTCCAGGGTGCTGTAGTCGAGGAAGCCGAGGTCGAGCGGCTTCTTGATTTTGTAGGCGTAGTCGCCCGCGAGGAAGACGACGGAGATATGGGTCTGATGAACCTCCACGTCGTCGGCCGGGTGCGGGTACGAGGCCGCGTCGGAGAGGGCCGTGATCAACTCGGTCAGCTCCATTCCAACCTCCTGACCACGACGTCGCGGACCTGGCACGCGAACGGCCGGTTGGCCGCGGTGAGGTCGAGCGGTGCCGAGATCATACCCCCCACGAGGAGGATCCGTTGCAATTACAGGCCCAGCTCGGAGGGGGTTTGATGATGGCTCCAGGTCTCAGTGGTACAGGAAGAGCGGGACCGTGCTCTTCTCGAGCATCGTGCGGGTGGTCGAGCCGAGGAAAAAATCTCGCAGGACCGGCTTGCCGTAGGCCCCCATCACTAGGAGTCCGGGGTCGAAGAGCCGGATCATCTCCAGGAGCACGTCCGCCGGCGGGCGAGCGGAACCCAGAGGATAGGGAAGTGCATTGAGCTTGTGCGACTTTAGGAACTCGACCGCGCGATCTGCCCGACGTGCGGCGTCCTTCTGGTCGTCGGCGAGGCTGACGACGTGGACCTCGCGCCCCTGACCCAGGCCGGAGGCCTCAAAGGCATAGAGGGCGCGGGCCGCCTGGAGGCTGCCGTCGTAGGCGACGACCACCGATTCGCCGTCGTCCGGATCGTCGGGCACCGCAACGAGCGGCCGTGGGCTGTCGGCCAGGACGTTGCTCAGGGTGACGTCGGGCACCTGCTCGGAACCGAACCGGAAGTGGGTCTCTCGGCCCAGCATGATCAGGTCGAAGCGCTGGGCTTCCATGAGGATCTGGACGTACGGCGTCCCGACGTCCTCCAGCGCCTTGAACGCCACGCCCGCCTCGGCGCATCGCAGGGCGGCCCGCGAGTGAACCTCGTCGACCCGCCTCCGCATGTCCGACAAGAGGGACGCGTTGATGCCTTCGAAATAGCCCTTGCCCACCAGGTATTCCACCGGGTCGTGGAGGCCGGGCTCATCGACGCAGCCCATGCCGATCACCATCGCGTCGAGCCGCTCGGCCCATCGGATGGCCCTCCCCAGGGCGGATTCGCCGTGCTCCGAGCCGTCGAGGCCCACCAGGATCGTACGCAACATCGGACTTGACTCCTCAGGGGACCGAGGGAGAAAGGGTCGGGGATCGCTCGGCCAGCGACGATGGCGCACGCGCCGGTAACGAAACGGTGTCCGATCACGGGCTCGCGTGCTCTGGCGTCCCGCCCGCAGTGGGTTACCGCTCCCGATGGCCGCCATTCGGCCCGGTTTTCGAGGGTGAGGCCTCGGGATGGGGGGACTTCAGGGAGAGGACCGGGCACCGGGCCCTCCTCATGACGGCCTCGGCGACGCTGCCCATCAGGAGCCGGCCCAGGCCGCCACGCCCGTGCGTGCCCATCACGATGAGGCCGCAGCCCTTCTCCTCCTCAGCCACCCGGACGATCTCCGAGGCGGCGTCCCCCTGGGTAAGCAGGGTGGCGACAGGATGCTTGAGGTCGGGGCCGTCCACGTTGCCACCCAGGGCGGTCAGAGAATCTCGCACCGCCCGGACGTCGAATGGGGCCGGGACGTCGCCGTAGATCAAGTGCTCGAGCGGCATCACGTGCAGCAGGACGAGCTTCGAGCCGCGTTGTTGTGCGAGGGCACGCGCCGTCCGGAGGGCCTCATCCGAGTCTTCGGAGAAGTCGGTCGGATGGAGGATGACCTCATCCCGGTCCATCTCCCGTGGTGAGTCGGGCTCACGAAGGGCCAGGACGGGGCAGCGCGCGCGGCGCAGGACGGCCTCCGCGACGCTGCCGACCAGCAATCGACGCAGCCCGGTCCTGCCGTGGGTCCCCAGGACGATCAGGTCGCATTCGGCCTCCTCGACCGAGCCGAGGATCTCCTCGGCAGGGTCCCCCTCCCGCGTTCGGTACTCGATACGGAGCGCCCGGTCGGGCGCATAGACCGCGCGAAGTCGCTCCCTCAGGCCCTCGTGCTCAGACCGGTCCCTCGGCCCTCGGGCGTATTGGAGCGTCTGGTCGCCCATGTAGACCGGCGTCTCCGGAACGTACTTCGGCTCCAGGACATTCAGGACAATGATGCGCGTCTCGTCCTCGCGAGCGAGGGAGCAAGCGGCCCGGAATGCCCCCCTTGAACCTTCCGAGAAGTCCGCGGCAACGAAGATTGTTCGGAAAGGGAGCATGGGTACCTCCTGAGTGGTGAAACACCGATCGCGGATGCTTCCATTCGCCGTGATAACCCCGCCGCCGATGGTCGAAGAAGATCGGGCGTGACGCTCGCTCCGGTCAGGTCTGGGCAGGCGCGAAGCCCCAGCCCGGCGCCCCGGGGCCGCGTATCGACAGCTCAGGCCCCGGCCGGCCAGCCGGGACGAGGCGTCCATCTCCTCCGCAAAGCGACGCATTGAGGTGAGGAGACTCGCGAGGCGGGAGGCGGGAGTAAAGCTCGTGCCGCCGGTTGCCACTGGCATCTTCGCTGCCGCAGCGTCCACGTTCGGCCCGCGAGCCTAGGACGTCGCCCGCTTCTCTTGAACGTCCCTCATGGCGGATACGTTCGTCGAAGTTTGAGAATGGGAGAAAAAACATTGGGGTTTTCATAACCTCAGTTCGTCATAAGATTCGATCAGTGGTAGCAGAGCACGGGCACCGGGCTCTCCCGCAACGCCGCGCGGGTCACGGAGCCCAGGAAGAACTCTCGCAAGGCCGGCTGGCCATAGGCCCCCATGACCAGCAGGCCGGCCTCGAAGTAGTCGACTTTGTGGAGGATTGCCTTGGCTGGCAGCACGGAAGTCGCCGTCGGATAGGGGCTGGCCTCGAGGCCGTGGAATCGCAGGAACTCGACGGCCCGGTCGGCGTGACAGGCGGCGTCACCTCGATCCTGAGCGACGCTCACGACGTGAACTCTTCGGGAACTGCCCAGCCCCGTCGCCGCAAAGGCGTAGAGGGCGCGGGCCGCCTGGAGGCTGCCGTCGTAGGCGACGACCACCGACTCGCCGCCCACGAGCGCCTTCGGCACCGCGACGACCGGACGGGGGCACTCCTTCAGGACTTTAGCGAGTGTCTCGTCGGGCTCGCCATCGTGCCCGTAGTCGAAGTGGGTCTCCTGCCCGAGCAGGACGATGTCGAAGCGTTGCGCCTCCTTCGCGATCTCGACATAAGGCGAGCCGTGGCCCTCCAGGGTCCTGCTTTTCACACCGGCCTCGCCGCAACGCCGTGCGAATTCCTCCAGCGACTGTTCGACGCGGTAACGTGCATGGGAGCGTTGAGGTGCGGCCGGGTCACCCGCGTGCCAATGATGGCCTCCCGACCAGAGCACCGCTCCCGAGGCCAGGATGCCCGGCTCGTCGACGACTCCGATCCCGACCGCCAAGGCGTCGAAACGCCTGGCCCAGCGAAGGCCCAGTTCCACGACGGAGATACCGTTCTCGGAGCCATCGAGGCCGAGCAGGACGCTTTTCAGCATCGCAGCACCTCCGGGTATCGGGCGGGGACGTGGGGCGAACAATTCATTGAGCCAGGCTCGATTACTGAGGCTCGCTACCCTGGACGATGTCGCGACGCGGGGCGCAGCGGCACGGGGCGTCGCTCGCCAGAGCGGCCTCGGACAATGACTCGCGGAACGCGGCGACGTCGGCAACGGCGACGTCGATCGTCTCGCGGTGCCATGGGTCCTGGGCACCCTCGCGGTAGAGCAGCAACTGGTCATGGAGGTGGGCTGCCCCCTCGGCGATCGAGCCGCATTCGGACCTGATCTCCGGGAAGTGGCGGTGGTGCATCTCCTTGGAGGGGACGCCGCATCGTGTGCAGGGCGCGTCCTCGACGATCACGCGATTCCGATCGGTCAACATGGCGGGCTCCTCGACGGCGACCGTGGTGGGACCCTTGGATCTCCCGGCTTCGCCCGGCACGCGAGCGCTCGCGGCGAATGGGCGACTGCAATAAGCGTCTGGCCCCAAGGAACTCAATCCGGCACGGCCGCCGCGATGGGCCCCCGGTTGCTCCTTTTCGATTCCTGCATCGGGGCGCGGACGGGATCCTTCACGGTCAGGACCGGGCATGGGGCCTTCCGCATGACTTCCTCGGCCACGCTGCCCGCTAGGACGCGGTCCATGCCGGTCCGGCCCTGGGTGCCCATCACGATCAGGTCACACCCGTCCGCCTCGGCCGCGCGGAGGATCTCCTCGGCGGGGATGCCCTTCGCCACTCGCAGCTCGGCGCGGAGGCCCGGATTCTCCTCCCGCAGCCGGCGAATACGCTGCTCCAGGCCGTCTCGGCAACCCTCGGCCCATGAGGAGGACCCCGGCCATCCGATCGTAGAGCCACACGGGGGGCTCGGTGGCCTGGAGGATGTGGAGGACAATCAGCCGGGCGTCGCAGGCCCGTGCGAGGGCGCCGGCGACCCCGAGCGCGCAGTCGGAATGCTTCGAGAGGTCCGTCGGGTGGAGGAGGGTATGGATCGGCAGCATGCGGTTCTCCTGGGTCTCTTACCCTGTCAACGGGCCCCGTGATTGCCGATACATCTCCGACTCGATCGAGACCGACGTCTATTGGTCGATGGCCGCTGGCTCGATGATGAAGGCCACCTTGGACGTCACGTGGTACTCGACGATCGCGCTGTCGCGGACGACGGCCGTCTGTCGGATCAGGTCCAGCCCGGTGATGTGACGGATCGACCGGAAGGCCCGGCTAACGAGCATGCGGGCGGCGTCCTCCCAGCCCACGCTCGAGACGCCGACCATCTCCTCCACCTTCACCACCGACGGGGCCCGAGCGTGCTCGATGTGCGTCGTCATGACCGACTCCCCGATGAAGGACCCTGCCGTTCGCGTGGATTGTCCCGCACGGTGCGGGACCGCCCCTTCTGAGTGCCACGTGTTCGCCAACCTCGTCGCTTCGGGGTCACGCAGTCGCAGCCCCGCTAGGTTGCGTGCTTGGGCCGGCGACCCCGGGATTGATTGGAGACCTCAGGGTCAGGACCGGGCAGCGTGCCTGACGGACGACCGCCTCGGCCACACTGCCCATGATCAGCCGACCAAGTCCGCTCCTGCCATGGGTACCCATGACGATCAGGTCGCAGGCGACATCCTCGGCCGTGCGCAGGATCTCTTCGGCCGCGTCCCCGTCCTCCAGCCGGGTCTCCACGTGCACCCGGGGATCGGACTCGAATTTCGCCTGGAGGCGACCCCGCAAGGATGAGTGATAGCCCAGGTAGTCTCCCGGCAGTACGAAGGGCACGCCCCACTCGGTGCAGACGGCCGGGGATACGTCGATGTGGAGCCCCGCGACGTGCAGGGCAATGAGTCGGGCGCCGCACTCGCGGGCGATCAGGCGGGCGACCTGATAGGCACTATCCGCGGGCTCCGAGAAATCCGTCGGGTGGAGGATCGTACGCACGGGAAGCATCGAACCATCTCCTCGGGGACCGATCATGTGAAGTCATCCATCCAGCCGGTCCCCCAGCCGCTCGTCCGCGGCGACGGACCACCCCCGGCGTCGTCTCTTCTGGTTTCGTCGGGCTGCCCTCATCACTTCGCGGGATCGCGGACGACCTTGTGGCACTGAACGCAGCTGATCGTCAACTGCGCGTAGGCGATGGTCACCCCGTCGAGATTCCTGTCCTGCGCGGCCCGGACGAGCGCACCGTTGGCGTGGTCGAAGGCTCGGAGCTGCGCCTTGTACTCCGGCAGGTCGGACCGCATCCAGCCTTCGAGGTGGCCAACCGACTGCATGGCTTTGGCATGCTTCTCGACCAGTTCGTAGTCGCCTCGTGTCATCCCTTCGAGGATCTTCTGAGTAGCTCCAAGTTTGAGCTGCATCCAGAGGCTGGCCTTGTCCTGGGAGTCCCTTTTCTCGGCATCCCCCGGCGCGGGCCGCTGCGGCGGCGCCTGATGGCCCGAGGCGGAGATGGCCGACATCACCAAAGTCCCGGCAAGAAGGGACGCGAAACCACACCTCATCTCACACCTCCTCGATCGCAACGACGAAAAATACGACCGCCTCGACGCCCGTGGCGATCCGGTTACACCAAACGAGTCACGGGGCCGGCGCGGCCGACTCGTCAGCACGCCCGGCCGTCGACCTACAAGCCGACGTCCAACGGACCGGCTCCCGTCTTGCCTGCGGCGGCCCGCGGGTCAGCCACCGGTTTGACTAAGATCTCGTTCTCCACGGCCCCCCAGCCGACCACGACGTTGCCGACGGCGACCTCGGCGGCCTCCCGCAGTTCCGGGCTGTCCACGGTTCCCACGAGCCGGACCCGGCCGTCATGAACGAGCACCTTGAGGCGACCGCCGGGTGAGTAGCCCTCGCGTTGCAGGGCGTCCACGACCTCCAGGGCGATATGGAGCTCGTCGGGGACGATGCCGGGAGGCCTGACGTCGAGGTCGTCCACGATCGCCCTCACACCCGTGACTCGCCGGACGACCTCGCGGGCCATCTCCCGACACGACGCGCTCGGCACGTGCCCGTCCAGGGCCACGATGCCTTGCTCGACCGTCACGCCGATGTCCGCCGGGTCGAGGCTGGCTTCACGGCGAAGCTCGGCCTGGACCTTCGCTTGAAGCTGCTCGTCGGCCCGTTCTGTCTCCATCGCCGGCCCCCTCCTCAAACTTTTCTTTTTGTCGGCTTTCGGATGACCGCCGTACTTTGGAGCGAGTCCATCTCAGCCGACCGCCAGCGAAGGCGCGGGGGTGCTCCCGCGGTCGGCGGATAGCTCCGCTCGATCTCCTCGCGATAGCCCTGCTTGACCCCGCGCCAGAACTTTTGATAGGGCGGGTCGGCCTCAGTTCGGGCGATGTGACCGTCGACGCACCGCAACACCGCGCGGTACTCCTTCAATAACCGGACACACTCCGGCTGGACGCCCCGGTCGGACGTCGCATCCATCGATCCGGCGGCGGACCCGAGCCACTCATCGTGAGGCCTGTCCTTGGGCCGATGGCGACCATCCTCCGGATACAACAAGGCCCGTGCGTCCAGGAGACTCTCGAAACGGCAAAGCTCCGACTCGACGTCGGCCTGGAGATCGTGACAGACGTCGGGCACCTCGAAGCAGCTCTCCATCGCCCGTGTACACTCGTCCAGTGCCCGGTCGATCTTGATGATAGGGTCGGATGAGTCGGGGTGGTTGCCTAACGGGATGATCCGCTGCAGGCGGGCCGCGAGGTGGTCGAGGTGGTTCCTCAGCCCGCGCAGGGAGTCGATCTCGGTCAGGTGGCGTGGGACGAATTGCCAGGGAGCGACGGCCTCGACCTGATCGCCCAGCGACTCGCGACGGGCACACGAGGCAATCGCCTCATCGATGCGTGACCCAACGGCCTCCAGCCGGCGTCTGATCGCGTCGCGGCTGTCCCGACATCCCAGGGACCGCCTCGCGGCGTGAGATGTCTCCGACGGCTCGAGCGAGAGGAGGGACTGGAGAATCGGCTCATTCATCACGGCTCCCTCCCAGGTATCGAATCGGGTTCGAGGCATCGGCCCGGGATGGTCTTTAGGCTTGATGGTGCCGCCAGCTTCGGCGGCCCTCCGCATTGCCGGTCATCACGGCCCGGTCCACGCAACTCCTCCCGATAGATGTCGACCCGTTCCGAAGCCTCGATCCCCAGGCGGACCTGGTTGCCGCGGATGCTGAGCACCGTGACGCGGATGTCGCCATCGATGACGATGGTCTCGGTCGGCTTGCGGCTCAGGACTAGCATCGTCCCCGACTCCTTCCTGGATGCATGGAGAGGCCCCGCCTCTCGCTCACGGTTGTGGTTCCGTCCCGACGCGTGGTGCGGTTTCGACCCGCCGTGTCGGCGACCTCGATGAGGTTGACGACACGGTGAACGCCCTCGATTCCCAGGACGAGCGCCTGAGCCATCCGCTTGAGATACTGGGAGGGGAGGCGGCCGGAGAGCCACAGTCGCTCCCCGATGACGTCGCACGAGATGTCCGGCAGGGCCGAGCATCGGCTCTGCCGGAGTTGGCTCAAGGACTCGATGACGATGGCCGCTCGCCCGGATGAATCCGGCGCGGATGGCCGCTCGGGGCTCGGGGCTAAGCTTTCTGAATTGGTCACGGTGCCGGCTCCTGGCGGCCTCGGGATGGATTGACCATCGCCGGGCGTTGGAGCGGCAACCGTTACCGCGGTGACACGGGCCGGGACGAGCTGTGTTCCGGTTCTCCGATCATCGGAGGAGGTGGGCGAGGCGCAAAAGAAAACCCCGGCCATGCGTCAATCCGCAGGGCGGGGCCACCATAGCCTCTGTCATCGCCGCTCATGAGCGATGACGTCAGAAATGCTAATGGCGGGATCCGTGCGTGTCAATATGGAATGCTTCGAGATTTTTAAACTCGTCGCAGGTTGAACGACGGCGCAATCGCCAGTGGGATGGCTTCCATTGCCTCGTCACCGGAGTAGACTGGTGCATTAGAGTGCGGGTCGCTCGCGAATGGGCCATCCCACCAGGGTCTTGAGAGCCCACCCCCCCGTCGCCAAGGCGGGCGCGTAGGCTTTCGCGTCGGGACGACCGATTCGGGGGGCAGAGATGAACGCGGATCGCCTGTTCGATCGGTATCGCGAGCTCCAGGCCTACGTCGGCTGGACGGAATGTGATGCGGGCCGGATCGCCGCGGTCGCCCCGCTCCTGGATCCGCACCTGCCCGGCCTCATCGACGACTTCTACGCCCACATCGAGCGCCATCCCGCGGCCCGCAACGTCATCACGGGAGGCCAGCCCCAGATCGAGCGCCTCAAGGGCACGCTCCTGCGGTGGGTCCGCGAGCTGCTCTCGGGCCGGTACGACGAGTCCTACGTGGACCGCCGCTGGCGGGTCGGCTGGCGGCACGTGGAGATCGGACTCGACCAGGTCTACACAAACGTCGCCCTTTCCCGGCTGCGTACCGGCCTGTGCAGCGCGCTCCGAGGATACACCGAGTTCGAACCTTCCCTGCTTGACCATACGGCCCAGTCATTGAACAAGTTGCTCGACCTCGACCTCGCCATCATCGAGGAGGCCTATCAGGCGGAGTATGCCTCGCGACTCCAGCGAACCGAGAGGCTGGCCACGCTCGGCCAGGTCGCCGGGGGCATCGCCCATGAGCTTCGCAATCCCCTGAACGTGGTGAAGACCTCGGTCTACTATCTGCTCAACGTCCGCACCCCCACGCCCGAGAAGCAGGCCGAGCACCTCCGACGGATCGGCCGCCAGGTCGACCTGGCCGACGGCGTGATCACGACGCTGTCGAACTTCGCCAGGATGCCGATCCCGACCCTTTACCCCACTCCGATTGAGCCGTGCGTTCGCGAGGCGCTGGAGGCCAATCCCCCCGGCGACGACATCCACGTCGCGATCGACCTCCCGGCCACGCTGCCGCCGGTCCTGGCCGACGCGGACCAGATCCGGATGGTCTTCGGCAACCTGATCCGCAACGCCCGCGATGCCATGGTCCGGGGCGGCCAGCTCTCGATCCGGGGCCGCCAGGTGGGCGAGGGGGTGGAGGTGGCGATCGCCGACACCGGCGTCGGCATCTCGGAGGCGGAGCACCTGCGGATCCAGGAGCCGCTCTACTCGACCAAGGCCCGGGGGCTCGGCCTGGGACTTGCAATCGTCCGGGCGATCCTCGACAAGTGTGGAGGTGGTTTACGGGTGGAGAGCGAACCCGGCCGGGGGAGCGTCTTCACCGTCAGTCTCATGGCTCATGACGCCGCTCAGGTGGGGGAGTGATCTCATGCTCCGCCCGGAAGAATCGCGCATCCTCGTCGTCGACGACGAGCAGGACACCTGCAGCAACATGGCCGACATCCTGTCCGACTTGGGCTACCGGGTCGACTGCGCCTGCGACGGGCCGACGGCCCTGGAGCTCGTACGAAGGGCCCACTACGACGTCGCCCTCATGGACCTCAGGATGCCGGGCATGGACGGCCTGACGCTCTACCGAGAGATCAGGAAGCTCCGTGCCGAGACGATGGCAATCCTGATCACGGCCTACGCCGGCAAGGCCACGTCGCGGGAGGCCTTGACCGACGGTATCTGGAAGGTCCTGCCTAAGCCGGTCGACCTTCCCAAGGTCCTGAACCTCCTGGACGTGGCAAAAGGCCAGCCGCTTGTCCTGATCGTGGACGACGACCACGAGCTGTGCGAGACCCAGTGGCAGATCCTGCGCGACCGGGGCTACCGGGTCGCCGTGGCCCACGACACGGCCAGCGCGGCCGAGCAGCTGCGTTGCACAAGCTTCCGGGTGGCCCTGATCGACATGAAGTTGCCGGATGGCGACGGCGGCGAGGTCTTCCGCCTGCTCCAGGAACGCACCCCAAAGGCACGCACCATCCTGATCACGGGCTCCCGCCCCACGATGGGAGCGCTCGCGGATCGGGCGAAGGCCGTGGGGGCCGACGCGACCTGCTACAAGCCGTTCGACGTACCCCGGCTCCTGGACACGCTCGATCGACTGGCCAAGGCCCCGAGATGAAGACGGATGGTACGAACAGACGCCCTTCACATCCTGGTGATCGAGGACGACCCGGACACGCGCGCCAACTTAAGCGACATCCTGCAGATGGACGACCACCGGGTCGAGCTGGCCGGTTCGGCCGCCGAGGCGCTGGGACGGGATGACTGGTCGTCGATCTCGGCCATCATCCTCGACCGCAAGCTGCCCGACGCGACGGCCGACGAGCTGCTGCCCCGGCTCAGGCAGGCGGCCCCCGGCGCGGCGGTCCTGATCGTCACCGGATACGCCGACCTGGAGGGGGCCATCTCGGCGCTGCGCCAGGGGGCGGCCGACTACATCCTGAAGCCGATCGAGCCCGACGGCCTGCGGGCCAGGCTCAAGCGGATCGTCGAGGGCCGACAGGCCGAGTCCGCACTGAAGCGGCAGGCCGAGATCATCCGGTCGCTCCTGGCCAGCGCTTCCGATGCCATCAGCGTCGTCGACGTTCGAGGGCACGTACTGCTCTTCAACCCGGCCGTCGAGCGTCTGATAGGGCCGACGAGTGTCGGGGCACCGCCCGAGGAGTGGGCCCAGCTGGGGCGGGCCTTACGGGCCGACGGCGTGACGCCGTATAGGCTCACGGAACTGCCTCTCGCCCGGGCGCTCCGGCATGAGCAGGTCGTCGATGAGGAGGTGCTCATCCGGCAACCTGGTGAACAGTCCGGTCGCTGGATGAGCGTCAACGCGAGCCCGATCTACGCTGACGGGGAGATCGAGGGGGCGGTCGTCATCTACCGCGACATCGGCGAGCGCAAGCGGGCCGAGGAGGAGCTGCGCCGGCAGCGCGACCTGGCCGAGGGGCTGATCGACTCGGCCCCGGCCGTGGTGCTCGTGCTCGACACCGAGGGCCGAATCACTCGCTTCAACCGCTTCGCGGAGAAGCTCTCCGGCTACCGGGCGGAGGACGTCATCGGGCGGGATTACTTCGCCACCATGCTGCCCGATCGTGACCGGGAGCGGATCAGGGAAGTCTTTCGGGAGACGCTCAGGGATGTGGGCACCAGCGGGACCGTGAACCCGATCCTGACCAGGGACGGCAGGGAACGTGAGGTCCGGTGGTCGAACCGCGTGCTGCGGGATGCCGAGGCGAGGGTCATCGGTACGCTTGCGATCGGGCAGGACATCACCGACCTGAAGGAGGCCCAGGAGCGGGCCCTCCAGGCCGAGCGGCTGGCCGCCATCGGAGAGATGGTCGCCGGCCTGGCGCACGAGAGCCGAAACGCCCTTCAACGCAGCCAAGCGTGCCTGGAGATGCTCACGCTGCAGGTCGACGATCGGCCCGAGGCGCTCGGGCTGATCGCCCGACTCCAGAAGGCCCAGGACCACCTCCATCACCTCTACGAGGACGTCCGCGGGTACGCGGCCCCGATCCGGCTGGACCGCCGGCAATGCGACCTCGCCGCGATCTGGAGGGAGGCCTGGTCGCACCTCGAGCCCCGGAGGAAGGGCCGGCGGGCCACGCTGCGCGAGGCGATCGGAGTGACGGACTTGCGGTGCCGCGTCGACCCGTTCCGCCTCGAGCGCGTCTTCTCCAACATCCTGGACAATGCGCTGGCCGCCAGCCCCGATCCGGTCACGGTCGAGGTCGCCTGCACGCCGGACGAGATCGATGGCCGGGCCGCCGTCCGCGTCTCCGTCCGAGACGACGGTCCGGGCCTGAGCGTCGAGGACCGGAAGCGGATCTTCGAGGCCTTCTACACGACGAAGACCAGGGGGACCGGGCTGGGCATGGCCATCTCCCGGAGGATTGTCGAGGCCCACGGAGGCCGGATCGCCGTGGGCGATGGCACGGGAAGAGGGGCCGAGATCACCGTCACCTTACCGCGGGGGGAGTCATGACACGCTCGCTGCGCATCGCCGTCGCCGACGACGAGCCCGACATGCGGGACTATTTCACCACGATCCTTCCCCGGCTGGGGCACGAGGTCATCTACGCGGCCGGGACGGGCCGGGAGCTGGTCGAGCTGTGCCGGCTCGCCCCTCCGGACCTGGTGATCACGGACATCAAGATGCCCGACATGGATGGCCTCGAGGCTGCGGCCAGGATCTACAAGCAGTCGCCGGTCCCGGTCATCCTCGTCTCCGCATTCCATGACGCCGACTTCATCCGCCGGGCCGAGGCCGACCACATCCTGGCCTACCTGGTCAAGCCGATCAAGCAGGCCGACCTCGAGCCGGCGATCGCCATCGCCATGCGGCGATTCGAGCAGTTCCAGGCCCTGCACAAGGAGGCGTCTGACCTGAAACAGGCCCTGGAAGACCGCAAGACCATCGAGAAGGCCAAGGGAGTCTTAATGAAGAAGGCGCGACTCGACGAGCAGGCCGCCTTCCGGCGACTGCAGAAGCTGGCCAGCGACAAGAATAAGAAGCTGATCGAGATCGCCCGCATCATCCTGACGGCCGAGGAGGCCTACGGGGATGCGTGACGAGGTTTTTTGATGCGGTATTCCGAGTTCCAGCGATCGCTCGACGAGGCGGTGGCGTTCCGG
>JADMIO011124201.1_pt1 | contig 19161 bp, 17 predicted proteins | sample 8958161 | NCBI WGS metagenome assembly JADMIO01 (sample SAMN16585339, study PRJNA669376) | soil metagenome | isolation source: Crop rotation soil | place: USA: Cullars Rotation, Alabama | collected 2011
CCAGGTGATGGACGACATGCGCTCCGCCGACATCGATTTCCTGACCATGGGCCAATATCTGCAGCCAACGCCGCGCCACGCGAAGGTGGCGGAATTCGTCACCCCCGCTGCTTTCGGCGCCTACGGCCAGATCGCCCGGGCAAAGGGTTTCCTGCAGGTCGCATCGAGCCCGCTGACCCGGTCCAGCTATCACGCCGACCGGGACTTTGCCGAGATGCGCGCGGCCCGAGAGGCTCAACTCGCGAAGGCGCGCGATTGAAGCGATGCCACGACACGCCGAAACCCGCCATCTTCCCTATTCGCCGGAACAGATGTTCGATCTGGTCGCGGATGTCGGGTCATATGAGAAATTCCTGCCCTGGGTCACGGCGATCCGGGTTCGGTCGGACAGCGCGACCGAAATGGTCGCGGACATGATCGTCGCTTTCAAGGGGCTGCGGGAGACGTTCACGTCACGCGTCGTGAAGGACCGGCCGGAGCGGGTGCATGTCGATTATCTCGACGGGCCGCTGAAGCATCTGTCGAACGACTGGTGGTTTCGGCCCGATGGCGAAGGCGGGGTGCTGATCGATTTCGTCGTGGATTTCTCGTTCAAGAATCGGCTGTTCGAAATGGTCGCCGGCCAGATGTTCGATTCCGCCCTGCGCAAGATGATCGGCGCATTCGAGGAGCGAGCGACGGAGCTTTATGGCGCCGGATCGGGCAGCAGCAGTTCGAGCGCACAAAGCGCGGCCTGAAGCCTGACGCCGCCACGGCCGTTATCGTCGAAATTCTTCATGTCGGCCGTCGCCTGTTCCGGATGGACACCCTTTTCGGCGCGGGCGAAGACGACGGTGCCGACCGGTTTCTTCTCCGATCCGCCGCCGGGGCCGGCGATGCCGGTGATCGCCACGGCGACGTCGGCGCCGCTGGCATCCAGCGCGCCCTGCGCCATCGCCCAGGCAGTGGCGATCGATACCGCGCCGAACGTGTCGAGGACGTCCATGCTGACACTGAGCAAAGCCATCTTGGCTTCGTTGGAATAGGTGACGAAGCCGGCGCCCAGCACGTCGGAGGAGCCGGGTATCTCGGTGAGGGCGGCGCTGACCAACCCGCCGGTGCAGCTTTCAGCCACGGCGACGGTCCGGCCGAGTGCGCGATTCGCCTCGATCACCTTTCGGGCCTTGTCGACCAGCTCAGCGGGAAGAAGCGTGTCCATCATCACGCTTAATCGTCCGGCAGCATGACAGTTGCAAGGGCATGCGCCGCGATGCCTTCGCCGCGCCCGGTGAAGCCGAGTTCCTCTGTCGTGGTTGCCTTGACGCTGACCCGGGCGATGCCAATCCGCAGCAGTTCGGCGATTCGGGCGCGCATCGCATCACGATGCGGCCCGATCTTCGGCGCCTCGCAGACGATGGTCAGGTCGACATGGGCGATGGCGCCACCGCGCCCGGCTATCAGGTCGCGGGCATGTTCGACAAAACGCGATGAGGCCGCACCCCGCCACTGCGGATCGGACGGAGGAAAATGACTGCCGATATCACCATCGGCCAGGGCGCCGAGGAGCGCGTCCACCAGGGCATGCAATGCGACATCGGCGTCGCTGTGGCCTGCCAGTCCTTTATCGTGGGCGATCTGGATTCCCCCTAGCCACAGGGTTTCGCCGGCCTCGAGCCGATGGACGTCATAACCCATGCCGGTCCGCGGTGAGGTTTTGACGTCATGGCGGCGTTGGGCCGTGGCGAAATCCGCCTGATGTGTCAGCTTTTCCAACATTTGATCGCCCTTCACCAACATCACTTTCATGCCCGCTGACCGGGCGATCTGCGCGTCGTCGGTCGCCTGGCCGCCTTTGGAGCGCCGATGTGCGGCGAGAATTTCCGCGAAGGGAAAAGCTTGTGGAGTCTGGACACGGACCAGATCGGCGCGATCGACAGTCTCGCCAAGATCGGCACTGCCCCGCGCCAGCGTATCGACCACGGGCAATACCGGGATTGCTGCCCCTTCGACTGCCAGCAGCCGGTCAATCACGGCGGCCGGCAAGAAGGGGCGCGCGGCATCGTGGAGCAACACGCGATCCGCACCGCCATTGGCCGCGATCCATTCCAGCCCGGCCAGAACAGAGTCCTGCCGTGCCGCGCCGCCCGTCACATAGGGCGTCGCGCCAACGGCTTCCGTCAGCATTGCCTCCTGACCTGCACCGATCACGACCAGCGTCTGATCGATCGCGGGATGCGCCTGGAAAGCCTTGAGCGCATGGCCAACCAAGCTGTCGCCAGCAACCCGCCAATATTGCTTGGGCATGCCGAGTCCGGCGCGCTCACCCGCACCGGCGGCAACGATGATCGCGACTGTTCGTGTCTGTCTGGTCATGCCGCTTCAGCCTCTAGCCGGACGAATGCTTGTCCGTCGAGCGCTTTGCCGCTATGGGCTGCCTGATTTTTAGGCAGATCATGACCAGACTGAAGCCCATATCCCTAGGTCCCGTGACCATCCAGCAGCCGGTGATTCTGGCGCCGATGACAGGTGTCACCGATATGCCGTTCCGGACGTTGGTGCGCCGCTATGGCTCGGGCCTCAATGTCACGGAAATGATCGCATCGCCTGCGGCGATCCGCGAGACCCGTCAGTCCATCCAGAAAGCGGCTTGGGACGCGGCGGAGGAACCTGTGTCGATGCAACTTGTCGGTTGCACCCCCCATGAGATGGGCGAGGCCGCAAAGCTTTCCGAACAGAAGGGCGCGGCAATCATCGATATCAACATGGGCTGCCCGGTTCGCAAGGTGACGAGCGGCGACGCCGGTAGTGCCCTGATGCGCGATCTGCCGTTGGCGGCGGCGCTGATAGAGGCGACGGTCAGGGCGGTCAGCGTGCCGGTGACGGTCAAAATGCGCATGGGTTGGTGCCATGACAGCCTGAACGCACCCGAACTCGCCCACATTGCCGAGGATTTGGGGGCGCGGCTGATCACCGTCCATGGTCGCACCCGCAATCAGATGTACAAAGGGTCGGCCGATTGGGGTTTCGTCTCCAAGGTCAAGCAGGCGGTTTCGGTGCCGGTCATCGTCAATGGCGACATTTGTTCGATCGAAGATGCCGATACCGCGCTCGAGCAATCCGGTGCGGACGGCGTGATGATCGGTCGCGGGGCGTATGGACGGCCATGGCTGCTGGGCCAGGTGATGCACTGGTTCGCCACTGGCGAGCGGCGGCCAGATCCTCACGTGGAAGAACAATATCACCTGATCGCAGGCCATTATCGGGCGATGCTCGATCATTATGGGAGTGAGGTCGGGGTTAATATGGCCCGCAAGCATATCGGCTGGTATACGCGCGGCCTGCATGGTTCGGCCGAATTCCGAAATGCTGTCAATCAGGTTGCCGACCCGGCAAAAGTGCTCGACATGCTGGAGCACTTCTACGAGCCGTTTCTCAGCCGGCAGGCCGCCTGACCGTGGCGACGCCGTTGCGGGCGCCGGACCTGACGCCTTCCGCGGCGGATCTCTACGTCGCGGTGCCGATGGCGATCCTGGTCGTCGATCCCGACAATCGCATCGCCAACGTCAATCCTCGCGCCGAGACCCTGCTGAACATGGCGCGATCGGCGATCATCGGCAGCGACGTCAGCCGCACGATCAGGATCATGGACGCCGATGCGCGCGCCGACCTGTTGCATGTCAACAAGCCGCTGGCCGCATACGACATTCGCGTGCACGCGGGGCGGGCTCCGGCGGTCGAGGTCGACCTGATGATCGCGCCGGTCGCCGACTTCGATGGCTGGCGCATCGTCGCGATAAATCCGCACAGCCAGGCCCAGCGTATGGCCCAGCGCCGGGTGCAGGGCGGTGGACGTTCGGCGATGGGCGCTGCCGCCATATTGGCGCATGAGATCAAGAACCCGCTTTCCGGCATTCGCGGTGCGGCGCAGCTTCTCGACACCGGCGAGGATGCCAATGGCAGGGCGCTGACCCAGCTGATCTGCAACGAAGTTGATCGGATCGCCGCGCTGATCGACCGGATGCAGGACTTCACCCGCGAACAGCCGCTGGTCTGTCAGCCCGAGAATATCTATCCGCTGATCGACCGGGCGGCTGAGGTCGCTGCTGCGGGGTTTGCAAGAAATATAAAAATCATAAGGGTTTATGATCCATCCCTGCCATCAGTCTTGTTAAACGCTGATGCCTTCGTCCAGATCATGATCAATCTGCTGAAGAACAGTGCCGAGGCGTTGGAGGACACCAGAAAACCGGAGATCCGGATCAGCACCGCCTATCGCCACGGCGTATCGGTGATGTCACCGGGCGGCGGCCAGAATGCCAGCCTGCCGATCGAGATACTGGTCGTGGATAATGGCCCCGGCGTGCCGGAGGCGATCCGGGACCATCTGTTCGAGCCGTTCATCACCGGTAAGCGGTCGGGCCAGGGGTTGGGCCTCGCGCTCGTAGAAAAGCTGGTGCGGGATATGAACGGCATGATCCAATATGAGCGTCAGGCGGAGCAGGGGCTCAGCCTGTTCCGTATGCTGATGCCGATGGGAGCGGGCCAATGACTCCAACGCCGGGCAGGATCCTGGTGATCGACGACGATCCCGCCATCTGCATCGTTGTCGGCGAGGCGCTGCGGCGCCAGGGACACAAGGTCAAGATCGCGGCGACCATCGCGGAGCGCCAGGTGCTGCTCGCCAGCTTCGCCCCAGAGGTGCTGATCACCGACGTCATGCTGCCGGACGGCGACGGGCTGGAGGGCGTGGGGGCGATCCTCGATGCCGACCCGGACATGCGCATCATCGTCCTGTCGGCGCAGAATACGCTCAACACCGCGGTGCGCGCGACCGCTCAGGGTGCTTTCGAATATCTGCCCAAGCCGTTCGACCTCAACGAGTTGACCCGCGCCGTCGCAGACGCGATCGCCGCGCGCAGCCGTGCGGCCGAGGGGGAGGGCGCCGACGCCCCCGTGCACGACGGCCTGCCGCTCGTCGGCCGCTCGTCCGCCATGCAGGAGGTTTACCGGATCATCGCGCGGGTGCTTGCGAACGACCTGACCATATTGATCCTCGGCGAATCGGGCACGGGAAAAGAGCTGGTCGCGCAGGCGATCCATGACCTGGGCCAGCGCCGGCAGAAACCCTTTGTCGCGATCAACATGGCCGCGATCCCGCGCGAACTGATCGAGGCGGAATTGTTCGGGTACGAAAAGGGCGCCTTCACCGGTGCGACCAGCCGAACTGCCGGCAAGTTCGAACAGGCGCAGGGCGGCACATTGTTCCTCGACGAGATCGGCGACATGCCGATGGAGGCGCAGACCCGACTGCTTCGCGTCCTGCAGTCGGGCGAGGTAACCATAGTCGGTGGTTCCACTCCGATCCGGGTCGATGTCCGCATCGTCGCCGCGACCAACAAGAATTTGCACGCTTTGATCGCCGAGAACCGTTTTCGTGAGGATCTCTACTACCGCCTCAACGTCGTGCCGGTGCCGTTGCCGCCACTGAGGGACCGGCAGGACGATATACCGCTGCTTGCGCGTCATTTTCTCGAGCAGGCCGCACAGGAAGGCCTGCCGCGCAAGACCCTGACCGACGACGCGGCAACACTTCTTTCGACCTATTCCTGGCCGGGCAATGTCCGCGAGCTGCAAAATCTGATGCAGAGGCTTGCGGTGCTTGCCCGCGAAAATGTCGTCGACGCCAAGTTGCTGCAACAGATCCTGCCGGCCTTTGCTACCGGTAGCGTTACGACCAGGGGGGAGGGCGACCTGACCGACGCAGTGCGGGCCTGGGCGCGCGCCAGCCTGGCGGTGGGCCGCGACGCGGTGCTGGAAACCTTGCATGAGGATTTGCTGGCGATCGTCGAGCCTGCATTGCTGCGCGAGACGCTGCTGGTGGTCGACGGCAACCAGATCAAGGCCGCTCGTCTGCTGGGGATCAACCGCAACACCTTGCGCAAGAAGCTCACCGACTATGACCTCGATCCGGTAAGGCTGCGCCAGGAAGGCTGAGCCGCACGGCGATTACGTTGGGCTGGTCAAAAACTGTGTTCCATGGACAACGGCGTTGTTGTATCCTGGCAACGATGGATCAGCCGGTGGCGCTTTCGGGCGCGGAATCTCAACCAAGGAATAGGATAATTCCGACACGGTGGCGCGGTGGGTCTCTCGCCGCGTTGGTCGAGGCATTGGTACTCGCGACCCTGTTGCTGGTCCTGGCATCGACGTATTTCATCCTCTCGGGCCAACGGGTCGGTGACAATCTGCTGACGCCACCGATCGTCGCTGGGCTGCTGGTCGCCAATCTCGTGCCAGCGATTGCCTTGCTGGTTCTCCTCGGCCGGCGCGTCGCCAACCGGCGCGCCGCGCTGTCGCCTATCGGCGGAGAGGGGCAGCTCCATGTTCGGCTCGTGGCGATCTTTTCCACGATCGCCAGCGTACCGATGCTGATGGTCGTCGTCTTCGCCTCGCTCCTATTTCAGTACGGCATGGAGGTGAACGGCAATGTTAGGAGCATAATCCAGAACGCCGGCCAGCTCGCGCGCGGTTATACAGAGCAAAACAAGGCAGACATCAGTGATGAAACCATCACCATGGCGGGCGATATACGCAAACTGCTCCAGGAGACCGATGTTCAAAGCCCGCTTTTTCAACAGAATTTCATCCTACAGTTGATCTATCGAAAGCTGGCCAACAGCGCGATTGTCGTCATCGGAAAGGACGGCATCGAACGGCGCCCGATCATTGCCGTACCCGAGCGCAGTCCTCCCGGGGAGTTTGTGCCAAAAGCCGTTCGGGACATGTTGGCGGCCGGGCAACCCGCGGTGGTGCAATTCCACGGCAACCGCATAGATGCTGTAACGCTGCTCGATGCGGGCAATGGCAGCTATCTTTATACCAGCCGAAATACCGACAGCGGCCTGTTTGCCTTCAGCCAGGCGGAGGCGGCCACCAAGGTGCTTGCTGATTATGATGCATTCGCGGAGAAGTCCCGGACGCTGCAACTCAAGTTCAATGTCGCTCTGTACTTCGGCACCTTGCTACTGGTCGGGCTAGCGGTCTGGATCGCGCTGCTGGTTGCCGACTGGCTGGTGCGGCCGGTCGGCCAGCTTGTCAATGCAGCGCGCCGCGTCACCGCTGGTGACCTGTCGGCACGAGTGCAGGGTCCCCATGCGCGCGACGAACTGGGTACATTGTCGACGGCCTTCAATCGGATGACCCAGCGGCTGGAGGCCCAGACGAGCGCGCTGGTAAGCGCCAACAACCAACTGGACAGTCGGCGTGCCTTTATCGAGGCAGTGCTGTCCGGCGTGACCGCCGGCATCGTGTCGGTCGACAAAAATGGCACCATCCTGCTTCTCAATCGGTCGGCAACGGAAATCTTGGCTGGTGGCGGTGAAGAACCGGTCGGGCGCCAGTTGGACGATGTCGCGCCAGGCCTCGCGGAATTGCTCGAAGGCAAGGACGGGGTGGGCATCGTCCAGATCAACACCGGAGGCGAACCCCGCACCCTGGCGGTGAAGATCGCGCGCGAGCAGACCGGTCATGTCCTGACCTTCGACGACATCACCCAGCAACTCTCCGACCAGCGCCGCGCGGCGTGGGCGGATGTGGCGCGGCGGATCGCGCATGAGATCAAGAACCCGTTGACGCCGATCCAACTGGCGGCCGAACGGTTGCAGCGGCGCTATGGCGGCGAAATCGCCAACGATGCGCCGACCTTCAACCGGTTGACCGGCACGATCGTCCGCCAGGTTGGCGACCTCCGTCGGATTGTCGACGAGTTCTCGTCATTCGCACGCATGCCCAAACCGGTTTTCCGGCGTGAGGCACTGGCCGACATTGCCCGACATTCCCTGTTCCTGCACGAGGTGGCGCATCCCACCATCCGCTTCACCTTTCATGATGATAGCGATGGTGCCGAACTCGTCTGCGACCGGCGTCAGCTGGGCCAGGCGTTGACCAATGTGATCAAGAATGCGGTCGAGGCGATAGAGCAGAAGAGCGAGAAGGCATCCGAGGTGCAGGGCAGCATCGCGCTGACCCTCTCCTGCCAGGATGACGGCCATATCGTCGTCCGGATCACCGATGACGGTATCGGCCTGCCGGCCGAGCGCAGCCGGATCATTGAGCCCTATATGACCACCCGGGCGAAGGGCACCGGCCTTGGCCTCGCCATCGTCAAGAAGATTGTCGAGGATCATCTCGGCGAGATCGCGTTCACCGATAATCCGGGCGGCGGCACCGCCGTTACCATGATCTTCGATCCGGACCAGCTTGGCCGGCTGGACGAGGACAAGCAGCCGCAATCCCCAATGAAGGAAAAGACTGATCCCCATGGCTCTTGATGTTCTGATTGTCGACGATGAGGAGGATATTCGCGACCTGGTCGCCGGCGTCCTGGAAGACGAAGGGTATGAGACCCGGACCGCGGGCCACAGCGACGCCGCGATGGAGGCGCTGGCCGCCCGTCGGCCGAGCCTAGTGCTGCTTGATGTCTGGCTGCAGGGATCGCGGCTGGACGGGCTGGAACTGCTGGAGGAGATCAAGCGGCGCGACCCGTCGATACCCGTGCTGATGATATCCGGCCATGGCAATATCGACACCGCCGTCGCTGCCATCCGCAAGGGGGCGGTGGATTTCATCGAAAAGCCGTTTGAAGCCGACCGGCTGCTGCATCTGGTCGCCCGCGCGACCGAGACCGAGCGATTGCGTCGCGAGAACCAGCAACTGCGCGCGCGCATAGGCCAGGACGACGAGCTGACCGGCTCGTCGGGTGCGATCAACGGCGTCCGAGCGACGATCAAAAAAGTGGCGGGAACCGGCAGCCGCGTGCTGATCACCGGTCCGGCGGGCGTCGGCAAGGAAGTGGCGGCAAGGATGCTGCACATCTGGTCCGGACGGACTGACGCCCCCTTCATCATCGTCACCGCGGCCCGCATGGATCCGGAACGAGTGGAGGAGGAACTGTTCGGCGTCGAGGATCCGAGCGGCCTCGTTCGACCCGGTTTCCTAGAACAGGCGCATGGCGGCACGCTCTACCTCGATGAGGTCGCCGACATGCCCTTGACCACCCAGGGCAAGATATTGCGGGTGCTGACCGACCAGAGCTTTACCCGTGTTGCCGGCCAGCGCCAGGTCAAGGTCGATGTCCGGGTGATATCGTCGACCGCGCGCGACCTGGCGGTCGAGATCGAGGAAAAGCGATTTCGCGAAGATCTTTTCTACCGGCTCAATGTCGTGCCTTTGGCCATTCCGCCGCTCGCGCAGCGCCGCGACGATATCCCCGCGCTGGTCGATCATTACCTGGCGCGCTTCGCCGCCGAGCGCCGCGTGCCGACGCCGGAGGTGGCGCCGGACGCCATGGCTGCGCTTCACGCGCATGAGTGGCCGGGCAATGTCCGTCAGTTGCGTAATGTTATCGAGCGGACGATGATCCTGGCGCCAGGCGACCGCATCGGCCGGATTGAACTGGATATGTTGCCGGTGGAGGCAACGGGCGGTGGCGCCAATGAGGGCATCGGACACAGCGCGATCATGGGCGCGCCCCTGCGTGAGGCGCGGGAAAGCTTCGAGCGCGAATATCTGCGCGTCCAGATCAAGCGCTTTTCCGGCAATATCTCACGAACCGCTAGCTTCATCGGCATGGAAAGGTCGGCGCTGCATCGCAAGCTGAAGCTGCTCGGCATCGGCGAGGGCAAGGAATAGGTCGCCGGCGTGTCAAGCACCGTCACAGAATTGCCACAAAATTTCGCTGCATCGCACAATGGATTTTGGCGCGCGCATCGCATACATTGAGTCATGTCCCCGATGCGCGGGGGCGGATGTCGACACCCGGCAGGGGTGCAAAGCGGGCAACGTCCCGCCAATTACGGAGCCTTAACAATGGCCGATAAAGTGAACAATCTTCAGGATATTTTCCTGAACAACTTGCGCAAGACAAAGACGCCCGTGACGATGTTCCTGGTCAAGGGTGTCAAGCTCCAGGGTATCATCACCTGGTTCGACAATTTCTCAGTCCTTCTGCGCCGTGATGGCCAATCGCAGCTTGTCTACAAGCATGCCATCTCCACGGTGATGCCGGCCGCGCCGATCAACCTCAACGAGGTGCGTGAAAGTTTCGAGGCTGGCCATCGCAAGCCGAAGCTTCTGCAGGAAATCTTCCTGAGCGCCGTGCGCCGGTCGAACGAGTCGGTGACAATGTTCCTGGTCAACGGCGTCATGCTCCAGGGCGAAATCGCCGCATTCGACCTTTTCTGCATGCTGCTTGAGCGGGAGGGTCTGGCCCAGCTTGTCTACAAGCACGCCATTTCGACCGTGCAGCCCGCGCACCCGCTGGACCTTTCCGCCGAGGGTGAGGACGACCAGGACTAGGTCCGCTTATGGCCGTCTTCAATCGCGACGTCAGTGACGACGTAACCCGCGGTACACCCGCGATCATCGTCCATGCCGAAACGCGTGGCGGTGATCGCCGGGATGTCGAGGCGCGGCTGGAGGAGGCGAGGGGCCTCGCGATCGCCATCGGCATCGATGTGCAGGCGGTCCAGTCCTTCCGCGTCCGCAGTCCGCGTTCGGCGACGCTGTTCGGCAGCGGCCAGGTCGATGCGATTGCCGCGCTTCGCGCCGGGCACGATGCAGAGCTCGTGATCGTCGACAACAGTTTGACTCCGGTCCAGCAAAGCAATCTCGAAAAGGGGGCGGAGGCCAAGGTCATCGACCGAACCGGCCTGATCCTGGAAATCTTCGGCGAGCGCGCCGCGACCAACGAGGGACGGCTGCAGGTCGAGCTGGCCCATCTCGACTATCAGGCCGGGCGGTTGGTGCGCAGTTGGACCCACCTTGAACGCCAGCGCGGCGGCTTCGGCTTCCTCGGCGGCCCGGGCGAGACCCAGATTGAGGCGGACCGGCGCATGATCCGCGATCGCATGGCCCGTATCCGCAAGGAGCTGGACCAGGTGACCCGCACCCGTGGCCTGCACCGGGCTCGGCGCGAGAAGGCGCCGTGGCCGGTCATTGCCTTGGTCGGCTATACCAACGCTGGAAAATCGACGCTTTTCAATCGCCTTACCGGATCTGACGTCATGGCGGCGGACCAGTTGTTCGCCACGCTCGATCCGACCATGCGGCAGATCGCGCTGCCGGGGTTGGACCGGGCGATCCTTTCGGACACCGTCGGTTTCGTGTCCGACCTGCCGACCCAGCTGATCGCGGCATTTCGCGCGACGCTGGAGGAGGTACTGTCCGCCGACCTGATCGTTCATGTCCGCGACATCGCCCACCCCGACAGCGACGCGCAGCGGGCGGACGTCCTTGACGTGCTGACCGAGCTTGGCGTGGTCGACGGGGAGGGGACCGTGCGGGTGCCGATGATCGAGGCATGGAACAAGGCCGACCTGATTGCGGCGGACGAGCGTGAAGCCGTGCTGGCGGAGGCGCCCAATCGCGGCGCGGTGCTCGTTTCCGCGATGACCGGGGAGGGGGTGGATCGCCTCCAACGGGCGATCAGCGACAGGCTGACCAGCGGCCATAGCCTACGTGAGCTGACGATCGACGCTGGTGATGGCGCGGCACTGGCCTGGCTGCATGAGCATGGCGAGGTAGTGTCGACCGATGGAGATGGGGAGTCGCTACAGGTGGCGGTTCGCCTTTCCGATTCCGCCTACGCCCGCTTTTTGTCGCGGCGATAGGCCCCGACGTTCCTCCCCCGTCGGGGGAGGTGTCAGCCGCAGGCTGACGGAGGGGTATCGGCGCCGGAAGATTCGGAACATTGACACCCCTCCGCCGCTTCGCGGCACCTCCCCTTGCAGGGGAGGATCGTTCAGGCAACCTCCACCGGAACCGGCAACAGCGCCTCGGCGATCTGCACCGCGTTCAGCGCCGCGCCCTTGAGCAGCTGGTCGCCGCTGAGGAACAAGGCGAGCGTACGACCTGACGGATCGCTGGCGTCGACACGCAGGCGGCCGACCAGCACGTCATATTCGCCGCTGGCATCGACCGGCATCGGGAACAGGTTGGCGGCGCGGTCATCGACCAGGCGGACGCCCGGTGCGGCGGCGAGGGCAGCCCGAGCGGCATCGACCGACACCGGTTCGGCGAAGGTCAGGCTGGCGGCAACAGCGTGGGCGCGCAGCACCGGCACGCGGATGCAGGTCATGCCGATGGGCAGGTTCGGCTTGTCCAGGATCTTGCGGATTTCAGCCGACGCCTTTTCCTCTTCGCCATTATAGCCGGTGTCCTGATTGACGCCGGCATTGTGGCTGAACAGGTTGAAGGCATAGGGATGGGGGAGTACCTTCGGGGAATAGGCATCACCGTCGAGATAGGCGCGGGTCGACAGCTCAAGCTCCTCCATCGCCGCGGCGCCCGCACCCGAGGCGGCCTGATAAGTGGCCGCGACGATCCGTTCGATGCTGGACAGCTGCTCCAGTGGCGCCAGCGCCATCACCATCAGCGCCGCGACGCAATTGGGATTGGCGACCAGGCCATCATGGCCATCGAGCAGATCGCCATTGACCTCTGGAACGATCAGCGGCGTGCCCTCATCCATGCGAAAGGCGGAGCTGTTGTCGATGACAACCGCGCCGGCTGCGCGGGCGATCGGCGCATAGCGTCGGGAAATATCGGAGCTGGAGGCGAAGAGCGCGACATCGACGCCGTCGAACGCCTGTTCATCGAGCGCGGTAACGGTCAGCGTCTGGCCGCCGAACGGGATGGACTTTCCGGACGACCGTTCCGACGCGATCGCGCGAACATCGACCGAAGGGAAGCGGCGGCGATTGAGGCATTCCAGCATTGCCGCACCGACGGCACCGGTGGCGCCGACAACGGCAACGACGGGATTGGCGGCCAGGGCCGGGCGGGGGGACAGTCGTTCTTGAAGCATGGGTCGGTCTCTCTTCCTTGTTGTGGAAGGGACCGCTTGGAGGCTGCTGCCGATCCTCACCGTCCCTTTCCGGGTCGGCGGTCGGCTCGCGTTCGTGTCAGATCGTCACGAAGCACACCGCCGCCGCCTGGGGCGTGGTGGTTTTAATAATCTGCTGGGGTGCGTGATTCGCGGCCATGGCGCAGCCCCTTAGGGAAGCGCGGTTAACGCGTCAACCTTGGCTGACTGCCAAAGCGCTTCCTTGTCATCCAAGCTGAGATTGGCAAAGGCGTCGCCGGCCACCGCCTCCATCCGGCGAAAGCGTCGTTCGAACTTGGCATTGGCGCCGCGCAACGCCAGTTCGGGATCGACACCGGCATGGCGGGCGAGGTTGGTCACGGCGAAAAGCAGGTCGCCGATCTCGTCCACTTTCTCCTCGGCGGTCGACGCCGCGGCAATCTCGTCCAGTTCCTCATGGATCTTGGCGATGGGACCGCTTTCATCCGGCCAGTCGAAGCCCGTCCGGGCGGCACGTTTCTGAAGCTTCTCGGCCCTCATCAGCGCCGGCAGCGCGATGGCGACGCCGGCCAGGGCGCTGTCATCCTGTTCCTTGCCCGCGCGCTCGGCGGCCTTGATCGCTTCCCACTGCGCGTGACCATGTTCGCGCGGTATCGAATCCTCGAACACATGGGGATGGCGGCGGACCATCTTGGCACAGATCGCTTCGATGACGTCGTTCAGGCCAAAATGCCCGGCTTCCTCGGCCATGCGCGCGTGGAACACGACCTGGAGCAGCAAATCGCCAAGCTCGTCCTTGAGCGCCGCCATGTCGCCGCGCTCGATCGCGTCGTTGACCTCATAGGCTTCCTCGATCGTATAGGGCGCGATCGAGGCGAAATCCTGGTCGACGTCCCAGGGGCAACCGGTCTGCGGATCGCGCAGTTTCGCCATGATTTCGGCGAGAGGGGAGATATCGGCAGCCACCCTGCTGTGCTCCATAAAAGATTGATAATATATATTATGTTAAATAATTATCGGCTATGGCCTTCGAGGATCATGGTTCTGCCTTCCACTCTCCAGCTCTTCAGCCGTGACAGAAAATTCATTCCTAACAGGTTCGTGTCGCCGAGCCCCGGTGACACGGCGATGTTGATATCGTTCGCGGTAATCGGCCCGAGGGTCAGTTCGCGCACCGGCGCCAACCTGGCAGTCACCGTGCCATTGGCGGTCGACAGCATCACTGGAAAGCCATTGTCGTCGATCACGAGGCCCGCGGCGTCCGCGGCCTGCTGGCTCATGCCGGTCAGGCTGGCGCCGCTGTCGATCAGGAAGCGGAATTTGCGCCCGTTAACCTCGGCATCGACCCAGAAATGTCCATCCTCGGCAACCGGAATGCGCAAGGTGCCGCCAACGATCTGCTGGCCCGTGCTGCCGCCCAGTTCGCCGCGGACATGCTCGGCGACGGCAGCCAGCTCACGGCGATAGCTGAAAACGCCGATCGCGACGGCAAAGATCAGCAGCCAGCCAATCAGCATCGACACGGCGCTGCGCAGCGACCACCGCCGCGCCAGCAGGCTGCTGCCGACAAGCAGCAGGCACAACAGCACCCAGATGATATCGGCGCTGTCGGCCGTGTTCATGCGAGCACCAGCCTTTGGCCATCAAAAGCGGGCATGACGCGTTCAGGCAATTTGCCGACCAGCGTCGCGAAATCCATGCTCTGGTCCATATGAGTCAGCAATGCCTGGCCCGGTCGCGCCTGCGCAATCGCCGCGAGCGCCTGGCCGAGGCTGGCATGGGTCGGATGCGGACGCTCACGCAACGCATCGATCACCCAGAGGTCCACGGCTGAGAACAACTGAAGCATATCCCCGGTAACTTCATGAAAATCTGTTGAATATCCCACAGATGCCGTGCCGTTTTCGAACCGGAATCCCGTCGAGAATATCGATCCGTGCGGCTGGTCGACACAGGTGATCGCGATGTCACCGATGGTTAGGCGATCGGGCAGGATCAGCGGCTCAACTGTCGGTGGATAGCCGTCGCGCCCATCGAAAACATAGGCAAAACGCCGCTGGAGCAGCGCCATCGTTTCGCGCCGGGCATAACCGGGAATCGGCTGGCGACGATGGTGGAAGAGCTGGCGCACGTCATCGATGCCGTGGCTGTGATCGGCATGGTCGTGGGTCCACAGGATCGCGTCGATGCCGATTACGTCCGCTGCCAGCAGCTGGGCACGCATGTCGGGGCTCGTGTCCACCAACAAACGTGTCGTTTCGCTTTCGACCAGGATGGACGCACGGGTGCGCCGGTTGCGCAAATCGGCGGGATCGCAGCTGCCCCAGTCGTTGCCGATCCGTGGCACCCCCGACGACGTTCCGCAGCCGAGGATGGTGACGGTGAGGGTCATGACGTTGTCTTTGTGAACAGCGCTCGAAAATTGGCGCTGGTCGCGGCGGCCAGCTCTTCGACCGACTCGCCGCGCAATTCGGCCAGGAAACGCGCGGTATCCGCGAGGAAGGCGGGCTCGCAGGATTTGCCGCGGTGCGGGACTGGGGCGAGGAACGGCGAATCTGTCTCGATCAACAGTCGGTCGAGCGGCAATCTCCGCGCTGTCGCCTGGAGATCCGCCGCGTTCTTGAAGGTCACGATGCCCGACAGGCTGATATAGAAGCCCATTGCGATCGCGGCATCGGCGAAAGCGCCGCTCGCGGTAAAGCAGTGGATGACGCCGGGATAGGCCCCCTTCCACATCTCCTCGCTCAATATGGCGAGCGTGTCCGCTTCGGCATCCCGGGTGTGGACCACCAGCGGCAACCCGGTTTCACGCGCGGCGACGATGTGGCTGCGAAAGCTCGCCCGCTGCCGGTGGCGGTCGCTGTGATCATAATAATAATCCAGCCCGGTCTCGCCGATGCCGACGATGCGCGGATGTGCCGCCCGCTCCACCAGCTTGGCGGTATCGACATCGGGATGCTCGTCGGCCTCATGCGGATGAATGCCGACCGTCGCCCATACATCGGCTTCGCGCTCGGCCGTCGCCAGCACGGCATCCCATTCATTCTCGCGCGTGGCGATATTGAGCATCGTATCGACGCCGGAGGCACGCGCACGGGTCAGAACGCCAGCCTGATCCTCGATCAAGCCCTTGTAATTCAAGTGACAATGGCTGTCGACAAACATGACGTCATGCCGCCGCTTCAGGCAGTTCAAGCCTGGGAAATAACGGCCGGGGCGGTTCCAGGACGAAGCCGGAATTGGCGAGCGCGCCATACCAGCCGCCGGTCTGGATCGCGGCATAATCGCGACTGCCCTTAGGTACACCCATCTGGTCGAGCAGTGCCGTGGTGCTCGCTGGAATGATCGGCTGCACGGCGATGGCAAGGGTGCCGATCGCCTCGTATAGGGTGGCCAGCACTGCCGTCATCCGCTCCGGATCTGTCTTGCGCAGCGCCCAGGGCGCCTGTGCGTCGATATAGGCGTTGCAGGCAAAAACGCCCCGCATCCAGGCCTCGATCGCGCCCGACAGTGCGAAATCGGTCATCGCTTCCGGAAATTCGGTTGCGCAGGCAGTTCGGACCATAGCGAGCAGTTCGGCATCCGCCGGCTCCGCCCGACCGCCATTGGGTACCGAACCGGCCAGATTCTTGGCGATAAAGCTCAAGGTGCGCTGGGCGAGATTGCCGAAGCTGTTGGCCAGGTCGGCATTCGCGCGCGTGACGATGGCTTCGGGGCTGTAACTGCCGTCGCCGCCAAAGGTGACTTCCGCCAGCAGGAAATAACGCAGTTGATCGACGCCGAATGCCTGGGCGAGTTCCAGGGGATCGGTGACGTTGCCCAGCGATTTGGACATTTTTTCTCCGCGGTTGAGCAGAAAACCGTGCCCGAAGATCTGGCGCGGCAAGGGCAGTTTCGCGCTCATCAGGAACGCCGGCCAATAAACCGTATGAAAACGCACGATATCCTTGCCGATGACGTGAACGATATCGCCGCCCTCGGCCCAATAGCGTTGCATCCGTTCAGGGTCGCCCGGATAGCCACAACCGGTAAGGTAATTCGTCAGCGCATCGACCCAGACATACATGACATGGCCGGGGCTGCCCGGCACCGGCACGCCCCAATCGAAGCTGGTGCGCGAGATGCTGAGATCGCTGAGGCCGCCCTCGACAAAACGCATGATCTCATTGCGCCGGCTATCCGGTCGGATGAAGTCCGGTTGCCCGGCATAGAGTTCGAGCAAGGGCTGCTGATATCTGGAAAGTCGGAAGAACCAGCTTTCCTCTACCGTCCACTCGACCGGCGTGCCCTGAGGTGAGAGCTTCTGACCCCCTTCCCCGTCGACCAGTTCCTTCTCGTCGTAAAAAGCCTCGTCACGGACGGAATACCAGCCCTCATAGCGACCGAGATAGAGATCGCCATTGGCCGCCATCGCCCGCCAGATGGCCTGACTCGCCTTGTGATGTTCAGGCTCGCTGGTACGGATGAACCGATCATAGGAGATATTGAGAGCGTCATCCATCTCTTTGAAATAAGACGCCATTTCCGCAGCAAGATCCGCCGGTTCGATATCGCGCGCGCGCGCGGCCTGGGCCATTTTCAACCCATGTTCGTCGGTGCCGGTCTGGAAGAAGACATCCCGTCCCATCAATCGCTGGAAACGCGCAATCGCGTCGGTCGCGACCGCCTCATAGGCGTGACCGACATGCGGGCGGCCATTGGGATAGCTGATCGCGGTGGTGATGGTGAACGGTGTCGGCATGGGCGCCTAACTAGGCGGTGAAGCGCGGTTCGACAACACCGCTGTCCCTATAGATTACCTCAGGCGGCCAGCTTTGCATCTGCCAGCGCCGCGACATGATTGCACAACGCAAACACTGTCGCGCTGGGATCGAGGCTCAGGATCGCCGCCGACGCGGCGATCTGCGTCGCGGCCTCCCAGGCACTGATCGCGTCCGCCAGTGCCGGGCCGCTGCGCCGCTTCGCCTCGGTCGCGATAAAGGCGGGGGCACGGCGCAGGAAAACATCATAGCGCGGGCGGGCGGCTTTCAGCGCCAGCGTGCGGGACAGGGCCAGCCGCTCGCTGTTGTCGGGATCACCGGTCGTCGCGATCCGGCTCAGGCGCTGGTCGATCTCGTCGAGGCCAAGGCCGGCGAACCCCAGCGCCCGCCCGGGCGATCCCGCCCCTGCCCGCACCATGGCGCCGATTTCCGCCGAGTCGGTATCCGGCATGACCCGGCGCAGCGCAACGCGCATGGTCGCTTCGTCGAGCGGCTGCATCGGCAGCATGCGGCAGCGTGATCGGATGGTCGGCAGCAATCGGCCAGGCGCGTGGGCAACGAGCAGGAAGATGAGGCCAGGCGGCGGTTCCTCAAGCGATTTGAGCAGCGCGTTCGCTGCCCCGCGCTCCAGATCGTCCGCGGCATCGATGACCACGACGCGGCGGTCCGACAATGACGGGCGGATGTTCAGCAGGCGCTGCAGTCCGCGAATCTGATCCACGCTGATGTTGCGGGCGAGTTTGACCTCGCTCGCCTCTCCCTTGTCCTCCTTCACGAGGCGGGACAGGCTGACGAAGTCGGGATGGGTTCCCGCCGCGAACAGGCGGGCTATCGGATGATCCTGGGGCACGGCGAGCCCGGGCGGTGGTGGCGGCCCGGCCGCCTCCGCCAGCAGCCGCAGAGCGAAATCGTGGGCAAGGCCAGCCTTGCCGATGCCTTCGGGGCCGGAGAGGATCCAGCCATGATGCATGCGCGGCCCCGCCGCCGCGGCCAGCAGCGCAGAAATAGCGGCGTCATGGCCCAGGATCGCGGTCACGGCAGCAGGTCGGCGAGCGCCGCCACCAGCCGACCCGTCACGGCCTCCGGATCACCCGAGGCATCGACTAGGCGGCAGCGCTCGGGCTCCTCCAGGGCAATATGGCGAAAGCTTTCCTTGACCCGGGCATGAAAGCCGGCGTCGCGCCCGCCGATGCGGTCGGTGCCGCCAACATCCCGCGCCGCCGCGCGGGCAGCCGCCGCTTCCGGCGGCAGATCGAGGATCAGGGTGCGGTCGGGCAGTCGCCCGTCGCTGCCGATCCGATGCAGGGTCACTATGTCGGCGTCGGCAAGGCCGCTGGCGCCGCTTTGATAAGCACGGCTCGAATCGAGGAACCGATCGCACAGCACCCACCGACCCGCCGCCAGCGCCGGCTCGATCGTCCGGGCGACATGGTCGGAACGGGCTGCGGCGAACATCAATGCCTCCGCGCGCGGCAGCCAGCGGTCATCCTCTCCGGTCAACAGCAGCCGCCGTATCTGCTCGGCGCCGGGGCTGCCCCCAGGCTCGCGCGTGACCAGCAC
>JADMIO011124202.1_pt1 | contig 19160 bp, 20 predicted proteins | sample 8958161 | NCBI WGS metagenome assembly JADMIO01 (sample SAMN16585339, study PRJNA669376) | soil metagenome | isolation source: Crop rotation soil | place: USA: Cullars Rotation, Alabama | collected 2011
CGCGACAACTTGTCCACGTGGAATTCTAAGCTTAGGATCCCAATGTGCTGGAAAGGCTTTGGCGCCGAAATCGTCCTCGATGCCGCCGAGCCGGTGGTCGCCTACGAAGCGATGGGCGCCGCGCTGCCGGTCGAATCGTTGCCCACGGTCGACAGCGAGAGTTTCGGCATGCGCCACCGCTCGGCGCTTCGCTGCGTCGGCGTGAGCAAGGATGTCGCGGCGTTTGTCGTGTCGCAGGATGGGGAAGTCAGTCTGTTCTGGAAGCAGGACGGCCGCGTGCTCATGAAGCGCAACGTGAACACGGCGAACCCGAACATGATCGGCGGATGACGATGACGTCAATACGCACGCGCGCCATCGTTCAAATCCTCGCCCCTGTGGCCGTTGCGATCGCGGCGATGGCGTCGTCATCATCGCAGGCCTCGCTCACGCCGGCCGAGCGCGCGCTCGCCGCGTATGTCGACGCGCACAATCCCGAGGCGCTCTCGCTGCTCGAGCGCGTCGTCAATATCAACAGTGGTACGCAGAACTTCGAGGGAGTCCGGCAGGTCGGCGCGATTTTCCGTGCGGAACTGGATTCCATGGGCTTCAAGACGAACTGGGTCGATGGCGCGGGTTGGAACCGCGCCGGCCACCTGGTGGCGACGCACGCCGGCACGTCGCAGCCGATCGTGCTCATCGGCCATCTCGACACCGTCTTCGACAAGGCGAGCCCGTTCCAGCGCCTCGAACGCGTGGATGCCGACCACGCGCGCGGTCCCGGCATCATCGACATGAAAGGCGGCGACGTCATCCTGCTGCACGCGCTGAAAGCGCTCAAAGCCGGCGGCGCGCTCGATTCGCTGAACGTGACGGTCGTCATGACCGGCGATGAGGAGGATCCGGGCCGGCCGCTCGCGACGGCGCGTCAGGCGCTTGTGGACGCAGCGAACCGCGCCGCTGTTGCGATCGGATTCGAGGACGGCGATGGCGATCCCGCCCACGCCGTCGTCGCGCGCCGCGGCACGACCGCTTGGAAGCTCGAAGTCACCGGCGCGACCGGCCACTCATCGCAGGTCTTCAGCGCGGAGCTTGGGAGCGGCGCGATCTACGAAGCCGCGCGCATCGTCAACAGCTTCCGCGACAAGCTGGCCGGTGAAGCGCACCTGACGTTCAACCCCGGCGTGTTTCTCGGCGGCACGTCGGTGGATTTTGACGCCGCGAATTCACGCGGATCGGCCGCCGGCAAGACCAACGTGATTGCAGGCCGTGCCGTGGTTGCGGGCGACTTGCGCCCACTGACCGTCGCGCAGTTCGACAAAGCCAAAGAGACGATGCGCGCGATTGTTGCCCAGTCGCTGCCGAAGACGAGTGCGACGATCACGTTCGATGAGGGCTACCCGCCGCTCGCACCCACGCCCGGCAACGAACGGCTGCTCGTGATGTACGACCGCGCGAGCCGCGATCTTGGGCTGGGCAGCGTCATGGCCGTGAGTCCGGACAAAGCCGGCGCCGCGGACGTGTCGTTCGTGGCGGCGCACGTGCCGATGATCATCGACGCCGTTGGTTTGAAGGGCAGCGACGATCATTCGCCGGCTGAAACCGCCGATCTGCGCACGCTGCCCGTGCAGACGAAGCGGGCGGCGGTGCTGCTGCTGCGGCTGGCGGCGAACAAGTAGGACGGCCGTATCAGTCGACTCACGCGCTGTGCGTGAGCCGATACCCAATCACCGCGCCGCACATCAGCAGCACTGAGGCCAGCACGAACGGCGCGCCTGGCAGGCCGAACCGTTGCATCGGACCGATCGCCGTCGCGAACGTCAGGCTGAAAAGGCCGGGACCGACGATGCCCGTGATGCCGGCCACGCTGCTGAGCGCGCCCTGCAGGCGACCCTGTTCGGTCGGTCCCACACGGCGCGTCATCAGGCCTTGCGCCGACGGTCCGTACAGGCCCCACATCGCCATGATCGGAATGCCGAACGCAAACCACCAGCCGGTGCGCGCCCAGCCGTAGAACGAAAAACCAATCGCGCCGGCGATGAGACCAGCGACAAGGGTGCGCCGCTCGCCGAAGCGGTGCACGAGCGGACCGACAAGTCCGCCCTGCACGATCGCAAAGGCCACGCCGACCGCCGTCAACGCCCAGCCGACGTCGGCGATCGTCCAGCCGTAGCGATATCCCGTGTACAGCACGAACACGGACGCGAGCGATTGATGCGCCAGGTTGTACAGAAAATGAATCGTCGCGAATCCCATCAACTGCGGATGCGATCGCAGCAGGCGAAGCGATCCGAGCGGGTTCGCGCGTTTCCAGGAGAATGCGGCCCGGCGCTCCGGCGGCAGTGACTCCGGCAGGATGAACAGGCCGTACAGGCCATTGGTGATGCTCAAGGACGCCGAGACCCAGAAGGGCAGCCGTGGGCTGATCGAGCTCAGCAGTCCGCCCATCGCCGGTCCGACAATGAAGCCGATGCCGAACGCCGCGCCCATCAGACCGAACGAGCGCGCGCGTTTCTCTGGCGTCGCGATGTCGGCGACATACGCGAATGCGGTGACGATGCTGGCGGACGTGACGCCGGAAATCATGCGGCCCACCAGCAGCCAGCCGACCGACGGCGCCAGCGCCATGAAGATGTAGTCCACGCCCAGCCCGAAGTTCGAGAGCAGCACGATCGGCCGGCGCCCGAAGTGATCGGACAGCGCGCCGAGCACCGGTGAGGCAAGAAACTGCATCGACGCCCAGAGCGTGCCGAACACGCCGATGAGCCGCGCGGCCGAGGCCGTATCCCCGCCTTCGAACTGCTCGATGAGCTTCGGCAGCACGGGGATGATCATCCCGAGCGCCAGCATGTCGAGCATGACGGTGATGAAAATGAAGATCAGCGCCGCGCGACCGTGGGTGGGCCGAAACACGCTACGATCATGGCACATGCGGGAGTCCGCCACGGCCGCGAGTCTGTATGAGATCCCCGTGACCACGTGGGATCAGCAGGCGACCACGCTGGAGCGCTTTCGCGGCCAGGTGCTGCTCATCGTGAATGTCGCGAGCAAGTGCGGGTACACCCGTCAGTACGGTGGACTCGAGTCGGTGTACCGGCGTTTCCACGCGCGCGGATTTTCGGTACTGGCGTTTCCGTGCAACCAGTTCGGTCGACAGGAACCGGGAACGATCGACGAAGTGCATACGTTCTGCCGCGACACGTACGACGTCACGTTCCCGCTCTTCGACAAGATCGACGTGAACGGGCCGCGGGCCCATCCATTATTTGTGCTGCTCAAGTCGCAGGCGCCCGGCGTGCTCGGCAAGGCCATCCGCTGGAACTTCACGAAGTTCCTCGTCGACAGGACCGGGCGCGTTCTCAAACGCTACGGATCCTCCACGACGCCCGAAACGCTGGAGACGCGCATCGACGCGCTCCTCGGCCGCGCCTGATGATCGCGATTCTCGTCCACCACGCCGACGCTGTCGGACCGCACGTCGATCCGCAGCGGCCGCTGTCAACGATCGGCCAGGAGCAGGCGCAGCGGGTCGCGGCAGCTCTCGCGGAGCGTGGCTTCGCCCCGCGCGCGATCTGGCACAGCGGGAAGCTGCGCTCCAAACAAACCGCGGAAACGATCCTGCGGCTCGCCAGTCCGTTTGCCGAGTTCAGGATGGTGCGCGGCCTGCGGCCGGAAGATCCCGTCGACTGGATGCGCGCGGATCTGATGGCCGAAGATTGCGACGTGCTGCTGGTCGGCCACATGCCGCATCTTCCCGCACTCGCGCGCGCGCTCGCGCCGGACTCGGCGGAGCTTCCGCTGCATGGGGCAATCGCGTTTGAACGCGGGAGTGACGGGTGGAAGGAAACGTGGCGGTTCAGCTTGAATGACAACTGAGCACGCTGCATTCATGTCGTTTCACACGGAGCCACGGAGACGACGTACACGGAGAGACGGAGAAAAACGCTTGTCGAGATAGGCGGCCGCCAGGCCCAACCCTGAAACGACTGATGGTTTCAGCCCTGGTTTTCTCCGTGCCTCGCTTTGCGTCCTCCGTGAACTCCGTGCGAACTGACAGGGATGCTCTGTGAGAACTGACACAGGTCAGTCTGCAACCGCGCGCTACTCAGACTTTGCGTTGAGATTGATCGCCGCGGTGAGCTTGACCGTCAGCTGCGCGCCGGCGGGGACGCGGACTTCGCGGCGGTCGCCGAAGGCCGGGCCGGTGGGGGGCAGGCCGAGGCCGCCGCGGCCCTGGCTCGAGAGCAGCGCGCCGGGCATGGCCATGTCGGGCAGATCGGCTTCGCGGTAAATCGTGTCGGCCTGAATCGGGACGCGCTTGTTGTTGGCGAGCACGAGCGTCGTGAACTTGATCCCCAGCCGCCCGCGATCCGTCGGATGCAGGCCACGCTCGATGACGACGACGGTGCCTTCGAGGCGCGCGCCGGCGCCGATCACCGTGCGATCGTCCACGACCACGTCGCGCACGATGCGCGCCGTGACTTTGTCTTCGATGTGGGCGGTTTCGGTGGTGATGCTGCGGTCGAGCCGGACGCCGATGACCGAGTCTTTCTTGACTTGCACGCCCTTGGTGGTCTGCACGCCGGTGCGAATCACCTGCGGCGCCGGTACAGGGGCCGCCGCCAGGACCGGCTCGGGGCCTGTCCACGCCGGCGTCAGGCCGAGCCCAGCCACCAGGCTCAGGGCGCCTAGAAAGGGCCGTGCTTTCGGCATGACACATCTTTCGGCAGCAAGGGGCGTGCCGTACAGCGCATCTCCACTTTTCCGTGCGCCGCGCAGGCTATCACACCGGAGAGGACAGTAGACCGTCATCTGGACAACACAGCCGGCGGCCTGACGTACCCTGTCTTGATGAGGGTTCTGGTCGTCGGCGCGGGCGTCATCGGGGCCGCCGTGGCGGAGGCGGCGGCGCGCCGCGGGGTGGACGTGACCGTGATGGACATGCGGTCGCCGGGGCGCGGGGCGTCGCAGGCTTCGGCGGGTGTCCTTGCGCCGTACACGGAAGCGGCGGGCAAGTCCGCGCTGTTCGACTTGTGCGCGCGCAGCCTCGGCATGTTCGAATCCTTTCTCGCATCCGTGACCGAGCACGGCGGGCGCACGATCGAATTCACGCGCGGCGGAACGGTTGAAGTCGCGCTGTCGGATGTCGAAGCCACGCATCTGAAAAAAGCCCACGCCTGGCTCGCGCAGGAACAGATTGCCAGCGACTGGATCGACGCGCGCGATCTGCGGATGTTCGAACCGTCCGTCACGTCATCCGCCGTGGGCGCGCTCGCGATTCCGTCGCAGGGATTTGTCAATGTCGGCGCGCTCGTCACGGCACTCGTCCAGAGCGCGCGCCTCGCGGGGGCGGAGTTCGTATCGCCCGCGGAGGCGATTGAAGTCATTCCGTCGCGCGATCGCGTCGACGTCCGCGCGGGCGCCGATCGCTTTACGTTCGATCATGTCGTGGTGGCCGCGGGCAGCTGGTCGCGCCGCGTGCGTGTTGCCGGAGTCGCGCCGCTGCCGGTCCGTCCCATCCGCGGCCAGCTGCTGCATCTCGGCTGGTCGTCAGGTCCGATTCCGGCCAGAGTCGTCTGGGGATCGCGCTGCTACACCGTGCCGTGGAGCGACGGCACGCTGCTGGTCGGCGCCACCGTCGAGGATGTCGGCTTCGATGAGTCATCGACGGTCGAGGGCGTGCAGGCACTCACGTCTGCCGTGATCGAGCTGATTCCCGACGCGAAACACGCTGCGTTGCGCGACGTGCGCATCGGGTTGCGGCCGGCGACACCCGACGGCCTGCCGATGATCGGGCCGCTTCGTTCGGCGCCGAACGTTACGATCGCGACCGGTCACTATCGGAACGGCATTCTCCTGACGCCGCTCACCGCGGAAATGGTGTGCCGGTACATCTTCGATCGCGAGACCGATCCGATGATGACGGCCACCACGCCGGATCGTTTCTTTCCCTCGATCGCCCAAGGAGCTCGCGCATGAAAAAACTCAAGGCCGCCGAGATCAGGAAACGCCTGGAAGAACATCCAGGCTGGTCGCTGCGTGACAACGCCATCCGGAAGCTCTTCACGTTCGAGTCGTTTCCGGACGCGATCGCGTTCGTGACACGGCTGGGATTCGATGCGCAGGAGGCCGACCACCATCCGGATCTGCTGATCAGCTACCGCAAGGTCACCGTCACGTGGTCCACGCACGACGCCGGCGGTCTGACCGCGAAGGACTTTGCAGGCGCCGGACAATCGGACATGATTGCGGCGCGGATGGCCCGCCAGTCTCAAACGTAGCTGTGCGCCTCAAGACCAGTTATTCGTCCCGTGAAGTCGCGGCCCTGACCGGTCTGTCGGCGCGCCAGCTGCAGGGCTGGGACGCGACGCGCGTGTTCCTGTCAGCGATCGCGTCCAGGCGTACGAGCTCGGGCGGATTCACGGAGCGCCGGTACACGCCGGTGGACGTGCTCGAGCTCCTCGCGCTCGCGGATTTGCGCCGCCTCGGCTTCGCGCCGGCGACGCTCAAGCAGATGATGGACACGCTGCGCGATTATTTCCGGCGGCGGCTGTCCGAGACGCTCGACGATGCCGGTGAAATGCGGCTGCTGACGGATGGCAAAGGGCTGTTCCTGCGCACGACGCAGGGGCACATTTTCGATTTGCTCGTGGATCCGACGCAGCCGTTGATTACCGGAGATGGGTTGCCGCTGAAGCCCGTGCAGGGCCGGGCGCGGCGGCGGAAGCGCGCCGCAAAAAACGCGAAATCAGCGCACGCGCGCGCGCGCCGGACGCAACAGACGCCGGCGCCGTAGCGCGGCCAGGCCGGCCAGGCCTAGTCCGACGAGCACCGCCGCGAGTCCAGGTCCAATCATCAGAAGCATTGGCGTGGCCGCGAGCAGCGCGATGGTGAAGAGAAGTACGTCCCTCGACATGATCAACTGACCACCTCGCGCCCGGCTCGGGCCACGGGCCCATGACAGGCAAACCGCGATCCATCAGCGGCGCGTCCCGGTTGGTAGTTTTTCGGCCAGTTTCCTTCCGAGCTACACAGGGTCGTCGTTCGCATTTCAGTTTCCGTGTCGGAAAATCCTGTCGATGCGGCGACAAAGTCATTCGAGCGGTTGACTTTCAGGATTGTGCCATCCTGTGACGCCGTGAGCCGTCTCCGCATCTTGGACGCAATCGCGATCTGGTGTGTTGCATTCGCCGTGTCCACGCTCGTCGGGACGCACGGCATCGTGTACTGGGATGCCGGTGATTACGTGCGCCTGGCAATCGACGGCGGGTCGAGCGGGCTGCTGCTCGGCCGTCCGCTGTTCCTGTTCGTATCGCGATGCGTCCTGGCGATTGGCGTCGAGCCCGCGTCCGCCGAGCCGGTGCTGCGCTGGTTCTGGACAGCCGTGGGCGTAACGGCCGCGCCCGCGATGGCCTGGCTCGCCGCGAGTCTCGGGCTCGACCGCCGTGCCGCATGGATCGCGGGCCTGCTGATGGCGTTGTCACCGTCGTTCGCGCACACCGCGCATCAGGTACTGACGGACGCGCCGGCGCTGGCGCTCTCGGCTTTCGCGCTCGTCGCGGCCGCGCGGTCGCAGGCCCTCGCGGCGGGCGCGCTGCTGGGCGCCGCCATTCTGATGCGCGAAACCGCGGCCATTCACGTGATTGCGCTGGGGCTGCTCCTGGGGCGGCGCGCGCTCCTCGCGGCGGCAGCCACTCTGGCGACGCTCGCGGTCGCGCTGTGGATCTGGCCGCCGGCCGGATTCTCTTCGTGGTTCGGCGCCATGTCGCGATCAGCGGGCGCGAATCCTCTCACCGCAGCCGGCGTGGGATTGTCCATCGTCTGGGTGATTGCGGCCGGCCCGCTTGGCGTGATCGCCGGAATGACCGCGTTCGTGCGACACATGCTGCCGCGGCGCGTGCTGATGGTTTCGCTGCCCGCGGCGATCGCGACCGGCCTGCTGCTGTTCTATCCCGACGGATCGTTCAGTGCGCGATACGTGCTGGCCACCGTGCCCATCGCGTTTTTTCTTCCAGCGGCCTGCCTGCCGCAGCTGTCGCCGCGATGGCTCGCGGCGGGATTGCTCGTGCCGATCGCACTGACGCCCATCGCGACGCGATCGTCACGAACCATGGCAGAGCAGGGCGCGGTGACGATGGCGCGACTGCCGGCCTTGCCGGAACATGCGCTCGTCGCGCCGGGACATTACTGTCCGCAGGCACGGCTGTCGATGATCGTGAACCACCGCCCCGACATCGCGCTGCTGTGCCCGGGCTGGGATTGGCCCGCCGATCCGGCCGCGGTGCTCGATGCCGCGCTGGCGAGTGGGCAACCGGTGGCCGTCGATCTGGCCGATAACGCCTGGTGGGGCGCGCGCGAGCAACCGAATCGCGACGCCATTCGAGCGTGGGCGGCGCGGCACACGGGCTACGATGTCGCGGGATTCCTGATCTTGCGGCGCTGATGGATTGACGAATATGAACCGAATCATCCTGGCGATCTCGATTCTCGCCGCGTCAGATGTGGCAGCGATGCGCCAGACGGCTCCGCTGGCGCCGGCGCCCGTCAAGGATTCGGATCTCGTTCTCACGATTGAACCCGCCGGCCGGATGTCGAATCCCACGAATGCCGCGTCGCCAGTTTCTGCCGGCCGCAATCTCCTCCTGATCGATCAGCAGACCGGATCGATCCATCGCTGGGATGGATCGAGCGTACAGCCCTTGCTCTCGCCGGCCACCGCGCCGCGCGAGCTGAAGCTCATCCCGCACGAAGCGATCGTAAACGTCGCCGCCAACGACACCGGCACCGCGCTTGTCGTGGTGTTCATGTCGTCCGCCGTTCCGCGCGGCGTGCAAGGCCGGAAGTCATCGCGGCCGGGCGCTGACGGGTGGGATGTGTTCTATCGCTACGACTTCGACGGCGCGGTGCTGTCGAATCCAAAGCCGTTTGCCGCGCTTGAAGTGCGAAGCGACAGCCACACCGGCGGCGGCCTCGCGATGCTGGCCGATGGATCGGTGCTGTTTGCGACCGGCGACAACGGTGACGCCGGCGAAGACGGGCGCACATTTGCGCAGGATCCGGCGAGCCATGTGGGCAAGATTCTTCGGATCAATCCGCTCGACGGCAAAGTCACGGTCGTGGCGCTCGGCGTCAGGAACATTCAGCGGCTCGCGGTCGGCGCGCGAGAAGGCGAGGCGTGGCTCGACTTCATCGACATGGGCGGGAGCGTGGCCGAGGAGTTCAACAGCATCCGCATCACCGACCTGCTGCGTGAAGGCCCGCCAGCGAACTTCGGATGGGGACGGAACAAGGACGGCAAGGCGCGCGAAGGCACGTTCTACGTTGCCGAGGGCGGCACCGCCCAGGGCATCGCGTCTGACGGCGCCGCCTTTCGGCCTCCGGTCGCGCAGTTTGGACGCGAGGGCGCGAGTACGTTTGGCGCGTCAGGCACGGTCAGCAGCGACGTCTCGTTCCGGCGCATCGCCGCGCTATTCGGTGAGCTGGCAGGCGGCGGCGTGTTTGCCATTACGCAATCGCGCGGCGTCGCAGGACAGGACGTTCTCCGCGTGCGACTGGCCGATGGCGATCAGAAACCGGTGACGCTGATGCAGCTCGCGGGCGGCAAGCGGCCGGATCCGCGGTTCTTTACGTTCCCGGACGGATCGGCCGGCGTGCTGATCGAGCAGACCGGCGAATTCTTCAAGCTCACCGAACCGCGCTCCGATGCGACCGCGTCGACGGTCGCGCGCGACGGCTTCGTGGATTCGGGCGGCGTGCGCATCCACTATGTGGAGCAGGGCCGTGGGCCCGCGGTCGTGCTCGTCCATGAGCTCGATGGCGGAATCCGGACGTGGATGTCTTCCGGCGTCTTCCAGGCGCTCGCGCGTGACTATCACGTGATCGCGATCGATGCGCGCGGCCACGGGTTGAGCGACAAGCCGCACGATCCCGCTCGCTACGGTCAGGAAATGGCCACCGATATTGTGCGCGTCCTCGATCGCCTCTCTATCCCGCGCGCGCACGTGGTTGGCTACTCGATGGGCGCCGAGATTCTGACGATGCTGCTCGTGAGCGAATCGTCGCGCGTGGTGACGGCCACGCTGGTCGCAGGCGCGGGGAGATTTCGCTGGAAATCCACGGACGAACAGCACATGGGCGAGGAAGCGCTCGAGTTCGCCAAGTTCGGCGTCAGCCCGAAGCTCTATCTCGAACAGACGCCGGAGGGCACGCCCGATCCCACCGACGCCGAGCTGCACGCGCTGGCGTTGACGGCGCTGGCCGATCCGGGGCGCGATCTGGAAGCGCTGGCCGCGTTTTCGCGCGCGCGCCGATCGCGCGTGATGACGCCGGAAGCGGTCGGCGCCATCCGTACTCCAACTTTAGGTATAGCCGGCAGTACCGACCCTGATCTCGACGAGTTGAAGGCGCTGAAATTGTTGCGGCCTGACATTACTGTTACCGCAATTGACGGCGCCACGCATGCCGGGCCTGGCAACATCCTTCTTAATCCCGGATTTGTTACGGCGGTGCAGGCCTTCTTGCGCGCCCATCCAGACCGCTAATTGCCAGCCGCGGAACTGACGATAGTTGGTGAGTATGGAGCGACGTCGCCACGCGAGGTTGACTCAGCCGCTCGAGGGCCGATACCGGGCCCCGTGGGGATCGTTTCCGTGCCGCATTTCCGACATCAGCTGGGGCGGGTGTTTTGTCGACGCCGTGAATACACCGCCCGCCGGCCAGGCGACGATCGTGACCGTGCGCATCGGCGACGCCTCGATCGACATTCCTGGAAAGATTCTTCACGTCGAGCAGAAGCTCGGATTCTCGGTGAAGTTCGATCAGCTCACGGTCGGGCACGTCACCGCGCTGAGCACGCTGCTGGGCAAGCCGCCGGCGCGCACGCAGAAGGCCGCCGACGCTGCCGAAGCCGTCACGGCTACCGGCAATTCCCGCTAGTCATTCAATAGGAAATACGTCGCCGAGGCCCTCGACGGGCCTGGGAATGACGTGCACGCCGACCAGCTCGCCGACTTTGCGCGCCGCTGCCGCGCCCGCGTCCGTCGCCGCTTTCACCGACGCCACATCGCCGCGCACGATCGCGGTCACGAGTCCCGCATCGACCTTCTGCCAGCCGACGAACACGACATTCGCGGTCTTCACCATCGCGTCGGCCGCTTCGATCATGCCGACGAAGCCGCGCGTTTCAACCATGCCGAGCGCTTCGCCGGGAAGGGGAGCCTTGGGGGACATTGGACAGACTCTAAACCAACAACTGACAACTAACAACTCGACAACTAACAACCAAACAACTGAACAACTGGACACATGTTCCAGCGCGCGAGCGTCAGGGACTAATCAATAATTCTTTCCGCGCGCCGCGACCTTGATCCTGTCGGCGACCGTCAGTCCATCCGCCAGCACGAGCTCGTCGGCGAGGTTGGTGACGACACAGGCGTGATTCGGAAAGATGCGGACGCGATCACCGGGCTTGAGGGTGCAGTTCGGCAGTACGCGCGCGACCGCGTGTTCTTCCGACAGGCGCTCAATCGTAATCGACGGCTGCGGCGTGTCGGATTCGAGATCCGGGTACACGAGCCCGTGGCCCGCGGCGCTGCCGAAGCCGCGCGCCGCATCCGACGTCAGTGTTTTGCTGCCGGCGTCGAAGATGACGCGCGAGGCCACGGGCCGGCTGACGACGGTTGCGATCACGGACATGGCGCACCCAGTTGCCTGTGTGGCGCCGAGGCCCACCTGCGTGCGGTCGTAGAAGACATAGTTGCCGGGCCGCATTTCCGTCGCGCCCTTCTGGATGCCGATGAACCGCGCGGTGGGCGTCGAGCCGACGCTGATTTCCGCGACGTCGAGGCCGGCCTCGCGCGCGCGCGCCGACAGCGTCCGCAGGATCCCGATTTCCTTGTCGGCGATTTCCGCCAGCTCGTGCGCTGAGACGGCGCCGTAACTGTGGCCGGCGTGGCTCAAGAGGCCGCGAAAGGAAAGACCGGGGAGCTCGCTGACGAGCTTCACCAGCTCGAGCGCGTGCGGCGATTCGGGATCGACGCCGCACCGGTGGAATCCCACGTCCACTTTCACCAGCACAGCCAGCTTGTGCTTGCCGCGCGTCATCGCCTGCGACCACTGCCGGGCCACGCCGGCGTCGTCGACAATGATCGAGAGCGATACGCCGGCATCGAGCAGCGCGCGGACCCGATCGGCATTCGCCGGATTGACCGGGTACGGCACGCGGATGTTCGTGATGCCCGCATCGGCGAAGACCTCGGCCTCCGCGAGCTTCGCGCAGCAGATGCCCGCGGCGCCCGCGTCGATCTGCCAGCGCGCGATCAGCGGGCTCTTGTGCGTCTTCGCGTGCGGTCGCAGCACGACACCGGCCGCCTTTGCGGTGTCCTGCATGGCGGCGATGTTGGCTTTTACGCGGGCGCGATCGATCGCGACGAAGGGAGTGGGGAGATCACGGATGGTCATGAGTTCAGGTCAAAGGTAAAGGTCAGAGGTCAAAGGTAAGACGAAGGATACCCCCTTCGACTTACCTATGACCTTTGACCTCTGACCTATGACCTGAACCAGGATGGAGCTTAGGTCCGAATGAATCCCAGCGGTTTTGCGTACGTATGGCCGGGGAACACCTGCGAGATGTCGCGCGCGCCGAGGTGGGTTGTGACGCACTCCGCGAACACGTCGCGGAAGTCCGTGGTGATCGCCAGGTCGCGGCCTTCGTAGAGCTGGCTCACGTCGAGGCCCGGCCACTTGCCGTAGACCTTGCCGCCCTTCACGTTGCCGCCGAGGATCAGCATCGCGTTGCCGTGTCCATGGTCCGTGCCGCGGTTGCCGTTCTCCTTCACCGTGCGTCCGAACTCGGACATCGTGACGACGACCACGTCGGCCATGCGATCGCCCATGTCGCGCGCGAAGGCGGCGATGCCGGAGGCGAAGTCGTCGAGGCGGTTCGCGATCTGTCCGGTCGAGCCGCCCTCATTCGCGTGATGGTCCCACTGGCCAAGCTCGGCGAACGCGACTTCCAGGCCGAGGTCGGCCTTGATGATCTGCGCAATCTGCCGCATCGCATCGCCGAAGCCCGAGCGCGGATATTCGGCGCCGTTGGCCGGCGCGTAACCGGCAGGATTCGCGTCCTTCAGCATCTTGACGGCGTCGAACGCTTCACGGCCCGTGGCGCCAAGCATGGCATCGGCGGCCTGCTGGTACTGCGACGCGAACGCGTTCGTCATGATGTCCGTGTCGGACCCGGCGCGCACGCCGAACTGGCCGAGCTGACCGATGGCGAGCGCCGGCGCGCTGCCTTGCAGGGAGCGGGGCAGCGCCTGCGTGAGCGCGACTGCGCGGAAGGGTGACGAGCGCTCCGCGTGATCCTTCGCATGCAGGTACCGATTCATCCAGCCGTCGCGCGTGCCCTTGTTGCCCGGCGTGCCGCTCTCCATGTAGTCCTGCGCGTCGAAGTGGGAGCGCGTGTCGTCGGGCGAGCCGCACGCGTGGATGACGGCGAGATGGCCGTCCTTGAACCAGGGGTGCAGCGAGCCCATGCTGGGGTGCAGGCCGAAGAATCCGTCGAGATCGAGCGCACCGCCTTGCGCGCCGGGCGTCGGGATGGCGATCGACGGACGGTTGCCGTAGTAGGCGCGCTCGCCGAACGGCACGACCATGTTGAGGCCGTCCACAGCACCGCGCTGGAAGATCGCGATCAGGATCTTCTGCCGGGCCTGGGCGGCCTGCGCTGCTCTGGCGATAAATGCCGGCGTGAAGCCGAGACTGACCAGGGCCGCGCTGCCGTTCTTGAGGAAGACTCGCCTTGTCATCATGATCGTGCTCCCTTGGCTCCGAGCCTACCGCTTCTGGAATTCCGGTGAACCGAGCGTCAGCGCCACGACCTGCTGCGGCGTCGTCGCCTTTGCGATGACCTGGCGCGTCGCGTCGGACGCGCCTGCGGCGAGCAATGTGCTGATGGCGTGATCGATCGACTCGGGTGTGGTGTCCGGCGCGAGCGCCTGCACGTCCACCTGCAGCGGGCCGCGTCCGGTCAGCATGAACTGGCGCTGCATCTGCAGCTGCTGCTGCGCGGCGCCCGCGCCCTGGCCTTGTCCCTGACCCTGCAGCGGACGGACCGGCGGCTGCGTCGGACGGCCACCCTGCGGCGGCGCGCCCTGTCCCGCACCTGGAGGCGGCTGGCCGCGGCCACGTCCGGGCGCCGGCGCGGTGCCGAGCGGAATGCCGTTGTTCACGAGCTGCTGCGCGAAGTTCATGCGGTTGAGCAGCGCGCCCGTATTGACCCACGCGTCGGCGGTCATGCTGTAACCGGTCGGCGGCTGCGCGCCGTAGAGCGGCATGCCGAGCTGATTGAGCGCCTGGACCATCGGCTGCGCGTTATCAACCGTCGCGTTGGTCGCGCGCACGGCGGAGATCACGAACTCGAGCGGCGTCTTCACCTTCGCCGCGAAGTACTTCGTGTCGAAGAATTCCGGCGACGTGATGATCGTGCGCGTCACTTCGCGCAGGTCGCCCTTCGTGTCCAGGAATTTCTTCGCCGCGCGATCGACCAGCGCCGCCGGCGGCTCGTCGGCGACGAACCGCTGCGCAAGCTTGAAGGCAATGTGATGCGCGGTGCTCGGGTGCATCGCGAGCATGTCGAGCAGGCGCTCGCCTTCGCGTTCGCCGTCGTTCGTGAACGTCTTGCCCATCACGGTTTTCGTGCCCGTGTCGTGGAACTGCGAGTTGAACGTGAACGAACCGCCCTGCTGCGGACGATCGATCGTCCAGCCCGTCAGGATTTTCGCGACGTTGATCACGTCCTGCTGCGTATAGCCGCCGTCCACGCCGAGCGTGTGCAGCTCCATCAGCTCGCGCGCGTAGTTTTCGTTCAGGCCGCCCTGCTGGCGCTGCGCCGGGTTGTTGATGGCGTTGAGACGCGCCATGATCTGCTGGCGCTGTTCCGGCGTCAGGCGCGGATCGGCGAGGCGCTGCTGCAGATTCGGGAACTGGCCGGCGCGGCCGCGTCCGGCGGGCGCATTCGGCGTGCGGCTCTGGAAATTGTCGAGATAGAAGAGCATCGCCGGGCTGTGCGCGGTGGCGCCGAGCATGTCGCGGAAGTTGCCGAGCACGTACGGACGAATCGCGTCGCGCTCGTACTCGGTAAGGTACTGCCGCACCTGGCCCTTCCCGATGAACACGTTGAAGTGGTTGAACCAGAAATCGACGAGCACTTCCTCGAGCTGGCGCTCGGACATCACTTCGCGCAACAGCTTGCCCTGCATCAGCTCCTGCGTCACTGACTGCGCGCGCTGCTGCAGCTGCCGCTGCTCAGGCGTCGGCTGCGGCGGCGCAACTTGCGCGGGCGGCTGGTTGCCGGGCGGCGGCGGAGGCGGCTGGCCGCGGCGTCCTGCGCCATTGGCCGGTGGCGCGGGCTGGCCAGGCTGGCCGGCCATCGCGGGATCCATCGCGGCCTGCGCGCGCGCCTGTGCCTGCTGCGCCTGCCGGCGCGCGGCATCCGCCGGATTGAAATAATCCTGCGCGAGCTCCGTCGTCGACATCTTCAATGTCGGGAATTCGCTAAGCCGTTCGTTGAGCGCCTTGTCGGGAATCTTCGAGGGATAGAGCTGCTGATCGATGTACTTGGCGAGGCCCATCTTCTGGACGCGCTCGATGTCGCCGGGCCGTGCGCCGAAGCCAATGCGATCGAGCACATGCGCCACCATGCGCGCATCGGCCTTTGACGGCACGGTGCTTTTCTGCGCCTGGACGAGTCCCGCGGAAACCGTCAGCATCGCGGCCAATACCGCGATCCGGCGTGGGTTCGGGAAGCCGAATATAGTGCCCATCATGATCCAATTAGACCTGTACTCGGCGGAAAGGAAACAGGCCTGAAGTGACACGTTTGTTACAGGCCGATCCGGCCCGGCTGGAGGAGATTCTTAATCTCACCTATCCAATTTGGGGAGAACAACTTAGCCGATCCGCCTACGGCGCCTGGAATCGCGCGCAGATGGCCACCGAATGGGGCCGCCTTAATCTGCGCCGGCTCGCCCTCGTCGACGGCGAAACCCTGCTGGCCAGCGCCAAGAGATACGACCTCCAGGCGGTGATGGGCGGCGTGACCGTTCCGGTGCTGGGCATCGGCGCCGTTTTTACACCGCCGGCGCTCCGCGGGCGCGGACACGCGCGTGCGTTGATCGATCTGATGATCGACGATGCGCGCGATCGCGGGTGTGCGTGTGCGCTGCTGTTTTCAGAAATCGGCGCGGCGTATTACGAATCGATGGGATTTCAGATCGTGCCCCGCGATCTCGTGTCGATCGACGTGCGGCTGAAGCCCGGTGCGCCCGCTACGTTCGTGCGATCCGGTGAGGCCGCCGACTTGCCGTTTCTCGCCGAGATGTCCGCACGCTATCGCGCGAATGCGGCGTTCGCGCTCGATCGATCCGCGCCGTTTCTCGGATTCGTGCTCGCGCGGCGGCGCCTGCTCGCGGGCCTCGGTCCCACAGGCCTTCGCCAGGTCGAGTTCTTCGTCAGCGAAGAAGGGCATCGTCCGGTCGCGTACGTACTCATTTCGCGGGGACCTCGCGGCGCGGTGCTGGAAGAATGCGGGGATCTCGATCCCACCGGCGCGCGGATTGGCTCGATCCTCCAGGTTCTTGCCGGCCGTCATCCAGCGGAGGCCCAGACGCCGCTCACGACCTGGCTGCCCGCTACGCTGCGTCCGCCGCAATTGGTCGTGAGTCCGAGTGGTGCCGCGCCGGAAATCATGATGATTCGACCGCTCCAGGATGCGGCGTCGTGGACCGCAGAAGCGCCAACGATCGTCTACTGGCAAACGGACATTTTTTGAAGCCGGGCTTGGTTTTGTTTTAAGCCCGGCTTCGTTTCAGGTCGTGCAGGACTCGCTGCGCGGCCAGCCAGCCGGGCAAGCCGGTCAGGCCTCCGCCGGGGTGGGTGCCCGCGCTCGACAAGTAGAGCCCGCGAATCGGCGTGCGGTAGTCGGCCCAGCCGAGCAGGGGCCGCGCGGCCCACATTTGATCGAGCGCAGACTCGCCGTGAAAGATGTGTCCGCCCGGCAGGCCCCACGTCCGTTCCAGATCCTCCGGCGTCAGGATTTCCTCCGCCACAACCTGGTTGCCGATGCCGGGCGCGTGTGACTCGAGCACGCGCATGACAGAGGCCGCGAGCGCGGATCGCGCGGCCGCCCATGTCGTGCTCCGCAGTTGCCGCGGCGCAAAATGCGCGACGACCGACATCACGTGTCCGCCCTCGGGCGCGAGCGACGGATCGAGCGCCGTGGGGATCGCAGCTTCGAGCCAGGGGTGCTCCGAAATTGCGCCGTACTTGGTCGCGTCAAACGCCCGTTCGAGATAGTCGAGGTCTGGTGCGATCAGCAACCGGCCGCCAAGCGGCACGATGTCGCCGCCGAACGCGGTAAAGGAGGGCGCCCCGCTGAGCGCCAGATTGATCTTGGCGGTGACGCCGCGCGTCCGGATGCGCCGCGCGCGCTCGACGAACGTTGGAGGCAGATCGATCGCTTCCACGAGCGCTGTGAGGACCTGCGATGGACTCACCGCGCCGACGACGGCGCGCGCGGTGAGTTGATCGCCGTTGTCGAGCACGACACCCGTCGCGCGTTCCTGACTGACAAGAATTCGCGTGACGCGCGTGCCGGTCCGCACGGATACGCCCGCGGCCGTCGCCGCGGCGCCGAGCGCTGCCGTCAGCGCGCCGGGCCCGCCTTTCACCGTGACACCACTGCCCACGGGCAGCGCGTCGGCGGCCGCCCGGCTGACCAGCATCGCGCCCGTGCCCGCCGATCGTGGACCGGCCGGATTGCCGAAGATCGCGTGCGACGCGACCGCGGCGCGCAGCGCGTCGGTCTCGAACCACTCGTCCGTCAGATCGGCGACCGACATCGGCATCCAGCGCACGAGCCGGATGAGATCGCGGCGGTCGAGCCCGCGCGCGTGCCGGCCCGTCGCGATCAGCTTCCACCAGTGGCGTGACGCGATCCCGTCCGGCGAAGGCGGCTCCATGCGGTCGAGGCGCGCCATCAACCCCGCGATCCGGTGCAGCGTCCGCTTGAAGTCCATCCACCGGCCGGCGTCCTTCGATGAAACGGCATTGATCGACGCCGCCGTGAGCACGTCGTCTCGATGGACCATCAGCGCGCGGCCGTCGTTCGTCAGCGTCGTCAGCGCCGGATCGGGCGTCAGGAACTCGAGCCCCGCCCGGTCGAGCTTCAGTGCGCGCACGACATCACGCGCCAAGGGTCCGAGCGAATGGCTGAGCGCCGGCACGTGGAAGCCTGGCGCGATCTCAGTGGTGATTGCGGCGCCGCCGATGACCGGCCGTTGATCGAGCAGGATGACCGACAGTTTCTGCTTCGCGAGGAGTGTCGCAGCGACGAGGCCATTCAACCCGCCGCCAACCACGATGACATCTGTCATGCGACGCGATCCCCGAGCACGCGCATCGCGGCGTTCCGGCCCGGCGCGGCCATGATGCCGCCGCCTGGATGGGCGGCCGATCCGCACATGTACAAACGCTTGATTGGCGTCCGATAGCCCGCCCATCCGGGCGCTGGACGCAGGAAGAACAACTGCTCGAGGGTCAGCTCGCCCTGAAAAATATTTCCTTCCGACAATCCAAAGTCGCGTTCGATGTCGAGCGGCGTCAGCACCTGGCGATGCAGGATGCGGTCCTTGAGGTTCGGCGCGTACTGGCTGATTGCGTCGATCACGGCATCGCCGAAGGCCTCACGCTGCTCATCCCAGTTGCCCTCGCGCAGCGCGTAGGGCGCGTACTGCACGAAACACGACATGACGTGCTTGCCCGGCGGCGCGACGGACGGATCCGTCAGACTTGGAATGACGATGTCGACATACGGGTGCCGGGAGAAGCGGCCGTATTTCGCGTCGTCGTACGCGCGCTCCATGTAGTCGATGCTCGGCGAAATGGAAATCGCGCCGCGCAGATGCGGACCGGCTCCCGGCAGAGCCGTGAAATCGGGCAGGCCATCGAGCGCGAGATTCACTTTCCCCGACGAGCCACGGAATTTGTAGCGCGAGATGTCTTCCGCAAAATCGGACGGCAGGTGATCGGCGCCGACCATTTTCATGAACGTCAGGCGCGGATCGACGCTCTTTCCAGCACAGTGGGATCCGAAGCTTGGAATTCACGTGACTTGAAGTCGCGGC
>JADMIO010932658.1_pt1 | contig 19159 bp, 12 predicted proteins | sample 8958161 | NCBI WGS metagenome assembly JADMIO01 (sample SAMN16585339, study PRJNA669376) | soil metagenome | isolation source: Crop rotation soil | place: USA: Cullars Rotation, Alabama | collected 2011
GCCGCGACTTCAAGTCACGTGAATTCCAAGCTTCGGATCCCACTGTGCTGGAAAGGCCACTGCTCGTGCTCCTCACTATACGCCTACTCTCATCGCTCAATTTCAAATCGATCAAAAAGAGCGCGATCAAGTGACCGTTAATCTAGGAGCATCGCCTAAAACAACTCAGAGGATTACAGATTCTCTCAAGAGCATTCTTCATAATCAAGGAGGTCATTTTGCCTTTAATGGAACTGCTCCAAATCTGGAAACAGGATCATTTGCCTTTGATTTGACGGATCTCCTTCATAAAAATCCATCCTATCAGCGCTTCTATCTTCAGATTAACGAACAGGCTCAAAGCGCGTTGCGTTTTTTCTCGCTTGTAGATCCTCTGCATCAATCAACCATTCCTTATAGGGGATCTTTGCCTATGACTCTAGCGGCTCATCAAGTTGCTACACCGCACATCGATTATTCCGTGTCAGATAAACAGAGAGAAGCTGCGATCAATGCCAAAGACTTGAGTGTTTCTATCACACATCCCTGTGAGAACGATCGACTCTCAGGTGCTATTCACATCACAGTCGCAGCTCCACTTCCTGCACAAAGAGTAGCTTTTTATTTGGATGGAAATCTCGTTGCTGTAGATGATAGCGCACCCTTTCATCTACTTCTCAATACAACTAAATGGGCAAACGGAGTCCATCTTCTACGAGCGACAGCGTATGATCACGGAACTCGCGATGCATCCAGTGAGGTTTATCTCACATTTGAAAATTAAATTTTTTAGTTAGTGAAAATGGGTTATTCTACGAGCGCGTTCTTTAGAAGAGAACGCGCTTTTTGTTATGCGACGGTTTGCTCTTTTTCTCTTCTTTCTCTCTTCCATGCATGTCTCCTTTGCCATGCCCATCTGTCTTGCAAAAGCAGGTCAATGTCAAAGGATTCCTCCTGGCCCGCCCGGTGCCCCAGGTGCGCCAGGGCCAACAGGACCCACAGGATCAGGTTCTGGTGCTACAGGCTTTACAGGTTCCACAGGTTTTACTGGTCCTACAGGACCTACGGGTCCTCATGGTTCTTTCGGAGTGACAGGTGAAACAGGTCCAACCGGATCGACGGGGCCAACGGGATCGACAGGACCTCAAGGACCTTCCGGAAGTACAGGATTTCTCGGTCCAACAGGAGCAAGTACGGGACCAACTGGTTCCGTTGGATCTACCGGACCAACAGGTCCTACTGGTCCAGCGGGAGCAACAGGAATAACTGGTTTTACTGGAGCAACCGGAGTTACCGGCCCTACGGGATTTATGGGTCCAATTGGCGCTCTATCAGCGACAGGTCCTACTGGCGTTACAGGTTCAACAGGTCCAACAGGGGCGACAGGTCCTCATGGTTTCACAGGCGCTACGGGAAAGACAGGTTTTACCGGTTCGACAGGTTCACAAGGAGCTCCTGGTGTTCCAGGAATGACAGGAGTGACGGGTCCTACTGGAGTCACAGGAATGACAGGACCCTTAGGAGAGACAGGAGTCACTGGTGCGATGGGACCTATGGGGTTTACTGGACCAACCGGTTCTACAGGAGCTACAGGACCTACAGGAGCAACTGGCTCAATTGGTCCTACTGGATCACCAGGCATGACAGGACCTACAGGATTGACAGGACCTACAGGAGGAACTGGAGGAACTGGACTGACAGGTTCTACAGGTCCCACAGGTTTTAATGGATGGACAGGGCCTACAGGACCCACGGGAAATATAGGATCAACAGGGCCTACAGGAGGAAATACAGGGCCGACTGGTTCGACCGGAGTCACAGGATTCACAGGATCTACAGGACCAACCGGATCTATGGGAGCACCTGGAATTTCAGGTCTTACAGGCCCTACAGGATCAACGGGATTCACTGGACCTACGGGTATAACGGGATCTACGGGATGGACAGGATCAACAGGAGCGACCGGTCCTACTGGTCCTACAGGAGTCACCGGACCTACTGGTTTTACTGGACCTACAGGAGTTACAGGTCCTACTGGAGTAACCGGACCGACAGGAGCAAGCGGTCCCACAGCTGCTACGGGTCCATCAGGACCAATGGGATTACCGGGTCCTACAGGAGTTACCGGTGTGACAGGATCTACGGGAGGTACGGGAGTTACAGGAGTAACAGGTCCTACGGGAACAACAGGAATAACAGGTCCTACAGGCATGATGGGTCCTACGGGAATGACAGGGCCTACTGGTCCGACTGGTACTACCGGCATGACAGGACCTACAGGACCACTTGGTCCTTTTGGAGTTCTAGGATTTACTGGATCAACAGGTGTGACAGGCTTAACTGGCTCAACGGGCATGACTGGATCAACAGGACCGACAGGTTCTACCGGCTCTACAGGTTCTACAGGAGTGACTGGCCCTTTTGGTCAACTTGGACTACCAGGATCCACAGGTCTTACAGGTCCTACAGGAATTACAGGATCTACAGGACCTACGGGGTTTACTGGAACAACAGGCGCAACAGGAAGTATAGGATCTACAGGGATGATAGGTCCTACAGGACCTACAGGACCTACAGGTCAGACTGGACCTACTGGAGCAACGGGAATTACAGGAGCAACAGGACAAACCGGAGGAACAGGACCCACAGGAATGACAGGGTCTACAGGAACAGCAGGAGCACTAGGTTCAATAGGCAGCCCAGGTTCTACAGGTCCTACTGGATCAACCGGCCCTACAGGAGCGACAGGTCCAACAGGACAAACTGGTATTACAGGGAGTACAGGACCAACGGGTATTACAGGTTCCACAGGAATGACAGGACCAACGGGTGTAATTGGAGCAACAGGGCCTACAGGAATAACAGGACCTACAGGGATAACAGGACCTACAGGAGGAACAGGACTTACTGGAGAAACGGGACCTTTTGGCTCTCTTGGTTTTATAGGATCTACTGGATTCACAGGGCCTACCGGAGTAACTGGAGCTACCGGTCCTACAGGTCCTACGGGAAGCACAGGATTTACAGGTCCCCTAGGAATGACGGGTTCAACAGGACCAACAGGGCCAACAGGAACAACCGGTCCTACTGGATCTACGGGACCTACCGGATTCACAGGACCAACTGGTCCTCTTGGCGCTTTGGGATTGTTAGGTGTAACGGGAGTAACAGGTATTACAGGTCCCACAGGATCGACAGGTCCGACTGGAGGCATGACAGGACCTACCGGTATGACGGGCATAACAGGGTCAACAGGATCGACTGGATTAACAGGTGCGACAGGTCCTTTAGGATTGCTCGGAACTACAGGAGTAACGGGACCGACAGGGGCAACGGGTCCTACAGGATCAACAGGGACAACAGGGCCAACAGGAACCACTGGACCCACTGGATTTACAGGGGCAACAGGAGCTTCAGGTTTCACTGGTTTTACGGGACCCACAGGAGCAATAGGCACTACTGGTTTTACAGGAATGACCGGAGTGACTGGTCTTACAGGAGCTACCGGTCCTACAGGACCCACCGGTCCTACAGGGGCTCCAGGAACAACAGGTCCTACAGGCCAGACCGGTTTTACAGGAACCACGGGACCTACTAGCATGACAGGACCCACCGGTCCTACTGGACCTTCCGGTACTACGGGACCTACTGGATTGACTGGACCTACCGGTTCTACGGGATTTACGGGACCTACTGGAATTACTGGAGTTACGGGGTCTACTGGAACAACAGGTGTGACTGGATCTACTGGAGTAACAGGACCAACAGGTTTAGCAGGCCCAGTAGGGTTAATAGGTCGAACAGGTCCTACGGGAATGACCGGTCCTACCGGATTAACAGGGCCTACTGGTTTTACTGGGATAACAGGAACTACCGGATCTACAGGACCTACAGGACCTACTGGACCTACCGGTGCTACAGGACCTACTGGATTTACTGGAAGTACTGGGCCTACAGGACCAGCTGGAATATTTGGTTCTACAGGTGCTACTGGTCCAACGGGACCAATAGGGATTACCGGTCCAACAGGTAATACTGGTCCAGGAGGACCTACGGGCGCTACAGGATCGACTGGCCCTACCGGATCTACAGGTATGACCGGACCTACCGGTTTTATTGGATCTACTGGGTCAATAGGTTCCACGGGTCCTACCGGCTTCATGGGACCTACAGGTCCTACAGCCCCTTCTGGAAATACAGGCTCTACAGGTCCAACTGGTTCTACTGGTGCGACAGGACCCCCAGGTCCTTTTGCTGATTTTGCATATGTTTATGTAACCAGCCAAGGTCCAAATGCATTCACTTTTTTTATCTCAAATCAACCGCCAGACTCTAAAATCGTATTAACTCCTGCTAATACCATTCAAATATTTGACATTGGATTTTATCAAATCACTTATGGCGCTTCGGCTGTTGCTGCAAGCAATACTACTTTCGTCTTACAGGTCAATGGGGTAACCAGTGTTCAAAATACCATAGAACTTAATGCTAGAGCCGCTACTCAGATGATCAGCAATAGCATTATTATTCAAGCGACCACGATTCCAACGACTATTAGTTTTGTAGTCACAGGAGCTCCTGTCTTTCAGTCAAACGTCGTTGGTAATCTGGCAGCTTATTTCACAATTGTAAAATTAAGATGAGCATGCGAATTATTTTTCTTCTTCTTACGCTCTTACTTCCGTTTTCAACGAATTTTGTTTTTGCAAAAGATTGTGGTAAAGCTCCTCCACATGGCCCACCCGGTCCACCGGGTCCTGAGGGTCCTACGGGACCTACAGGTCCCAGCTTCACTGGAGGAGGTACTGGTTCAACAGGATCTACCGGTGCTACAGGGTTTACAGGATCTACAGGTCCTACTGGTTTCACAGGCTCAACAGGACCAACTGGCACAACAGGTCCAACAGGCTTCATCGGAGAGACAGGACCGACAGGATTCATTGGTCCAACAGGACCGACTGGAACAAGTACAGGGCCCACGGGATCCACTGGAGTTACAGGACTCACAGGTCCTATTGGGGCTACCGGAGTAACAGGCTCTACGGGATTTACTGGATCAACAGGTTCTGCTGGTTTTATAGGACCTACGGGTCCTACAGGACCTGTGGGACATGTCGGGCCGAAAGGACCTACAGCTTCGACAGGAGCAAGTGGGCCTATCGGATTTACAGGACCTACTGGAGTTACAGGATTTACGGGATCTACAGGATCGACAGGACCAACCGGATCTACAGGATTTACAGGTTCAACGGGACCAAGTGGTCCTACTGGACCCTCGGGAGTAACAGGACCCATCGGTCCTACCGGATTCACAGGACCTACAGGTACCACTGGCACAACAGGATTTACAGGTTTTACAGGATCGACAGGACAAACTGGACCTACAGGTCCTATTGGTTTTACCGGATCTATTGGTAACACAGGAATGACTGGACCTACGGGACCAACAGGTCCAACTGGCCCGACAGGGCCCACAGGATTTACAGGTCCTACAGGACCAACTGGTTCTACAGGATCTACTGGAGCTTTGGGGTTCACAGGAATTACAGGGGTTACAGGAGGATTTACAGGGCCGACGGGTTCTACTGGGCCTACGGGAACTACAGGGCCGACTGGTGTTACAGGGCCTAGCGGGTCTACTGGAGTCACTGGCCCTACTGGAGTTACAGGCTTTACAGGACCTACTGGTCCGACAAGTAGTACAGGTCCTACTGGCTTTACAGGTTCAACGGGACCTACAGGTGCTAGTGGACCCACAGGAGCAACAGGCCCGATAGGTCCTACTGGGATAACTGGATTAACCGGGGCTACAGGGAACATAGGTTCAACAGGACCTACCGGCCAAACTGGTTCAACTGGCCCAACTGGAGGGATTGGACCTACAGGTGCAACAGGGCCCACTGGTCCAACAGGAACAACAGGAGCGACAGGGCCAACAGGAACTACAGGAGCAACTGGAGCGACAGGACCGACAGGTTCAATAGGACCGACAGGACCAACTGGTTCTACGGGTCTCACAGGTTTTACAGGATCTACAGGACCTACCGGATTCACAGGTCCTACCGGCTCTACCGGACCTATGGGATTTACTGGAGTAACTGGCTCTACTGGAAATACCGGCCCTACTGGAACAACAGGAAGTACTGGACCTACTGGAATGACAGGAGTTACAGGACCAACAGGAGTGACGGGAAGCAGTGGACCTTTAGGACCTACTGGAGTTACAGGACCTACCGGATTTACTGGATCTACTGGAGTTACCGGACCTACCGGTTCTACCGGTATGACGGGAATGACTGGTTCTACTGGATCTACTGGACCAACAGGAGCAACTGGACCACAAGGAGGAGTCGGATCTACAGGAGTAACAGGACCTACAGGATCCACAGGCCCAACAGGACCAACTGGAACAACAGGATTTACAGGACCTAGTGGACCTACTGGACCTACTGGTCCTACAGGTGTGACTGGATCTACAGGAAGTACAGGACCGACAGGAACAACAGGATCAACTGGTCCTACGGGAATTACAGGACCCTTAGGTTTTATTGGTCCCACAGGTTTTACCGGATCTACAGGAGAAACTGGAGGAACTGGAACTATAGGCTCCACAGGACCAACAGGACCAACAGGAACAATCGGACCTACAGGAATAACTGGCATTACCGGTCCTACTGGGTTGACAGGGGTGAGCGGATCTACCGGTGCTACAGGCCCTACAGGAGCTATAGGCCCTACAGGAGCTACGGGCATAACAGGCCCTACCGGCTTGACAGGCTTTACTGGCAGCACCGGACCTACAGGATTCACAGGAAGTACAGGATCAACAGGATCTACGGGAATAACGGGAACTACAGGAGCAACGGGTCCTACGGGTTTTACTGGAGCAACTGGAGCTACAGGACCAACAGGACCCACAGGAATTACTGGACCTACCGGTCCTACAGGAACTACTAGTTTCACTGGGCCAACAGGACCTACAGGTAGCTCAACAGGACCTACGGGACCTACCGGAGTAACAGGTACAACAGGCCCCAGTGGTCCTACTGGTTCTACTGGCCCAGCTGGCTTGATGGGACCTACAGGACCTACTGGATCAACAGGATCAACTGGAATAACAGGAATGACAGGACCGACGGGATTTACTGGAGCAGCGGGTCCCACAGGAACAACAGGTCCCTCAGGAGTCACTGGATCTAGTGGACCTACAGGAATCGCCGGAGTCACCGGGCCTACTGGAATGACAGGAGCAACTGGTTTTACAGGATCTACAGGACCTACGTCTGCAACCGGTTCCACTGGTTTTACAGGTCCCATAGGATTTACTGGCTTTACAGGACCGACTGGTTCTACCGGACCAACCGGCCCTACAGGTTTTACTGGAGCGACAGGATCGACCGGGCTTACAGGCCCTACGGGATTGACTGGTCCTATTGGACCTACAGGTCCAACTGGTTCTACGGGATTGACAGGTGGAACAGGTCCTACTGGAAGTACAGGACCCACAGGGTCAATAGGAGTCACAGGAGCTACAGGATTTACGGGACCTACCGGAACGACTGGACCAACTGGTCCAACAGGTCCAACAGGATTTACAGGTTTAACTGGACCAACTGGAGTTACAGGACCTACAGGAATCACAGGACCGAGCGGTCCAATAGGATCCACAGGCTTTACCGGACCTACAGGAGCAATGGGATTTCTCGGTTCAATAGGATCCACAGGGATCACGGGCCCTACAGGGAGTACAGGTTTTACTGGTCCTACTGGTGCTACTGGAATGACCGGTCCAACAGGCTCTACTGGACAGGTTGGAACCCCGGGTCCTACAGGCAATATTACTGGATCAACAGGTGTAACAGGTCCTACAGGCCCTACAGGTCAAACAGGTTTTACAGGTACAACTGGCCTTAAAGGTCCTCAAGGTAGTACAGGACCAACAGGACCAACAGGTCCAACAGGACCCACAGGACCAACAGGAGTTACGGGACCTACAGGGTCTACGGGTTTTGATGGACCTAGAGGCAATACAAATCTCGGAAGAGACTTTGGCTATGCTTTCACTACTGCTGGAGGAGCGGTGAATAATGGTGTTGCAATTAATTTTACCACACTCTCCAATACGCCTCCCCAAACTCATTTAACTTTAAATGCAGGTGACATTCGCATAGCTGATACAGGATTTTTTCAGATCACTTTTGGCTTTCAAACCTCGACCGTACGTGCGATTGGTGCTGCTAGTCTTTTTTCATTGGAACTCAATGGAGTAGCTGTTAATGAGCAGGTCTTGCAAAGCCATGTGAGTTCAGCTGGTGCCAATCGCGTTATGTTGAGTCTGACTGTTGTTGTGCAAGTCACTGTGAATCCCACGACTGTTTCTGTTGTCAACACAACAGGAGCTGCTGTTACTTTAGCTTCCAACACCGGTGGTGATGTAACGGCGTTTATAACCATTGTTAAATTATTATGAGAGTAAAAACATTTTTTTCTATTCTTTGTGCGATTATTTTTCTTTTATTAGAAACGCCTTTGATTCATGCCAAAGTTGATTGTCCAAGAGCACCTGAACAAGGCCCTCCAGGTCCTCCAGGTCCTGTAGGTCCTACAGGACCGCCAGGAATTGGTGCTACTGGTCCAACTGGTCCGACTGGTCCAATAGGTCCAACAGGACCCACGGGTCCAACAGGATTGATTGGACCGACAGGTCTAACTGGAACAACGGGTATGACGGGTTCGACTGGATCTACAGGCGATCCAGGAGCTCAAGGTGTTACAGGACCAACAGGTCCTACTGCAGGGATCACGGGACCTACGGGACTAACTGGCTGGGCAGGTTCTACTGGTCTCTCTGGTCCAACAGGAATAATGGGTTCCACGGGACCTACGGGAACTACTGGTCCTACCGGATGGACAGGGCCCACCGGAGCAGGTGGTCTTACAGGAGAAACAGGTCCTACAGGTCTTACTGGATCTTTTGGAGTTACAGGGCCAACAGGACTTACAGGTTTTACAGGATCCACGGGACCTACAGGACCTACAGGATTTACAGGGCCCACGGGACCAACAGGATTTACTGGAAAGACAGGTCCTACTGGCCCTATTGGAGGAACAGGTCCTACAGGTCCTACAGGAAGTACAGGACCTACCGGCGCTACAGGACACACTGGTTGGACAGGCCCGACTGGATTGATAGGATCGACTGGTCCTACAGGTTTTACGGGTTCTACTGGAGGTACAGGTCCGACTGGAGCAACAGGCGCAACAGGCGCAACAGGTAGAACTGGCTCCACAGGATTCACAGGAGGAGTAGGACCGGCAGGTGTTACAGGAGCTACAGGAGTTCCTGGAGCAACTGGTTTTACTGGTCTTACAGGCATCACAGGTCCTACAGGAGGAACAACTGGTCCGACAGGTGCAACTGGAGGAACAGGACCTACTGGCCCTACAGGTTTTACTGGCCCGACTGGGCCAACAGGAAATACTGGATCCATCGGAGCAACAGGCTCTACAGGATTAACAGGACCCACGGGAAATACAGGGCCTACGGGATCTACTGGCATGACGGGATGGTTCGGACCCATCGGATCAATAGGAATAACAGGACCGACAGGTCCTACTGGCTTTACAGGAAGTACAGGATCAACAGGTGCCACGGGGATAACTGGACCTACAGGTTTGGTAGGCCCTTCTGGATCTACCGGACCAACAGGTCCTACAGGAGTAACAGGACCAACAGGATTTACTGGCTCGACTGGATCTACCGGAACTACAGGACCTACCGGAGCAACTGGAACAACGGGTCCTACAGGAACTACAGGAGTTACAGGACCTACAGGAGCGACAGGAGTTACCGGCAGCACCGGTTTTACAGGAGGAACAGGACCTACAGGAGTAACAGGTCCGACTGGTCCTACAGGATTTACGGGGCCTACTGGAGCAACCGGTCCCACTGGATCTACTGGAGTAGCAGGAGTGACAGGCTTTACCGGAAATACAGGTTCGACTGGACCTACTGGAGCAACAGGTCCAACAGGTCCTACTGGAAGTACAGGTCCTACTGGAAGTACAGGTCCTACTGGATCATCTACTGGTCCTACAGGAACAACTGGTCCTACTGGATTCACTGGCCCAACAGGTCCTACAGGAATGACGGGAACAGCTGGAGCGACGGGGTTTACAGGTGTGAGCGGGCCTACAGGAAATACAGGTTCTACAGGAATCACCGGATGGACAGGGCCGACGGGACTGACAGGTCCTACAGGAACAACAGGAGCAAGTGGTCCTACCGGAGCTACTGGTCTTACAGGGCCAACCGGATTTACTGGACCAAGCGGCATTACCGGAACAACGGGATCCTTTGGACCGACAGGAGCAGCTGGACCTACTGGATCGACAGGCTCTACTGGCAGTACAGGTCCAACAGGAATTACTGGATCAACAGGTGCTACCGGACCTATCGGTGTGACAGGAATGACAGGATCAACCGGTTTTACCGGCATGACAGGACCTACAGGACCAACCGGACCTACTGGTGCTACAGGGCCGACAGGTCTCACAGGTCCTACCGGAGTTACTGGATTTACTGGACCAACTGGTTTTACTGGGGTTACAGGACTTACTGGAGCAACTGGAATGACTGGGACAACAGGGCCTAGCGGTCCTACTGGATTCTCGGGAGTGACAGGCCCTACTGGGATTACAGGAACTTTTGGCTTTACTGGAACAACAGGTAGCACCGGATCTACTGGGATGACAGGTCCTACGGGTCCAACTGGTGTCACAGGCGTTACAGGAGTAACAGGATTTACAGGACCAGCTTTTGGATTAACTGGTGTTACAGGACCTACAGGACCCACAGGCCCAACAGGAGGAACGGGTCCCACAGGAACAACAGGTCCTACAGGATTGACTGGTCTAACAGGAAGTACAGGAGCTACAGGACCTACAAGTTCGACAGGACCTACAGGATCAACAGGGATAACAGGAGCAACAGGATTTACAGGGTCTACAGGTCCTACTGGTTTTACGGGTCCGATAGGCCCTACAGGAGTTACAGGAAGTACAGGACCAACTGGCATAACTGGAACTACAGGATCGACTGGCGCTACAGGGTCTACTGGTCCTACCGGATCTTTAGGACCTACGGGGATCACGGGTCCAACGGGCTTCATGGGTATTACAGGGCAAACTGGAGCAACTGGCTCAACAGGCTCTACTGGTCCAACAGGAGCTACGGGAACTACTGGAATGGCAGGACCTGCTGGAGCTACAGGTTATGCTACAGGGCCAACTGGTCCAACTGGATTAACAGGAGTAACGGGATCTACAGGACCTACTGGATCTACAGGAGCAACTGGACCTACTGGCATGACTGGAAGAACTGGACCCACAGGATCAATGGGAATCACAGGATTTACGGGACCTACAGGCTCTACAGGTTTTACCGGTCCAACAGGTGGTACTGGTTCCACAGGTGTCACAGGTCCGACCGGCTTTACTGGTCCTACTGGTCCTACAGGAACAACGGGTCCTACAGGATTTACAGGAGCAACTGGTCCTACAGGATCTACAGGAATAACTGGTCCCATAGGACCAACTGGAATGACTGGGTTTACGGGGTCTACTGGCACCTCTGGACCTATGGGACCTACTGGTCCGACTGGATTTCTAGGAGCAACTGGCCCTACTGGTGGTACTGGAATGACAGGACCTATTGGCCCTACTGGACCTACAGGAATTCTTGGTCCTACTGGGCCCACAGCAAATGCTACTGGTCCCTCAGGTTTTACGGGAGTCACAGGATTTACAGGACCTACAGGACCTACAGGAGGGCCTACAGGACCTACGGGACCTACAGGGCCTTCTTACATTGACTTTGGATATGCGTTTCTTACGAGTGCTGGAGGGCATAACGTTTTGAATGGTGGCGTTACTCCTTTGACATCTCTCACCAATACTCCAACTCCTACAAGAATTTCTTTACCAACTCCTGCCAATGGTCAAATCGTGATTGCAGATACTGGTTTTTACCAAGTAACTTTTGGTTATTCTACTAATAATACAGCCAACGTGCCGCAGTTTCAATTGCAGTTGAATAGCGTGGGAGGAGTGGGCACTCTTACTCAATACATTTTAGAAAATACTGCAGCGCGAAATGCATTAAATGGTGCAACTGGAGAACCAGAACTCTTGAGCATGAGTGTTATTGTTCAGATCACTCAAAATCCGACGACTCTTACGCTCGTGAATGTTTCTGGAGCTACAATTAACCTGCAAGCTATTCCTCCTGCTAGCACTAATGTATGTGCTTTTTTTACGATCATGAAATTACAATAAAGAGAGAAAAATTTTATGAAACACTTATTGTTATTGTTCTATTGTATGGCAATTGCCCATGCAGAAATATCTTTTGTGCGGCCCCAACCTATTCTCATTCAAAAGTACAATCTCTCGATTTGCGCCATCTTTCGAAATGAAGCGCCCTACTTAAAAGAATGGATCGAATACCATCAGCTGATTGGCGTTGATCATTTTTATTTGTACAACAATCGCAGTATCGATCGCTTTAAAAAGGTATTAGAGCCTTATGTCAAGCAAGGGATTGTTACTCTCATCGATTGGCCAGATTATTTGCGAGCAGCAGATGAGCACTTTTGGCCTCTTAGCACGCAAGTTCCTGCTTATGAAAATGCGATCAAGAGATCTGCTAAACATTCGAAATGGCTTCTATTTCTCGACATCGATGAATTTCTCGTCTTGGCTCACGATACTTCTCTTAAAGAGATTCTTGAGCAACATGAAGATGCTCCTGGATTGAATCTACAGAGCATGTTTTTCAATGCCTCTTCTACAGGAGTTTTGCCGAAGAGAAGGCTTGTCATTGAAACGACAGAACTTACTGATCCTCCGCCTCCTAATCCAGAAAAAGTGGTCACAAAGATGATTTTCAAACCAGATCTGTGTCATCAATTCATTTGGCCGCCCTACCGCTGTCTCTTTAAAGAGGACCAGTTGCCCAAAGAAATTGCAAAAGAGACATTGCGCATCCAACGCTACATGACACGAGGGCAACTGCCATCGAAAAAGCCTAAGTTCGCAAAGGTCGATGCTGTTCAACTTCCTGCTGAAGACCTGAAAGATCTGCTGCACTCTGGCTATGAAATTGAAGAGCGTTCCCTGGACCGCTGGCTTCCTGAACTAAAAAGACGAATGGGTTATTAAAATATTATCTTGTAATTAAAAACATTCATTTAATTTGTATTTAATTTAAACACCTCTTTATCATATTTGTTTTATTAAACAAGAAGAGGTGATTCATGCGTTTTGACGTACAAGCTATTTCTAGAGATTTTTCAGCAGCAGCAGGAAGAGGTTATACAGCTGCTTGTAACTTGAAGAGCGGCGTTTGCAACACAGTTCGCGGCGTTAAAGATTGGACGATTGAGCATCGAAAAGACATTGCTTTAGCGGTAGCGATTGCGAGCATTGCGCTAGCTGTTTTTGGATCGGGAATGATGGTAGTAGGAATGTTTCCTGGTACGACATTTACATTTATTGTAAGTCAAGGTTGTTTGCCTTCTTTCATTTCGATCTCTGTTTGCGGAGCTGGACATTTTCTTCATGGCTTTGCCTTTGCTACTATTGGTGTTTTTGGTGCTAATGCCGCATTGAGAGTAAGACAACTGCTGTAATTTGAACTTGATTCCATAATAGGCTGATAGATTATGGTATAGAAATGTCCAGCTTAGTAAAAATCACAGAAGTTCTCAAGACAAGTAAAAGTTGGAGTGGAGCTCCATTGCCTGGTTTTAATTCGGGTATCACGGAGTTTAAGGTTTTACATTACCTCATCGCACCTGGTGGCAAGACTACAATTCACGTTCATCCGCTCAATGGAGCTGGGTATATGATCTCGGGAGAACTCACGATGTTTTCCACAGAAGATCCTCACGGCAGTTTTGACAATCCTCAACGCGTTAAAACAATTCGAATCATGACTGGGGATGCTTGGGCTGAGTCAGTCAACACTTGGCATTATGGAGAAAATAGAGGAACTAAAGATGCGGAATTTGTCCTTGTCTTTGCAGGTCAGCTAGATACTCCCCCTACCTTATCTTTAGGAACTATCCCTACTTCTTAGAATTTTACTATTATCCAATTAAATATTAATCTGAAGTTTTACAAACTATAGGGCAGAGTTATGGCGTTTAAATACAAAAGATTGGATAAAAAGAATGCGGCTGTACTTTTTGTTGATCATCAATCGGGCCTGCTGAATCTTGTGCAAGATTATTCTCCGAATGAGTTCAAAAACAGCGTGCTTGCACTGGTTGACATTGCTAAATTTTTTAAACTCCCAGTGATTCTGACGACTAGTTTTGAAGAGGGGCCGAACGGTCCATTGATGCCTGAAATTAAAGCAGCATTTCCTAAGGCTCCCTATATTGCTCGACCTGGACAGATCAATGCGTGGGATAATGACGATTTTGTCAAAGCAGTGAAAGCTACTCAGAAAAAGCAATTGATCATTGCTGGAATCGTGACTGATGTGTGTGTGGCTTTTCCGACTCTTTCTGCTTTGGAAGAGGGATACGATGTGTTTGTTATTACAGATGCTTCTGGCACGATCAATAAGGACATGCGCGACGCTGCTCTTATGAGGATGGTGCATGCAGGAGCGCAGACATTGAGTTGGTTTAGTGTAGCATCTGAGCTTCATCGCGATTGGAGAAATGACATCGAAGGATTAGGGCATTTGCTCGCTAACCATGTTCCGATCTACAAAAACCTAATGGATAGTTATCAAACTAAATCCACACGCAAATCTAAAGGATCTTGATCTTTCTCAGCACGGTGCGTTTTAACTTGAATTCTCTCTCTTGTGTACATATATGTGAAGTTGAGAAAGGGGATTTGATATGGCACAAAAAAATCCTGAATTTTTTCATCCTCAGGAACCTATTCGCGGTAAAAGAGGGGCATCTATTATGGGCCCGTCCAATCCTGCAAGAGAAGCTGAGAATCCAGATAGACTAGCGCCCCCTAAAACTGATCGCGGCACACTTCCGAGTTTGAGATGGTCTTTCAGTGACAGCCACAATCGCTTATCGGAAGGTGGTTGGGCTCGTCAGGTGACAGTCCGTGAATTGCCTATTGCTACCGAACTTGCCGGCGTCAACATGCGCCTTACTGCTGGTGCTGTACGGGAGTTACATTGGCATAAAGAAGGTGAATGGGCCTACATGCTCAAGGGCAGAGCAAGGATCACAGCGGTCGATCAAAACCTTTGTACTTTCCAGGACGATGTGGGAGAAGGTGAGGGATGGTTCTTTCCGGCTGGCATTCCTCATTCGATCCAAGGATTAGCAGGAGATGGATGTGAATTTTTGCTTGTTTTCGATGATGGTGATTTTGATGAAAATTCGACGTTTCTCCTCACCGATTGGTTATCCTGCACTCCGAAAGAGATTCTTGCCAAAAATTTCAATACACATGCAAAAGCCTTCGATAAGATTCCTTCAGAAGAGCTCTACATATTCCCAGCAAAAGTTCCTCCTCCTTTAGCAAAAGATCGGGTTGCTGGTTTAGGGCCGATTCCGTTGGACTATAGCCATCGCATGATTAAAATGAAGCAGCTTAAAATGAAATACGGAGCTGTCCGAATCTTAGATGCCAAAGCATTCCCTGCAACTACGATTACTGCTGCACTAGTCGAGGTAGAGCCAGGAGGCATGCGCGAGTTGCATTGGCATCCCAATAGCGACGAGTGGCAGTATTACATTTCAGGACAGGGTCGGATGACGGTATTTGCTTCTGGTCATTCAGCACAAACCTTCAACTATCAAGCCGGCGATGTTGGCTATATACAGCGAGCATTGCCTCACTATGTTGAGAACACAGGTACGGCGACTCTGCGGTTTTTAGAGATGTTTCGAAGTCCTGTTTTTGAAGATATTCCCCTTGCGCAGTGGTTGGCTTTCACGCCTCACGAACTTGTCAGAGCTCATCTCAATATCGAGGAGTCAGTCCTTAAGAAAATCCCTCAGCAAAAGATGCCAATTGTGGGATTTTTATAACCTCTTGAGTATATTCTTAAGCGAAGTCAAGAGGAAGTGAGATGACGATTATCGAAAGAATTAATGAAGGCATCAAGGAAGCAATGAGAAGCCGAGATCAGATCAGGCTTGCTACATTGCGCATGCTTAAATCAAAGATATTGGCAGTTGATGCACGTGCCAATCTCCCTGACCCAGAAGTCATAAAAATATTTAAAACTTATTTTGGAAGTCTTCAAGAAGCTCTAGAACAAGCTCAAAGTCTTAACCGACCTGATATTGCTGAGCAATTAAAAAGCGAACTGGTAATCATCCAAGAGTTCTTGCCTAAAGCTCTCTCTTTGGAAGAGACGAAGAAAATTGTTGTAGAAGCTATTGCTGAGTCTGGAGCTAAGACAAAAAAAGATTTAGGATTAGTGATGAAAACCGTCATGAAGCTGAATAGTGCAATTGATGGAAAATTAGCCAAAGAGTTTGCTAGTGAATTGCTAGAGTAAGAAGTCATGTTGCTAGCGCTTATCTTATCAACGCTCGTTTGTATAAATGATAGCGAAGATAAGCCGCACGTGAAGAGTAAAGAAGAATATCGCGTCTATGATGAGACGACTCCTGAGCAGGTAAAAGATTTCTATCGCTTAAATCACACTCATCAAACTGTCGACTTTGTCTTGAAAAAAGAAAAAGAATACCTCCCTTTGCGACACAAAAAGATGGGAATTTGGGAAGCGCTTTCTATTTTTGATACTCTTGTAGATGAAAGCGATCCAGATTTGGGTCTTCCTCAAAGGTATCATTTATTTCAAACTGCTGAAGCTATACGTAGAGATGGATATCCTAGATGGTTGATTTTGACCGGATTGATCCATGATTTAGGAAAGCTTCTGACATTTTTCGGAGAGTCTCAATGGGCTGTTGTGGGCGATACATTTCCTGTGGGATGCGCCTATTCCGAGAGGATTGTTTTTCCTGAATATTTTAATGCTAATCCAGACAAAGAAGTTCCTATTTATCAGACAAAATATGGGATTTATTCAGAGGGTTGCGGCCTGTTTAATGTGCATATGTCTTGGGGACACGACGAATATCTCTACCAAGTCGTAAAAAATTACCTCCCTTTTGAGGCTTCTTATATCATCCGCTATCATTCCTTTTACTCAGCACATTTACATGGAGCCTATAAGCATTTAATGAGCGAAAAGGACAAGGAGATGCTCTGGTGGCTGGAATTATTTAGGCGCTACGACTTGTATTCAAAAACGGAAGAAAAGATCGACTTAGATTCACTCATTCCTTATTATGAAGATCTTATCTCAGAATTTTTCCCTTCTGAACTAGATTGGTAAGCAGACAATCGCAGAAAAAAAATAGATGAACTCAACATTCATATTGAGGCTGTTAGTGATCAGTCTTTTGCATCCCTGTTTTGCTTCTTACTCTTTGAAAGACATGACTCTGGAAGAAAAAACAGGGCAATTGCTCATGGTGCATTTCAACGGAGAAACAGCAAACGAAGATGCTGAGACCTTAGTGCAAAAAGTGCATGTAGGAGGCGTCATCTATTATAATTGGGCAAATGGGCTACATTCTCCCAAGCAAGTATCGCATTTAAGCTTAGGATTGCAAAAGTTAGCGAGTCGAAATCGACTTGCTATTCCTCTTTTTATCGCGGTAGATCAGGAAGGAGGAGTTGTTGCTAGGTTAGAGAGGGGATTTACAGTCTTTCCAGGCAATAAAGCTCTTGGTATGACAGGCGATCCTGGGCTTGCAGAACAATCGGCTTTAGCTATTGGACAAGAATGTTCTGTTGTAGGAGTCAATATGAATTTGTCTCCTGTTGTAGATGTAAATAACAATCCTCGTAATCCTGTCATCGGCATTCGCTCTTTTGGAGATACCACAGAAACAGTCATCTCATTTGCAAAAAGAGCGATGCAGGGATATCAGAAAGCAGGAATTGTCAGTTGCTTGAAACATTTTCCAGGCCATGGAGATGTGGAAGTGGATTCTCATGAAGTTCTTCCTGTCATTCAAAAATCTAAGCGGCAATTGGAACAAGTAGAACTTCTGCCTTTTTCTGAGCTCGCAGCTCAAGCAGATGCAATCATGACAGCCCACATCATTGTTCCTGCAATAGACTCTGCTAACTGCGCTACGCTCTCTACAGATGTTTTAAATGTTTTACGACAAGAAATTGGTTTTAAGGGTGTTATTATTGCTGATTCCCTTGTCATGGAGGGAGTGCTTAAAAATGCCTCTTCTGTTGATGATGTAGCTATTCGAGCATTCAATGCTGGCTGCGATATTTTAATGCTAGGCGGTAAACAACTAACGGGCGCTCATGCAAGTTTAGAACTAAAAACTGCAGATGTTGAAAGAATTCATACCTCTTTGGTCAATGCAGTAAAAAATGGACTTATTTCTGAAGCAAGACTGAATGAAGCAGTGCAAAGAATTCTAAATTTAAAAAGTAAATATCTATACCGAAACAACCTGAAGAATCGGGAAATTGACCAGAAGGATCCTCAGAATTTTTGTTCGGAGCGAGCGATCATTGCCGAGAGGCAAGGCGCGAGTGAGAGCAAAAATTATGAGGCAAATCCGACGCAGTCAAAAACCGATTCTTCAGGTTGTTTCGGTATAAGTAGAACTGAGAAGCTAGATTTGACCATTAATAGTGCAGAGCATCAATTGCTTGCAGAAAAGATCGCATTGCTTGCTCTGCGAGTTACGGAAAAGAAGGCTCTTGCCTATCATTCTTTTTCTGCATATAAAATTGCTGTTTTTGCTCCTGGAATCACACGAGATTCTATCGATCAGACCTCGCTTCTTCAATTAGGAAAAGAGACCTATCCGCTATTTTTTGATGGATTAAATCTAAGCGAAGGTGAAATTAAAGCGGCTCATGAAGCTGCAAAAAAGGCAGATATTCTTATTTTCTGTTCTTATAATGCATGGAAAAATAGCACCCAACTCACTCTTATTCAATCGTTGTTTAGCTATGAGAAGCCATTCATTCTAATTTCCTTGAGAGATCCTCTAGATGAGACCCTTGTCCCTCAAGCAGATCTCCTTTCCAGCACATTGGGATCCTAAGCTTAGAATTCCACGTGGACAAGTTGTCGCGG
>JADMIO011167825.1_pt1 | contig 19159 bp, 9 predicted proteins | sample 8958161 | NCBI WGS metagenome assembly JADMIO01 (sample SAMN16585339, study PRJNA669376) | soil metagenome | isolation source: Crop rotation soil | place: USA: Cullars Rotation, Alabama | collected 2011
CGCTACGGCGCGCGGGCCCAGACCTACATGCGTGAAGAGGGCGCCTTCGTCTCGCTCGTCGCCGTCGGCGCCCTGACCCTCGGGTTCGTGGCGTACCTGCTGTGGACGAAAGCGCAGCGAAGGAAAAGCCGATAAGATGGGTCCAACCCCATGGTCGAGCTGAGCGTCGTCATTCCCATCCGCGACGAGGCCGAGTCGCTCGAGGCGCTGCATCGCGAGCTGTCGACAACGCTCGACGCCTGGGGGCGCAGCTACGAAGTGATTGTCGTGGACGATGGGAGCACCGACGACAGTTTCCGGATGCAGGCGACCGATCCGCATCTCCGCATCATCCGGTTCCGCCGCAATTTCGGTCAGACGGCGGCGTTCGCCGCCGGCTTCGAACACGCCCGCGGACGCTTCATCGTCACCTCCGACGGGGATCTGCAGAACGATCCGCGTGACATCCCGGCGCTGGTCGACGACCTCGAGCGCGGCGCTGATGTCGTCTGCGGCTGGCGCAAGGATCGAAAGGACGCGTTTCTGTCGCGACGATTGCCGTCGATGATGGCCAACTCGCTCATCTCGATGGTGACCGGCGTCCGGTTGCACGACTACGGCTGTTCGCTGAAGGCCTTCAACGCCGACATCGTCAAGGGCATGCGGTTGTACGGCGAGATGCACCGCTTCCTGCCCGCGATGGCGAGCGAGCACACCTCACGCATCACCGAGCGCGTCGTCAACCATCGCGCGCGACAGTACGGACGGTCGAAGTACGGCATCGGCCGGACGGTTCGTGTCATCCTCGATTTGCTGACGGTGAAGTTCCTGGTCAGCTACTCGACGCGTCCGCTGCACGTCTTCGGCATGCTCGGCGGCGCAATGGCGTTTCTCGGTTTGCTGATCAGCGGCTGGCTCGCGTACTGGCGGCTGTTCGGTGGGATGTCGCTCGCCAATCGTCCGCTCCTCCTGCTCGGCATGGTCCTCATCTTCACCGGCGTGCAGTTGGTCACCGTCGGTCTGCTCGCGGAGATGCTGGCGCGCACGTATCACGAGTCCCAGAACAAGCCGACGTACTCCATCGAGCAGATCGTGCAGTCTGAAATTCCCGCGATGCCGCGCGATGCGGCTCCGCAGAAACTGCGACGTTTCTAACCGCGATCTTCAAATTCCCTAGGAAATTCACGCAAGAGGCTACGGCACGCCGCGTGCTCTAGGGGTTTCCATCTCTCACAGCGATCGCCACAGAGGGTGATCGCGAGGAAGCCCCGCAATGAAGCGACGATGCTCGTTCCGGTACCCGTGTGTCTTCGCGCTGATCGCGACGCTCGCGCCAACCGCGGCCTTCGCGCAGAGCGCGACGTATCACCTGCACAAAGAAGCCTCGAAGACCGCGGGCGTCTTTCAGTTGAAAACAGCGGCACCCGATGCGGGATCGGCGGCGATCAACCTCGATCTGAAGAACCGCCCGGTGGGCGTCTACAAAATCAAGGACTTCGACACCGCTGCCGGCGTGCCGAACCTCGTCGGCGTGATCCCCTCTGGATCCACGGTGTCGATGGTGCTGTGGATGCGGAAGACCGCCAACGTCGGCGCCATCTATCCGCGTGGAAGGTTGACGCTGAACTCGCCAACCGGCACGGCGCTCTGCGAAACCACCGGAACGACCGCGCTCACAACGACACTGGCGGCGATGTCGATCAGTTGCAACACCACCACGAACATCGCGATGGCGTCGACCGATCGCGTCTATTTCTCGGTCGGCGTGCAGGTGAGTGCTGCGCCGGGCAACACGGCAGTGAAGGTCGAGTTCCGCATCGAAGGTGCGCTCAACGGGAACCACGATTCGCGGATCACGACGCCGCTGCCTGGACCGCCGCCGGTCACGCCGGTCATTACTGGAATCGCTCCAGCGAGCGGCCCTGTGGGCGCGCCAGTGTCGATCGCCGGCTCGAATTTCGGCGCGAGCCAGGGCACGAGCCAGGTGCTGTTCGGCGCAGTGGCAGCAACGGCGACGGCGTGGAGCGCCAGCGCCATCACCGCAACAGTTCCGGCTGGCGCGTCCAGCGGAAACGTGACCGTCAAAGTGCAGGGCCTCTCGAGCAACAGTGTGCCGTTTGCGGTGACGGTCACCTCGCAGGAAGTCGCTGGTCCGCTGAACTACGTCTACGACGGGCTCGGCCGTCTCGTCCAGATGACGAGCGTTTCCGGCGAAACGACTATCTATCGGTACGACGCAGTCGGCAACATGCTCGCGATCGAGCGGCTGGGCACCGGCGGCGGCGGTGGGGGCGGCGGTAGTTCGATCGCGATCGGCAGCTTCAGTCCGTTGCAAGGGCCGGTCGGTACCGCGGTGGCGATCGCAGGTGCTGGATTCTCGTCAACGCCCACCGACAACATCGTGTCGTTCAACGGCACGCCCTCGTCGGTTACGGCCGCAAGTGCCAACCAGCTCGTGGCGGTGGTGCCTGCCGGAGCGACGACCGGGCCGATCGGCGTCACCGCACCAGCGGGGACCGCGAGCAGTGAATCGGTATTCACCGTGGTGACCACTCTCGGCGTGCCGACGATCACCGGCCTGTCGCCGGCCATCGGCGTGACCGGCACGCCTTTCACGATCCTGGGTGCGAACTTCGAGACGACACCCGCGAACGATCGGGCGACGCTGAACATCCGGCCGGCAGATGTCACGGCGGCGACCACCACGACGTTGAACACGGCCGTGCCGCTCGCATCCATGGGTGGGCGCGTCACCGTGTCGACTCCCGCCGGTTCTGCGACGAGCGACGCCGACTTCGTCGTCGTCCCGAGCCCGTACACCGCGGCCGACGTCGATTCGAGCCAGCGTTTGGCGCCAGGTGAGAGTCGGACGGTGACCGTCAACACGAGCGGACACATTGGTCTGCTGCTGTTCGATGGGACGGCGGGGCAAAAAGTGAGCGTCTTCTCGATCAGCAACACGTGGACCGGGTGCCCGGCGGTCCGGCCGTACCTGATCACGATCTACGCGCCGGACGCCTCCTTGGTGAAGTCGATTGGCAACGGCTGCGGGACCGAGACGTTCATGGACCAGGAGCGGCTGCCGCTGACCGGTACCTACACGCTGATGATCGATCCGAACGGCTCGAACGTCGGTTCCGCGACCGTCACTGTCTACACCTTCGCCGATGTCACTGGCACCATCACGGCCAATGGCACGCCGATCCAGGTGTCGCTGACCACGCCGGGGCAGAACGGGCGGTTTACGTTCACAGGCACTCAAGGGCAGGTCGTCAGCGGGCTCGTGACGAACTCCACGATTCCGGGATCCTGCGCGACCTTTTCGTTCTCCGTGGCGCTCATCAGGCCTGATGGTTCGACGCACGCCACGATGCCCAGCTGCGGCGGCAGCCTGTTCCTCGATCGGCAGACGCTGCCCATGACCGGCACCTATACGCTCGTCCTCGATCCGGTTTGGACATTTGTCGGCAATGCAACCGTGGCGCTCTACACGATTGTCGACGTCACTGGACCCATCGCGGACGGCGTGAGCGTTCCCGTCACGCTGACAACACCCGGGCAGAACGCGCGCTTCACGTTCAACGGAACGCCTGGCCAGGTCGTCACCGGGCTCGTGTCCAACGCCACCATTCCAGGCTCCTGCGCGGTGTACGCGTTCTATCTGGCACTCGTCAGGCCCGACGGCTCGACACAAGCCACGGTTCCGAGCTGCGGCGGTGGCACATTCCTCGATCGGCAGACGCTGACGAGCGCTGGCGTCTATACGTTGGTGCTCGATGCTGTCGCCGCTTCGACCGGAAACGCGTCGGTCACGCTCTACAACGTTGTCGACGTGACCGGTCCGATTGAAGAGGCGGTCGGGGTACCGGTCACGCTCAACACGCCGGGGCAGAACGCACGCTTCACGTTCAATGGAACTGCGGGCCAGGTGATTACCGAACTGGTCTGGGGCCCTACATTCCCAGGGAACTGCGGGTCGTTTGCGTACTACCTGTGGCTCCTCCGGCCCGATGGGTCCGCCCAGGCCACGATCCCAAGCTGCGGCGGTGGAACCTTCCTGGATCGCCAGACGCTGTCCTCGTCGGGCACTTACACCCTCATGCTCGATCCGGTCGGTACCGGAACCGGTGCTGCGAATGTCGCGTTCTTCGCGGTCGTCGATGTCACCGGACCGATCACACCGAACGGTCCGGCCGTACCGATTTCGATTACGAAGCCGGGCCAGAACGCGCTGCTGACATTCAGCGGCACGGCAGGGCAAGTCGTCAATGCGTTCTCATCGGGCAACACGATTCCCGGCAGCTGTGCCGTCTTCGGGTTCTCGCTCAACCTCGTCAAGCCGGACGGCTCGACGCTGGGAAGCGTCTCGAGTTGCGGCGGCAACGTCACGCTCGGCCAACGCACCCTGCCGGTGACAGGCACGTACACGCTCTTTCTGAACCCGGCGGATTCCCGCACGGGATCGATCGCGATCACGTTGACCAGTCCATAGCTCTCGAGAGGATCTTCATGATTCGCCACTACGTTGCTCTTTCACTAGCTGGTCTCGCGGCCGGGGCCGTGCTGGCTGGCGGCGCCTCGCTCCGTGCAGGCCAGCAAGCCGCAAGTACTACTGCATCTCCCGCGCCGACCGACAACGGGAGCACCTCGACGCGGTTGCCCGATGGCCGCATTCTGCTCGTGGGCGGTGAAGGGCCGTCCGGCCCAAATGGCGGACTGATCGTGATCGATCGTGCGACAGGGACGAGAACCATCCTGAACGCGCGGCTGCGGTACCCGCGCGCGTGGCATACGGCGACGATCATGCCGTCGGGCGCGATCCTGATTGCAGGCGGCGTCGGCTCCGACGGTCGCGCTACGGCGACCGCGGAACGATTCGAGCTTGGCACTGAGACGCTCGAGCTGATCGACGTGCCAGGCGCGACGGCGCGATCGGGTCACACCGCGACATTGCTGACCGACGGCCGCGTGTTGCTCGTGGGCGGACGCGACGAGTCTGGCCGGCTCATCACGACCAGCGAAATCTGGGATGTCGAGTCGCCGAAGAGCAACCCGGCGAACGGGCTGCAGCCGCGAGCGGGACACACCGCGACACTCCTCGCCGATGGCCGCGTGCTGATCGCCGGCGGCGGCATCGTCGACGACATCTTCGACCCGCGGACGAGTCGAGGGCGGCCACAGGCGGATCCGCTGCACGAACCAGCTGACAACGCCCCGCTCATTGCCGATTCGATCCCGCGCCACAACGCCAGAGACGTCGCACTCGACGCGCGAATCCTGCTGCGATTCTCGCGTCAAATCGATCTCGACTCGCTCGCGCCGGACTCGATCGCGCTGTCCGGCCCTGAAGGCGCTGTCACCGCGCATATCGTCTTGGCGGAGCACGGACGCCTCGCATTCGTCTGGCCGCTCAATCGGCTCGCCTCGGACACGACCTATCGTCTCTCGGTCGCGAACATCCGCGCCGCGAACGGGACGTTGCTTCCCGCGGGGCAGTTGACGTTCACAACGGTCACGGCGTCGACAACTGAGGCCGACGCTGACGACGCTAGCTGGATTCCGGATCTCTCCAACCCGGCGACATGGCGCACGAATCTGCCGCCGTCGCCGTGGCAGTCGTTGCCCGCGCTGCAGGCTGAAGCTGGCGTCACAGCCGTCGCCGGGCAAGTGCTGACGATCGACGGTCGGCCGCTGCGCGGCGTCACACTCGAAGTCGAAAACCAATCGGCGCGAACCGACAACACTGGCCGGTTTCTGCTGCGACTATCGAATGGCGAAGCAGGCCGGCGCGAGCTGGGCATCGACGGCCGTACGGCCAATCAGGGCAAGCGCACGTATGGCGTCTTCGAATACGGCCTGTCGGTCGCTGCCGGCACCACCACGGTGCTGCCGTTCACGATCTGGATGCCGCAGCTGGATCGCGCGCACGATGTCGCGATCCCGTCGCCGACCGTTGCCGAGACGGTCGTCACGACACCGTACATCCCTGGCCTCGAACTCCATCTGTCGCCGCGAACCGTCGTGCGCGACGAACACGGCGAAGTCGTCACGCAGCTTGGCATCACACCGATTCCCGTGGACCGCCCACCGTTCCCGCTCGCGAAGAACGTGGACGTGCCGGTCTATTTCACCGTGCAGCCCGGCGGTGCGTATGTGCACAGCTACGGCAGCGGCGGGTCGGGCGCGTGGTTGGTGTACCCGAACTATGGCCGGACCTCAGAGCCAGGACAGGTCCTGCAGTTCTTTCACTACGACCCTGAAGAGAAAGACTGGTACGTCTACGGCGTCGGAACCGTCACGGCCGACGGCAACCAGGTGGTGCCGAGCGCGACGACGCGGCTGTACGAGTTCACGGGTGCGATGCTGCAGACCGGCGATCCCGTGCCCGGCGCCGGATGGACGCCCGCCGGACCGGGCTGGAGCGATCCTGTCGATCCGTCCACCGGCATCTTCGGGTTGCACAAGACAGACCTCTATCTGGCCGACGTCATCCCGCTGGCGCTGACGCGCACATACAACTCGGCGGACTCCGCTACCGCGCGGCCGTTCGGTCGCGGCATGACGCATCCGTACGCGATGTTTCTGTGGTCGGCGCAGCAGTGGCAGCAGGCCGACCTGATCCTGCCGGAGGGCGGCCGCGTGCATTACGTGCGCACCTCGGCAGGCACGTCCTGGACCGACGCGGTCATGGTCCACCAGGAAACGTCGACGACCTCGGCCACGCCGACCGCTTGGTACAAGTCGGTTATCTCGTGGAACGGGTCCGGATGGAATCTGCAGCGCACCGACGGCACGGTGTTCGTATTCGGTGAAAACGCACCGCTTCAGGCAATTCGCGATCGCTACGGCAACACCGTGTCGATCGCGCGAACCAATGGACAAAAGGGCAACATCACGCGAGTGACGTCGCCGAGTGGCCGCTGGATCGCGTTCGCCTACGACGCCAGCAATCATGTGACGCAGGCGACAGACAACATCGGCCGGACGGTTCGCTACACCTATGACGGCGCCGGCAACTTGGCAGCGGTCACGGACGCAGAGAACGGCGTGACGACGTACTCATGGACGTCTGGCAATCAGCTGGCCACCATCACCGATCCGCGCAACATCACGTACCTGAGCAACACCTACACCAACGGTCGCGTGACCGCTCAAGCCGTCGGCGCACCAGCGGCGACGACGCAGTTCGCCTACACGGTGGGGACGTCAGGCGCGATCACGCAAACCGACATCATCGATCCTCGCGGTAACCGCGAACGCCTTCTCTTCAACACCGACCACTACATCGTCAGCTCCGTGCGCGCCGTGGGACTCCCGGAGCAGCAGACGACCGTGTTCGAACGGCAGGCCGGTGCGAACTTCACGACGGCCACCGTCGATGCGTTAGGACGACGGACGGAACGGCAGTTCGACGCGTCAGGTCACCTCCTCCGCCTCACGCGCCTTGCTGGGACGCCGAACGCAGTGGCGACGCAAGTCACGTACGAGCCGAAGTTCTTCCAGCCGGCCACCATCGTGGACGCGATGAATCACACCTGGACATTGGGATACGACGCACAAGGCAACCTCTCGACCGTCACCGATCCGGTCGGGCGGCGAACGACGACGGCGTTCGATGCGAGGGGCCGGATCGCCACCATTACGGATCCGCTGCAGCATTCGTGGCGGTTTGGCTACCTCGGTGGCGACCTCGCCACGGTTACCGATCCGTTGGGGGCCGTGTACACGGTGTTCGCCGATGCAGCCGGCCGCGTTGTTTCCACGACCGGTCCGCTCGGTCACACGACGCGGTACACGTGGAGCCGGGCCAGTCAGATGACGTCGGCGGTCGACGCCATAGGCGGCGTGACGTCGTGGACCTACGATGGAAACGGCAATCTTGTGGAACTCGCCGACGCTCTCGGCCACATCACGCGATACGCGTACGACGCGTTCGATCGTCTGCAGTCCCGCACCGACCCGGTGGCGCAAACCGAGACCGCCCAGTACGACGCGAACGACAACGTCACGAGCGCGGTGGATCGCCGCGGCCAGCCCACCACGTATCAGTACGACGGCCTCGATCGGCTCACGCAGATCACCTTCGCCGATCAATCCACGATCGCGTACACGTACGACGCCGGCAATCGTGTCACGCAGGTCGCCGACTCGGCGAACGGCACGCTGACGTGGCAGTACGATCTGTTCGATCGGGTTGTCCAGGAGTCCTCGCCGAACGGATCGGTGGCTTATGCCTATGACGCCGACGGCCGCCGAACGTCCATGACCGTGGCTGGTCAGGCGCCGGTGACATACAGCTACGACGATGCCCATCAACTGATTGAAGTGGGGCAGAGCAGCGCGTTGGTCCGTATCAGCTACGACGCCGATGGAAAACGGGCGTCGCTGACGTTTCCGAGCGGCATCGTGGGCACCTACGGCTTCGACGCCGCCGATCGCGTGACCAGCCTGGCGTACACGCGTGCCGGTACCGTGATCGGGGACCTCGCCTACAGCTACGATGCCGCCGGCAATCGAGCGTCTGTCGCGGGGACGCTTTCGCGGACCGTGTTCCCGGGAGCGACAGCCGGCGCGACCTACGACGCCGCGAATCGAATCGCCACGTCGGGCGGCCTTGCCTTCACGCACGACGCGAACGGGAGCCTCACCGGCGATGGCTTGCACACTTTTCAATGGAATGCACGCAATCAGCTGACATCGGTCGGCGGCAGCGCGGCCGGCGTGTTTCAATACGACGCCATGGGACGCCGGCGATCGAAGACCGTGAACGGCGCGACGACGCGGTTTGTCTACGACGGACTGAACGCGGTCCAGGAGCAGACAGCGGCGGGGGGAGTCTCGGCGAATCTGCTGACCGGTCTCGGACTCGATGAAACGTTCATGCGAACGGACGCCGCCGCGAGCACGCCGCTGACCGATGTGCTCGGCAGCACGCTGGCGCTCGCCGACCCGACCGGCGCGCTCGGCACGAAATACACGTACGGACCATTCGGCGAGACCGTTGCGAGCGGGCCGAGCAGCTCACACGCCGCTCAATTTACCGGGCGCGAGAACGACGGCACGAGTCTCTACTACTACCGCGCCCGGTATTACTCGCCGCAACTCGGGCGGTTCATCTCGGAGGATCCGCTGGAGTTTGCCGGCGGCGATGTGAATCTCTATGCCTACGTCGGCAACCGGCCGACCGGCGCGAACGATCCGCTCGGTCTCTACAACCGCGACGTGCACTTCGATATGACGGGCTGGATTGGTCTTCAGGTCGGGATGTGCCAGGCCGACGCGTGGGGAATCGCGGAAGCCAATCAAAACATCGACGACGACCTGTGGACTTCTCCCACAGTGCTTCCAAATGTGAGCGCGCGGAGACTGTTCCACTTCACAACACCGGCACGTAGAGGGCAACTCAGAGAGCTGGCAATGAGCACCGGCTCGCGATTTGTGATGGGAGCCTATCTTCATGCTTTTCAAGATTCTTTTTCGCACCAGAGAGCCAGAAAGGATCCGTTCGGGGAACCATTCGGACCAGTCCTGGGCCACTTGTTTAGATGGAAAGGCACCGATAATCCGCGGCGTAGGCCCTGGGTATGGAGTCACATGGCGGCGGCTACTGCCCGCGAGCTAAGCGATTTCCACGACAAGTTTCCTGCGTGTAGCCGATGAGGAATCGAAGCGCCGTTCGAACGCTGACGGTCTGGGGGGCGCTTGCGGATCTAGTTGTGTTCTTGCTGAGCTTCGGGTTCTCTGGCGGCGCGCATGGTCCTGCCGGTCCGATGTTCGTTTTGAGCGTTATCAACCGACCTCTCGCAGAGGCCGCGAACTGGCTAATACCCATGGAGCGCAGTTCGAATGCTCTCGATCTTGTAATGATGTTTCTTGTAGTCATTCTGAGCGGCGGCTTGTACGGGTTTGTCGTGGGGTCGGCCGTCAGCGCCTGGAAGATCCTGCGGTCACGCATGCGCAGGAAGCAAGAGACCTCCAACCCTGGAGGACTCGCCTAGGACTGACACTTCAGGGCGCTCCAGACCTGGCCTTTCATCTCGCCCGTAGGGTAGGCGCAGATCGGTCTCGCTTGGGGATGTCTGAATTCCGTCGATCGTTTCGGCTTTGCAGAGTGGAAATCGTTGCTGCGCGGGACTGCGAGTCTGGACCGGAGGCAGGCACCTCCGGTCCCGTCGAACGAACCTTAGAAGTGATATCGCAGAATGCCGCCGACCTGAATCCCGCCCACCTTCGCCTTCGCCAGCGCCGGCAAGTCAGCCTCGCCGCCCGCAAAGCGGCCGAACAGCCCCGCCGAGTACATCGCGTTCACGCGATAAGTGAAGTCCACGCCAACGTTGCCCGCCTTCGCCGTCGTTTTCGACTGGCTCTCGGTGGACAGTGTGACGTTGGTGCTGTTGGAGGCGACGTTGAGAACGCCGACATCGAGCTTGGTGCGCGCGATCGTCGGGCCCAACGACACCGTCAGGTCGAAGCGCTCGCCGATCGGCATCGTGTACATGAACATGATGTTGATGCCGAGGGTGGTTTGCTTCGCGTCGTTGATCGGGGTGGGCGTGACGGTCGTGAACCGGCCGAAGAACACGGGATCGGGAATCGACGCGGCGCCCGAGATGGCGGAGTCGCTGCGCACGCTCCAGACGCTGACGCCCGCGCCGAAGTGCCGCGCAAAGCGATACCCGCCGGCGACGTCGAACATGAAGCCGGCGCCCACGTTCTGGTTGATTTCGAAGCGGCCGGTTTCGCCGAAGCTGGTGAAGGTTCCGTTGCTGCCAAAGGATCGGCGCTGAGGCTGACCGCCCAACGCGACGCTGACAAAGGCACCGGTGTCGGGCTGCGGCGTCAACGTCTGTGCGCTCACCGCCGAGGCGCCGCTCACGAGTAAGCCCGCAATCAGCGCCGCACAGTTCATCGTCTTGGTCATCGATCTCCTCATGTTGATCGGTCCCGCCGCGCGCATGGCGTCCATCTCTCGGGGCGGTACAGTCCCACCCAACCGCGCGACGTGTTCGAAAACTCCAGGATTCTTCTAGCGAGAAGGGCTCCGCTATCCTACCATGGCTCAAGTATTCGCATGCCCGATTTCAACATCCGAGCCGACGCCGTCGACGTGCCAGCCCTGCTGGAGGAAATCCGCGCCCGCCTGCGCGAGAAGCGCGGCGTGGATTATACCGAGCAGCAGATCCGCGAACTGGCGGCGGTCAAGCTCGAACGCTTCCTCGATCCGAAAGCGGTACGCTCCGATCTCCTGCGCGCCTATCGCGACGCGAAGCCGCCGGAGATGTTCGTCCCCTTCGGCCCCGATCCGTTGTTCTCCGCGCACCGTCCGATCGTCGCGCGCATCCGCCGCTGGCTGCATCCGATTCTGCGCCTGTTCATCAATCCCGATCCGATCGCGGACGCCTGCGGCCGCATCAATCAACTCGCGACGATCACCGTCGCCAACGAAAATCAGTACTACGAGCTGCTGCACAACCTGGTCGTCGAACTGACGCGCGCCACGATCGAAGTCCAGAACCTGAAAGTCCGCGTCGACTCGCTGGCCAGCCGCCTCGACTTCGATGAACGCCGTGCGCGTGCGCTCGAAAGTGCGGTCGTGTATCGACCAGCGCCCGATCAACCCGCGAGCGATCCGCACGAAGGCCCGGGACAACGCAACCGTCGCGTGCATCGACGACACGCGCGGCGCGGACGCCCCGCCGCCGAGATCATGCAGTCGCGATCCACCGAGAACGATCCCACCAACGAGTCGTAGTCGAACGGACTTTCGCTTCGGCTTGTCAAGCTCGAGCGCCAAAAAGGCTGGGTCCGTGTCTTGCAGAGCACACGGCGGAGGTACCGCATGGCTCGGCAGTTGCGGACGTTCGGCAGCTGTTTGATCGTTTGCTTGTTACTCATCCCGAGTGTCGCCCGCGCACAAGAGCGCGAACCGTCGGTCTTCGGCCACGCGTTGAAGATGGCGAGCCTCGATCCGACTACCTACGCGCCAGCGATCCTGACCTACGACGGCACGATGCGCGATTGGCAGTCCTCGCAGCCGTTTTTCCAGCGTGGCTACGTCGAGCAGAACGCGCGCTTCACACGGTCGGGCCGATCGGGCGATGTGGCGATCAGCTACGGCGCGGGACGCGATCAGATTCTGCGCGACTCGCTGAGCGTGCTCGCCGTGTCTGCGGTTCACAACTTCGGGACACAGTTCATCGAGGTGGGCTTGCGCGAAGCCTATCCGCAGCATCGCAAGTTGATCACGGTACTTGGGTGGATCGAACGGTCCGCTGTGGCTTCGGCATTGTCGTACAGCCTGGCGTCGCCACACTATCGGCAGTGGCGCGCGAACCAGCAGCTGGCGTCGAAGCTCGGGTTCCAGTAATCCGGTCAGCGGAGCGGACGGAGCGCGTACACGCGCCCCGTCCCTTCGACGTGTTCGAGCGTCAACTCCGGAAATCGCTGCACGCGATCCTGCACCTGCACCCACTCGCCCGGTCGATACATCTCCTCGTGCACGACAATCTTCGACACGCCGAGATCGCGCAAGCGGCCAAGGCTGACGTCATCCGGAAAGCCGCGCAGCTCGCGATAGAGCCGCGTGTGCAATGGGGCTTCGAACCCGCTGTAGCCGTGCACGGTCTTCTGCCAGTGCGCCATGGAGTGGAGCATGTAGGTCGTCTGATTCCGTACCACGGACGAGGTGGGAAACTCGGCGATGGCGAAAGTCCCGGGCTGCGTCGCCAGCCACCGATCGATGGGCGGGATGGCGAGGCGATACGCCGTGAGCGGCAGCGGCATATCCGCGAACTCGCCAAGCATCAACACGGACACGACGGCTGCGATCCCGAGCCCCTGGCGCGATGAACGCCGCGCGGCCAATCGCTGCACCCCGATGCCCGACAGCACCGCGAATCCCAGCATCGACAGCAGCATGAACCGCGAGGACAACCGGATGAAGCTGAATCCAGGCATCCAGTAGACGAGCGGCCAGAGACTCAGCGGCGGCCCCACAGAGATCCAGATCCCAAGCACCGCCAACGCGAAGTAGAGGAGCGTCGGATCGGTCGCGCCAATCTGCGACGACGCTCGCCGGCGCCGGAAATACCACACCAGTGCCGCCACAGCGAGCACGATCGGCAGGTAGCCGGGAAACAGATTCGCGCTCGCGAGCTCGTTCACGCGCAGACTCGGCAGGCGCGCCAGTATCCATTGCTGGACATGCGTCTGCGCCGCCAGGAAACTCTGCGGCGTCGGCGCCCAGTCCTGCAGGCTGCGGCGCAAGCCCATTTCGACCTGCACCCGCCGATACGGCACGTACACGAGGATCGACGGCAGCAGAAACAGCACACCAGGGATGCCGAGGTCGCGAAGCCGGCGCATTGGGGCGAGCGGATCGCCAGAAACGACACGATGCGCGAGAAACCCGACGACCGCGATCGCCAGCAGAACGGCGGCGTGACCGCTGGTCAAGGCCTGCAACGTGAAACACGCCGCCGCCCAACGCAGGCTCCGCACCTCGCCGCGATCGAAGTACGCATGCAGCGCCGCCAGCGTGAACGGCATCCATTCGAGCGTGCCGAGGTAGGCCTGTCCGGTGCGCACGAAACGGGCGGGTGCGAACGCGAACACGAGTCCGCACACGAAGGCCGCCGGCGCCTCGAGCCCGATGCGGCGACCAAGGACGTAACCGCCGATCCCGCACAGCGCGCAGCCGATCAAGGCGACCAGGTTGACGGCGAGCACCGGATTGCCGGTCAGCCACAGAATCGGCGCCGCGAAGAATGCGCTGCCGATCTGATTCTCCGAGTAGGCGAGCGTCAGCTGATTGGGGTAGTAGATGTTGGCGTCGAAGATCCGCAGCGGTTGATGCAGAAACGCATGCACGTCCCACGACAGCGTCCACATGTAGAAATGCGTGTCGGGGTTGTCGCCGAAAAGCGCCGTCCCCGCACGCGCCGCCAGCGGATACGTGAAGACGATCGTGAGCAGGATGTACGCGGCCGACGCCCACCAGATGCCGGGCGCGAGAGCATGGTCAGCGTCGCCGTTCGCCGTCATCTCGCGAGGTGAAAGATCGACACCGACCCGTTGTGGAACACCGGTTCGAAAAATGCCGGTTGGGACTCGAGCATCGGTTCGAGTGCAGGATAGGCTGATCGTTCGGGCGAGCCCACCATCAGGTAGTCGACACGCAGCGCTTTCGCGCGCTCGTACGCTGTTCGCCAGTCGGCAGCTTGATAGATCTCAGTGACGCGCCGGCTCGCTGCCTGGTACTTGTCGAGCGGCACCATCCCGATCGGGATGCCGCCGGCCATTCGCCGCTCCGCGAACGCCGGCACGTACGCCCATGTCCCAGCGGCGTCGCCCGCTTCGTCGGCACGGGACGAATCGTGAATCGACGGTTCGATTTGCACGATCGCGTCGGGCGGCGTGTTGCGGCGGATCCAGTCGAGTGCCGCGAGCTCGTCCGGAGTGAGCACCAATGTCCAGCGGAACCCCGGCCCGCGCCCACGGTTGGACGTGTCCTGTGTGTTGTACATGTCGATCGCCGCCGTCGGGACAGCCCCCAGTGCGATCACGACGACGAGCATCGACGCCGCCAGTTTCACTGGCCCTGGCGCGCGCGCAATCTCCTGCAGCACGTAGCCGACGAGCGCCGCGCAGGCAATGAACATGAAATGGCCGAACCGAAAACCCACGTACACGTGCTGGTGGTCTTTGACATCGACGAAGAAGTAATACAAGGCCGACACGCCGACGATGACGCCGAAGATGTCGGCGTACGGCGCATTGCGGCGCATCGCGATCCAGAGTCCCGCCAGTCCTGTCGCCAGCATCGGCGAGTTGAGCACCAAAGAAGCGACGACACCGCGCGTGGCCGCGCGATTGAGCCCGAACTGAATCAGCGTTTCGCCGCGGTCGACATACTGCAGCCAGGTCGCGATCGCGAACCCGATGCCGAGCGGGATCGCACCGCCGAGTGCGGCCGGCACGATCGCGAGCATCCGGCGTTCGGTGATCAGCCGAATGCCGACATACACCGCGGTCATCGTCACGAGCATGAGCGCCGCAAAGGTGCTGAGAAGCAGCGAACACGCCAGCAGGCTGCCGATCCAGACCATCGTGCCGACGCGGCCGACGTCGCGCGTTTGCGTCGCGTTGAGGAGGCCGACGAGTCCGGCCGCGTATCCCATGGCATGGTGCGGCTGGTACCACAGCAGACGCTGGAGTCCGTCAATCTTGAGCGCGCCGTAGATCCAATTCTCGACCGCGTCGATGTTGATGTACCGCAGCCGATCGAAGGACTGACCATGTCTCCAGAGAAACCAGAGGCGGTCCGTCCCTTCGAAGCTGGTGAACAGCACGGCACCGACACAGCCGAGCACCGCCGCCGTCGGGCTGGACACCAGCTGGCGGGACAGGCCGTACAAGAACGCCACGAAGACGAGATCGAGCACGACGGAGTTGACGAGCAGCACCTGCTCGAGCCGCACCGCCGGTGCCTGGACTCGATACTGAATAGCGGGCAGCAGGTGAGGGAGCCAGTAATACCGAAGCGGATCGTCCAGATAGAACTGATTGCGCGGCGGCACGTCGCCTTTGCTCAGCTCCGCAGCAACTGCCATCCGCCAGATGAAATCTGCCGTGAAATACGCGCGGTAGGTGCGGCCGTCCGGCACATCGGCGCCCACGCGCGAGAACGGCCGTCCCACGACCAGCGGCACGATGAGCAGCAACACCAGCACGGCGAGCACGTCTGCACGTGTGAACTGCGGAAGCGTGAAACGGCCGGCAAGCGGTCGAACGACGAACGCGACCGAGCACGCCGCGAGCGGCGCCAGCACGAGAATCCAGCCGCTGCGCACACCCGCCACCCAGAGTGCAAGCAGCGCCAGGCTGCTGAACGCGTGCCCCAACACGCCGCCGAGCAACCACGATCCGATCGCGGCGCCCGGTTGCTTCGCGTAGATCGTCCGCGCGATCAGCACACCGGGCAGCGTGAACCACACGACGGTGCCGCCGAGCACGAATGCTGACGACAGCGGCAGAATCGCGCGGAGGCAGACGAGCAAAGCCGCGCCGAGCACGAGGGCAGCGGCGGCGATCATCTACAGCCCACGGTCGTACGTCGGTACGAGCCGGACGCGCGCGCCGAGCACACGGCTGTCGGTCGACTCCGGCGTCTCGAGGAACGGCACGAACCCGGCCTCGCTCGAGATGCTGATCGAATAGAGATAGTTGGTCGGGAACGTGAGAGGCCGGTAGGGAAGGCCGGTCCCGGGGCGAAGGGTCACGGTTTTCGCTTCTCCGGCGGCGAGTGGAATCGACAGGCTGTCGCCGCCTGTGTGAATGCGTACACGGTTTGGCTTCGCGCCATTCTCGATCTGCACCGTCAGCTCACGGATCGGAATCGGCCGTCCCGTGCCACGCTCATCGTCGATCGCGGGCGCGCGCAGAATGATATCGGCGCGCGAGCGGCCGCGCACCCAGAACCAATCGCCCTCTTCGCGAAAGGCGTTGTCGTCCGGAAAGTACCCCAGCATCGGCGGATCGCCCGCCAGCCTGATGCGCGATCGATCCGGCTTCGCGCTGACCGGCAGATCGATCAGCTGCGTCAACTCGATCGGCAGGATGCGAACCGGCCCCGACTTCGCGTGCGCACCCGGGTCGAACGACATGTCGAACGGGTTCATCACGAGCGGCGCCGTGAACAGCGCGCCGACGGCAAGCGCCACGACCGGCGCGAGCGGAAGCGACAATGCTGGCGTCACGAACAGAAACAGCGGATAGAAACTCAGGTAGTAGCGATTGCCGACGGGGCCGCCGCCACCAGAGTACGTGTACGGCATGTACAAGACGAGTCCGAGAGCTGCGGCAACCGCCGCGCCGGCGGTCAGCCACTGCCACAGAGGCCTGCGGCGCGCGCCCGCAAGGAACAATGCCAACGACACGACGCCGGGGAAGAAGTACGGCACGAACCCGCTGTACCGTCCAATCGTGAAGTACGCGAGGTTGTAGCCGAACACCGTCGGCGCGTCCTTCGTCACCACGATGTCCAGCGGAACCCCGTCGGTCGCGCGCGCCTGACCGGTCGTTTCGAACGTTTCGCGTGCGTTCGCAAACGGAAATCCGGTGTAGCCGTAGAACGTCTTGCGGTTGCCGCCCTGATAGTTCGCATCCCCGGTCGTCGCGTAGTTGAACAGGAACAGCCCGGCGGTCGCCGCCACGAACACCGCAAACATCCGAACGCCGCGCCCCCATTGGCGGCGCCACAGCGCGAGCGCGACCAAGGGTCCGATCAGGACGATGTGCACCGGCTTGGAGAAAGTGGCGACCCCGAGCAAGGCGGCGGCCAGATAGTCGGAGGTCGCGCCACGCAGCACTCGTGAAAGGCGTGGGGCGTTTTCAGCGGAAACGTTTTCCTTGTACGTCCAGACGAAGAACGCGAGGAACACCAGCGAAAAGTTGAACAGCTCCGGCGTCAGCCAGACGAAATAGACCGGCACGACGGACACGCCGAGAAATGCTGCCGTGTAGGCAGCCGCGATCGGCGGCGGCGATCCACGCACCTCGAGCCAGGCGACACCCGCGCCGAAGCAGATCGTCAGCAGCAGCGCGTGCAAGACCAGGAACCCGTTCGTGCCGAACAGCCGCACGAACGGCGCGGCGACGAGCGGATAGATGAACGACTTCCCGTAGAACAATCGGTCGACGACGTACGGTTTGCCGATGCGGACCCAGGGAAACGCGTCAGCGCGCCGCAGCGTCACGCGGCGCCCGCGCTTCAGGAAGATGCCTTCGGGTCCGGTGGGGAATTCGTCCCACACGCGTACGAGATCCGCGCGCGTGAAGGCGAAGTCGAAGTCCTGCGCGAGGCTGTAGGTGAGGCTGTAGTACGTCGCCTCGTCGCCTTTGAAGCCATGGGCGGCGCGAGGGAAATCAACCGACAGCGCGAAACCGAGGAGCGCGATGCCGACCAGGAGCGTCGCCAGCGGGCCGACGGATCGACCGGCGGTCGCCGACGCATCGCGGGGCATCACCGACGTCACGACGCCGGCTCAGCGTCGCCAAGGAAGGCGAGGTCGGCGCGCGGGATGACCGCCCGCCGGGTCGAGCGAGACGATCGATGCAGCAATTCGTAGAGCCGCTCCATCTTTCGCACGAACACGTCGATATCATAGCGTGCGCCCGTCAGGCGGGCGTTGGCGCCGAGCGCGGCGCGCGCGGCGGGATCGCCGGCGAGATCGACGATCGCCTTCGCGAGCGCCGGGCCGTTACGACGGGCCACGATGCGCGCGTCCACGTCGCCCGTGAGGATGTCAGCCAGGCCGTCGGCGTCGGTGGCAACGATCGGTTTCCCCATGGCCAGCGCTTCGAACGCCGTCAGCGGCGTGCCTTCCCAGAGCGACGGAAACACGACGATCTCGAGCGCGGAGAGCACCTCGGCGACGTCGCGCTGAAAGCCAATGAACACGAGACGGTCGCCCAGGCCCAGCGCGTGCGCCTGCGCTTCGAGCGGCGCCTGCAGATCGCCTTCGCCGGCGATGTAGACGCGCAGCGAGGGCATCTGGCGCACCGCATCGGCCGTGGCGGCGACCAGGAATTCGTTGCCCTTCGACGGCATCAGCCGCGTCACGGTCCCGACCGGGAACACGTGAGACGGAATCTGCAGCCGCGCCCGCGCAGCTCGCACTTCTTCGTCTGTCCGCGGTCGGCTGAATTCTGCGAGCGGCACACCCAGATACACCACGTGCGTGCGCTCGGACGGGATCAGCCGCGCCCCGGTGACGAAGGTCGCCGTGGACCGCGACACCGCGATCGCCACGTCGGTGTAGCGGCGCAGCCACAGGTCCGCGGCTTTCTGAAACCACGGCGTGTCGGTCAGATTCGCGTGTTCGTGCACGATCGCAGGGATTCCGCGGCGCGCCGCCGCCAGGCGGCCAAATGTGGTCGCGCCGTAGCCGTGCATGTGCAAGATGTCCGCCTGCCGTCGATCGAGCTCGGTGAGCAGCGCCGGCAGCGTCATCGGATCGAACTTCGATCGACTCAGGTACGTGACCGGGATCCCCTGCGATTCGAGGGTGTCTGGCGACGTGTCCGGATGCCGCAGGCTGATCAGTGAGACGTTGAATCGCTCGGGATCGAAGCGCGGCATCATCCACGCAAACAGCCGCTTGACGCCGTGGATGCGCGT
>JADMIO010972851.1_pt1 | contig 19158 bp, 13 predicted proteins | sample 8958161 | NCBI WGS metagenome assembly JADMIO01 (sample SAMN16585339, study PRJNA669376) | soil metagenome | isolation source: Crop rotation soil | place: USA: Cullars Rotation, Alabama | collected 2011
CCTGGCCTGAGGTCGCGTCGTTCTCACGTGTCAAATGACTGTCGCGTGAGGTCAAGACATTTCCGTCGCCCTTTGCCTACCGTCTGCTCATGGTCGACTTTCGCCGGATCGGAAACGTCACGTACTACGAGTACACCGTGGCTACCATCGACTACAGCCTCGAGACCGACGCCTTCACCGTGGCCCGCGCCGACGTCTACTCGCCCGATCACCCGCATCACCTGTCGCTCATCGTCGTCATCAACGAGCGGCAGCTCGGCGAGGAACGCATATTCCTGCACGACGCCATCGTCTCCGCGCGGCTGATTCTCGAGCAGCTGGTCATCGACAACCAGAACGTGGTGGCGCTTCTCGCCACCAACGCAACCTGGGTCTTCAACATCCGAGGCCAGCGTATCCGCTGACCACCCGCCGCCGTCCGACGCCCGCCGAACGTCGCCTGACGGAGCCCGTACGGCTCTAGCCGACATCGCCGTCGCGTACGACCATCGCCGGCAGAGACGTCGACGTCGATCACGAGGAGGCAACTGCCGATGCTGGCGGTACGGATCGGATGGTGCGCGCTCCTGATGCTGGCGATGGCCGGCGCGGCTCCCGCGCCGTCCTCCTATGATGGCACCCGGCCGATGGCATGCGCGATCCACAGCGCGATGATCTGCAGCGATCCGAAGGTCTGCGTTCTCGGATCCGCTCAGACGGTCGGTCTGCCTTCGGTGCTGAAGGTCGACGTCGGCCAGCGCCTCATCAGCGGAGCGGCCACCGGCCGGACGATCAAGATCGCCTGGACTCACCGCCAGGGCGGACGACTGCTCATTGGCGGAACCGAGACGGGCGGCGGCTGGACGATGGCCGTGAGCGAGGACTCCGGCGCCATGTCGAGCGCGGTCATCGTCCGGACCGGTGGCTTCCTGCTCTTCGGCGATTGCTCGGCGCCCTGAGCCGCCCGACGGCCAGGTCCCTTGCGACCATCGTCCCACTGTCGGCTGACGTCGCGCGTGACTAGAGTGTGACGCCAACCTCCCGTGGCCCGGAGTCTGGGGTTGGGAGACCAAGCGATGTTGAATCGACGACACGCCAGTCAGCCCGAGACGTCCTGGGGTCGTTGCGTGACCGCGCTGGTGATGCTGAGCCTTGCGGCCGGTTGCCAGCGCGGAGAGGTCGCGGCGTCGAAAGAAGCGCCGCCCCCGCCGCCGCCCGCCGTCGTCGTCGCCGAGGTGGCGCAGAAGGACGTCGCCCTCGCGGCGGAGTTCGTGGCGCGGACGGAAGCCGTGCCCACCGTCGAGATCCGTGCGCGGGTTCCCGGAGTTCTCGAGGCCGTGCGATTCAGAGAAGGCTCCGAGGTCCAGCGCGGACAGGTGCTGTTCGTGATCCAGCAGGACGAGTACAAGGCCGCGGTACAGTCGGCACGCGCGCAGCTCGCCAAGGCGCAGGCCGATCTCACGCGGGCGCACGACGTGTCGGTGGTCGATCGGGCCCGCGCCAATCTGGATCAGGTCAAGGCCGACCTCGGCAAGAGCCGCCAGGACGTCGCCCGGTATCGGCCGCTCGCCGAGGCGCAGGCGATCCCGCAACAGGACCTGGACACAGCCGTCTCCAAGGAGGAGGTGTCCTCGGCGGCGGTGGCGGGCGCCGAAGCGGCCCTGAAGGACACGGTCCTGAACCAGCGCACGGCCATTCAGCTCGCGCAGGCCGCCGTCGAGTCGGCGAGCGCGGCGGTCACGCAGGCCGAGCTGAATCTGAAGTACACGACCGTCGAATCGCCGGTGACGGGCATCGTCAGCAAGCTCGCGGTTGACGCGGGAAACCTGGTCGGCAAGAACGAGCCCACGCTGCTGGCGACGGTCTCGTCGATCAATCCGATCTTCGTCGACTTCTCCATCACCGAGGCCGAATACCTGAGACTGGTCAAGCGCGTGCCCGGGCTCGGACGCGGCGAGGTTCCGCCAAACCGCGCGCCCTCACTCGAGCTCATCCTCGCCGACGGCGTCCTCTTCCCGCAGAAGGGCCGTCCGATCTTCATCGACCGCGCCATCGACCTGAAGACCGGGACCATTCCGGTGCGGGCCGAGTTTCCCAATCCCCAGCTGGTGCTGCGCCCGGGGCAGTTCGGACGCGTCCGGGCCGTCACCGAGGAGGTGCGCAATGCCGTCCTGGTGCCGCAGCTGGCGGTGCAGGAGCTGCAAGGCGCCAAGACGGTGCTGGTGGTGGGCGAGGGCGACAAGGTCGCGCTGAGGACGGTGACCCTGCGCGAGCCTTACCAGCAGTTCTACATCGTCTCCGCCGGACTCAAGCCCGGAGAGCGCGTCATCGTCGAGGGCATCCAGAAGGCGCGACCGGGAATGCAGGTGAAGGCGGAGCTGAAAGCCGCCGACTCCTCCCAGGCTCCCGCGGCCTCGCCTCCCGCGGCGCCGTCGGCGGCGGCGCCGAAGGGCAAGTAGGGCACCGTGTCCGAATTCTTCATCCGCCGCCCCATCGTGGCCATCGTCATCGCCGTTCTCACCGTGATGCTCGGCGCCTATTCGTTGCTGCGGCTCAGCTTCGAGCAGTACCCGTTCCTGGCGCCGCCGACCATCCGCGTCACCGCCAACTATCCGGGCGCCTCCGCGGTGGCGGTGGAGCAGTCGGTGGCCACGCCGATCGAGCAAGAGGTCAACGGCGTCGACCGCATGATCTACATGAAGTCCTCGAACACGAGCGACGGCCGCATGCTGCTCGACGTCAACTTCGAGGTCGGCGTCGATCAGGACACCGCCAACGTGCTCACCCAGAACCGCGTCTCGTCGGCCCAGGCGCGGCTGCCGCAAGAGGTGGTGGCCCAGGGCGTCACCGTGAAGAAGCAGAGTCCGAGCATCCTCATGGTGATCTCGCTCTTCTCGCCCGGCGAGAGCTACGACGCGAACTTCCTCATCAACTACGCCTCCATCAACGTCCGCGACCAGCTACTGAGGATTCCCGGCATCGCCCAGGTCGACCTCTTCGGCGGCACCGACTACGGCCTGCGTGTCTGGCTACGACCCGACAAGCTGGCCAAGCTCGGCCTGACCCCGTCCGACGTGATCGCCGCCATCAAGGAGCAGAACCTCCAGGCCCCGGCCGGCCGCATCGGCGCCGCCCCCACGCCGGCCGACCAGGCGTTCACCTACACGGTGAGCGCACCGGGCCGCCTCGTCACCACCGACGAGTTCGAGAACATCATCGTTCGCGAGGCCACCACCGGCGCGCCGGTTCGCATCCGGGACGTGGGGAGGGCCGAGCTCGGCAGCCAGGACTACAACTCGTTCGGGCGGCTGAACGGCAAGCCCTCCGGCGCGATGGCCGTCTATCTGTTGCCCGGAGCCAACCAGCTCCAGGCCGCCGACACGATCTACAAGACCATGGCCACCGCCAAGGGCCTGTTCCCACCCGACCTCGACTACAAGATCGTGTACGACACCACCCCGGCCGTGCAGGCCTCGATCCACGAGATCGTGAAGACGTTCGTCGAGGCGCTCATCCTCGTCACCATCGTCGTCTTCGTCTTCCTGCAGAACCTCCGCGCCACCATCATTCCGCTGCTCACGGTGCCGGTGTCGATCGTCGGCACCTTCATGTTCTTTCCGCTGCTGGGGTTCTCCGTGAATACCCTGTCGATGTTCGGTCTCGTGCTGGCCATCGGCATCGTGGTGGACGACGCCATCGTCGTCGTCGAGGCCGTCATGCACCACATCGAGCACGGCATGAGCCCGCGCGAGGCGACGTCACAGGCCATGAAGGAAGTGTCGGCGCCGGTGATCGGCATCGCGCTCATCCTCTCCGCCGTGTTCGTTCCGGTCGCCTTCATCAGCGGCCTGACCGGGCAGATGTACCAGCAGTTCGCGCTCACCATCGCCATCTCCGTGCTCCTCTCGGCCTTCAGCGCGCTGTCGCTCTCCCCTGCTCTCGCCGCCATGCTCCTCAAGCCGGCGCGTCCCTACCGCGGTCCCCTCGGCATGTTCTTCCGGGGATTCAACCGGCTGTTCGACGGAGTGACGACGGGCTACATCGGCGCCGCCCGTCTCCTGATCCGCCACGCGGTGCTGACCATTCTCCTGGTGGGCGTGGTGATCGGCGGCGTCGTGCTCCTCGGCCGGGCGCTGCCGGCCGGCTTCATCCCCGAAGAGGATCAAGGGCTCATCGGCGTCAACGTGCAGCTGCCGCCGGCCGCCTCCCTCGAGCGCACCAGCAGCGTGCTCCGCACGGTCGAGGAGATCCTGTCGAAAGTGGGAGCGGTCGAGTCGTATCAGACGATCGGCGGCTACGGCGCCGTCACCAGCACCTATCAGCCGAACTTCGGCAGCGTCTTCGTCCGTCTCAAACCGTGGGAGGAGCGTCACGACGAGGCTTCGCACGTGAAGGGCATCATGGCCCAGGTGAACCGGCAGCTCGCGCAGATCCCGGAGGCCGTGGCCTTCACGTTCAACATTCCGACCATCTCCGGATTCGGCGCCTCGGCCGGCTTCAACTTCCTCCTTCAAGACAGGAGCGGCGCTCTCAGCGTGAGCGACCTCGGCGCGCAGGCCCGCGCGTTCCTCACCGCCGCGCGACAGCGACCCGAGCTGGCGTCGCTCTTCACCGCCTTCGACCCGACGTATCCCCAGGTGAAAGTGGACCTCGATCGGGAGAAGGCGCGGACGCTCGGCGTTCCCGTCAACGACGTCTTCCAGGCGATGTCGGCGGCCATGGGGGGCAGCTACGTCAACGACTTCAACCGGTTCGGGCGTCTCTACCGCGTCTACGTCCAGGCCGACGCCGACTACCGGCGCAAGCCCGACGATATCGGCGACGTCTACGTGCGCAGCAGCACGAGCAAGACCATGATCCCGCTCTCGACGCTGGTCACCATCAAGTCGGTGCCGGGGACGGAGATCACCACCCGCTTCAACCTGCTGCGCTCGGTGGAGATCAACGGCACCCCCGCCCGCGGCGTCAGCTCCGGCCAGGCGCTGGCCGTGCTCGAGGACGTGTTCCGCCAGACGATGCCCAAGGAGATGGGCTTCGCCTACTCGTCGCTCTCCTATCAGGAGAAGGTCGCCCCGCCGGCGACCCCCACCTTCGTGCTGGCCATCGTGTTCGTCTTCCTGCTGCTGGCGGCGATGTACGAGAGCTGGCGGCTGCCGTGGGCGGTCCTGCTCGGCTCGCCGCTGGTCGCCCTCGGCGCCTTCTTCGGCGTCTGGCTGGCGGGCTACGACAACAACGTCTACGTGCAGATCGGGCTGATCATGCTGGTGGGCCTCGCCGCCAAGAACGCGATCCTCATCGTCGAGTTCGCCAAGGCCAGGCACGAGGAAGGCATGGCGCTGCAGGAGGCGGCGGTGCACTCCGCGCGCCTCAGATTTCGGCCGATCTTGATGACGGCCTTCGCCTTCATCCTCGGTGTCGTGCCGCTGATGCTGGCCAGCGGCGCGGGCGCGGGCGCCCAGAACGTCATGGGCACCGCCGTGTTCTGGGGGATGCTGATCGCGACCGCGGCCGGGGTCCTCGTCATTCCGGGCAACTTCGTCTTCGTCACCGGACTGGGCCGCAAGCGCTCGGTCACGGAGCATCCGGCGAGCCGACCCGAGGCGCCCGCGCACGTGCCGGGCGAGCAGCACGCGTGAGGCTTTGGGCGCTCGTCCCGGCGGCGCTCGTGCTGGCCGGCTGCACCGTCGGGCCCAACTACCGGCGCCCCGAGGTGCCGGTGCCGGCAGATTTCCGCGGGCGGTCACCGGACCAGCCGGCCAGCGCGACGTCGGTCGCGGACGTCGTCTGGTGGGAGCTCTTCCAGGACGGGGCGCTCTTGTCGCTGATCAAGACGGCGCTCGGCGAGAACTACGACGTGCGCGTCGCGGCCGCCCGCATCCTGGACGCGCGCGCTCAGGTCACCATCGCCCGCTCCTTCCAGTTCCCCGACGTGAGCGGCAGCGCGAGCGGCCAGTACGTCCGCACGTTCGGGAGTCGCGCGCCGCTACAGTTCGAGGAAACGTTCAGTCCCCTGGCCACCCTGGACCTCGCGTGGGAGATCGATTTCTGGGGGCGCCTGCGCCGTGGCACGGAAGCGGCGCGCGCGGACCTCCTCGCCTCCGCCGAAGCGCAGCGCTTCGTCATCACCACGCTGATCAGCGACCTCGCGACGGCGTACTTCCAGCTCCGCGAGCTCGATCTCGAGATCGAGATCGCCAGACAGACCCTCGCCTCCCGCGCGAACTCCCTGCGGCTCGTGCGAATGCGATTCGAGGGTGGCGTGGCGGCCTTGATCGACGTGAGGCAGTCGGAGGTCCTGCTCTACACGGCGGCGGAGACGATTCCCGACCTCGAGCGGCGGATCGAGCAGACGGAGAATCTGATCTCGCTCCTGCTCGGGCGAACCCCCGAGGCGTCACCGCGGGGGCGGACGATCCCCGAGACGCTCGCGCTGATGCCCCCGGTGGTGCCGGTGGGGATCCCGTCCGCCCTCCTCGAGCGCCGCCCGGACATCCGGCAGGCCGAGAGCGTGCTCGCCGCCGCCACCGCCCGCATTGGCGTCGCCAAGGCGGATTTCTTCCCGCGAGTCACCCTCACCGGAGCCGGCGGCGCCGGCGGCGTCGCCGTCAGCGGCAACTGGTTCGGCCCCACCGGGCTCCTCGCCATCGTGCCGCAGATCACGCTGCCGATCTTCAACATGGGCCGTATCCGGGCCGGCGTCGACTCGGCCGAGGCGCGGGCGCAGGAAGCGCTGCTGCAGTACCAGCAGACGATCCTCCAGGCGTTTCGCGAGGTCTCGGACGGCCTCGTCGAGCATCGCAAGCGCCGGGAGTTCCGGGAGCAGCAGGAGCCGCTCGTCGCCTCCCTGCGCGACACGGCGCGGCTCGCCAACATCCGCTATCGGGGAGGGTACAGCAGCTATCTGGAGGTGCTCGACAGCGAGCGCCAGCTCTTCGACGGCGAGCTGCTGCTGGCGCAGGCGCAGCGCGACGAGCTGCTCGCGGTGGTGCGCATCTACCGGGCGCTCGGTGGAGGCTGGGAGTCCTCGCCGCCGGATGGCGGCTACAGCAGATCGAACTCGTAGTTGACGATGAAGCGGAAGTCCTTGAGCGTGTCGGCCCGGCCGCGGCCGACGTAGCCGTTGCGGAACCGCAGCGAGAGCCCCTTGATGGCCGGCACGTTGTAGATGATGTCCAGATCGCCCTCCCGGGTCGTGGGCTGCCCCCGGCGGGTCACCGGGTCGATGCGATCGTTGCCTTGCCCATAAAGAAGCTGCACGGTCAGACCGGGAATCTTGAACGGCAGCAGCGAGCCGCTGAAGTCGTACTTGGTGCCGACGCCGAACGCCTTTTCGTTCGCGCGGTCGAAGTCCGTCACCAGCAGCGAGAGATATCCCGGCCACGTGCCCCACGGCGAGGCGATGGACGCCTCGTCACCCGTGAAGTGAGCGGCGGTGCCCACGGACCAGCCCCGCCATACCACGCGCATGCCTGCTCCCACGTTCCAGGTGGCGAAGTCTCCCAGCCGCTGCTCGCCGACGCCTCGCTGGTCCGTGTACTGCACGCCGAACTGCAGCTTCAGGTTGTCGCTGAGCGTGTGCGTGTATTCGGCCTTGCCGAAGGCGGTGTTGAACACGTCGAGAGCGTAAAAATTTCCCGCGTAGAGCGTCAGGGCCTTGATCGGCGTCAGCGTCACCGAGGTCAGGATCAGTCCGCGGTCGGCGCCGGAGGCGCCGGCCTGGCGGGACATCGGGATGAAGTCGTTCGAGTCGCGCGGCTTGATCTGCGTCAGATATCCGAGGTCGTACTTGAGCCAGTCGATCGTCCCGGACAGGGTCACCCCTTCGAACGTGTTCGGGATCATCCGGTTGTCCTGAGGATTCACGTAGCCGTCGTCGACACGCTGCCGGTATCCCTTCAGCAGCGCGTAGTCCTTGTATCGCAGGGCGCCCCACGCCTCGCCGAACGTTCCGATCGCGTCCTGCCCGGGCGTGAGGATCAGGCTTCCGGGACGACTGTCCGGCGCGTAGAGGGGGAAGGAGGCGTAGTAGGTGGCGCCGACGGCGAAGGTGTCGAGGAGCCAGCCCGAGGAGTATTGCAGCCAGCCGCCCGTGGCCAGCGCCTCACTGGCCGTGTCGTCGTCGTTCTGCCGGTTGAAGTAGAACGTCCGCAGCCGCAGCTTCAGGCTCGTGTCCCGGAAGAACGGGGGCAACGTGCTCAGGTACTCCTTGAGCCGGGGAAAGACCTCGGGCCGCGGAATGAGCACCGTGTCGGGAGAGCGGACGAAATCCTCGCCCTCACCCTGGGAAAGCGCGGACGGCTGAGCCACCGGAGGCGGCGGAGGTGTCGTCTGGCCGATCGCCAGCGACGGCGCCAGCGTGAGCACCCCGACGATGAGCGCCGGCACGATGCGGGTGTATCGCTCGCTCATGAGTGCGTCCTCCTCGACAACCACCATCGCCCACGCTGACTGAAGGCCACTTCGGGAAGACGTCTGCAACTTCCAAATTAGCCGCCGCTGGTCGGGCGGCAATGGGACGTTGGTCCAGTTCAAGTCGGCGAAATTCTGGCGGAACGTGCGAGAGGGGCAGCTCGACGCGCAGGAGAGTGACGATGGCGACAGCATCTACCGAGCGGATCGTCGGCCTGAACGAGTACTTCACGGCATCGGAGGCGCGAGTCGACCGCTGGCGCACGCTCAATCGCATCGCCAAGGCACGCGCGGTGACCGGTTTGTATCGCGCCGGTGGGGCGGCGCACGAGCCGAAGGAGCTGCTCGCCGAGCTGGAGCCGCTCGAGGAGCTCTACGGTTATCCCGGACCGCGCCTGATGGCGCAGGTCCGCGATCGCCTGCAGGCCGGTGACTGGACCGGCTTCGCCCGGCTGGTCCAGCGCATCAGCACCGCGCTCCTCTCGAACGGCTACCGGGACGACGTGGAGGCGTGGAGATCCGACGAGGAGGACGAGGCACGCGGGCTCGACATCCTGCCGCCCTCCATCGGCCGCGGCCAGGCCCGGCGGCCGTACTTCGAGGTCCTCTACGTCTCGCCGGCGGACCGAGGCATGTGGCCGGAGATCCGCGAAACGTTTCGCTGGCTGCGCCGCCCGGAAGACGAGTTCGCGTACGAGCCGGTGGTGGTCGGAAGCTTCGAGGACGCCGCTTTGGCGGTGGTCTTCAACTACAACCTCCAGGCCGTCGTCATCAGCGACGGCTTCCCGTTTCCGTCGCACCGCACCGTTGCAATCCTGCGAGAGATCCTCACGCGCCAGGTCCAGATCTCCGAGAACGCGCGGACCGACGACCTCGGCACGCTGCTGGCCCGGATGGTGCGCCGGTGGCGGCCCGAGCTCGACGTCTATCTCACGACCGATCGCGACGCGGCCGAGCTAGCGGGCTCCGTGGAGTCGGCGTCCATCCGGCGGATCTTCTACGGGGTCGAGGAGCCGATGGAGATCCACCTGGCCATCCTCGAAGGCGTCAAGGAGCGCTACGAGACGCCCTACTTCGACAACCTCAAACGGTATGCGCAGCGCCCCATCGGCACCTTCCATGCGCTGCCCATCGCGCGCGGGAAGTCGATCTTCAAGTCCAACTGGATCCGCGACATGGGCGAGTTCTACGGCGCCAACCTGTTTCTCGCCGAGTCGTCGGCGACCACCGGCGGCCTCGACAGCCTGCTGGAGCCGACGGGAAACATCAAGGTCGCCCAGGACAAGGCGGCGCGCGCGCTCGGTGGTGATCGCAGCTTCTTCGTCACCAATGGCACGTCGACCTCGAACAAGATCGTCCACCAGGCGCTGCTGGAGCCGGGCGACATCGTGCTGATCGATCGCGACTGCCACAAGTCGCACCACTACGGCCTCGTGCTGGCGGGCGCCCAGCCCCTCTACATCGACGCCTTTCCGCTCACGCAGTACTCGATGTACGGCAGCCTGGCCATCAAGCCGATCAAGCAGGCGCTCCTGCGCCTGAAGGCCGAGGGAAAGCTGGACCGCGCGAAGCTGGTGGTCCTGACCAACTGCACCTTCGATGGCCACGTGGCCAACGTCAAGCGCACCATGCTGGAATGCCTGGCCATCAAGCCCGACCTGATCTTCCTCTGGGACGAGGCGTGGTTCGGCTTCGCGCGCTTCTCACCGTTCCTGCGGCGGCGCACGGCCATGGGCGCGGCGGCGGCGATCCGCGAGCTGATGCATGACCCGGAGTACCGCAAGCGCTACCAGGACCTCGAGCGCCGCGTGGGCACGCTGGACCCGGGCGATCCCAGGCTCCTGGACACGGAGCTCTTGCCCGATCCGGACAAGGTGCGGGTGCGCGTCTACGAGACCGACTCCGTGCACAAGTCGATGTCCTCGCTCCGGCAGGGCTCGATCATCGTCGTGGCCGACCAGGACTTTCACACGGTGGAGGCCTCCTTCAAGGAGGCGTTCTTCACCCATACCTCGACCTCGCCGAACCTGCAGATCATCGCCTCGCTGGACGTGGCGCGGCGGCAGATGGAGCTCGAGGGCTACGAGCTGGTGGGACGGGCCATCGAGCTGGCCATCGAGGCGCGCGGGCAGATCAACACGCATCCGCTCATCTCGAAGTACTTCCGCATCGCCACTCCCGCCGAGATGATTCCCGAGGAGTACCGCAAGTCCGGCTTCACCGACTGGGGCGCGCCGGGCTGGACGATGACGGGAACGATGGCGGCCCTCGACGACGACGAGTTCTATCTCGACCCGACGCGGCTCACCTTGCTCTGCGGCGCCGCCGGGTATGACGGCACGCAGTTCAAGGCGCTGCTCGCCAGCGAGTACGACATCCAGATCAACAAGACGTCGCGCAACAGCGTGCTCGTGCAGATCAACATCAACAACACGCGGAGCGACCTCGCGCACCTGATCAAGGCGCTGGCCGACATGTCGCGCACGATCGAGACGCGGCTCGCGGAGGGGGGCGAGCCGGCGCGGGCGGCCTTCCGGGCGCGGGTGAAGGCGCTGGTGGAGGACGTGCCCGATCTGCCGGACTTCCAGCGCTTCCACGACGCCTTCCGCGACGATCCCAAGAGCGCCACCCAGGAAGGTCACATGCGCGAGGCGTACTACAAGGCCTACGACGCGGCGAACTGCGAGCACCTCAAGCTCAACAGCCAGGAGATCGACGAGCGGCTCAGCAAGGGGCCAGAGCTGGTCTCCGCGAAGTTCGTGATTCCCTATCCGCCGGGCTTTCCGATCATGGTGCCCGGCCAGGTCGTCACGAAGGAGATCATCGCCTTCATGCGCAAGCTCGACGTGAAGGAAATCCATGGCTACAACGCCGCCAAGGGCCTCGAGCTGCTGAAGGCCGATGCCCTCCGCCAGCCCGCGCGCAGCTAGGGCGGCCGGGAGGATCACGATGGTGTCACCGTTCGCGCCATGGCAGGCCGCCTGGGACTACTGGGTGGACGCCGCGCAGCGCACCGTCCTCTTCTGGGACGTCATGCGCAAGCGGGGCAATCAGTTCCTCGAGCACGAGCAGGCAGGCAAGCCGCCGGTGCTGTTCTTCCAGCACGAGATGGTGCTGGACGGCCGCACGTTCGAGCGTCCGGTGAACTACTTCGTGGTCCGGATCCTTCCGCCCCCCGTTGCGCGGGTGGATCCTCGCAAGCGCCCCTTCGTCATCGTCGACCCGCGCGCGGGTCATGGCCCCGGAATCGGCGGCTTCAAGCTGGACAGCGAGATCGGCGTCGCCCTGCGCGCGGGACATCCGTGCTACTTCGTCGGGTTCCGGTCCGAGCCCATGCCCGGGCAGACGCTGGAGGACGTCGGACGAGCCGAGGCGCGCTTTCTCCAGAAGGTGAGCGAGCTCCATCCCGAGGCCGATGGTCGGCCCTGCGTGGTCGGCAACTGCCAGGCGGGCTGGGCCGTGATGATGCTGAGCGCGGTCGCCCCCGAGCTGATGGGCCCGATCCTGCTGGCGGGGGCTCCGCTGTCATACTGGGCGGGCGAGGGCACGGACAACCCGATGCGCTACACGGGTGGGCTCCTCGGCGGCTCCTGGCTGGCCGCCCTCATGAGCGATCTCGGCAACGGCCGCTTCGACGGCGCCCACCTCGTGGCCAACTTCGAGAATCTGAGCCCCGCCAACACGCTGTGGACGAAGCCCTACAACCTCTACTCGAAGGTCGACACCGAGGAACCGCGCTATCTCGAGTTCGAGCGCTGGTGGGGCGGCTTCTACCTGCTGAACGAAGAGGAGATGCGGTTCATCGTCGACAACCTCTTCGTGGGCAACCGCCTCGCCTCCGGCGAGATGGTCACCTCGGGGGGGCGGGCGATCGATCTGCGCAACATCCGCTCACCGATCGTCGTCTTCGCCTCCTGGGGCGACAACATCACGCCCCCTCAGCAGGCGCTCAACTGGATTCTCGACTGCTACGGGAGCGATCGCGAGATCCTCGCGCGCGAGCAGACGATCGTTTACATCCTCCACCAGGACATCGGGCATCTGGGGATCTTCGTTTCCGCTCGGATCGCCCAGCGCGAGCACGCCGAGATCGTCCAGGCGCTCGACGTGATCGAGACGCTTCCGCCCGGCCTCTGGGAGATGGTCATCGACGACAAGCATCCGGACACACCGCACGCCGAGCTGGTCCCGGGGCGCTACCTGGTGCGGTTCGAGCGGCGCACGCTCGACGACATCCGCGCGCTCGAGCCGACACGCGAGGACGAGCGGCCATTCGAGGCGGTGGCGCGCGTGTCCGCGATCACCGAGGGCTTGTATCGCACGTTCGTGAGCCCGTGGATCCGTCCCTGGATCACGGAAAGCACGGCCGAAGCGCTTCGCAACCTGCATCCGAACCGGCTCCAGCACACGCTCTGGTCCGATCGGAATCCGTGGATGAGCGTGGTGAGAGAGCTCGCGGAGACGGTACGCCGTCAGCGCCGTCCCGTCGCGGCCGACAACCCCTTCCTGGCCCTCGAGCACAGGGCGGCCGAGCAGATCGAGGGCGCGCTCGACGGCTATCGCCAGTGGCGAGACAAGGCCATCGAGCGTCTCTTCACGGCGATCTACCAGTCCGCGTGGACGCAGGCGGCGGCCGGCCTACGCGGCCCGGCCGCCGATCGCCGGGCGGCCCGTCCGACCGACGAGGTGTTCGAGGCGCTGGTGGCGCAGAAGGTGGCGGCGCTTCGGGCGCGGATGGACGAGGGCGGGCTTCGCGAAGCCGTCGCCCGCATCCTTCTCTATGCCGGCAGCGACGAGGCTCGCGTGGACGTTCGCGGATTCCGCATGGCCGAACGAGTCCGCGACCAGCACCTCGGTGGCCAGCGCCTTGCCGGATCACGACGCCGCGAGCTGGTGCGGGAGCAATTCTTCCTGCTGCTCCTCGACGAGGTGGCCGCGCTCGCCGCCCTCCCCCGGATGCTCCCCTCGGCCAACGATCGGACGGCCGTCCTCGAGATGGTGCGCCAGATCCTCTCGGCCAGGGGTGAGCTCAGCGAGGAACGGCGCGCGCGTCTGGCGCGAGTGGAAGCGATCTTGAGCGCGCCGCCGGCCACGGCGGCCGCCTAGGAGTCTGGCATGGCGACCGACGTCGGGAGGCGGACAGAGAGCCGCGGCAGCGGCAAGTACGAGGAGCTCCTCGCGCGCTGCAAGAACATGGTGCCGGTTCCGACTGCGGTCGCCCATCCGTGCGACGAGAGCTCGCTCGGCGCCGTCGTGGAAGCGGCGCGAGCCGGCATCATCGCGCCGATCCTGGTGGGCCCGGCCGATCGGATCCGCCAGGTCGCCAAGAGCGCCGGCCTCGACATCGGCGGCGACGAGATCGTCGACGCGCCCCACAGCCACGGCGCCGCGGCCAGGGCGGTCGAGCTGGTACGGCTCGGACGCGCCCAGCTGCTGATGAAGGGCAGCCTGCATACCGACGAGCTGATGGCCGAGGTTGTCCGGCGAGAGACCGGGCTCCGGACGGAGCGGAGGGTCAGCCACGTCTTCGTGATGGACGTTCCGACCTACCACAAGCCGTTGCTCATCACCGACGCCGCCGTGAACATCTTTCCGAGCCTGGACGACAAGCGCGACATCGTCCAGAACGCCGTCGACTTCGTGCGAGCCCTCGGCGTCGAGCGGCCCAAGGTGGCCATCCTCTCCGCGGTGGAGACGGTGACGACGAAGATCCCGTCGACGATCGAGGCCGCCGCCCTCTGCAAGATGGCGGACCGCGGACAGATCCAGGGCGCGATACTGGACGGCCCGCTCGCCTTCGACAACGCGATCAGCGCGGCGGCGGCACGGACCAAGGAGATCGTCTCGCCGGTGGCGGGCGATCCAGACATCGTGGTCGTTCCCGACCTCGAGGCCGGCAACATGCTCGCGAAGAACCTGACCTTCCTGGCGCAGGCCGACGCGGCGGGCGTGGTGCTGGGCGCCCGCGTGCCCATCATCCTGACCAGCCGTGCCGACACCGAGCGCGCGCGCATCGCCTCCTCCGGTGTGGCCTCTCTGTATGCGGCGGCGCGACGGCACGCGGGGCTCGTGGCCGCCTAGCGCGATGTCGGACACGATCCTGGTCGTCAACGCGGGGTCGTCCAGCGTCAAGTTCTCGTCGTACGAGCTCGCCGATGGACGCGCGCTGCGACTCGCCCTCAAGGGGCAGATGGACGGGATTGGCACCGCGGCCCGGCTACGGGCGCGGGATGCGCAGGGCGCCCCCCTCACGGAGCAGAAGTACGCAGCCAGCGACGTACCGGACACGGCGGGGGCGATGGCGGCGGTGGGCGGCTGGCTTCGCACGCACCTCGGCGGAGGGGGGCCGATCGCGGTGGGACATCGCATCGTTCACGGCGGCCCCGCGTATGCCGCGCCGCTCCGAGTGGACGACGGAGTCCTCGCCGCCCTCGATGGCTTCGTCCCCCTGGCGCCGCTGCACCAGCCCTACAACATCGCGCCGATCCGCTCGATCCAGGCGCGCTTCCCCGGCATCCCGCAGGTCGCGTGCTTCGATACCGCTTTTCATCGCGGGCACCCCGAAGTGGCCGATCGGTACGCGCTGCCGGACGCTCTCTACCGGGACGGCGTCCGACGCTACGGCTTTCACGGACTGTCCTACGAGTACATCGCGCGCACCTTGCCGCGCGTCGCGCCCGACATCGCGCAGGGCGCGGTGGTCGTCGCGCATCTGGGCAGCGGAGCCAGCATGTGCGGGATCCGCGCCGGGCGCAGCATCGACAGCACCATGGGGTTCACCGCCCTCGACGGCCTGCCGATGGGCACGCGCTGCGGCCAGCTCGATCCAGGCGTCGTGCTCTACCTGCTCGATCAGCGAGGCTGGAGCGTCAAGGAGGTCGAGCGCCTCCTGTACCGCGAGGCCGGCCTGCGCGGCCTCTCCGGCGTCAGCAACGACGTCCGCGACCTGCTGCAGAGCGCCGCTCCCGGCGCACGTCTGGCCCTCGACTACTTCGTCTGTCGCATCGGCCGGGAGCTCGGATCCCTGACGGCCGCCCTCGGCGGCATCGACGCGCTGGTGCTCACGGCCGGCATCGGCGAGAACTCGCCGGAGATCCGCGCGCGCATCTGCCGTGGCGCCGAGTGGCTCGGAGTCCGGCTCGACGAGGCGGCAAACCGCGCGGGGGGGCCGCGTATCTCGGCGGCAGACTCGCGGGTGTCGGTGTGGGTCATTCCTACCGACGAGGAGCGGATGATCGCCGAGCACACGCGCGACGTGGTCATGGGCCCCCCGTGAGATCGATCGTGCCGGCCGCCGGTCTGCTCGGCCTGGTGCTCCTGCCCGTGGTCACCGCGCAGGCGCAGCGGCCGGTCCGGTTCGCCGGCTCCGTGCAGTGGATCGCGGGGACGAGGATGCAGCTGATGCTGGACTCGGGGGCCTCGGTTGCCGTCGACCTGACCGAGGCCGACCAGTCCTCCTACCAGGGACTGAGCAACGGCGACCTGGTCGTGGTCGACGGCGTCGTCTCGTCCGATCGCCGGCGCATCGTCGCCTACGAGCTCTGGCGCGACAGTCAGCGAGGCTACTGGAGCCAGGCACCATGAGGGAGACGACATGACGGCCACCGCCCACCGCCCGGTGCTCCTCGGTCAGCGCGCGCTCATCGCCGGTATCGCCAACGAGCACTCGATCGCCTATGGCTGCGCACGGGCCTTCCGGGAGCTCGGCGCCGAGGTGGCGATCACGTACCTCGACGAGCGCGCACGGCCCTACGTCCAGCCGCTCGCCGACGCCTTGCAGGCGCCGGTCTTCATGCCGCTGGACGTCTCGAGCCAGGAGCAGCTGGACGCGCTGTTCGAGACCCTCGGTCGGAAGTGGGGACGGCTGGACATCCTGGTTCACTCGATCGCGTTCGCGCCGAAGGCCGATCTCCAGGGGGGCCTGCTCGAATGCTCCGCCGGAGGCTTCGCGACGGCCATGGACGTCTCCTGTCACTCGTTCATCCGGATGGCCCGGCGGGCGGCGCCCCTGATGACCGAGGGAGGAACCATGCTCGCCATGAGCTACCACGGCGCCCAGAAGGTCGTGCCGAACTACAACGTGATGGGACCGGTGAAGGCAGCGCTGGAGGCCACGTGCCGCTACCTCGCCTACGAGCTCGGCCCGAAGAAGATCCGCGTGCACGCGGTCTCCCCCGGCCCGCTCAAGACCCGGGCGGCGTCCGGCATCAAGGACTTCGACCTGATGCTCAACGAGGCCATGGAGCGCGCGCCGCTGGGGGACCTGGTGGACATCATGGATGTCGGCTTCGCGTGCGCCTACCTGGCCACCCCATACGCGCGGCGCATGACCGGCACCGCGACGTACGTCGACGGCGGCGTGAACATCATGGCGTGAGTCCGGTCGCCTGCGTCTTCGTCCACGTGCCGTCGGGGTCGAAGGCGCGCATCGCGACGGCGAGCTCGCGGGTGCGCGGCCCGAGGTCCTTCTGGTACACGATGCCATCGTGATTCACGATGAAGCTCATCACGCCGGAGACGCCATACTCGGCGGGGAACGCGACGAGGGCGAAGCCGGCGATCATGCGACCACGCGTCACGTAGTCGTAGGCGCCGCCGGCGGCGGCCGGGCCCTGCGCGGTCAGGATGCGATAGAGGTAACCGTGGTACGGCGTCGGCTTGTCGGTCTGGCGCCGGTATCCCTCGGCGCGCGCGCGGACGACCAGCTCACCGAGGGGGCTCGGGCGCTCGGTGGCCGGGGTGGGCCAGTAGAGGCCGTCGTGCGCGCCCGGAGCGCTGGCGAACTTCTGCGCGTACTCCCGGATCCCGTCTCCCTTTCGGGGCTCCGCGTAGTACTCCCGCTGGGCGTCCACGAACGCCAGACACGTCTCGATCGTGTAGAGCTCGTTGCGACCGATGCGACGCGCGATGACCTCGTCGCGGCCTCGCCGGACATCGAACTGCCAGCGCTCGCCGTGCTTCACCAGGGGAATCGGAAACGGCCAGGGGTCCTGACCGATGTAGAGCACCGTCGTCCCGCCCTCGGTCACGAGCTTGCTTGCCGCGTCGTACGCCGCCAGGAACCGCTCGCGACTGCGCCGATCCATCACCGGATCGCCCGAGAGGACGAGCGCGCGCCCGTCGCTGCCGAAGATGCCCACCAGGCCCTTCACGTCGTGGGCGCGCAGGACTCCGACGAGGGCCTGCGTCGCCTCCTGCGGTGAGCCGAAGCGCCGGGGCGGCACCACCGGGGCCTTCGGAGCTGACGCAGGCGGCGCCCCGGGGTGTGTTTCCGGCTTCGCCGGCGCCGTCGATTGCGCGTTCGCGGCCAGGCCGTGGGTCATGGCGAGCGAGGTGACGGTGAGCAGGACGAGCACCGCGGATCGCGCGGTCATCGACGACCTCCTCCGCCGCGGCCACCACCACCGCCGCGGGCGCCGGCGCCCGCCCCACGGCTTGCGGCGGCGCTCGAGGCGTTGAAGCTCTGGCGGCTGGCGTTGCCCCGGTTGCTGAAGCTCTGAGCGTCCCGGCCGCTGCTGCCCGCTCCCTCGAACGCGCCGGCCTGCCTGGCCTGTCCGGCGCCGCCCTGAGCGCCGCCGCCGCTGCTGCGCGCCTGCGCCCCGCGGTCCCCGACGCTCGCGCTCGGCTGCTGTCCGCCCTGTCGCTCGCGCGGGGCTGCCTGACCGGCCTGGTTTTGACGCTCGCGCGTCGCTCCTTGACCGCCCGTAGTCGACTGGGCCGCCCGTGCGGTGTCGGCACCCTGCCCGGTGCGGCCGCGGAATTGTTCCCGCGCCTGGGCATTGGCCGGGCCACTCTTGTTGTAACGCTGCTGGGTGGCGGTGTCTCGATACTGCGCGCCCTTGCGATGCTCGGGGTTGTGCTGCCATTGGCCGCGGTTCTGGCCAGCCTGGCCCGAGCTCCGATAGCTCTCGACGCGCTTGCTCGCCTCGGTGCGGTTGTTCACGTTGTTCGTGAAGTTGTTGACCGTTTCCCGGTTGATGTTCACCTCGCCACCGTGCCAGTCGCAGCCGCTCCACAACGCCGCGCCCACCGCGGCGCCGGCCGCGAAGGTGAAGGCTCCGGCGGCGAAGTATCCGGCCGGGTAGGGATAATAAGGAGGATAGGCGGGTGGCCATGCCCCGTACACGACCGTCGGGTTGTACGTCGGCACGTACACGACCTGGGGGTTCGTCGGCTCGATCTTGATCACGGTCGGCGGCGCCGCCGTGACCTCGACCGTGGTCTGCGCCGGCGAGGCCGCCGGATAAGAGGGCGCCGTCTGGGCGGGCTCCGCGGTGACCTTCTGCTCGGGGGTGCTCTTGAGCTCGCCGGACGCCTGAGCGCGCGCGCGTAACCGCTGGACGGCCGCCATCACATCCTGCTGCTGGCCCAGGAAGGCGTCGCCGAGCTTCTGCAGCCAGTCGAGCTTTTCGTTCATCATCGAGAGCACCTGGGGGAAGTACATCAGCGACTTCACGCTGTCGTCCCAGGTGTACTGCTTCAGGGCTTCGGCGAGCTGATCGCCCTTGAGGTCTGGTTTGTCCTTGACGAGGCGCGCGGCCTGCACGACCTCCAGCGGGTATGTCGAGGCCATCAGGACCTGCGCAAGCAACGAGTCGGGATGCAGGGCGATCGGGGCCACGAGCTGATCGAGTTCCTCGGCCTTGAACGGCGCCTCCTGCGCGCTCGGTGCTTGCTGCGCGCTCGGTGCTTGCTGCGCGCTCGGTGCTTGCTGTGCGCTCGGTGCTTGCTGTGCGCTCGGTGCTTGCTGTGCGCTCGGTGCTTGCTGTG
>JADMIO011113595.1_pt1 | contig 19157 bp, 15 predicted proteins | sample 8958161 | NCBI WGS metagenome assembly JADMIO01 (sample SAMN16585339, study PRJNA669376) | soil metagenome | isolation source: Crop rotation soil | place: USA: Cullars Rotation, Alabama | collected 2011
GAGACGATCGCGTCGGGAGTGCCCGCCGGCATCGCCAGGCCGAAGAACACGCGCCCGATGCCGGTGATGCCCGTCTCCGCGAACGTCGGCACGCTCGGGAACTGCGCGAGCCGCTTCGACGACGACACCGCCATCAGCTTGATCTTGCCGCCGTTGATGCCGCCGATCCAGCTGCCGAGCGAGCCCCAGCTCAAGTCGATCTCGCCGGACATGAGGCCCGCCGCGGTGAGGTTCGCCCCGCCCTTGTAGGGGATGCCGACGAATTTGGTCTTCCACTGCTCGCCGAGCAGCTGACGGAAGAAATCCACCGATGAGCCTTCTCCCAGCGTGCCGAAGTTGAGCCCGTCCGCCTTCGAGACCGCGAGGTTGCGCAGCTCCTGCAGGTTGCCGACCGGCAACGCCGAGGACGTCACGAGGCCGTCGATCATGAGCACGAGGTTCGATACCGGCTTGAAATCCTTGTCCGGGTCGTACGGCAGCTTGTTGAAGAGATGCGGATTGAACGAGAAGCCGTTGGTCGCGACGTCGCACCCGGTGTAGCCGTCGGGCGCCGCCTTGGCGCACGCCTCCATCGCCACGATGCCGCTCGCTCCCGGCCGGTTCTCGATGACGAACGACTGGCCCATCTGCTGCCCCATCTGGTTGGTGACCGAGCGCACCGCAAGGTCGAACACGCTGCCCGGCGCGGTCTCGAGGATGATACGCACGGGCCTGGACGGGTAGCCCTGTGCCGTGGCCGACGACACGGCGAGCGCGGCGACGGCGGCGAGAGAACACTGGAGAAAACGACGCATCGATTGGCCCCCTGCGAAGAGCGTTCGATGATATCCGACGGCTGGGCGATTTTGCGCGGCCCGGCCATAATGACCGCAGGAGGAGTGCCATGAAGCGTTTCGCCGTCGTCCTGGCGCTGGCCGCCGCCGGCGTGTCCCACGCCCAGTCGTGGCCGACGAAACCCTTGCGCTTCATCGTGCCCGAGGCGCCCGCGGTGCCGCAGGATACGATCACGCGCGCCGCGATCGAGCCTTTGAGCCGCGCGCTCGGTCAGCCGGTCGTCGTCGAGAACCGCGTCGGCGCCGACGGCATCATCGGCAACGAGCAATGCGCGCGCGCTGCAGCCGACGGCTATACGGTCTGCGCGACCGCGAGCAAGGACATCATCTGGAACCCGGTGCTGCGCACCAGGCTGCCGTACGATGTGCTGACGGATTTCACGCCGATCCTGCATACCGGCTTCTTCGACAGCGTGCTCGTGGTCAACCCCTCGGCGCCCGTCACGCGCGTCGGCCAGCTGCTCGACTACTCGAAGTCGAACCCAGGCAAGGTGAACTGGGGCCACTTCGGCGTGAACAGCACGGGCTACATGTACATGGAGTGGATGAACCGCAACCGCGGCACGTCGTTCTACCCCGTGCCGTACAAGACGCCGCCGCAGAACACGCAGGGCCTGATCGCCGGCGAGACCAGCGTCGCCGTCACGTCGATGGCCAACTCATCGGCCTTCATCAAGTCGGGCAAGCTGCGTCCGATCGCCGTGGGCGGATCGCGGCGCGTCGACTGGCTGCCCGACGTGCCGACGTTCGACGAGGAAGGCATCAAGCTGCCGCTGCGCACCTGGTTCGGCTACCACTACCAGGCCAGCGTGCCCAAGGAGCTCGTCGGCCGCATGAACGGCGAGCTGCGCAAGGTCCTCGACACGCCCGCTTTCAGGGGGACGATCCTCGAGCGCGCCTATGTGACGCCCAACTTCGGCGCACCGGAAGCCTTCGATGCCTTCATCCGCGAGCAGACGCAACAGGTGCGCGAGCTGGTCGCCAACATCGGCATCAAGCCCCAGGACTGAAAGAGGAGCACAGAATGAAACGGTTCGTCGCCACCCTTCTGCTCGCGCTCGGCGCGAGCACCGCGCTTGCGCAGCAATATCCCAGCCGTCCGGTGCGCATCCTGGTGACGTTCCCGCCGGGCGGGTCCACCGACCTCGTCGCGCGCATCCTTGCGCCGCACCTGGGCGAGCGCTTCGGCCGGCCGTTCCTCGTGGAGAACCGTCCCGGCGCGAGCGGCGCGATCGCAGCCGAGGTCGTGACCAAGGCGCCGCCCGACGGCCACACCCTGCTGGTCGCGGGCACCTCGAGCGTGCTCGGCCTCAACAAGGTGCTGCTCCCCAACCTTCCGTACGACCCGAAGGATCTCGTGCCGATCACGCTGCTCGTGACCAGCCCGTTCATCGTCGCCACCAGCCCCGACATGCTGCCGAACGTCCACAACGTGCGCGAGCTCATCGCCGCGATCAAGGCGAAGGGCGAGATGACGTTCGGCTCCGGCGGCCCGGCCTCCGGCATGCACCTCGCGGGCGAGTACTTCAAGAGCCTCGCCGGCCTGAACATGGTTCATGTGCCCTACAAGGGAAACGGCCCGGCGATCCAGGCGGTCGCCGCGGGGCAGCTGCCCGTCGCGTTCGTGGACCTCGGATCGACCTCGACGCTGATCAAGTCCGGACGCATCCGCGTCCTCGCGATCGCGGCGGCGAAGCGCACGGCGCTCAACCCCGAGCTTCCCACGGCGGCCGAGTCCGGCCTGCCGGGCTGGGAGGCGCTGGGGTCGTTCGGCCTCGTAACCACGATCGGCTCGCCGCAGGAGGTGATCCAGCGCCTCAGCGTCGAGACCGGCGCGATCCTGCGCATGCCGGACGTGCGCGAGCGCATCCTCGCCACCGGCAACGAGCCCGCGCCCACCACGCCGGAGGAGTTCGCGGCGTTCGCGAAAAGCGAGGTCGCCAAGTGGTCGGGCGTGATCCAGCAGGCGGGGATCAAGGTCGAGCAGTAAAGGTTGTTACAAATTTCTGTACTGCTTTAGGCCGAAGAGCCGCGTCCAGCGCGGCTCTTCGTTTGTTAATATTAAAGATTCAGCCTGTCATTCGTCCTTGATGCCCGTGATGCGGATGAGCTCGGTATAGGTCTGGCGGTCGCGCTTGAGGAATTGCGCGAACTCCTCGGGCTTGTTCGGGTCCTCGGGCTGGAACCCCACCGCGACGAGCACCTTGTCGGCGAAGCTCGGATCCACGAGCAGCTTGTTCACTTCGGTGTTCACGCGATTGACGATCGGCCTCGGAGTGGCGGCTGGCGCGAACATGCCGATCCACGTCGACATGTCCAGGTCGAGCCCCGCCTCTTTGAGCGTCGGAAGGTTGGGATAAGCCGCCGAGCGCTTGTGTCCGGTGACGGCGAGCGGGCGGAACTTGCCCGCCCTGAGCTGGGGCACCGCCGTCCCCTGCGCGAAGATCGTCACCATCACCTCGCCGGATACCCCCGCCTGGTAGGCCTGCGCGGCGCCCTTGTACGGGACAGCGAACAGCGGAATCCCTTTCGCCTGCCTGAAGTACTCGACGTAGAGGTTGCTGGTGCTGCTCGAGCCCCACGTGCCGACAGTGACCGTGTCGGGCTTCGCCTTCGCGAGCGCGAACAGCTCTCCGATCGTGTTGGCCGGGACGGACGGCGCGACCATGACGAAGCTCTCCAGCGAGCCGATGCGCACAATGGGAGCCAAATCCTTCAGCGGCTCGTAGGGCACTTCCTTGCGGAGCGCCGGCAGGAACGAGATCTGGCCCTGGCCGGTGAAGAGCAGCGTGTGTCCGTCGGGGGTCGCATTCTTCGCCGCGACGATGCCTGCCACGCCCTGCCCCTGCGGCCGGTTGTCCATGATGAACGGCTGGCCCAGGATCTGCGACAGGCGGTCGCCGAGCGGCCTCGCGGCCGCGTCGTACGCGCCGCCGATCAGATTGGGAATGATGAGGGTGATGGGTCTGCGCGGCCACTCCTGCGCCTGTGCGTTGAGCGCGGCGAATCCAAGAGCCGCAACGAGTGCACGCTTCATGCAGCCTCCTTCCCGAGCTCGCCGCGCAGCTTCTGCGTCGCGTTCGCATCGATCGAAAAATCCTCTTTCAGCACCACGCCATACTCCTTTCTCGCAGCATCCATCGATACCAGTCCCTCGATCACGTCCCACTGCACGCGCTCCGGATCGCGCTCCAGCGCGTTGCCGTAGCCGCCGCCGGTGCCCGTGTGCAGCAGCACTTCGCTCTGGGCCGGCACGAGGTACCGCGTCACGTTCACTTCGCGGAAATCTTTTTCCTCGGGCGTCTTCAGCATCTTCACGCCGTTGTGCCCGGGCTCGCCGCCGCGCAGCCCCCACGGCGGGCAGTCCTGCCGCAGCGGCCGGCCGAGGTTCCACCGCCCCTCGACGAGGTTCTTCACGTGGATGGTGGTGCCGAGCCCCCCGCGGAACTTGCCGGGGCCACCCGAGTCCCGGCGCAGCGTCAGCTGCTTGAGATAAATGGGCGCCTTCATCTCCATCTCCTCGATGGAGGAGTTGCGCACGTCGCCCTGGCACACGGTGCAGGAAGCCGACTCGCCGTCCTCGAAGGGCCGCCCGCCCCATCCGCCGCCGCCCGCGGCGCGCACGACGAAGCGGCGCTTCGTCGCCGGATTCATGCCGAAGAACAGGCCCTGGTTGCCCATCAGGCCGAAGTGCGCCGCCGGCACTCGGTCGGGAATCGCATCGGCGAGCGCGTGCAGGATGGTATCCACCACCATCGGCAGCACCGTGCTCCACGCGGCCATCGGCGCCGGATGGCGCGCCATCATCACGCTGCCCTCGGGAATGATCACGTTGAGCGCGCGGAACGACCCTTCGTTGGCATCCTCCATCGGCGCCGTGAGCGCCTTGTACGCGATGTACGCCGCGGCGTAGGTACGCGAGTTGATGCCCGCCTTGCGCTCCTTCGCGCAGCCGGAAAGGTCGATCGTCATCGCGCCGGCCTTGACGGTCACCTTCGCGTGGAAGCGCACGCGTTCGCCCTTGGTGACGCCGTCGTCGTCGAGAAACGACTCGGCTTCGTACTCGCCGTCCGGAAACGTCCCCACGACGTTGCGGCACTTCTGCTCGGTCTCGTCGAAGATTCGCTCGATGCACGCGAGCATCGTGCCGCGGCCGTACTTGCGGAACAGCTCGTCCAGGCGCCGGCTCGCGAGCCTGCAAGCCGACATCTGCGAGACCATGTCGCCCAGCGACGATTCGGGCTGGCGGATGTTGTCGCGGATGACGCGATACAGCGTCTCGTCGCGCTTGCCGTCGTTGTAGATCTTCAGGTGGTCGAGCTGCAGGCCCTCGAGCCACGGGTCGGCGACCGTCGGCCCCGCACCGAAGCCCGTGCTCATGCCCCCGACGTCGATCCAGTGGGCGCGCACGATGGCGAACATCAGGAGCTCGCCCTCATAGAAGAACGGCGTGTAGATCACGACGTTGTTCAGGTGCTGCCCGGCGTCCCGCTGGTGGTTGTGGATGATCACGTCGCCCGGCCTGAAGTCCTGCCGCCCGTAGCGCTCCATGCCGCTCTTGATCACCACGCCGAGGTCGGCGATGAAGTGCGACACGCCGCCGACGTTCTGGCAGATCAGCCGCCCTTCCGGGTCGACCAGCGCGGTGCAGAAGTCGCGCACCTCGTAGATGATCATGTTGTACGAGGTGCGCTGCAGGTCCACGGCCATCTCGTTCGAGATCGCCGGCAGCGCCGCGCGCACCACTTCGAGCGTCACCGGATCGAGGTGCGCTTCCCTGACTCGTGCATCCATGGGCAACCCTTCCGAGAGCCGTCTACTTTAGCGCAGCCCGGATGCGCTCAGCGTCGACCATACGGCCTTCCGAGCCGTACTCCGCGAGCAGGATCTCCGGCCGGCGATGGACCAGCGCCTCGGCCGTTTTCACGCCGGGCTCGATGTGCGAGCCGAGGACGCGGCTGCGCGCGACCAGGTCTGCGCCGGCGGCGCGCCGCTCGCTTTCGTAGCGCGCGAGGCCCGCGTCGATGTCGCCCTGCGCGAGCGCGTCCACGAGGCACTGCGCATCGAGCGCCGCCTTGGTGACGCCGGTCGCCACGTGCGGCCTCGCGACGAAGGCCGCATCGCCGAGCAGCGCCACGCGCCCGAACGTGATGCGCTCGGACTCGAGCTCGAACACTCCGTGCAGCAGCGGGCGCTCGACCGCGCGTGCCAGTGCCGCCATTGCGGGCGCGAGGCGCACGTCAGCGTCGGAGCGCATCTGCTCCCTCACTTCGGCGCGGATCAGCGCAGGCGGAATGCTGCTGCCGTGGCAACGCCCGCCCGCATCGGTGCACAGAGCCTCCAGCTCTTTCGCGCTGGCCGGCCGGAACCATCCGAAGTACCAGCGTCCGCCGGGGTTCGGCATGGTAAGCATGAGCTCGCCCTCGGGCAGGCAGAAGGTCATCTTGTTGCGCAGCACCGCGCGCGCCGCGTCGTCGATGCGCTCGGCCGGCACCACGCCGCGCCAGCAGTAGTAGCCGACGTAGCGCGGCGCGAGCTGTGGGAGAAAGAGCTCACGCACCGTCGATTGCATTCCGTCGGCACCGATGAGCAGATCGCCCGACGCGCTCGAGCCGTCGCTCAGGTGCACCGTCACCGACGATGCGCGCTGATCGACGCGCTCGACCGAGATGCCCGCGTGGTAGCACTGCGCCGGCAGGCCCGCCTTCAGCGGCGTATAGATGCGCGACCACGCGCTCGTCACCTGGCGCTGCGCGACCTCGTGCAGCAGCCGCCCCGACGGATCGATCATCTGCCGCCCGGCGACCTCGACGCCGATGGTCGGGTCGAGGTCGATGCCGATGCGCTTCAGCACCGAGAACAGGTCGGCGCGCGTGCCGATGCCCGCGCCGCGGTCGGCGAGATCGGAGGTCGCGCGCTCGTAGACGTCGGCTTCCCAGCCGATCGAGCGCAGCAGGTTGGCGGCCAGCAGCCCGCCGACGGATCCGCCCGCGATGAGCGCGCGGGGCTTGCTCAAATCCAGGAGAGCGGCTCGGGATGCCCGACGCCGAGCGTCACCGCGCCGAACTGGGTCGAGGCCACGTCCCAGCTCGTTCCGATGTGCGCAGCAGTGGCGTAGGCATCGCGATAGCAGCGCTGGATCTCGAAGTCGTCGAACAGGCCCTGGCCGCCGCAGGCGCGCAGCACCTTCTCAGCCGCTTCGGCGGCGGTCTTCGGCGCCCAGCACTGGTCGCGGCGGAAGCGCGCGCGCTGGTCCATGGTCAGCTTCTGGTTCGCCGCGGCTGCAGCATACGATTCGCGGCAGTCGCGCAACAGCAGCTGCTCGGCCGCGTCCAGCATCGACGCCGCTTCGGCGACGCGCATCTGCACCGTGGGGAAGTCGGCGATCGTCTTCTGCGCGATGTTCTTGCGCGTGCGCGCGTACTCGACGAAGCGATCGTACGCGCCCCAGCCCGCGCCGACGCCGGGACCGGACAGGCAGAGCGGAAAGTTCGCGAACGCCGGCAGCCGGAAGAGCGGGCCGGGATTCGCCTTGCGCCCGGGCGCCTCGCCCTCCTTCGCCTCGATGAAGTCGAGCTGGCGATGGTCGGGCACGAACGCGTTGTCGAGCACGAAGGTCTTGCTGCCGGTGCCGCGCAGCCCCATGACGTGCCAGTTGTCGACGATCTTGCCGTCGGAGACGGGCACCAGGATCATCTTCACGTCCGGACGCGGCGGCGTGGTCTGCGCCATGCCGAGGAACGCGCCCAGGATGATCCAGTCCGAGTTGTCGATGCCCGAGGCGAAGCCCCATTCGCCCGAGATGCGGATCCCGCCCTTCTCCTTCGTCACCTTGCCCGAGGGCCGCAGCGCCGAGGCGATGAGCGCGTCGGGGTTCTTGCCCCACACGTCCTGCTGCGCCTGGTCGTCGTACAGGCCGAGCATCCACTGGTGGATCGAGAGTACCGAGAACACCCAGCCCGCCGAGCCGCAGCCGCGCGAGAGCTGGATCGCAGTGCGCACGAACGTCTCGAGGTCCGACTCGATGCCACCGTAGCGCCGGGGCTGGAGCAGCTTGAAGAGGTCGGCGTCGAGCAGCTCGCGGATCGTCTCGGCCTGGATGCGCCGTTCGCGGTTGGCCGCGGCCGAGCGCTCGCGCAGCAGCGGCGTGAATTTCGCCGCGCGCGAAAGCGCCTCTGCGCCCGAGAGAGTCGTTCCTGGCACCGCGAGCTCCTGTGAATGTCCCGCCGACCCGGCGGACCTTAACGTGTTACGCCTAGCGAGGCAATATAATGCCGCGCACCCTTCCAGGCATTTCCCCGGAGAAACACGCATGGATTTCGGCATCTTCATTCCGCCGGTCGCGGATTCCTGGAAGCTGGTGAAGCGCGCCGAAGAGCTCGGCTACAGCCGCGCCTGGTTCTACGACACCCAGCTCCTCAATTCCGAGCTGTTCGTGGCGATGACCGCGGCGGCCATGAACACGAAGAAGATCCGGCTCGCGACCGGCGTGCTCATTCCTTCGAACCGCATCGCCCCGGTTGCGGCGTGCGGCCTCGCGACGCTGAACGCGCTCGCGCCCGGGCGCATCGACTTCGGCGTGTCCACCGGCTTCACGGGCCGGCGGACGATGGGTCTTCGCCCGGTGAAGCAGGCCGACATGGAGGAGTACATCCGCATCGTCCAGGGCCTCCTGAAGGGCGAGACGCTCGAATGGAGCTTCGAAGAGAAGACCCGCAAGATCCGCTTCCTCGACCCCGACATCGGCGCGATCAACATAAAGGACCCGATCCCGACCCACGTCTCGGCGTTCGGCCCCAAGGGCCGCAAGCTCGTCGCGAAGCTCGGCTCGGGCTGGATCCACGGCTCGGCCAACATCCAGCACGCCAAGGCGGCGATCGCGGACATCCAGGCAGCGTGGAAGGAGGCGGGCCGCGACGTCTCCACGCTGTACGCGAGCTCGACGGTGGCAGGCACGGTGCTGAAGGACGGTGAAGGCTACGACAGCCCGCGCGTGAAGCAGCATTCCGGCCCGCACGCGACCATCGCGCTGCACGCGCTCGCCGAGCTGGAGGACTTCGGCGACCTCGGCCGCCCGGTGCCGCCGCAGATGCAGGCACTCGTCCAGAAGTACAAGAACGAGGTCTATATGAAGTACGAGCCCGCCGACGCGCGCTACCTGACCAACCACCGCGGCCATTTGATGTACCTGCGTCCCGAGGAGGAGCAGTTCGCGGTGCCCGATCTCATCAAGAACACCACGTGGACGGCGCCGAAGGCCGAGCTGCAGGAACGCATCCGCGAGCTGGTGAAAGCAGGCTATCGGCACTTCGGCGTGAACGTCGGTTACCGGGCGGAAGGCAAGCTCGAGGACTGGGCCGAAGTGTTCGAAGGCGTGTGACGTCGTGAGGCGGGCGCTCGGTTCAGCCCTGCTCGCCGCCTCCACGCTCCATTGCAGCGGTGCACAGGCGCAGGCGTGGCCCGCCAAGCCCATCCGCTACATCATTCCCCAATCGCCCGGCGGCCAGGTGGACGTCGTCGGGCGCACCGTTGCGCAGTTCCTGTCCGAGCGCCTCGGCCAGCCGTTCGTCGTCGACAACCGCGCCGGCGCCAACGGCGCGATCGGCTTCGAGGCCGGCGCGAAGGCCGCCCCCGACGGATATACGCTGCTCATGTCGAACCAGTCGGGGCTGGTGTTCGCGCCCATCATCAAGAAGACCGTGCCTTACGACCCGATCGCCGACTTCACCCCGATCTCGATGCTGTTCGAGACGCCCTACTACCTCATCGTGCATCCGTCGGTGCCGGCGAACAACGTGCAGGAGCTGCTTGCCCTGGCGCGCGCGCAGCCCGGCAAGCTGAACTACGGGACGGTGGGCATCGGCAGCGGCCAGCACATGTTCATCGAGGTGCTCAAGGCCGCCACCGGGATCGACATCGTCCACGTGCCCTACAAGAGCGGCGCGCAAGCCGGCACCGACATGCTCGCCGGCAGCGTGCAGATGATGTTCCAGTTCTACGGCTTCACCGTGCCCAACGCGAAGAGCGGCAAGACGCGCGCGCTCGCGAGCACCGGCACCCGGCGCACCGAGGCGCTGCCCGACGTGCCGACGATGGCCGAAGCCGGCGTGCCGAACTACGTCGCGGCGACGTGGTATTCGCTGTCGGGTCCGGCGCGGCTGCCGAGGCCGCTCGTCGAGCGGCTCAACCGCGAGACGGGAGAATTGCTCCGCCTCGGAGCGATGAAGGAGAAATTCGGCCCGCAGGACGTCGTGCTGCTGCCCGGAAGGCCCGAGGAAGTGACCGAGCGGATCAAGGCCGAGCTGCCGCTCTTCTCGAAGATCGCGAAGGACGCGGGCATCGAGCCCGAGTGACCGGCGCGCTCAGCGCTTGCCTTCGCGCTCCAGGGCCCACCGCGCGATGTCCCGCTTGAGCGGGAACCACACGTTCTCGTGGCGCTTGGCGTACTCGAGGCACTTGCGGATGGTCGGAACGAGCGTCGGCCGCCCCGCGATGTGGCAGTGGAGCGTGATCTCGGTCCACTTCGGCCGCCCCGCCGTGCCTTCGGCATAGAGCTGGTCGAAGGTCTCCTTGAAGTTGTCGTAGAGGATCGAGGGCGGGCTCTTGGTCTGCACCCACATGATGAGATCGTTGTGCGGGATGTTGGTGCGCGGCATCATCACCATCGGGCCTTTCGGCGTGTCGCGCAGGAAAGGCAGGTCGTCGCTCGCGTCATCCCCATTCCAGATGTAGCCCTCGCCGCGCAGGAACCCGAGCGTGTTCTTCGAGCCGGCGCTGCCCGGGCTGGTCCAGCCGAGCGGCTGGGTGCCCGAGGCGTCCTTCAGCGCCCGCGTGCACTTGCGGATTTCGGCGAGCTCGCGCTCGGGGTCGTCGTCCTTGTTCAGCTCGTCGTTCGCCCAGCCGTGGCCGACGATCTCGCAGCCCTGGTCGGCGAACGCGCGCACCACCTTCGGATAGAGCTCGGCCGCGAGCCCGTTGGTCGACATGCTGCCGTGCATGCCGAGCTCGTCGAGGAGATCGAGCAGCCGCCAGCCGCCGGACTTGGCTCCGTACTCGCCGTAGGAGAGCGAGAAGTAGTCCTTCTCGTTGGCGGTGCGGCTCTGGCCGCCCCACTGGCTGCGCCGCTGGAACGCTTCGAGCGCAAGGTTGATCGAGATGGCGACGTGCTGCTTGCCGGGCCATTCCCAGATCCTGGGGTAACGCGGGGTTGCGGCCATGCTGCCGGCCTCCTGATGATTGCTGGAGTGAAAGTGGGCTAGACGCGGAACACCGGCCGCTCGCGCACGTAATGCGCTTCCATGAGCGGGCGGAACTTCGCCATCGCAACGGCGTTCAGCTCCACCGGCGGCTTCTGGCCTTCCGGCAGGAGCGATCGATACGGAACGCCGCCGGTCTCGCGGTGAAAGCCTTCCTTCGCCGCGGCGACGAGCGCGGGGTCCTTGAGGAAGTCGAGCACCGACGCGGCGAGCGCTTTCGCGCCCGCGAGTCCGCCCTTGTGGGCGATCGAGGTGGCGAGGGCTGCACCGGCCGCCCAGTGGTGGTAGTTGATGCCGGGCACGTTGGCGGGAAACTGCACGCGCACCATCGGCACTTTCCACGACACGTCGCCGGAATCGTTCGACGAAGAGCCCTGCCTGGTCGGTCCGGTGAGCGGCAGCGGCTTCGCTCTCAGGCCGTCCTCCTTCACGCCTGCGCGCTTCTGCAGCGCGCGCGCGAAGCTCTGCTCCTCCTCGGTCCACGCGGGCTGCCCGATCGCCTCGATGTTGCGCTGGACCGCCTCGGCCATCACCTGGTTGCCGCGCGAGGGCCACACCGCCGCCATCACCTCGACGTCGTATTCGGTGTTGGTCATGAGCGCCGCGCCCTGCGCGATCTTCTTCGCCTGGTCGAAGAGCTTGCGCGCGCCCTCGGCATTCGCGTCGCGGAAGTACCACCAGACCGCCGCCTTCGCCGGAATCACGTTCGGCTGCTCGCCGCCGTTGGTGATCACGCGCTGCGCCGACATGCCCGGCACGAAGTGCTCGCGGTACTGCGCCATGCCCATGTCCATGAGCACCACCGCGTCGAGCGCGTCGCGGCCCTTCCAGGGCGCCACCGCGGCGTGCGCCGACTCGCCGCGGAAGTTGAACGTCGCCGAGATCATCGCCGACTGCATCAGGCCGTAGTCGGTCTTGAAGTCGCTCGAGATGTGATCGTGAAAGGCGAGGTCGACGTCGTCGAACAGGCCATCGCGTACGTAGTAGGGACGGCTGACGAGCTGCTCCTCCGCCGGCGCGCCGAACACCTTGAGCGTGCCCCGGATGCCGAACTTCTCCATCGCGTAGCGCAGCGCGAGCGCTCCGCTCACCATGACCGCCGCGTTGACGTTGTGTCCCTCGCAGTGTCCGGGCGCGCTCGGAGTGATTTCGGCCGGCTCCGCGACGCCCGCCTTCTGCGAGTTCGACGGGTTCGCGTCGTACTCGGTGTGCAGCGCGATGACGGGCGCCCCGCTTCCATAGGTCGCCATGAATCCCGTGGGAAAGCCCGAGATGCCGCGCTGCACCTTGAAGCCGTGCTCCTCGAGCAGCCCCGACATGAGCTGCGAGGTGCGGTGCTCCTGCATGCCGAGCTCGCCGAAGTAGAACACCGAGTCGCTGAGCAGCGCGAGCGCCTGGCGGTTGCGCTCGACGAAGTCCAGCGCGTAAATTTTTTCAGGAGTGGTGGCCATGATTTTTCACCTGCGAAACGGGCACGCGATCAGCGTCGTTGTACGTTCGTGCTGCCTAATATAGTGTATCTCCGCACTGTCGAATCAGCCGGGAAGGAAAGAGGGAAATGCACCGCGCGCGAATCGTCCTGCTCGCCCTCATCGTCATCGCATCGGGCGTCGCGCACGGCCAGGCATGGCCCTCCAAGCCCGTGCGCTTCATCGTGCCGAACAGCGCCGGCGCCGGTCCCGACGTGGTGGCGCGCATCGTCGCCGAGCGGTTCGAGCACATGTTCGGTCAGCCGTTCGTCGTGGACAACCGGCCCGGCGGCAATTTCATGATCGCGGCCGAGGCGATCCTGCACGCTCCCCCGGACGGCTACACCATCGGCATGGGCGGGGTGACGATGACCGGCATCAATCCGAACCAGTACAAGTCGCTGCCGTACGACCCGGAGCGCGACTTCGAGTACATCGGCCTCATCATCGACACGATCTGGGGCTTCTACGGCGTGCACCCTTCCGTGCCGGCCGCGAACTTTCGTGAGTTCGTCGAGCTCGCGCGCAAGAGCCCGGGGAAGTACACCTTCGGAACCACCGTGCCGTCGACCGGCATGTGGCTGCAGTGGGTGATGAAGCGCGCCGGCGTCGAGCTGACGCAGGTGGACTACAAGAGCACGCCGCAGGCGATCCAGGACGCGATCGGCGGCCACGTGGCTTCCACCATCAGCACGTTCCTCGGCTACGAGGGATTTTTGAAGCAGGGCAGGATTCGCGGCTTGGTCTCGATGACCGAAGTGAGGCATCCCGACTGGCCGGACCTCCCTGCCATCGGCGAGCTCTATCCCGGCATGGGCTTCGACTCGTGGATCGGCGTGGTCGCCGCGAAGGGCGTGCCGTCGGACGTGGTGCAGCGCCTGAACCGTGCCATCGACACCGTGGTGCGCGACCCGGAGTTCAACAAGCAGACTTTGAAGATGGGCTGGAGCAACCGCCTCGGTGCACGCACGCCGAAGGAGCTCGCGCAGCGCGCGAAGCAGGACCGCCAGACGTGGGGCGAGATCATGCGCGCCGCGGGCGTCCAGCCCCAGTGACGCACTGTATGGAATACTGCCGCCGATGAAATCCTCGCTCCCGCGACGCGCTGCGCTTTCCCTCGTCCTCGTTGCGCTCGGCGCCGTGCAGCCCACGGCACATGCCCAGACCTATCCTGGCGGCCGCGTTCGCATCATCAGCGGCGTCGCGCCCGGCGGACCGGGCGACGTCGCGACGCGCGGCGCTGCCGACGGCCTCGCGCGCGTGCTCGGCCAGCCGTTCGTGATCGAGAACCGCCCCGGCGCCGAAGGCATGATCGCCGGCGAGGCGTGCGCACGATCGACGCCCGACGGCCACACGCTGTGCCTGTTCAACGGCCACGACATTGCGCTCAATCCCGTGATCCGCGCCAACCTGCCGTTCGACCCGGCGCAGTTCGTTCCGATCATCCACCTCGGCTTCGCGGCGGCGGCGATCCTCGTCCACCCCTCGGTGCCGGCGAATTCGCTGCAGGAGCTGTTCGCGCTCGCCAAGGCGAAGCCGGACTCGCTCGACTGGGGATCCTCGGGCCTCGCGAGCCCCGGCCACCTCTACATCGAATGGCTGAAGAACGGCCAGGGGATCCGCTTCCACAACGTGCCGTACAAGTCGGCGCTGCAGGGCATGCAGGCACTCGTCGCCGGCGAGATCCAGGTGACCACTTACGTCGCCGGCGCGGTCGCCTCGCAGGTGAAGGCCGGCAAGCTGAAGGCGCTCGCCGTCGCGACCAGCCAGCGCTCGCCGTACCTGCCGGACGTGCCGACGTTCAAGGAAGCGGGCATGGACGTCTCCATCCTCACCTGGTACGGCCTGATGGCGCCGGCCGGCACGCCGCGCGAAATCGTCCAGCGCGTCAACTCGGTCGTCGCCGCCGAGCTGTTCGCAAACACGGCGATGCGCGACAAATACCTGACGACGCCGGGCACGCAGGTCGAGCCGCCCGCCGGCGGCTCGCCGGAGGCGTTCGCCGACTTCTACCGGGCGCAGCGCGAGATGTACGCGCGCGTCGTGAAGGTCGCGGGCATCAAGGTCGAATAGCTGATCGTCGAGGGAGGAGTGATGAAACGGTTTCTGGCGTTGTCCACCATGGTGCTCGCGGCGTGCGCCGCGCATGCGCAGACCTATCCCACCAAGCAGGTACGCATCATCAGCGGCGTGATCGCCGGCGGCCCGGGCGACACGGCGAACCGCGGTGCGGCGCAGGTGCTCAGCCAGGCGCTCGGTCAGGCGTTCGTGGTGGAGAACCGGCTCGGCGCCGAGGGCATGATCGCGGGCGAGGCTTGCGCGCGCTCGGCCCCGGACGGGTACACGCTGTGCATGTTCGACGGGCACGAGATCGCCCTCAATCCGGTCATGCGCACGAAGATGACCTACGACCCGGTGAAGGACATGACGCCGGTGATGCACCTCGGCTTCGCGGCCGCCGCGATCCTCGTCCACCCCTCGGTGCCCGCGAATTCGCTCAAGGAGCTGTTCGATCTGGCGCGCGCCAAGCCCGACACCATCAACTGGGGCTCTTCGGGCCTGGCGAGCCCCGGCAACCTGTACATCGAGTGGCTGAAGAACGCCAAGGGCATCCGGTTCCACAACGTTCCGTACAAGTCCGCCGTGGAGGCGATGCGCGCGGTGCTCGCCGGCGAAATCGACGTCACGAGCTTCATCGCGGGCGCCTCAGCACCGCAGGTCAGGGCAGGCAAGTTCAAGGCGCTGGCCGTCGCGAGCAACGAACGCTCGCCCTATCTTCCCGACGTGCCGACGTTCAAGGAAGCGGGCATGGACATCGCGATCATCACCTGGTTCGGGATGATGGCGCCCACCGGCACGCCGCGCGAAGTCGTGCAGCGGCTAAACACCGTGCTCGCCAAGGACCTGTTCGGAAACGCTGCGATGCGCGACAAGTACCTCACCACGCCGGGCACGCAGGTGTCGCCGCCCGCCGGCGCGTCGCCCGAGGCGTTCGCCGAGTTCCTGAAAGCGCAGCGCGAGATGTACGCCGGCATCGTGAAGGTGACCGGCGTCAGGATCGAGTAGGCGCGACATCCCATGACCCCATCGGTCCGAAAGAGTCGCTCGCTGCGTAGGTGGTGGGGCGTGGCCCCGATGGTCTTGTCGTTGGCGCTCGCGAGCGGCAGCGCGCTCGCTCAGTGGCCCGCCAAGCCCTCGCGCCTCATCGTGTCGGTGCCCGCGGGCACCGCGCCCGACATCATCGCGCGCATGATGACCGAGCGGCTCGGCAAGGTGATCGGACAGCCCGTGATCGTCGAGAACGTGGTCGGCGCGGGCGGGCTGCTCGCCACGCAGGCGCTGGTGCGAGCGCCCGCCGATGGCTACAACTACATGTTCGCCGGCATGGGCGCGCTGGTCATCGATCCGTACATGCTGAAGTCCCCGGGCTACGACCCGGACCGCGACCTCGTGCCCGTGGCGATGATCTACGAGCAGGAGCGCATCAGCATCACGGTGAGCGCCGATCACGCCGCGAAGGGGCTGCCCGACCTGGTGGCGATGGCCAAGGCGAGGCCCGGCGCGATGAACTACGGCATCACCAACGTCGTGCTGCTGGAGATGGTGGGGCGCTACATCAACCACCTCGCCGGCACCCAGATGGTGCAGGTGACGTACAAGACGGTCGGCCAGCAGCTGCAGGACCTGCTCGGCGGCCGGCTCGACTGGGTGATCGCCGCGCCGTCGCAGGTCGAGTCCTTCATGAAGGCCGGCAAGGTGCGCGTGATCGCCATGGACGGCGTTGGCCGCTCGCCGCGCTTTCCCGACATCCCCCTGATCTCCGAGACGTTCCCGGGCTACCGGATCAGCGGCATGGGCATCATGGCCGCGCCGCGCGGCATCCCGCAGCCGATCGTGCAGCAGATGAACGCGGCGATGGAGAAGGTGAACCGCGAGCCGGAGTACATCACGAAGCTCGCCGACATCAACGTGTCGTTGAACGGGGCGGGCACGCCCGAGTCGATCGCCGCGTTCATCGCGGAGCGCCGCCGCTACTGGAACGGCATCTTCAAGGCACTGAACGTCGCGCCGGGGCAGAGCTAGGGCGATTCGTCCCGGGCGTGCGCAGGAACCGGACTGCTAGAATCGTTTCGATGTCCGAAGCCAGCCTGCCGCAACAGGAATTGATGGCCCGCGCGGCAGCGCTGCGCGACGAGGGCCACGGCGCCCTCGTCACCTACTCGCGCAAGGTGTTCATCCCGCTGACGCGGCTGTGCCGCGACGTGTGCCACTACTGCACGTTCGCCACCACGCCGAAGGAAGGCGAGCGCGCGTATCTCACCGCCGACGAAGTGCTGGCGATCGCCCGGGCGGGCGCCGCGGCCGGTTGCCACGAGGCGCTCTTCACCCTGGGCGACAAGCCCGAGCTTCGCTACCGCCAGGCGCGTGAGGACCTCGCCGCCCTCGGCCACGAGACGACGATCTCGTACCTCGCCGCGATGTGCGAGCTGGTGCTGAAGGAAACCGGCCTGCTGCCGCACGCGAATCCCGGCGTGATGACGCGCGAGGAAATCGCGGCGTTGCGCCGCGTCTCGGTGTCGCAGGGCGTGATGCTGGAAAGCGCGTCCGAGAGGCTTTGCGAGCGCGGCGGGCCGCACTTCGGCTCGCCCGACAAGCGCCCCGCGGCGCGGCTCGAGACCATCCGCCTCGCGGGCGAGCTCGCGGTGCCGTTCACCACCGGCATCCTGATCGGCATCGGCGAAACCGAAGAAGAGCGCTTCGAGGCGCTCGAGGCGATCCGCGACCTGCACGTGCGCTACGGGCACGTCCAGGAAGTGATCATCCAGAACTTCCGTGCGAAGCCGGGCACGCTCATGGCCGGCGTGCCGCACGCGACGCTCGACGATCTCAAGCGCACCATTGCGCAGGCGCGCCTGATGTTCGGGCCGGGGGTGAGCATCCAGGCGCCGCCCAACCTTTCCGCCGCGTACCCGGAGCTCCTCGACGCGGGCATCAACGACTGGGGCGGCGTGTCGCCCGTGACGCCCGACCACGTGAATCCCGAAGCGCCGTGGCCGCAGGTGGAGGCGCTGCGCGCGCACACCGCGAAGGCCGGCAAGGTGCTGACCGAGCGGCTCGCGATCTATCCCGACTACGTGCGCCACGCGAAGCGCTGGGTCGATCCCGCGTTGCTTCCCGCCTTGCTGAAGGCGAGCGACGCCGCCGGCTTCGCGCGCACCGACAGCTGGGCGCCGGGCGTGAGCGCCGTGCCGCTGTCGGACGAGCGCCGCATCGGTCGTGTGTCGACGCCCGTGGCCGAGGTGCTCGCCCGCTGCGCCGTCGGCGAGCCGCTGGGCGAGCCGGACATCGTGGCGCTCTTCAATGCGCGCGGCGCGGACTTCCACGCCGTCTGCGAGGCGGCGGATGCGCTCCGCGAGCGCGTGAGCGGCGACACGGTGCGCTACGTCGTCAACCGCAACATCAACTACACCAACATCTGCTCGTACAAGTGCGGCTTCTGCGCCTTCTCCAAGGGCAAGACCCACGAGGAGCTGCGCGGCACGCCCTACGACCTGCCGATGGAGGAGATCCAGCGCCGCGTGCGCGAGGCGTGGCAGCGCGGCGCAACCGAGGTCTGCATGCAGGGCGGCATCCACCCGTCGTACACGGGCCGCACCTACCTCGAGATCTGCCGGGCGGTGAAGGAAGCGTGCCCGGACATGCACGTCCACGCGTTCTCGCCCCTCGAAGTGACGCAGGGCGCGAAGACGCTCGGCCTGCCGCTCGGAACGTTCCTGGCCGAGTTGAAGGCCGCGGGGCTCGGGACGCTGCCCGGCACCGCGGCCGAGATCCTCGACGACGAGGTGCGCGACGTCATCTGCCCCGACAAGCTGCGCACCGGCGAGTGGCTCGAGGTGATGCGTGAAGCGCACTCGCAGCGCTTTCGCACCACCTCGACCATCATGTTCGGCCACGTCGAGCGCTACGAGCACTGGGCGCGCCACCTCCTGCGCCTGCGCGCCCTGCAGGAAGAAACCGGCGGCTTCACCGAGTTCGTCCCGCTGCCCTTCGTGCACATGGAATCGCCGATGTACCTCAAAGGCCGGGCGCGCCGCGGACCGACCAGCCGCGAGGCGGTGCTCATGCACGCGGTCGCCCGGCTCGCGCTCCATCCGGTCATCACCAACATCCAGGTGTCGTGGGTGAAGCTCGGGCCGCAGGGCGCGGCGCAATGCCTGGCCGCGGGTGCGAACGACCTCGGCGGCACGCTGATGAACGAGAGCATCTCGCGCGCCGCCGGCACGACGCACGGCCAGGAGCTCGCGCCCGAGGCGATGGAGCGCCTGATCCGCGGCGCGGGCCGCGTGGCGCAGCAGCGCACCACGCTCTACGAGGCGGTGAGCGCCGAGCGCGAAGCGGCGTCGCGCGACGCCGCGCCGCTCGAGGAAGTGCGGCTCGGGCCGAGGCCGATGCTGCGCCGGAACGCCGCGCGCGCGCCGCAGCCCTGATGCGCATCGCGATCCTCGGAGGCACCGGCGCCGAAGGGCGCGGCCTGGCGATCCGCTGGGCGCATGCCGGCCACGCCGTCACGATCGGCTCGCGCTCGGCGGAGAAAGCGG
>JADMIO011201757.1_pt1 | contig 19157 bp, 13 predicted proteins | sample 8958161 | NCBI WGS metagenome assembly JADMIO01 (sample SAMN16585339, study PRJNA669376) | soil metagenome | isolation source: Crop rotation soil | place: USA: Cullars Rotation, Alabama | collected 2011
TGAAATCAACGCCTCGATGCATTCAGTCGGCGGCAGCCTTCAGACTCTATCGAACCTTTCGCAATCAACTTCGACATCCGTCATGCAGATGGCAACTTCCATCAATCACGTCTCGGAAAACGCCGATGAGCTTGCTCAGTTCGTCGAAGAGACCGCTTCCGCAATCGAGCAGATGGCCGTCAGCATTCGCAAGGTCGCTGAATCTACAGAAGCGCTCGCGGAATCGGCTGAGAAAACCGCAGGCGCGATGGAGGCGATTGACAACTCGACTCAAAGCATAGGCGAATCCGTCAACGAGACGACTGTGCTTTCCGAAGAAGTCGCGCGCTCCGCCGATTCCGGCAGCCAGATCGTCACAGACACAGCCGAGAGCATGATGAAGATAAAAGACGCCATTGACGCGGCGACTGAAACCATCACTCGGCTGGGCAAACGCAGCGAACAAATCGGCGAAGTCACGCACGTCATCAACGAGATTGCGGATCGCACGCACCTGCTCGCATTAAACGCCGCGATACTGGCGGCGCAGGCCGGGTCGCAGGGGCGCGGCTTTCGCATAGTCGCAGACGAAATCAAAGAGTTGAGCGAGCGCACATCGGCTTCGACGCGCGAGATCGAAGAGATGATTAAGTCTGTGCGCGAAGATGTGACCGAAGCCATTGAGCGCGTCGCGGTCGGCGGCGAGCGCGCAGATGAAGGCGTTGACCTCGCTTCGCGCGCTTCCGTCCTGCTCACAGAGATACGCGACAAAACCAACGCCGCATCAGATCGCATCAAGCTCATCGCTGACGCCGCGTCCGCGCAGGCATCTGAAAGCCACACGGTTCTTGAAGCCGCAGATTTAGTGCGACAGCAGGCGCGAGGCATCGAGCGAGCCACAAGCGAACAGGCTCTCACATCGCGTCACATAGGCGAACGCGCGCTTCACATGAGCGAGTTGACCGAGCAGGTGCGCCGAGCTACGGGCGAGCAGGCGCAGGTTTCAAAGTACATCGCCGAAGCGATGGAAGAGTTGACGATGGTTGTTGAGCAGATACGCGGCGCGTCGGATGAGCAATCAGCCGGAGCCGATCAGGTGCTTCGCGCAATTGAGACGATCAAAGAGGTCGTAGGCCGCAATCAGGCTTCGATCTCAGGAATCAACAGCGCCGTGGATTTGCTTGTTCGCGAAGCCGAGTTGCTCAATCGCGAAGTTGAAACTTTTCAATTGCCTGAGCCAGAGCGCGGCGGCCATCTGCGCTTTGGCCTGCGCTCTTCGCAGGTGGCGCTTGATCCGGCGAACATATCATCCATCTCGCGCGTCGAGGTCATGTCAAACATATTTGAAGGGCTGGTTCAGTTCGGAGAGCGGGCGGAGATTCGGCCCGCCATTGCCGAACGATGGGAGATTTCGCCTGACGGTCGCGTGTACACTTTTCACATTCGCGAATCGGCCCGTTTTCATAATGGCCGCCGCGTGCGCGCAGATGACGTTAAATATTCTTACGAGCGGCAGATGAGACAAAACGAAGACGCCGCCGCATGGACATTCCGCCCGCTGGTCGGCGCAGAGCAATTCATGTCGGGCGAAAGCGACACCGTCACGGGCATACAGGTGACGGGCGAGCAGACGGTGAGGCTTGAGCTGATTCAACCCGTCGCGTTTTTCCTCTCGACTCTGTGCATGGATTACTCTTACATAGTGCCGCGCGAAGAAGTGGAGCGCCCGACGCTCGATTTCGCCATTCGGCCCGTTGGGTCAGGCCCGTTCAAAGTGGTCGAGCCGGTGCTTGGCAAAGAGGTGCAGCTTGAGCGGTTCACGAATTACTGGAATCCTGAACTGCCTTATGTTGATCGTCTGACGGTGTTGTTCGGAATGAGCGCGGAAGAAATATACGAAGCGTTCCTGCGCGAAGAACTCGATTACGTCAACGATCTGCCTCTCACATTTCTGGCGGAACTCAGACAGCGAGCAGACGAGCTTCGCATATTGGAAGCGGTGCAACTGCAAACGAGAATGCTCGTATTTGATTGCGAGCGTCCGCCTTTTTCAGACAAGCGCGCGCGGCAAGCGGTTTGTTACGCTATCAACCGCGAGCGATTTTTGACCGAAGTCTACGACGGGATGGCCGAGCCTGCGACGGGGCCGATACCGCCCGGCGTGCTCGGTTATGACTCGAACGAGCGAGGCTATGATTACGATCCCGCGCGAGCCCGCGCGCTGATGGAAGAAGCGGGATTGGCGGGCGGCTTCGAGACTGAAATCTGGTGGCCGCAATCCGTTAGCCCTGCGGTCGAGTGTTTGAAAGAAGACCTTGCGGAGATAGGCATACGCGCAGAGTTTCGATATGTCGTGGGCGCAGAGATGCAGCGCGCTTTGAGATTGGGAATAGTGCCGGTAGCGGGGCGCGACTGGTACGCGGATTATCCTGATCCAGATAATTTCACTTATGTGCTTTTCAACTCTCGCAATCGCGATCTATTTATCGCCACCTACTCCAACGAAGAATTGGACAGGTTGACGAACGAAGCGCGTTCGGTGATGAATCGCGAACAGCGAGCGGAGATTTACGGCGAAGTCACAAAGCTGTTGCTCGAAGACGCGCCTTGCGCATTCCTCGCGCACCGTCGCAGTTTCGTCGCGCATCGCGCAGGGCTTGAAGGCGTAACGCTTCACCTGCTGTCGCCTTTCATAACTCCGAAAGATTTGTGGTTTGCAAAGACAGGCGAATGATAACGCCTCGCCAATCGCCTCCCTGTATGAAATCTTACAACTCCGGTTCTCTCTATTCCGCGCAGCGCAAAGCTCATGAAAAGATAAAAGTTTGCGAGCCTCGCGCCATATAGTGAGGCCCGCAATCGGAGCCTGCCAGACATCCGTTGCGGGCCTCATCGAGTCGCAGCATTTTCCCTCGCTGCGGCCCTATCTCCGAGAGTTTGTCGGGGGATCAAACTCTCCGCGTTGCTCGAAAGCAACTGTCACAATTCAGCCTGGAGAAGCATAGGATAAGATTATCTATCACCTCCCTTCATCGCAGCAGATTTGCAATCCGATGATAAGCTGGCCGTTTTACCCCGTATAAAATTCGCCGCTTTTCATAGAGTCAAAATGAATGCGTTTGATGGCGCTCCGTTGCCGATCACCACCAGTTCATTAGCCCCTGAAGTCAGATTCAACTCGCTTGAACTCGCTTTGATCTGCAATTTCTTGCCTGAGCCGTTCACTTTGACGGTCAACGAAGATGTTAGGGCGAGGCCGTTGATTAGCGCTTGAATCGCGCCGTTGAACCCCTTTCCCGTGAGCTTCAGTTTCTTGCCGTTGAAAGTGGCGTTCGATATTTCGGGCGCGCTCGCCGCGTCATCCGACCTGACCTGATAACCCATCACTCTGAGCGCGGCCAGATCGCTCGCGGTTATCTCTTCCCGCGAACCGTCTGAAAGCGTCGGGTCCATAATGCCGATGAACCGGCCAGTCAACCTGTCATCTTTCCAATGCGAGGATTGCTCTTTATCCCCTCCGGTTCCATCGGGTCTTCCCGTTGACAGGGCTATCTCCTCGCTGCCGGAAAAAAACACCTGCTGGCCTCCCGATGAAAGGACGCGCGAAGCCGAAGCGAATGTGTCTAATGTTACGCCGGGGCGAAAGCGGAATATATCCCACATTGAAACGGCTACATCCGCTCTCGGAGCAAGCTCGTTGTAACCTGTATTTGAGATGAACCCCAGCGCGTGGCCGATTTCGTGAACGGCTACGGCGTCGAAGTCGAGCGAGGTCGAGTCAATTCCATTTGCAGGGTCGAAGTCATAATCGAAATCCGAGTTGAATCCAATGGCAGGCGGGTCGCCAAGCGATTGCTGCTCTGTTGAAGGGTCGGCTGCGGCGTCAAGAAATCCGAGCGCGCGCCACGCAGCCGACGGCGCCAGAACATAAGTCGTGCTGCCGATATTCGTAGGCACGCTCGATTCGGGCAGCAAGCTGTAAAGGGCGCCGTCCTGAACGGTCGCCGCAGACGCAAGGCTGTTTCTAAGGTCAGGGTAGATGCCCTGATCGCCCAACACCTGCGCGTCGGTTTGCCCAAGCACGTCTGCGTCGTAGGGTTCTCCAAACCACGTTGGGCCGAAATCTACGTCTATGACGATGCTGACCGGAGTGTTGATAAGCGATTCCCACACGGCTGCGGCATTCAGGAAAGCGGCTTTTGCGGTTGGAAAGTTCTCAAGCTGCGCAGTTCCGCGCAACGTGATTTTGAGCCCCACGGCTTCAGCCGAAAGAGCCGGTTTGCGTTCAGCGTTAGTGATTACGCGCATGTTTTCGCCAGCCCGCCTGAGCTTCATCTTTGCAGTCTCAGCGCCGGTCGCTTCGCGGCAGCGCGTCTCTCCATCTGTTTTATGAGTTACAAATCCGCGAGCGCGGTCAGTTTCCGGTTTCAACGAATGCTGCGGGCTTGTGGCTTGCGCGGCGAGTCCATGGGCATGCGTCTTTGCGAATTCCCCTGCCTGAAAGCCGGGCAATGCGCCCGCAAAAATAATTGCCGATGCGGCAACAGACAATAGCCTTAACGAGTAGCGAGCTTTATGCTTCATGCTCTGTCTCCTTGATAATCATCCTTAGTTTTGTGGTTATGTCAGCGACCGCAATCGTTGACGCTTCCGCTAATTGTCGTTCCCACTTCCGGGTTTGCGTTTCAGGGTTGGCCGGTCTTTATCCGAATTGTCGGTATCGCCGGTTGAATTGTCGCGGGCCGGTTTGCGCTTAAGCGTTGGGGCTTTGTCAGTCTTATCGAGGCTCTTTTGATTAACGATTGAAAGCAATTTCTGTTTGACGAGATTGAATTCCGAAGTCGTCACGGTGTATTCGTCGCGATCTGGAAACCGAGTCAGCAGCGCGCGAGCCTTTTCCAAACGATCAGAAGTGGCCGGGTGCGTGCTGAACACTTTTGCCAGCTTTCCCGGCTCTTTTCCTTCCTTCGCTTTCAACCTTTCAAAGAAGCTGAGAATCGCCGCCGGGTCATATCCTGCGGCCCACATATATTGCAGACCGAGCCGGTCGGCTTCCTCTTCGGCGCCGCGACTGAATTTCAGAAATGTGAGCGGCACAGCTATATTCGCCACGTTTTGCGCTATGGCGCCGAGCGGCCCGCCGATGAAAATCAGCGGGATGGAGAGGTATTGAGCGAGCGCGCCTTTCGTCGCCTGCTCGACGCCATGACGAGCAGCGACATGGCCTATCTCGTGAGCCATGACGCCGATTATTTCGGCTTCGCTGTCGGCGGCAAGAATCGCTCCGCTGTTGATATAAAGAAACCCGCCGGGCAGGGCGAAGGCATTCACGTCGTTTGAATCAATCACCTTTATGGTGAGCGGAATCTTAATGTCCGAATGCAGCGCGATGTTTTGCCCTATGCGGTTTATGTATTCCGTGACGACCGGGTCGGCGATGAACTTCCCCTGCTTGTCAACTTCGGCGGCGAGTTGCTGGCCGAGGCGCGATTCTTTTTCGAGCGAGTAAAAATCTATCGTCCCTTTGTTGATGTCGCGTTTGCCGATCAACAGCGGGTTGTCTTTGTCCTTAAGCGGCTCTGAAGCCTTGGCCGCGCTTTTTTCTTCTTTGTCGCCGGGGCGCGGAGCCCCGTAACCGAGCGCGGATAACATAGCCAGAGTTATCAGCGCTGAGATGAATTGATTAACTGCTTTTCGATTGAACTTCATAACTGTCCCTCTCCATGGGGTAAAGCTCTGATTTAGAGCAAACAATAAATAAGCTCAGAGATTATCGTCTTGATCTTATGTTCTGAGCGCAGCGCGCGTTTTCAATCTTGGACATGTCGAGGGTCGTTGCATGAAATCTTTATGAGACTGTCAATGACCGTATCTCTCCCAATACGCATTGCAGTTGAGGCTCATCCACGCAACGAACCCTCCTGTGATAGAACGCCCCTGCCTTTGAAACCAACGTTAAGCGTTCGTCAAGCTAGAGTCTAGTTTTGTTAATTTGACTCAAGAGAGCCTGACGATTGCGCAAGCCGGAGTTTGATGTTCCGTTCGTAATTCAGGCAACTTGCCTTGCCGATAATCGAAAGGACGATTCTGCCAATCAAACGAGAGGATCAAGCATGAGAAAAAGTGTGTCTGCTGTTTTGCTGTGCGCCGTCATCGCGCTCGCCGCTCGCGCGGGCGTTTCACAGGCGGCGCGCGAAGCTACAATCGAACCCGAAACCAAAGCTCGCATCGCGCTGCAATCGCAGCTCAGTTCCAAGTTGAACGAGCCGGGCGACCCTGTTACGGCGGTTCTCGACGAGCCTATCTACGTCAACGGACAGCTTGCGCTGCCGCGCGGGACAGAGTTTCAAGGAAGAGTCACAGAGGCGACGCCCGCAGGAAGAGGTCAGAAGAATGGAAAGATCGGAGTTATATTCGAGCGCGTGCGCATGCCGTGGGGCGAAGAGCCTGTGGCCGTCGCGATCACGGCTATTGACGACTGGAAAAATGAAGAGAAGATGAAGGCCAATGATGAGGGGCAGGTTAAAGGAAGCCGCAGCGGAAAAAGAACCGCAGAAAATGTCGAGCGCGGAGCCACCATCGGAGGAGCGGGCGCGCTTGCGACCATACTGCTCGGCGGCGGCGGGCCTGCTGCCGGAGCCGCGATTGGCGGCGGATTGCTGGGAGGATTATTGCTTACAAAAGGCGGCGATGTTCGAGTCGCGCCCGGAGCGGTTTTCCGCGTCAAGTTCGTCAAGCCTTTGACCTTGCCCGTATCGCAGGAAGCGGCCCCATCGCCGCGCCCGATTCAACAATCAGATGAAGAGCCGGTGAAAAAGCCTTGAATCAACCTGCAATGCCGCGAGTCATACGCGCTATGGGAAAGCGAAACCCAATTGCTCCTGCTCGCAATTCAATAACATCAGCGCATTGCCGTTTGCCGGGCGATTGTACACGGCGCGCCTGCAAGGTTTTCTCTTTCCGGTCGCCGCTTGCCGCTCGATGCCCCGCCTCACCGGAGGGCATCGAGCAGCGCATGCGGATTTCACGACGATAAGGCGATCTCTTCCATTCGCCCGTTTGGTTATCAATCGAGCTACAGCGATCTGAGGAAAGCTATTAGCTGATTCCTTTCAGCATTGCTTAATCGCCTGTAGCTGTAGCTTCTGAAAACAGGCATCAGGAATTGAGCGCAGCAATCGCTTCGCGCGCGTATGGCGCAAGCGCAACCCGCCGCGTCGCTCCTGAGCTTTTGATATGACAGAGCGCGGGCGAAACGTTATCGAGACGAGTAACCTGACGGGCAGCCTGAAAGGGCTGCTGTTATCTGCGCAGTTTGTGAGGGCTGAGGCGCGAGGAGCCGAACGATTGACCGAAGCCGCGACTCCTTTTTTTGCGGAGAGCGTCGAACGCGATTGAGCTTGCTTGCTTCGAGCGCGACCCGACAGGGAGAGACAATCCTTAACAGATTGCAAATGTTTTATAAGTTTTCTGAGTCAACCTGTAGAACGTCATTATAGTCGAAAGCCGCGACAAGGTTTTGTTAAGGTTGAGCATAGTTTTGTCAATTTGGCGCGCGTCAGCTTAACACTTCTGCGCACGAAACCGGTTTGAGCAAAACGTTTATTCTTTTTTATGTGATAAGATGAAAATACTTCAGAGCAAGTAAGCTCTCGAAATGAGGACGACGCAGGCAATGAACCGCATTCTGATTGTTGATGATGATTTAGACCTCTGCGAATTGCTCGAAAAATATCTCCTTCGCGAAGGGTTTGAGACAGAGACTGTCCACAGCGGCGACCTCGGCATCGAGCGCGCGCTTTCAGGAGAGCATTCGCTTGTCGTGCTTGATGTGATGTTGCCGGGGGTTAACGGATTCGAGGTATTGAGCGAGATCCGCAAGAAATCGCGCCTGCCGGTGTTGATGCTCACGGCGCGCGGCGATGACGTTGACCGGATAGTTGGACTGGAGATGGGGGCGGACGATTATCTCCCCAAACCTTTCAACCCGCGCGAGCTGATGGCGAGGATTCGAGCCATCCTGCGCCGCTCGAAGATGGATGCCGACCCAGGCGGCAAGCTGTCTGCGCCGGAACGATTGGTCGCGGGCGATGTCGAATTGGACAAGGGAACGCGAGCAGTCATGCGAGCAGGAGAGCAGTTGGCTCTAACGACTGTTGAGTTCGATTTGCTGGAAGCTTTGTTGCGCGCGGCGGGGCATATCGTCACGCGAGAAGAACTGGTGAAAGCCATACTTGGGCGCAATTTCTCGCCCTTTGACCGCAGCATAGATACGCATGTCAGCAACCTGCGCAAAAAGCTCGGCCATCACGTTGACGGCGTCGAGCGAATAAAAACCATTCGCGGCGTCGGCTACATTTACGCTTCGCCCGGCGAGCCGCCAAAGGAGTAAACGACAAAAGCAGCGCGCGATAAAAGGAGCGCGCAATAAAAGGGCATCGCGCTCTTCGAGGGAGTCACGCAACGATGCGCAGTCTATTTCTAAAAATATTCATCTGGTTTGGGCTTGCTATGGGGCTGGTCATATCGGCGAATTTCCTCTCCTCATACGTGACGTTTCGAGAAGATGCGCGCGGGCGGCCTCCGGGTCAATTCACGACTATGTTCGCTCAAACGGCGGCAGAAAAATTTGAGCGCGAGGGAAAAACTGCGGCTGCGAGTTATATTGATCTGCTTGAGCGAACAACGAAGTCTCGCGCATACCTCTTTGATCAAAACGGGAATGAATTAACCGGGCGCGACGCGCCGCCTGAAGCAAGAGAGGCCGCAGGGCAAGGCAAGCTTGATAGAGAGGTGCGAACATCCCCGAATGGTCAGCCGGAATACATAGTCAGCAGCGTCGTCGCTCCGGGCGGAAACCAGTATGTTATGGCCCATCAACTAGGGCCGCGCCCGCGCCCGCCTCTGCCTTTTCCTTTCTGGCCTCGCAACTGGTGGGTGCAATTGACGGCTGTGCTGATTACGGCGGGGCTGCTTTGTTATGGGCTGGCGCGCTACATCAGCTCTCCCATTCGGCGGCTGCGATCAGCTACGCGACAACTGGCGAGCGGAGACTTGACGGCGCGCGTGGGCGCGGCGCGGCGCCGTCGGCGAGACGAGGTGGCTGATCTGGGTCGCGATTTCGATATTATGGCAGAACGCATTGAGACATTGATGACATCTCAACAACGATTGCTCCACGATATTTCGCACGAGTTGCGCTCGCCTCTCGCGCGCTTGAACATAGCTCTTGAGCTTGCGCGGCAGGGCGACAATATCGAAGTCGGCTGGGCGCTTGATCGCATAGAGCGCGAGGCCGGGCGGTTGAATGACCTCATCACGCAGTTGCTCACGCTCGCGCGATTGGAGAGCGAGGCGACGGCTCAGGAAAACACGCGCATTGATCTGGGCCGCTTGATTCAGGATGTTTCAGAAGACGCGGATTTTGAGGCTCAAAGCCATAACCGCTCTGTCAGAGTCGTCCGAAGCGAGCGCTGCATCATCAACGGCAATGAGCAGTTGTTGCGCTCGGCCATAGAGAATGTCGTTCGCAACGCTGTGCGCTACACAGCCGAAGGCAGCGAGGTGGAAATTTCGATTCGCCGGCGCGGCGATAACGGGAAAGAAGAAGCGGTTATCGGAGTGCTGGATCAAGGCGCGGGCGTTCCGCAAGCGGCGCTGCCATCCATATTTCTTCCTTTCTATCGAGTCGCCGACGCCAGAGACCGCAATTCAGGCGGGACTGGTTTGGGTCTGGCCATCAGCCAGCGCGCAGTGCAATTGCATGGCGGATCCATCACCGCAACCAACTCGGCTGTCGGCGGGTTGCTGGTAGAGATAGCTTTGCCGATTGTCCCGGACGAAGCGAATCGGCCGGCGAGCGTCTGAGATAATCTTCCAACTCAGCTTGCGAGCGAACAACGGCGACGCCAGACCCGCGGGTCTTAAAAGCGCATGCAATGGAGTCCGCGAAGAGAGTTTCTTATCGGCGCTCCAGTGTCATACGCAGCCCCGTTGATGCTCAGCGTCAGGCGCCTGCGCTTGACCTGTATTGCCTTGGAGCCTTAGTGTGTAAAGAAAGCATGAACTGAAGGAGAAGTATATGCGCGCGATTGAATTTCAAGCAAAAGTGAAGAATGGAAGCATTACGATTCCTGAACAGTATAGAAATAGAATCAATGGCAACGTGCGGGTCATTCTTCTGACTGAGGAGAACTCAGAAAAATTTGATATGGTCGAACACCTCCTGGCAAATCCCTTGGATATCGAAGGCTTCAAACCTCTCACGCGAGAAGAGATTTATGAGCAGCGGTAGTCATATGCAACTCTGTTTCATTGATACCAACTCTGGTTATATGCCTTTATACCAAATCAGGATTCGAATAAATCAGCTAAAGCTAAAGCGGTAATTGAGCAAAGCGACATAGTAATCAGTTCCCAAGTCGTAAATGAAGTTTGTGTTAATCTCATCAAGAAAGCTCAGTTCGACGAGCCACGACTCCGGCAACTCATAAACTCTTTCTACAGCAGGTTCAACGTTGGGCTTATAGATTCAGGCACACTGCTGAAATCCTCGGAATTGAGGGAGAAATTGCAGCTATCGTTTTGGGATAGCTTGATAGTTTCGAGCGCGCTGTTAGCAGGGCCGGGATTCTGTACACAGAAGATATGAGCGATGGAATGGTCATAGAAGGGTCTCTGACAATAATCAATCCTCTGACGTCTTAGTCGAAAACAGAGAGGATGCGGTTGCAGCAACGGCGTCTAACACGAGCAGACAGTGGAGCGCGGCGAGTGAGTCTCGCAGGGCAGCTTGAGCGCTGTGCGCCGCGCTCGCGATTTTCAGCGCCTATCTCAAAAGCCATGCGCCACTGCTCGAACAAAACTTTGTAAGCGTCAAACAGTCCGTCGCGCGGGCGGCTGAGATCCGAACAGATTGTCAAGAAACGTCAAGCCCGCCGTTATCGCTGACAAAACTTCACTTCAATCCCTCAAAGACTTAACGTCGCGATTCCTGTTAAGCGCGTATCATTTATGTATCAAGAGTTGCTCGCAAAAAGCTTTGAATATTTTTCGACGCAACTGAAGTTCGGAAATGAAAGAGAGAGGATGAGGATGACGAAAGGGAAATCAAAACATTTAATCAGCCGTCGCGACACGCTGCGACTGTTAGGGATTGCGGGAGCTTCGACGCTCGTAGGATTCAGAGGCGAGCGAGCTTCAAGTGTTTTGCCAGCGGGGCTCGGCAGCGCAGTGGCGAAGGCGAGCCCCCTTTCCTGCGTGGTGAGGCCGACGCAAACCGAAGGCCCATACTTTGTGGATGAAAGGCTGAACCGCGCTGACATCAGAACAGACCCTGCGAATAATTCCGTCAGGCCGGGGACGCTGCTGACTTTGAACATCAACGTCAGCTATGTGAACGGCAACTCGTGCGCCGCGTTGCCCGGCGCTTATGTGGACATCTGGCATTGCGATGCGCTGGGCAGTTATTCCGATGTCGGCAGCGCGGTCGGGCATAAATACCTGCGCGGCTATCAGGTCACAGACAGCAAGGGGGCCGTTCAGTTCAAGACCGTCTATCCGGGTTGGTACACGGGCCGAGCCGTTCATATTCATTTCAAGATACGGCTTTTTACCGGCTCTCAGAAGACCTACGAATTCACTTCGCAACTCTATTTTGACGATTCGCTAACCGATCAGGTTTATACGCAGACCCCGTACAACACGCGCGGCTCGCGCGACACGCGCAACAGCCGCGACGGCATCTACAGCAATGGCGGCTCGCAATTGACGCTCGCCGCCACTCAAAGCGGCAGCGGGTACGAGGCGACATTCGACATTGGGCTGGAAGGAATAACCATAACGCCCAGCTCGCCGCCTGAGGTTTTTAACGCCGCCGTGTCAGGCAAAAAGCTGATGGTATCAGGCCAAGACTTCGGCTCTGGCGCGGCGGTGTTAATGGACGGCGAAAAGCAGAAGACCCGCAACGACGAGACGAATGCGACAAGCTTGTTGATAGCAAAAAAAGCGGGCAAGAAAATTGAAGCGGGCCAAACCGTCACGCTGCAAGTCAGGAACCCGGACGGCTCGCTATCAAACGAGTTTTCGTTCACGCGGCCTGCCTGAGCGCGACCCGCTCAATTCGGCGCAGTCAAACGCTCCGTCTTATTTTCCAATCGCCGCTTCGCGTTTTGACGGCTTGACCGCATAAACATCTTCGACCGCAGCCCGCAGCAGTTCCTCGACGCTACATGCCTGAGCAATGCAGCGTCGAGGAGCGCGCGGGCTTTTCGGTATGCCCGTTATGCCGCTCTCTATAGTTCCGCCACTTCGCAGAAGACTTTAATCGCATCTTTCGCAGTCGTCAGATACTCGAACAACTCTTTGTAGTTCTCAAGCCCCTTGACCGGATGCGTCAACAGCCTTTCGAGCCAGCCCGCGTATTCGGCTTCGGCCTGCGCCATGTCTCGCGCGCCCATCTCGAAGTATTCGCGATTCGCATTCACTGTCCCAACCATCACTTTGTTGCCCAGCACAAATCCAAGATTGATTTTGTCTGCGGGGACTTCGACGCGGCGGTCGCCTCCCGTGACGCTCGACAGCACAAGCGCTCCGTTCTTGCCCAAAGCCTGCATGCTCTCAAAGACGAGAGGCGAATACCCGGTCGCTTCAAACATCAAATCGAACGGGCCATGCTTTTTCGCGCCTTCGATTATCGGCAAATCATCGGTTGTCTCGTAAACGGCTCCCAGAGCCTCTATCAAGTCAGCGTTCAGATATGGCTTCGGAGTCTTGCCGAACGTCGCCACCTCAAGCCCGCGCAATCGCAACAAGAGAGTAGCGAGCAGCCCGATAGTCCCCGCACCCAAAACAGCGGCTTTCTTTGGCTTCCACACTCGGAGCCGCCGTTGAATTTCGTAAGCCTGATAGATGCCCTTTTCGACAATTGACATCGGCTCAAGCAGGACGCCCACGTGTTTGAGCGCCTGAGGAACTTTCACTATGAACTCGGCGTCATCCGCGTAGCGCTCAGTCAGAAAGCCGTGTCTGCGGTTGATGCCTCTTTCAGAGTAGTTGTCGTCAGTAGTCATGTCGCTTGTTCCGATCAGGTCGTAGATGCTTGAGCCCGGTCGGCGGACAGTTGCGACAACATAATCGCCGGGTTTGATTTCGGTCACGTTCGGGCCGACGGATTCGACCCGGCCAAAACCTTCATGACCAATAACGAGAAAATCGAAGCCCTCAGGCGCGTCGCCATACTCGGCGGCGTTAATCTCTTTGTCGGTGCCGTCCACGCCGACGCGCAGGACTTTGACGACAACGCCGCGCCCGTTTGGAATATCGTTGACAGATGGCTTTGCGAGATCGGTCAGATGAACGGTGTTTGGTTTGCCCGGTAAAACTGCGATTGCTTTCATGATTTATGCCCCCCTTGATCGCGTCAATTAATGACTGCCTCGATTAATTGGCGCCTTCTCCCTTGTGTTCCCGCTTCGACGATTGAAACGCCGACCAGTTTTCATCTCTCTTTGAGATCAACTCCTGCGTCTCCCGCTCCCATTTCGCTTTAACGTCCCGGTGTAATTAAGGTACAGCTTTCCGTCTATGATTTTCCAGCGCATAAATGACCGAAGATTGAAAAAAATTCCGCGCTTGGGAAAAGAATTTCAATTCAGCGGCCCTGATTTACTTTCGAGCATCTTGACGTTATCTTGTTAGTGTCAGGTTGAAAGCGGAATCGCTCCTCTTAAGCTAAGGAGATTTACAATGGATGCATCCATAAGCGCGACGGCAACGGCTCGCTCAACCGCAAAGACCAGCCCGCTTGCAATTCCGTGGTTCGTGTACGCGGCGCTGTTCGGGTCTACCAGCATAATCGTCGGAGGCGAGTGGGACATATCGTGGCATCAAAGCATTGGCCGCGACACCTTCTGGTCGCCGCCGCATCTGGCCATTTATCTGGGCGGCATCGTCGCGGGCCTGTCATCAGGCTGGGTTGTGTTAAAGACTACTTTCAGAGGAACAGCCGAGCAGCGAGCCGCAGGCGTCAGGTTGTGGGGATTTACCGGGCCGCTCGGCGCATTCTTTTGCATCTGGGGCGCGCTTGCCATGATCACCTCCGCGCCGTTTGATGATTGGTGGCACAACGCTTATGGGCTGGACACGGAAATCCTCAGCCCGCCTCACGTAGTGCTGGCCCTTGGGATTGCCGTGATACAAGTTGGGGCGATCATCACGGTTCTCGCTTTGCAAAACCGCAACGAGCAGGAAGCCGACGCGGGCGATGCGCTCGCAATAAGGCGGCGGTTCTGGCTGCGATTGATGTGCGTCTACGCGGCGGGGATGTTGTTAAAGAGCGCTTTTGTAATGGCATGGTCATACATGAATCGCGGCCTGATGCACAGCTCGATCTTTTATCAGGTCGGCTGCTTTGTGCTTCCGCTGTTTCTCATCCCCGTTGCGCGAGCGTCGAGGCTCAAATGGTCTGCGACCGCAACGGCTCTCGTCTACATGGGCATCTCGCTGGCCCTGCTGTGGATTCTGCCGCTGTTTCCTGCCGAACCAAAGCTCGGCCCGGTTCGCCAGCGCATTACGCATCTGATACCGCTTGAATTCCCTCTGCTGCTCGCGATTCCAGCCGCAGCCATAGACATTGTGATGCGTCGAATGAAAACGCGAAGCGATTGGTTGTTGGCTGCGGCGCTGGGCGCGGCTTTCTTTGTCGCGCTGCTTGTGACGCAATGGCCGTTCGGTGATTTTCTAATGTCGCCGCTATCGCGCAACTGGGTCTTTGCGACAGACCAGTTCGGCTATTATATCGGCTCGGATTGGACGATCTTTAAACACATATTCTACAAGTGGGACAACAGCGCCGGAGAGTTGATTGCGGGATTGCTGTTTGCCGCGCCGCTCGGCGTAATCTCTGCGCGGGTTGGACTGTGGTGGGGCAACTGGATGAAGAGCGTGAGGCGTTAAAGTTCAATCAGATGAGATTCGATCAAATGAGATTCAATCGTTTTATCAAGCTTGCTGTGGCGGCGTTCTTTTTGTGCGCCGCGTCAACTGAAGCTCACATCGGCAGCCCCGATATTTTTTTCGAGGGCAAGGCCGGGCCTTACAATTTGCTAATCACGATTCGTCCGCCGGACGTTGTTCCGGGAATCGCCGAAATCTTTGTTCAAACGAATGATGATGTCAGCCGCGTGACGGTTCAGCCTGTTTATTTTTCTACAGGCAAAGACGGCGCTCCGCGTCCCGACGAAGCGACGCCAGCCGGAAGCGACCCTCGCTCATTCGCAGGAAAGCTATGGCTGATGGAATTCGGGTCATCGGGCGTCAACGTAGGCGCGGAAGGCAAAGCCGGTTCGGGTTCTGTCATTGTTCCCGTTCCCGCAATCGCCACGGCGCGGCGCGGGATTGATTCAAAACTCGCGCTTCTTCTTGCCGGGCTTGGATTGTTTCTATTCGTCGGAGCCGTCGCCCTCATTGGCTCCTGCGCTCGCGAAGCCGTCGCCGAGCCGGGAAGCGAAATCACTCCTGAGCGTCGAAAACGCGCTCGCGTCATTATGCTGATAACAGGAGCGGTCATCATAGTCGCGGCTGCGCTGGGCAACAAGTGGTGGGGATTCGTTGATAGCCGGTACCTGCAACATATGTACAAACCCATGACAATCGCCGCCGAAACGCGAAACGAAAATGAGCAGAATCGCTTGCGGCTGACGATTGGCAACACGGAATGGATCGGTCGCAAATCGAACGATTTCATACCCGATCATGGAAAGCTGATGCATCTGTTCTTAGCGCGCGAGCCTGCGCTCGACGCTTTCGCTCACCTGCATCCGGTGAAAATTGATAGCGACACATACGATGTCGCGCTGCCGCCCATCCCGGAAGGCCGGTACAGGCTCTATGCCGATGTCGTGCATCAAAACGGGCTGACAGAAACGCTCGCGACATCCTTCGATGCGCCGCGCGCTATTGATATTAACAAAGCCTCGGCTACAGCCGCCGACCCCGACGATGCGTGGCGCGTTGGAGGCGAGTTTCAACAATCAAATCAGCGATTGGCTGACGGCTCGACTATAAGCTGGGAGCGCGATTCCAATCACGCTCTCGCGACCGGGCAGTTAGAGTCTCTGAGGTTTTCCGTGAAAGCGCCGGATGGAACGCCCGCCGCGTTGGAACTGTATATGGGGATGCTCGGACACGCCGTAATCACTCGCGACGACGGAGCGGTGTTCGTTCACGCGCATCCTGTCGGAACTGTTTCGATGGCTTCTCAACAGGCTTTCGCCGAACGCAGCGGCGGCGAAATTAAGAATGCGCCTGATGCGAAAGAGGCTGTGGCGGATTCGGCGGCTGGCTCGACTGATATGAGCGCGATGGATCACTCAGCGCATGCGAAACCGGCAAGCGAGGCGCGAACCGTTGCCAGCGCGACAAGCGATAATAAGGGCATTGTTTCTTTTCCGTATTCGTTCCCAAAGCCGGGACGTTATCGCATCTGGGTTCAAGTGAAGCGCGAAGGGCGCGTTCTTACGGGCGCGTTTGATGCCGAAGTCTTTTGATGCTGAGGTCTTTTATGGACGATAGAATAGTTCAATATGAAATGGAGAAGCGCGAAGAAGTTTTAGAAGAGCACCTGCGCGCCGAAAACGCTCACGATGTAGACGCCATAATGGAGACCTTCAGCGAGAATGCTCAGTTTGTCTTCAACGGGGCGATGTACAACGATCTGAAAATCATTCGCCTCGCGCACGAGAAATTCGGTTTCAGCGAAGGGGGCGGCTTTTCCGATATTCGCGTTGTCGAAAATCACAGGTACGCGAGCGACTCGGCAATCGTCCTTGAAGAAACAGTGAGCGCCAAACACACCGGCGAATGGGCAGGCATTCCCGCCACCGGGCGAGCAATCGAGTTGCCTGTTTGCGCAGTCTACAAGTTCGATGCGCAAGGCAAGCTCGTGGGCGAAAACGTCTATTTCGACGGCGCGCTATTGCTCAGGCAACTTGGAGCGCTTGCCTGAATTTTGCGCTCAACTGGCGAAAGATGAAGCCTGCAAAAAACAAATCAACAGTCTCAAAACAAACCGGCAAAATCGTCGGCAGATACAAGCAGGTGCGCGTTGTCTTCACAGGCGCGTCATTCCTTTTGCCTGACGGGCAAACAAAGGCGGCAGGCGTGGACGATTCGCTCGGCTTGTTTGTGTTGGATGAAGTTTTTCGACGCCAGACTATTTTGTCAAAGCTGAAAGGGATGCTCAGAAAAAATCATCATTGCAGAAAGTGCGACGCGGATTTAATGGGACTGAAAGCGCACCGCCGGAGATTCGCTCTGGACATGAAATACAAATCGCTGCCCGCCTTTCAGCTTGAAATCGAAATGCCAGCCATACCCTGCCGCAACTGCGGAACGAGCAACGCTGTTAATGAGGAAAGCACAGAATTCGTTATCAGCGGCGCGATAGCAAAAGCGTTTGAATCGGCGAGGAAAGAAAAATCCTCCGGCTGATTAATCGCTCGCCTTTGCCGTTTTCGATTCCTTATCCTGTCGCTGCTCCATGCTTTCGTAATCGCGCTCGTCGTATCCGAGATAAATCTGCCGGGGCCGAGCTATCTTTTGCTCGCTGTCGAGAAGCATCTCCTCCCACTGCGCCAGCCAGCCCGATGTGCGAGGAATCGCAAACAGCACAGGGAACATATCAACCGGGAATCCCATCGCCTGATAAATAATGCCTGAGTAGAAATCAACATTCGGATAGAGCTTGCGGCTGACGAAATAGTCATCCTCCAAAGCGATTCGCTCAAGCTCAAGCGCTATGTCAATCACAGGGTTCTTGCCGGTCACCTCGAACACTTCGTGCGCGACCTGTTTGATTATCTTTGCGCGCGGGTCATAGTTTTTATAGACCCTGTGGCCGAATCCCATCAAACGGACTTCCCCTCCCTTAACGCGATTGATGTAAGCCGGGACGTGATCTTTCGAGCCAATCTCTGCGAGCATCCTCAGCACCGCTTCATTCGCTCCGCCGTGAAGCGGGCCGTAGAGCGCCGCCGCCGCGCCCGCCACCGCCGAGTACGGGTCTACGTGCGAGCTTCCGATTGAGCGCATAGCGTTCGTGCTGCAATTTTGTTCGTGATCGGCGTGAAGTATGAACAGCACATCGAGCGCGCGTTCAAGCGTATGGTTCGGCTTGTACTGCACCTCGGTCATCTTGCTCATCATGTTCAGGAAGTTGCCCGTGTAGCTCAGATCGTTGTCTGGATAGTTGTAGGGCATCCCTATGCTGTGGCGATAAGCGAAGGCCGCCAGCGTCGGCATTTTCGCAATCAGCCTGAATATCTGTTTGCGGCGCAGTTCCGCATTAAAGATGTCTTTCGCGTCCGTGTAAAACGTAGAGAGAGCGCCGACTGCGCTCACAAGCATGCCCATCGGATGAGCGTCATAATGAAAGCCGTCAATAAATTTTTTGATGTTTTCATGAATGAATGTGTGATGAGTAATGTGCCATGTCCAGTCGCGCAACTCGGCGGCGGTCGGAAGCTCTCCGTGAAGTATCAGGTACGCGACTTCCAGATAGTTGCTCTGCTCGGCAAGCTGTTCGATTGGGTATCCGCGATACCGCAAGATCCCGCGATCTCCGTCAATGAAAGTGACGCGGCTCTTGCACGATGCCGTATTCATAAACGCCGGGTCATAGCTCATAAGCCCGAAATCATCCTCGGCGACTTTGATTTGCCGCAGGTCTTTGGCCATTATGGCTTCGTTCTCGATTGGAATCTCATACTGCTTGCCCGTTCGATTGTCTGTTATCGTCAACGTGTCTTTGCTCATGCTCGTTCCTTTCGATTCGCTTATTTTTCGCAACGGGCGCAGTGGCGCTTCCAATATTTCTGCATGTCCCGCTCAAACGCTCACTTATTCGATCATACGCCGGAAACATCATTGATGAAAAGATAATTGCTCGGTCTCAATCCGCCTTTCGCTTGTAAGGCGCATATCGCGGCGTCCACATCCTCTGGTCAATGCGCGTTTCCATTTCTTCGCGAGAAATCGTTTCGGCAAGACCCGCGCTTTGAGCCTCCATCGCAACGGCAAGCGCAACGCGCCGCGACACTCTGCGCACTTCTTCAAGCGCGGGAAACAAAGACGCCGCTTCGTCATGCAAAGCGGGCGAAAACTCTGCGAGCGCGCGGGCC
>JADMIO010000608.1_pt1 | contig 19147 bp, 16 predicted proteins | sample 8958161 | NCBI WGS metagenome assembly JADMIO01 (sample SAMN16585339, study PRJNA669376) | soil metagenome | isolation source: Crop rotation soil | place: USA: Cullars Rotation, Alabama | collected 2011
AGGCTGTGAAAGAATCTCTGTCAGGTGGTGCAGATGAATAGAATAAGCCAAGCCCTGCTTTTTCTCTTTTTAGCCTTATCCGCTCTTGAATGGCATTTCATCTCGCATGTAGAAAACAGCGCTCATTGTGTATAGCTATCATTGAAAGACCCTCTCAATAATAACTTAAACAAAGAAAGTACGTAATGGCCTCAGGCCTGCTCTATTACATCGACCACCTTCGAGTTCTCTATATGCGAAGAGCCTGGAATGGTGATAGAACTATCGGAAACTACCCAACGACGAGCGAGCCTGAGATCGCCTACCAGTCATTCCATTGCTTGAAAAAGTTAGCCTGGATCTTAGGAGGAAGGATTGAAGAGCTCTAGAGAAGGTCTGGAAAGGATGGTCGGCCACTAGAAAGCAACAATTCAGCCGGAAGTTTGGACACATTGGCTCTCGTCTTAAACCATTGACGACCAAAGGATTAATTCCTCATGGAGGAAAGCCTCACTACCGATGCTTTACTTTCGGCTCCATTGATCTTACTCCAACCTAAAGAATACACTGTCTTGCTCAATGTGCAAGGGATCATTCTATAAACTTGGTCTTGGAAAGCCTATCAAGAGTAGCTCGGCATCGGGAATCTATGAAGGAAGAATACCCCTTTGCTTTCTTAGGGGAATAGCCGATCTTTTATCAGAAGCGAGCGGTCTGTCTCCTTAATAAAGAGTCGAGGAATAGGAGGAGAATCCACTGGCACTCTTAGCAAGAAGGAGCTCCCCTCCAAGTCATGCACCTAGGAACGAATGTTCTTGTGGAGCCTGTCGAAAATCCTCTTTATGTGATACCGACGCGTATTTGCTACTTTGTTGCTTATGATGATCCGCGCGGTCGACAATAACGAAGTGCTGACTGGTACGTTCTAGGTGGAGTTTCTCTTGAGTGTTGTTTTGCTTTTTCTATAAACATTGCTATCGCTTTGTTTTTGAATTAGTGTTCCCGGGTTTCATTATTAGATCTTATCTTATTGGATTTGTTGTGAGCGCTGGTCCTATGGGTCCAATAGAAGTAAGTAGATGGAGAGATCAGCCACAAACGATTTGATTTCTAGTTTTGTCGTATCACATGTTGATGACTTTGTGAAGTATTGATCAGTGAACCATTGCGGGCGGGTAGCGAGAAAGCATTATCTATGTAAAATCTTTGTCTCAAACCATCCCAGCAAGAGGATGCGCGTTAGCGCAACGGCTTTCGCGCTAGTTGCTCAATCCGTTGCTTGTTTGGACCGAATTCATGGATTTTTTAATAGCAAATACTAAAAAGAAAATAACCTTATTTGCTGGCAAGCGGTAAGGCAAGCGTTGGCAAGGCGGAGTAGCTTGTTAAAGGAAAGCGGTAGCGAAGGGTCAGGATGAACTATAGATACTCATGTGTCAGCTAATGTTGGAAGGATAGAGAGCGGTAGCGATGGGCTAAAGACATGCATGCAAGTTGAAAGCATTTATCTTATTTCGAAGTTAGCTGTGCTCTTGTTCAATAGACATTCTGCTGGAACTCACCTTTATCTTTAGAGATGATGATGAATATTCTTTAGAGACTCCTCTAAAATAAAAGAAATACTTTACAAGAAAATCAAAATTATGTTTATACGGACGGAATTCGGTCTATCCTTTATTGAATATCATTGGGCCTGCCTCCTATCTATCAACTCATTACTCTCCTTTGTTCTCTGGTAAGCTCTCGCATTGCCTTAAAACAAGCATTCTTTCGTATTCAAAGAAGGTTTGCTTGCATGTTCTAGCACTGGAAGAGACGAATATTGCTTGCCGGATGCTATTCACATGTTAAAGCACAAAAGGTACCTAAAAGTTTATAGTTCTAAGCTGAAGAAATAGCCTGAGTCAACTTATCTTCTTTACAACCTCCAAACAAACGATTTAGGAAATGGAAATTGGAACCTTTTGGAGTTACCTAGTAGCATTGGAAACCTTATGTTCCTTCGATACCTTGGCTTCTTTGATTTAGTGATTAAGCTACCTCTACCTATATGTTTGCTTCAACAACGTTCTAGCTTGCGTATTCTGATCACACAATGGAATTCAGGTGGACCAGGGACACTAATCTTTAAATTATAGATGCATTATAACATGTCAAGGGAGGCGCCGAGATATGATATGACCAAAGGCCTTGTTGCGAGCCGGGCTCGAACTGACGAGGAGAGTGGAGAGGAATACAGTAGTAGTAGTCGGGCCAGGGGCTTATCTTATTCCTTGTATTCATTGGTCTGTATAGGGTCACATATAGTTGGTGTGCTTTGTGAACTGCGATCTTGACGGTTGTGATTTTTGAAATTACAGATATTGTTCTGCACATGTATGTATTTGTAAAGCTAACTCATGTACAGAAATTATCTCTTTTACGGGTAGAAGACGACTTCAAACTTATGTTGCAGATGAAATATTATTTCCTGGCGGACTCTGGACAAAAACAGAGGATTTGGTATAGCAAAGACCGTCACCATCCCAATAGAGGGCTCCAGAGAACACTCTAAAAGGGGAGCATGTGGTCAACCACCAAGAATCTAGCAGTGGGCCTAGCTTCGTACCATGATCAATTCACTCTCTCTCGAATCTTCAGCCTCCATTGCGCTTCTAGATTGTTCTTTCTTGTGTTGACCGAAAAAAGCTCGGTATGATTCAATACATTCTAGGAACCTTTGGTGTAGGGGCAGTGAATCGATGAATTGGAGGACAGACCGCTTTTACTAGTTATTCTTGCAGGGGTCTTGGGCAATCAAGACCAGCCAGTGACTCAATGAGGAAGGGAGAGTGGGATAGCTACAAGCGATCCAGGGAGTCTTCCGTAAGACAAGATCTACTTCCTTTTGCACCTGTTCCATTTGTTGAATGAAATACCCCCTTCCTACGGTGAGTGTTTGGTGAGGGAAGGGATATTTTGATTGAAGAGCTCGCTTTGTCGAAATCCCTATAATGAATAGCATTTGCTGCTGCCGAATAAACCAACTTTAAGATGGGATAAGATGCTCAATAAGGCATGAGGGTCAGTATCATAACGGTTTCCTCCTAGTAAGGCCACTCATCAAGAACTCTTTTTTCTATCCAACCAGTCAAGACAGACTCACATTGAGCGTAGGTCTCAACCCCTTACCTTTCGCCATGCGCTGAATTCCAATCAGTTGACACTTTGCACAATCTGTCTAGCTTCTTTTCTCCCTGATGATGAGGTGGTGCATTTCATTCGGGTTTACTGAAATCAACCTTTCGGACAAATCCAAGAACCTTCACTCTTGATTTAACCAGCAGGATACCCTTTCTATTGATTAAAGATCTTCGCGGTGGCCTCCACCAGGTTGAGTTCCGGACAGATGCCAGGATGGCTAACGGGTAATTATATCATCCTTTGCTAGCTTTGGCTTGCTTGGCTGTTTAATATAAATAATGAGTTGATTCCAAATCTGTCTGTATAGTACTTAGAGGGATAGGTTGGCCCTCCAACTTTGAGTCATATCCGTAAGAAAAGAAAGGAATTCAAGACCTTTACCAGTGCCCTACCCATTCAATACCTGCCCAGGGAAGGTTCATAGATTTTGCCAAGAGAAATAAGCTTTTTACTCCGCCTACCTCCTTGTGAGCAGCCGCTTTTTCTTCTTTCCGTGGAGAAACCTAGTAACTTGGTTTTCTTTTCCAACTCCTACTTTATTTGCCGCCTATTCGCTGGCACCAGTGACTTAACCAGTTAAAGCTTCTTTTTTTCATTTCCAGGATCGGCCTACTGAGGACGTAGCGAGATTAGGACTTTTGCCGGTATATGATCCTACTTTTTTTCTTAGAAAGCTAGGACCTTTTTAACATAAAAAAGTAAAGGTTAGAGGGTAGCCTACCTACATGGAATTGGAAGAGAAAATAGGTTTGAACCCCACTTAAAAAAAGGGGCCGTCTACACCCCCACCTCCTTTGGGGATCCCTACTTACCCGAGCTTCCGGCTTTGGCGAATCGTGAATACATGTTAACCAGAAGAGTCCGACTTGCTAAAGACCTCCTAAGGCAGCTGCAAGAACAGAGGGAGGCTCATCTGCCCCCACAACAGGGATGGAAAGGTATCGATCGACCATGAACTTGTCGAATTTCTTTGACCACTGCCTCGGAGCCCATACAAGCTCTTCTTCAACAACCATATGTGACCTTCTTTTCCCCGAGAACCCCTCGGGTTGCACCATGTAGATCTCCTCCTCCTCGTTGTTGCCGTGGAGAAAGACCGTATTCACGTCTAGTTGAAATAGATGCAAGTCCTCGGCCGCTACTATACCGAGAATCGTCCGGATGGTTTTGAGCTTGACTGCTTACCTGAAAGCATGCGGCACTCAACTCAGCTGAAGAATTCACTTCCACCCGGGTTCTTCGCGAGACATAGGGCACTTTGGCGGCTATCGGTGAAGAGTGTGCACCGTCCTTGGTCCTTCCCCATTTCCTTGAATGAAGAAATTGAGGTTCCATACCATCTCCTTCCCCACTCCAAAGGTATGCGCCGCTACAACGGATGTTCCCGACGTGCAAGTAGTTCGACAAGCACCGGCTCTAGCACACTTCTGCTTCAGCCTGGTGGTCTTACACTCAGACGGAGGATTTGCTTTTGAAAAGCAGGCTTTTTCTAGATGGGATCCTCACTTTACTTTGGTCGTAGATAAAGAAGAGAACTTGTCGATTGGTCAAGCGATTCCAGATTCTTCTTCATTTGCAGCAGAGAAATAGCTGCCCAAAGGGGATCATTGAGCCGGTTACCGGTGGCTAAGAGCCTTTCCTTTTCCATACAAAAAAGCTTTCGTTGAGACAAAGCAGGCAGGGCAACTAAACCCAAGATGGAAGGAGTTCACCCCTTTCCTTTCTGTGTAGACGTCAGGATTATATAAATCCTTTTTTTTTATATAAATCATAGCCCTCGTGAGGGAATCAATCATGGGCAGATGAAGTCCCCGTGCTGCTTTTCAAAATAAGGAAGAAATGCGTACAGGAAGGATGGGCTCCGGGTCACTCTCTTCACTGATGCTTCGAAGCTTCCACCTTTAACTCGTCAAAGCAAACCTACTGAATGTTGAATCTCGATCGATGTCAGAAACCAACCGTAGAAAGAGAGGTCGAAGCACCTGATCACTCGTTCAGCTCGTTTTTCGCTCGTGCCTGTATGAATTGCATAAGTCATTGTGTTTTGGCGGTGGAGAAGTACAGAAGTCAACAGTGTGTTAGTATTTAGTTGTGCGAAGCGTTGTTGACAAGACTTACTCAACTCACACCTGCTTCCGGTGACAACTACCACTCTCTTATGAATGGGAGGGTAGAGTACCAAGACATAGGGATTAGCCAGCGAAGGCGGTTTATTTTAAATATACGTATTTTGAATTCTTTTCAGTCAGGACAGTTCAAAGGCACGAGAGATAAGGAAAACGGAAAAGCTTCTCAAACCAGAGTAGGAATTCGATCAATCGCTATCAATGCCAGGAGGCAGATCAAGATTCATGGGAACGAGAACCTTTTCCGAGAAGAGTCAAGCGAGGGATAGGATAGATGAATAGGTTTAAGCCTTTATCCGCTTTTAGGGATTCATTTACAATTTCTAAGGCTTCGTTTTTCTCCGGCAAGCTGCTAGGGAAGCATTTATTCCCAAGCGATAGGGCTTATAGTTCAGATTGATGCCTTAGTCCACTCGGAAGATAGAACTAATAATGGAAAAAGATATGCTTAAGAACTCCAACAGTAAGTTGATCAGTTACTATCGGTAGGGACGGGAGACAAAACTGCCACTGATGAGAAAGCGATAAGAAGCCTGAAAGCGATTCTTACACAAGATACGATGACAGGAAGGGAGTTCGATCAGGAATGGAACCGGAGAATATGAAATTGGCTCTCGACCCAGGCCTTGCTTTGTTTACCTGTCCTATCGTATCGAATAAGGTTTCCTAGCCTAGCCCATCACGGTGTCTGCTACCGAAAGAGAGAATAGGTCTAAGGGCAGCATCTACTCGTTCATCGCTTGCCTCACCTCGAAAGAGGCATGGCTTCTCTCTTCACTCACTCGCCTGTTCGCCTGCTTCAATAGCATGGAAGAAGGTGTTCTAAGAGCATAGTTTCACATATACATGGGGTTCTTTCCATTCTCTTGATCAATAATTCACTTATAGAAAGTAGAAAGACTCTTATTTCGAAGATCCATATCTAATCCCACTTCGTTCATAGCGACCGCACTTCCCATGCGCGCTCTACTCTTCACTCTTGCTCACCTCTCTTCTTCAACAAGGATTTGCCGTTCCTATCTGTTTTTCAAGGTAAAAGAAGGAGCCGGCCGAATCAAATGGGGCTGCTGTGCCCTTCCTAATGGTTTCATAGCTTTTGCGCGTATCGTAGGATTCGTACGTCTATAAAACGTAGTCCTCTATGGCTATTCCTGAATCGTGGGAAAAGGTATGCGTATACTTAAATTGAATTGATCGTCCCTATTTCGGGTATAGAAATGTGTTCAGTCTCCTTTCTCTTTTCGGGAGCAGAGCTTCAAAAGATGGACAGTAACGATCGCGTAAAGGAGGGCCCGCTTACTAATACGGAGAGGGTTCCGCATGAAAAAGACAATCCTAAACTTCTGCGTTTCGTTGGTTTTTCCAAGGTCTTTTCTTTTCTATTTTTTTGGAACATGAACGGAAGTAGCGTAGGACACCCAATCCTCGATCAAACCTCTACTTCAATGAACCACGTCGCGTTCTTTATCTTTCTCACTCGTCGTTTCGTTGGAAAAACCCACGCCCAATATCATATTGACTCTCTCTCGTCCAATAAGAGGAGAGTTACTTTATTCAAATTCTCTCCTTTCCAAAGCTCCACAAGGCTGACAAAAAGAGTAATAGGACAACAAGCAATCTTGCTTTCATTTATTTTTAGTTCTTTCTTTGTTGAGATGGAAATCGACGTTCTTTTGAAAAGGGCTAGGTAGTTTGCACGCAGGCTTCTTCATGAAAGGTAAAAAATAGACTTTGATTTCATCATCAACATGACTAGTCGTTCGTTTGAAGCCTTAAGAAACCGGCAGTTTTTTTTTCCGAATGACCTGATTTCGAGAATCAACTAACCAACAAATCCGTAGCCCAGGTGATTCGCTGCCTCCCTCTCGCCAAACCAAAATGGGATGAATCTTCTCATGCAGCTTTTTTCTTATTCAGGGCGCTGCGAAGCCAATTTCCATCAAGGCAAGGGGGTAAATAAAATAAGGGGGAAGAGGAGTTGTCACGATAGAAAAGAGAAATGACTATAAGGAACCAACGATTCTCTCTTCTTAAACAACCTATATACTCCACACTTAACCAGCATTTAATAGATTATCCAACCCCGAGCAATCTTAGTTATTGGTGGGGGTTCGGTTCGTTAGCTGGTATTTGTTTAGTCATTCAGATAGTGACTGGCGTTTTTTTAGCTATGCATTACACACCTCATGTGGATCTAGCTTTCAACAGCGTAGAACACATTATGAGAGATGTTGAAGGGGGCTGGTTGCTCCGTTATATGCATGCTAATGGGGCAAGTATGTTTCTCATTGTGGTTCACCTTCATATTTTTCGTGGTCTATATCATGCGAGTTATAGCAGTCCTAGGGAATTTGTTTGGTGTCTCGGAGTTGTCATATTCCTATTAATGATTGTGACAGCTTTTATAGGATACGTACCACCTTGGGGTCAGATGAGCTTTTGGGGAGCAACAGTAATTACAAGCTTAGCTAGCGCCATACCAGTAGTAGGAGATACCATAGTGACTTGGCTTTGGGGTGGTTTCTCCGTGGACAATGCCACCTTAAATCGTTTTTTTAGTCTCCATCATTTACTCCCCCTTATTTTAGCAGGCGCCAGTCTTCTTCATCTGGCTGCATTGCATCAATATGGATCAAATAATCCATTGGGTGTACATTCTGAGATGGATAAAATTGCTTCTTACCCTTATTTTTATGTAAAGGATCTTGTAGGTCGGGTAGCTTCTGCTATCTTTTTTTCCATTTGGATTTTTTTTGCTCCAAATGTTTTGGGGCATCCCGACAATTATATACCTGCTAATCCGATGCCCACCCCGCCTCATATTGTGCCGGAATGGTATTTCCTACCGATCCATGCCATTCTTCGCAGTATACCTGACAAAGCGGGAGGTGTAGCCGCAATAGCACCAGTTTTTATATCTCTCTTGGCTTTACCTTTTTTTAAAGAAATGTATGTGCGTAGTTCAAGTTTTCGACCGATTCACCAAGGAATATTTTGGTTGCTTTTGGCGGATTGCTTACTACTAGGTTGGATCGGATGTCAACCTGTGGAGGCACCATTTGTTACTATTGGACAAATTTCTTCTTTCTTTTTCTTCTTGTTCTTTGCCATAACGCCCATTCCGGGACGAGTTGGAAGAGGAATTCCAAAATATTACACGGAATAGACTCATCGCACCGGATCAGTCTCTTAGACGGATGAGACTGATCACACCTGATCAGTGATCAATTCTGGCACAATGAATTTACGAGTTATTTTACACAATGAATTTACAAGCAGATATTTTACACAACTCAATTTACAAGCAGATGAGTTTCCCTTGTGTGTTTTATACGATTAATTTAGGAGACAACCACCATTTCCTCGCCTATCTATCACATTCTCTATTAAGAGAAAAGAATAGGTAGCAAAGATCACTGGTAGAGCCGAGGACGAATATACAATAGGTAGGCAGGCATGCTCTTCTAATATACAATAGGTAGGGTTGCTCTTATCCTGTCCTGATAATAGAGGGAGGTAAGCATGCATGGTCCTTTCTTCTCTTTTCAGTGAGTGATGCCCTTAATGGGTATCAGGAACGGAGAATAGAGGAATAAAGAAATCTGCTGCTTGAGATTCTCAAAGATCTGGTTGTTGATATTCGCATTGGCAAAGAAGCTGGAATCTTGTCCTTTCTTTCTCATTGGCAACGCGTCAATCAAGGATAAGGTGGTTAGGAACCAGGTAGGAAAAGCAATCCCTAGCCCCGCAGGGCCAGGTCGGATACGCGGATCAGTGTGTAGAAACAACCCTCAGATAGAAAGCAGGTTAGGAAGATAACTCGTTGGAGGAAGAGAGCTAGCTGGGAAGAAGAAAGGAGTGATACATGACTTGAAGAGCATGGAGCTATGCTTAATGGTAAGAGAGATATTAGCTTAATGGTAAGGGAGATATTCGCTTAATGGCCAGGGAATTCGCTTTCTATTCTATCCAAATCAAATACATCTTGACCTAGCTTGTTCTTCTTCTTTCTATACGCGGTTCTCTGCCATAGTAGCCATAGTAGAGATATCCGCACCGCAGGGTCCAATCTTGAAGGAAGGAAGGAATAGTACCACGCCCAGGCCCAGGTTAAGAATAGGAAGTCCTATCAAGCAATAGTTCGGACGGCATTAATCGAAGAGCTTACCGGTCTGTGTTCCATCAATGCCCTTCTGACTGGCCTGAGAGTTGGGTGATTAGCGAAAAGAAAAGCACTAGCCACAGACCAAGGAGCAGTGGGAATCGAACAATGCATGAAAAGAAATGCTTGGCGATGGGGATAACAGTTTGTTCATTTGCTAGATATGCGAGTCGGAGTATGCTATTCCAAGAACAAGCACTGCTTTTGTGATTGATTGGTATTGGTTCGCATCTGACTTTTGGGCGTGGTTTCGCAATGGAGCTAGAAAGATTGGTCAAGTACTTCTGAAACCCAATCCCCTACTATTCGGGGCAGAGCGAGGACTAGAATGAGGAGGAAAAGGGTACTATTCGTGGTATCACTCGGTGGACTAGAATGAGGAGGGTGTATCCCAGGGAGAGTGATAGAGAGGTTAAAAGTGACAGAGTGTAAATCTGTTGAAGGTATTCTTCTTCGTAGGTTCGAATCCTATCTCTCCCAAGAACGAATCAATTTGTAGAGAACCAAATCCAGGGGCTTACGTAAGCAAACAGCCTAGATAAAGCTGGGTTTAATAGAATGGAAAGAGAACGAATTCCATTCAGAAATGTTCCCCGTAGTATAGTATATTTCCGTTGGTGTACTCTTTCTTAATTAGGTTTGTAATTTGGCTTTCTCTTCCATTTTATTGGTTTTCTCATTTCATGTTCGTTGGAAAGACCAACGCCCACCCCTACAAAGTCTCCCTTTCTTTCGTGAGCAGAGCTTCAAAAGATGGACAGTAACGAACGCGTAATATCAATTTGTCGGCCTCGTCATCGAAAGCGGCTTCCAATTGCTCGGAAATTCTCAGCTATATGGGTGACTTTGATGGTGAGCAAAAAGAATTGATCAAGAAATTGGTAAACTTTCGCATGATCGATGGTAAAAGAACGAGAGTTCGTGCTATTGTTTATCAAACTTTTCACCGCCTAGCTCGAACTGAACGCGATGTAATCAAACTTATGGTTGACGCCGTAGATAATATAAAGCCAATATGCGAAGTGGTCAAAGTAGGAGTCGCAGGTACTATTTATGATGTTCCTGGGATTGTAGCCAGGGATCGTCAACAAACCTTAGCTATTCGTTGGATCCTTGGAGCAGCTTTCAAACGACGTATAAGCTACAGGATAAGCTTAGAGAAATGTTCATTTGATGAGATACTGGATGCTTACCGAAAGAGGGGAATTTCACGTAAGAGAAGGGAGAATCTTCATGGACTGGCTTCCACCAATCGGAGTTTCGCGCATTTCAGATGGTGGTAAAGTGATACCACATAAGGAGCTCTTCCTCATTCAGTCATACTCAACAAAAGTAAGAAATGTTTGACCCTGATCCTTTTTTCATCTTCATATAGAAAGAAAATCGGCCTTCCTCATACTCCCCCCTTCATTCATGGAGTTGGAGGAATCCACAAGAGGCCTGCCCGTTCATAATTGCATAAAAGAACCATTCTTTTTATGAAAACTCTTGTTCCAAACAAGCAACGGATTGAGCAACTAGCGCGAAAGCCGTTGCGCCCACGCGCATACTCTTGCTCGGTTAAAGGAATATGCACAGGAAATCAAGCAAATCAAAAGCAAGTGTCTTACAAATAGAGTAGTGAATCGGGTACATCTGCGCTAGGGTCAATCTTCTTGAGCCTTGAGTCATTCTACTACTATCAGGAAGGAGAAGGGTAAATAAGTTTTGGAGCTTGGCGCTTGGGAATTCATTGTAGAAGAAAGTCAATGACAAAGTACTCTACGAAACTCCGTGAACCTAACTCAATTCTGAATAATGAAGAAGAACCACTTTATTGACTCCAGCCGACTGAGACAGTCAAAGCGTAAACTCATGGGGAAGTCAACTTCTACTACTAGAGAAAAGAGGATAGCCATCTGAAACACTCTTCTTTGTTCAGTGCTTGACTTGAAACTACTGCCTCTTGGGAAGATATTCAACTATTGGTTGTTCTACACTGCTTGACCAGAGAGGGTGAGTCCTTCAGGCAGAATTGTCCCCGTCAAACTCTTATCAATATTGGCTGTCAACTAGACTATATAGCAATAGCAGGATTTTCTTGTTCTTACTCATTGTCTACAGAACTGATCTTTCTCATCATAGGACATCTAGAGCATCAGAACCAAGTCATACCAACTTGAAGGAGGGATTCTTTTTACTGCACATAGGCGACGTAGCCATAGATGCTAAGCATTTCTTCTCCTATATGTCTACAAAATAGACAACTTCTACTTGATCAGATAGAAAGCACCCGCTTCCACAACCAGCTTGCACCAGATCATCCTATCAACTAGACACAAGGAAGATTCAGACTAGGGCTTGTGACTAAGGCTTGCTTATGCTTAGGTAGTTTTCATTGTTTAGGATTAGTATGTTTTTTCAAAGGAGTTCTTATAGGTGTACAGTAGGACTGTAGGAATTGGGAGTATTAAGTAGTGAAGCTTAGGAATAGGTTATTGCTTTGATCTAATGATGTAGTAAAGTAGAAAAGAATTACTAGGTAAAGCAGCTACCTTACCTTAGGTGTAAAGTAAGGGTTGGTAAAGTCTCACCAAACAGCGATAAGAGGAAATTTCCAATAGGTCATTGGGCAAGCAATGTATTGGCATTTTTTACAGTTGTGAAAGCATAACTTCATTTTTCGGCGGGGAGAAGAGTTGGCCATGGCACAGGTAAAGAAAAACAATACTATTATCTATTGAATGAGAGTCTATAATTGCTATTAACTGATCAATTAGAGTACTGAACCGTGGAACCTTATTGATTCACTCCTCGCATACTTAACTACACGTTTTTTCTTTGCAACCAAGGGGAGCTACACCACGCTGCTCCCCTGCCACTGAGCTTGCTACCCCTTTGATTTCTACCAATGAACCTTCCCTAAATACATGTATTTATCTTTCCAAAAGAAAGTGGATCTCATAGCCTCTGACAATTCGAAAAGGTAGGTCTCAGTCTCATTTTGAAGATGACATTTTCCACCGGATTTTCAAGATGATATTCTTTAAGCCAAGCTGCCTGCCAAGCCAATCCTATGGTCAATGCGGAACTGGAAACCATTGCTATTTGAGCAGTTAGAGAATCGAAATTCCACTCATTTAGAAATCGATCAGCAAATGCCAGAAGAAGGATAAGGGGAGCCCACACCAACGTAGTCTTAGCCCTAGAACACATGGAGCTTGGAGCACTGATAATAAGTCTGTATGATTAGAATGGAGGAACAATCACCACATCCATATTGAGGAGAAAGCTCACTCTGGCTACTGAACTTGTAAATACAGTTGCGCTCATGATAGGGAATTCCATTTATGGCGTGAGGTTAAGTTAGTAAAGATCTTAAGTTCTGGTAAATAATAGGCAGGAACTGAAGAATGAGAAGAATAAAGTACCTCTCAGAATAGCTACTTTCTTACTTATGTTTCTGATCAATAGAAAAAGAGTTGCTGTCCTCAAGTTCAAGGCCTTAGAATTATAAGGGAATTACGTGGAACCTCTCTTTTCAATAAGCATTCTACCACTAACTATGGTTTCTCAACTCTTACCTTTTGGTACGAGAACGGATGGTCAGAGGTTTAAGGATACACAGGTAGTGCCAGACTTCTCAGATTTCACTGGTAGAGGATTTTTGCTTATTAACGTACAAAGACTATGTTAAGATTAGTATAAAGAACAGGATGCTGTTAAGCACACCACTTCGGTAAAAGTGGAATGGAACAGTGTTAAACCATATGCCTTTCACGGAACTCGAAATTGACTATTTATTAAGAGAAGAGGGTGTGTAACTAAATCAATGACTCACCTTATATATCATAATGGGCTACCTCGTCTCAATAGGTGAAAATCAAGGTCTCGCCCCTTTCTCCTATAAATGTATCGGAGAGTCAGAGCTCTTTCGCTGATCCAAAGGCGCTCACAAATGGGTACAGGTACCTGAGGAGGCATGAGCAGCTAATGGAATTTCTTTTCTCACAGGGTTACCTAAATTGGAGGGTAAGGGGGTAATATTGGTAATAGAGGAAAGATTAACCAAGTATTGCCATCTCTTTGCCCTAGCTCACCCCTACACTAAGGCGTAGCACAAGTATTTTGAGATGGTGTTTAAAGGCTGCATGGCTTACACCCACTATGGTGACCAAAAAGATACCCAATAAACCGTACTCCCAGCACAGGCTTAACTCATTCCCTTACCCCCACTTTGTCGAAAAAGGTTGTCATCGTAATAGGGATTGCACATCAACATGGCAGCCCTCAATTCTTCCAATTGTGACTTGTACTCTTCTAGGCTTCCTCTTTGCCTCAAGTGATTAAACTCATCAACTACACCAACCACATTTCTGACCTCAAACCTCTCTACAATCTCTTGAATTCACTCTTGCCAAGATACTTGTCCCCTATTCACTAAGAAACTGTTGTACCAGCTTTCAGCTCTCTTTTTCTTCATCAACAAGCTCAGCATTGAGGGGATCCATTTGGATCAAGTCTTGCTTGAATAGAATTTCATTTACTTTATTTCCGCATATCCTCACTCTGTCTCCAGTTTTTCCGAAAGATTGCTTATCCCATGCTTTGAGCGCTAGTTTGGTGTTCTTCAGTTTATTCTTTTTTGAAGAAACATTGGATTTCTCGTGACCGGGAGCTTTCTTCACTACATCAATAGGGGTGGGATTCCCACATGCGAAAGTACTTTCATGGCTTTGGTCCAGAGCTGACAGCCGGAATAAGACGAGGATCGGGGCATGATCACTGCAGCCCGGCGTAAGATATTCCGCACAGGAAGCATGAAGCTTTTGGATCCACTCAGGATTAACTAAGGCTCGATCTAGTCTGCCGATGATGCGTCTGGCCCCACCGGATTGATTGCTCCAATAGAGTATGTGCCCCGAGGAACGAAGATCGGTCAGGTTCGCATTCTGCAGACAGTCAAGAAAAAAAAAAAGGCTGGGCTCCTGTTAAAAAAGGAACTCTACCTCCCTCGACGGTTCTGACAGTATGAAAATCACCCGCTGCGAGCCATGGTCCTTGTATGCTAAGGCGGAGATTAATTAATTGCTGCCACAGCAGGCGCCTATCTGTAGACAGATTGGATCGATAAATCTAAAAAAAACTTGTAAAGCTTTGCAAGGTCCGTCCCCTTCTCAGAACAGCAGCAAGTCAGCACCAGGTCAAATTCTCCAATTACGGTAATATACCATAAACAATCATCCTTTAGGAGCTATATTATCCCTCTAGGGGAGCTAGTATAGTTGGCCATAAGGTCACACCCCTTCTTCATTCATCCATTTAGGTCAGAATGGATCCAGGGAACCTGGCTCGGGAACAGCCCTGAAAAAACACAGTAAGAGAGTCCAATCTCTGAAATATAGCATTTTATCTCCTAACCTAAGTAGTAAACCTAAGTAGTAGTAGTAGAAGGCTTAGTATCTGACTTGATCCAATAGAGTAAGAACACACAGTAGATCCAGATTCCACACCTTGCTGTGGACTGGGGAGAGAGCAGCTCTGCGAAGCTGGGCGTTCTGTGTGATTATGGAGGAACTGTAGTACTCGCCCCAAAATGCAAGCCGGGATAGATACTTAAAGAAAGGGGGAGCGGTGGGCCTTCAAAAAGGAGCGAGGGAGTGATGGGCAACCTTAGTCTATATGTTGCTCGTGAGCCGCCAAGTACCAGTCTCGCAACAGTACTGGCGTTAAAGGATCGGTCCTTCACTTGCGGATCGTTCGCGAGTCGAACTCGCTCTCTTGCCACGCCTTTGACTCACGAACTCGAGTCGGACTCATTCACTGCTGACTTTTTAGTTTTGAGGATCGTTCGTTCTTCACTCTCTTGCTATTACCCGCAGGGAGCGCAGCAACCGACGGTGCATATTATCATATAGAAAGAAGCGAAGCGTAGCGATTCGTACTACCGGAAAAGTGTGCTAGGCAATAGAGTCAGCTTACGGGGTGGGGCGCAAGTAAGCGTAGCGAATCACATAGAGTTGCCCCTACCTGCCAGCGCGCAGATAGATAGGGCGGGCGAGCGCAGGGATGGATGTCTGAGCGGTTGAAAGAGTCGGTCTTGAAAACCGAAGTATTGATAGGAATACCGGGGGTTCGAATCCCTCTCCATCCGCGAGGGCATAAGTTCTCTCTTGCCTTATCTATAGATAAGAACGAATCTCCTCGACTCGACGGATATGATGGATGGAATGGGTAGAAGGTTTAGGTTATTGTGTGTTGATTTAGTTAGGACTTTTTGTCTCCCTTTCGTTATCTTCCGCCCCGGGGGGATGACCTGTGGGAGGGAGCTAAGTCGAAGATCTCGGTGTCGCCGTGAGTGGTTGATAAACAGCGATTGCTGTTTGATTTAGGGAGTCCTAACCCTGTGAAGCTTAACAGACAAAGAAAACGATAGAGACTTCCGGGTATAGGGTGACGACCTTAATGAATAAAGTATTCAGGTGGCAGAGTTATTAGCTACATAAGCGCTCAAATTCCTGAATACTTATTGCCCTGGCTTCTATGATCAACCCCTGGCACATTTAGGTTTTGATCTGAGGCTATCCTGGTCTGCAGGACCCAACACAAGTATTCATCCTTTCCAATCTGAAAAAGGTGTTGCCGAAAGCTTACCCTCTTCCACACGGATGCTACAGCCGCTATCACTTTTGCAGGAGGGGAATTACAGAGTTCGCCTCTCGACATCTTGTTTGGTAAACGGAATTTTGTTTTGACCCAGGCGCCCTAGTGTTGCCTAACCGTTCGGCCGGAGATGTCGGATGCGAGATCTTTAGCTACTTGTATCAATTTGCCACAGTGTGCTTAGATACAATGCGCTGGCAGCTGAGGCTTGGCAGGATGGGAGTGAATTAAGGTCGAGGGAGCAGGAAAGAGTTTGTTATTCGCTATTGGCTTAGTACGGCCTATACATAATAGGGCCATGACGGTTTTGGCAAGGCCTTGAACTTCATATATCCCTTTTTTACTCAATCCAGAATACCGATAAAGTCAGATTGAATCATTTTATCGACCTTTCCTTTGGATTTATTATCATAGGTAGTGTTCGAGATCGCCTCTGTGCGGTGAACGCTCGAATGTAGCTAACATCAGTTTTGTCCTCGCGTGGTTGAAGGAGATGCTGCTGCTGGATGGAATGCTTCCGGGGCGCCATGATCCTTCTATCAGGAATAATCGAGGGCACTGACTGACTGCATCAATCATCGCTCAGTGAGCTATTAATTGCCGCCAATAGCGCTTCGCTTGCATGCAAGGCGGCTAATAAAAGCGCCAGGTAGACGCGCGGAGATGCATTTTGAGTACAGGTGGTACTGGACAAGCTCTAGGGGAATAATCTCTTTCTTATTTCTTTCTTATTTCTTTCCCATGACGACTAGGAACGGGCAAATCAAGAATTTCACTTCGAATTCCGGACCTCAACATCCTGCTGCTCATGGTGTTTCACGATCAGTATTGGAAATGAACGGAGAAGTGGTGGAACGTGCGGAACCACATATTGGATCACTCCAGTGCGGCACGAAGCCGCTGACGCTGAGTAGGCTCCTATGCCGCTAGCACGGTGGAGTAGCGCGTCATGAGCACCGGGCAAAGGGACGGTTGAGCAACTCAAGCGAACCGCTCTACCTGACTTTGGATAAAGATAGAAGGGAGAAGGTTGTGAAGGTGGCCTCGTTATCCACACATCTGGTCGGAGGACCGACCTGGGTTTTCACGAGCGTAGGCGGGTCCTGGAGTGCCCGTCAAGGGCGCTAGCGCATACCCCGGGGTGATCATCACCACCTGCACCTCACATCTCGGCACAGTGGAACGTGTAACCCGCCTGCTGTCCAAGTCAACCACTTAATTTCCTGTAATTCATAGCGCCTAACAGAACGTAGCAGCAAGGGACAACCCACCCATACAGACAGCCTGCGGGGAGGATGGCACTACTGGCAAAGACCGTCTGGCGAAAACGCCGCAGGCGCGAAGCGTGGTGGGCCTGCGCCGGGGGAGCATAGGGAGGAAAGGGAGCCCGGACGGTGGAAGAGCCAGGGGAAGCCGGGTCATTTGACGGAAATGGAAGGTCCGAGCAGCTCATTCATTCTTGGAAAAAGAGGGGGGGAGCGAGCCAATGTATCAATGAATAGATACAGTCAACGGTAGACAGACAGCGCTGCCTACACGCGAATTAGCTTCCGAACAAGCAAGGGATTGAGCAACTAGCGCGAAAGCCGTTGCGCTAACGCGCATCCTCTTGCTGGTCGAGCGGTCTCAATTTCACTACAGGATTTGCGAATGAATGCTGGGCTGGGCCACCTCAAATGGCGTGAGCCGCATGCGGGGAGACCCGCACGTACGGTTTTCAGGGGGATCCGGCCGGCCGGCGCCCACCCGACTAGAGGGACTGAGAAATTAATCGAGTACAAAACTTATCTTCAAGCTTTACCTTATTTTGATCGTTCAGAGGGCGATCGCGGAGTCACTGAATGAAGTCCTCCCTCCCTTTCTTTCGGGGGTGCTGACCCGCTGCGAGGCAGATATGACTAAGTGACATATTGAATATGGCGACGACTACAGCATGTCGTAGAAGGAGATAAGAGGTGGAGCCAACGACCCACTAAGACTCACGTATCTACAACTACATTCCCGAGCGGCAGTCAAACGGAGGCGTGAATGCAAGATGCCAGCGGAATGATCGACCGGACAGAGGCTAGGGCTGCTTTCTTCCCACCACGTCCTTCCTTGTGTGTCGGAGATATAAAGCGAGTGCACCGGAAAAGAAGGGGAACAGAGTCGATCTATTCCATGGCGAAGCATCCGAAGCATAACTGCACACTCACACGATCTTTGCCGAGAGATAGGAGCATTCGGTGGAACCGGTGAACTACACTTGCTTCTTGATAGATGTGTGGGACAGAGGGCTCGTGGTACCTGCTGCCCACCCTTCCTCCGCTTTGATAACCGTGTGAACGGAGAGTGGGCAGAGCAAAAGGGAAGGAGGTCCTCATACGGAGTCGCACACTTGAGCAGTGCGGGAGACTGGAGAATGGGTCGAGTAAACTCCCTTAGGGCCGATTAAATCACAGACGAGGTTCTTTATTTTTTCTTTTATATTTGGAGAAAAAAAGAAAGGCAGAGGTAAATACTTCGAAGAGGCGGCTCGGTAGGGATGGAATGGTCAATCGTCAAGTCAAGGATGACTTCTTTGTTGGCGAAACGATGGGGGAGAGAAAGCACGCCAGTGATTCTCTGAGCCGGTCTTCATTTCCAACGCCTCGGGAAACAGGTCGAGATAGATGACAGCACCTTTTTATCCTCTTCCTTCGGTTTGGCTCCACGAAGGCGCCGCCTAGACTAGGAGCCCCACTCATATTCAAAAGGCGCCCAGCTTTCAAGACGATGATAATAAGTAGTTAGGCTGCCATTATTCCAATATCATGGAATAGCATGGCCCGGGGCTAAGGTAACTCCAGTGGGAGAGCCGTGTTATGGGTGACCTTATTGCACGGTTCAGAGAGCACTTGTGTATGTGATGCAAGTGAACGTGTACGAAAAAGCTGTCGTAAAGTTTCGTTGTTCGTTCCGTCGTTGACCCTATCTATGTTTCTACGATGGCCCAAGAACACGCTCATTCTTCAGCCGTAGAGAGACTTTTGAATTGTGAGGTACCATTACGAGCGTGAGATCGGAAGAGCGTCGT
>JADMIO011285660.1_pt1 | contig 19142 bp, 17 predicted proteins | sample 8958161 | NCBI WGS metagenome assembly JADMIO01 (sample SAMN16585339, study PRJNA669376) | soil metagenome | isolation source: Crop rotation soil | place: USA: Cullars Rotation, Alabama | collected 2011
GCGACAACTTGTCCACGTGGAATTCTAAGCTTAGGATCCCAATGTGCTGGAAAGGATCTGATCCGTCTGCGTCGGTCGCCGCAGGAACTTCCCGCGCCGACCATTAAATCGGAAAGTGTCCCGAACCCTCCCGAACCCGCGTCAACCGCGGCGACGCGGAAGGTCTATCTCGAGACCTACGGCTGTCAGATGAACATCGCCGACAGCGATCTGATGTTGGGCCTGCTGGATCGCGGCGGCTACGCGCGCACGGACGATCCGGCGGCGGCCGATCTGATTTTGATCAACACCTGCGCGGTGCGCGAGAAAGCGGAAGAACGGGTTTTCGCGCGCGCCAGCATGCTCGGACACGGCAAGGCGCGCCCCGACGTCGTCCTCGGCATCACCGGCTGCATGGCGGAGCATCTGAAGGACGAGATCCGCCGCCGCGCGCCCCACGTGGACGTCGTGATCGGCCCGGACGGCTACCGGCGCCTGCTCGACAGCGTCGAGGAAGCGCGCGCCGGGCGCAGTGTCACCGACACGCGGCTGGATCGCGAGGAGACTTATTCGGGCCTCGATCCGATCGCCGCCGACGGCGTGATCGGCCACGTCACGATCCAGCGCGGCTGCGACAAGTTCTGCACGTTCTGCGTCGTGCCCTACACGCGCGGGCGCGAGCGGGGCGCGGCCCCGCGCGAGATCCTTCGCCAGGTGCGTGGCCTCGTCGCCGCGGGCGTCAAGGAGGTGCAGCTGCTGGGGCAGACCGTGAACTCGTACCGCTGGGAGGACGTCGGCTTCGCCGAGCTGCTGCGCGCGGTGGCCGCTGTCGACGGCGTCGAGCGCGTGCGCTTCACGTCGCCCTACCCGCTGGACTTCGCCGACGACGTGATCGCCGCGATCGCGGAGACGCCGAAGATCTGCAAGCACGTCCACCTGCCGCTGCAGAGCGGATCGGACACGGTGCTGGAACGCATGCGCCGCGGCTACGACTTCGCGACGTTCCGCGCGCTGTTCGCGAAGCTGCGGGCGGTCCCCGGCATGGCGATCACGACCGATCTGTTGATCGGCTTCTGCGACGAGACCGAGGACGAGTTCCAGGCGACGCTGCGCGCGCAGGAAGAACTGCGCTTCGACAGCGCCTTCATGTTCGCGTACTCCGAACGCGAAGGGACGTACGCGGCGCGCAAGATGCCGGACACCGTCGGCGCGGACGTGAAGTCGCGCCGGCTGGCAGAGGTGATCGCGGCGCAGCAGCGGATCAGCAGCGCGATCATGGCCGCGCAGGTCGGCAAGCGCGAACGGCTGCTGGTCGAGCAGACGTCGAAGCGCTCACCCGACGAGCTGATGGCCCGCACCGACGCCTTCCGCACGGTGATCATCCCGGCGGCGCCGGGCCTCGCGCCGGGCGCGCTCGTCGACGCGACGATCGTGCGCGCGACCAGCGCGACCCTGTTCGGCGCGCTCGCGACGTTTTAGAGGCGTGAGCGGTGGCGGATCTGTCGCAGAACCCATTCGCGCTGCTGTCGCTGATCGCGGCGCCGGCGGTGCTGACCAACGCGGCGTCCGTGCTCGCCATGAGCACCACCAATCGATTCTTGCGGGCGAGCGAGCGGATGCGCGCGCTCGCCGTCCGCGTGGAAGAAAAGAAGGTCACGCCCGGGTTCCGGGGCCTGGTGCGCTCGCAGGTGGACCGCACCGAGCGGCAGGCGGTGCTGCTGCTGGGCGCGCTGCGCGCCGCCTACACGGCGATCGGATCATTCGCGACCGCGAGCCTGATCTCGATCCTGGGCGCCGGGCTCGCGTCGACGTCGTTGAACATGGGCTTTCACGTCATGGCGGGGCTGGCGCTGGCGGTCGGCGTGCTCGGCGCGGCGGCGCTGGTCATGGCGTGCCTGCGCCTGCTGGCCGCGACGCGTCTCTCGATGCTGAACATGGCGGAGGAGGCGGCGCTGATCCGGAAGCACGAGCAAGCTCTGCCGCCCACCTGAAGCGGTGGTACGCTTCCCGCCATGCGTAACCTTCGGTTTGCTTATTTGATCGCGATTCTCGGGGTCGGCGCATGCGGATCCAAGTCGGGCGCGAACAATCCGGGCACTGGAGGAGCGTCGGGCGGCGCCGGCACGACCGGCGGTGCCGGCACGTCGGGCGGCGCCGGCACCATCGGCAGCGCGGGCACGACCGGCAGCGGCGGCTCCACGGGCGGCGCGATGGACGCGTCGGTGGATCGCGCGCTCACGCCGTTCGAGGAACAGGCGCTGGCGATCGCCGCCGAGTACACCGCCTGGGGCCGCGTGGACGACGAGCTGCGCTGGGCGCCGTGGCTCTGCCGCCAACCCTACCCGGGCATCACGCGCATGAGCCAGTCGAACGACGAGGCCTCGCACGGCCGCAAGCTGTACTCGGTGTTCGCCAAGAAGCACGACACGTACCCGGACGGGCCGCACGACGGGCAGGTCGTCGTGAAGCAGTCGTGGATCCCGGAGCTGGTCACCGACTCGGACGCCGGCGCCTTGCCGAACCACTACATCAATGACGCGGGCATCGACGCGGACCACTTCTATCCGTACGCGAAGGGCGACGGCGGCGTCTACCGCGCGGCCGCACCCGCCGGGCTGTTCATCATGTTCAGGCTGGATCCGGCGACGCCCGACACGGACGAAGGCTGGGTCTACGCGACGGTCTCGGCCGCCGGCCAGGTGACCGCCGCCGGCCGCGTCGCGAGCTGCATGGGCTGCCACGAGACCAGCGCGACCCACGAGCGCCTGTACGGCGTGCCCCTCAGCCCGTCCATCCCGTAACGGCGGAGCGGCCATGAAGCGGTTCGCGTCGCTGCTGGTCCTCGCCGCCGCAGCAGTCGCGGGATTGCCGGCCGACGCGCGCGCCTGCAGCATCTCTGGCCCGATCGAGCACGTCGTCGACCCGTCGATGCAGGCGACCGATCTGACGCCGCCGACGCTTCCGCCGAACATCGAGACGACCATCAAGAGAGGGATGGGCCCACAGCAACAGGGCTGCGGGCAAGGCAGCTCCAGCTGCGACGACCTCGGCGTCATCACCATCGCAGCGCGGGCGACCGACGACGTCACCCCGCCGACGCGGATCGGGTATCGCCTGACGCTCGCGGCCGGCGCGACGCCGGCCGGGCTGCAGCTGCCCTCGTCGCCGGTCGAATTCGCCGGCGGCGGCGGCGTCGCGCTCGCCTGGCTGGACGGCGCCACCGACGATCAGGAACCGATCGACTTCACGCTGCAGGTGGTGGCGATCGACCTCGCGGGCAACGAGAGCGCGCCGCAAACCGTGCGGATCCGCGATGACAGCGGCCACGCCTGCGCCGTCGCGCGCGGGCACAGGGGTTGGGAAGCACTTGCCGCGGCCGCCGTCGCGGCCATGTTTCTTCGGGTCCGGAATCGCTCTCGCCGCACGCCATGACCGCCGCGCCTTCCGATCACGAAACGCTCGCCCGACTTCATGAAGAGATCGGGCGAGAGACCGAGCGGATCGCCGGACTCAAGGGTCGGATCCGGGTCCTCGACGTGGAGGTCGCGGGCTGGAAGATGCCACCGTCGCCCCACCCGCGCGCGCTGGCGCGAGCGCCCGCCGGCGGACAAGTCTGGCCCGTGCTGATCGCTGCCCTCGTCGCCACGGCCCTGATGGGCCGCCTCCTCGCCCAGGTGTTGATGCCATGAGTGACGGCCCGTTCCGAGACGCGCTGGGGCCGGCGATCGCCGATGCGGAACGCCAGCTCGCCGAGCTGCGCCAGCAGCGCACCGACCTCGAGAGGCGTTACGCGGGCGCCCAGATGCGCCTGGACAGCCGGGTGTCGGAACCGCCGCCTCTCCCGGTCGTTCCACCGCGCGAACCGATCGATTGGCCGCAGGTGCGAAAGTCGGCAATCGTCGGCGCGCTTGTGGGCCTGCTGTTATGGCTCCCGATGTTCCTCGGTCGCTGACCCCGGCCAGCATCCACACGTATTTGCCGGCGTTCCAGAAGGGCGACGGCGGTATCCCGAGCCGCCGCAAGGGCCTCGCGGCATCCAGGATTATCCGTGTCAACACGAGGGAGGGTGACAGCGCCGGCCGGCGCCACTATGCTGACCGGTCTTGTGCAACACCCGACGTCCGATTCTTCCGGCGCCGACGATCCGGCCGACGTGACGGCCGAGAGTGCGCCCGTGCAAGTCGATGACGGGCCGCCGCCGATCGTTCGCGAGGAGCTGCACCTCCTCGACGTCGTCCTGCGCAAATTGGATGGCGGCACACGCAAGACGCGGATCCAGGTCGACGACGCGAGCGCGCTGATCGAGCTGCGCGATGCGCTCGCCGAGGCGAAGCCGGAGGACCAGGGATCGATCCTGGAGCAGATGCACCGGATCGAGGCGCTGTCGAAGCAACGGGGCAAGGGCGACACGCCGCCCGTCGATCGCAAGTCGCCCTACTTCGGCCACCTGCGCCTGGAGGAGAGCGGCAAGCGCCGCGACGTCCTGATCGGCGCGCGCAGCTTCGTCGAGCCGGGCAGCGGCGTGCAGATCGTCGACTGGCGCAACGCGCCCGTGTCGCGCCTCTTCTACCGCTACGAGGAGGGCGACGCGTACGAGGAGCGCCTGGGCGACAAGATGGTCGAGGGGGAGGTGGTCGCGCGCCGCACGGTCGCGATCGTCGAGGCCGACCTGCGCCGGGTGGCCGCCCCGCAGGGCACGTTCTCGCGCGACATCCACACCGGGCAGTGGCGCGCGGTGGCGACGCGGCAGGCGCGCCTGCAGATCGCGCGCGACGGCAGCTCGGTGGTGGTCGTCCCGCGCGGCGAGGCGCGCACGCCGGCGCTGCCGCCGCCGCCCGCCGTCCGCGGCAAGCTGGGCTTCGACGAGACCGGGTCACGCCGGCCCGACCGCCACCTGCCCGCGATCGCGGCGCTGATCGATCCCCGCCAGTTCGAGCTGATCACGCAGCCCTCGTCAGGCCTGATCGCCATCCAGGGCTCCGCGGGCAGCGGCAAGACCACCATCGCCCTTCACCGCATCGCCTACCTGGCGTTCGCCGATCCGCGCCGCTTCCGCCCCGAGAAGATGCTGGTGATCGTCTACCAGCGCGCGCTCGCGGCGTACGTGTCGCGCGTGCTGCCGTCGCTCGACGTCGACGGCGTCCCGGTGATGACGTTCGCGAGCTGGGCCGACGCCGCCCGCCGCGCGGCGCTGCCGAATCTGGACGCGCCGCTGACCGAGGACACACCGCCGCTGGTGATGCGCGCCAAGGCGCACGGCGCGATGCTGCGGATCATCGACGATCGACAGACGGCGCTGGCCGACTGGTGTCGCGCGCTGATGCGGACAGAGCTGGCGGGCAAGGCCGACGCCGACGCGGCGCTGGCGTTCTGGGACGGCACGACCGGGCCCGCCGATCTGCGCGTGACGGCGCTGGCGCAGTGGGTGCGCGACACCAACCTGGATCCGGCGTCACGCAACGCGCTGGAGAACACCGGCCGGGCGATGCGCGCCCGCACGCGCGACGTGCTGGGCGAGTGGGCGTCGCTGCTCACGGATCGCGAGGCCCTCGGCACCGGCTTCGAGCGCCACGCGCCGGGGCTGTTCTCGCCAGGGCAGCTGGACGACATCCACCGCTGGTGCGTCGAGCGCGATCGGCTGCGCACCGCAGGCCGCCGCGACGACGACGACGAGACGTTCGCGCTCGACGCCGAGGACGACGCGCTGCTGCTGCGTATCTTCCAGCGCCAGCGCGGCCGACTGCCGGCGCCGGGCGGCGGCAAGGAAGGTGGCAGCAAGGCGGTGCTCTCGTACGAGCACCTGATGATCGACGAGGTGCAGGACTTCTCCCCGCTGGAGCTGGCGGTGCTGCTGGAGGCGACGTCCGCGCAGCGCTCCGTCACGCTGGCGGGCGACACCGCGCAGGCAATCGCGCCCGAGCACGGATTCACCAGCTGGACCGAGCTGCTGGATTTCCTCGGCATCGCGCACGAGCGCGTCGAGCCGCTGCGCGTGAGCTACCGGTCCACGCGCGAGATCGTGGACGTCGCCGAGCACGTGCTGGGCCCGCTGCTGGGCGACGTGCGGCCGGTGGCGCCGCGGGCCGGCGCCCCCGTCGAGGCGTTCCCGTTCTCGTCGGCGGGCGAGTGCGCCGAGTTCCTGTCGCACGCGCTGAAAGAGCTGGTGCGCAACGAGCCCGACGCGTCGGTCGCGCTGCTCGCGCGCCACCCCGAGCAGGCGCGCCAGGCCTACGAGGCGCTCGTGCGCGCGGAGGTCCCGACGCTGCGGCTGGTCGCCGATCAGGACTTCTCGTTCTCCGCCGGCATCGACGTCACCGACGTCCGCCAGTCGAAGGGCCTCGAGTTCGACATCGTCATCCTGCTGGACGTGACCGACGCTTCGTATCCCCAGACCGACGACGCCCGCCGCCTGCTCCACGTCGGCATGACCCGCGCCGCCCACCAGCTCTGGGTCACCTACGTCGGCACCCCCTCCCCCCTGCTCCCCGACAGCCTCCGCGGCTAACGTCTCACGCGCCGAGCGCGCCGGCGATCGCGTCGTGGAGCAGCGGGCGGAAGCGCTTGAAGCGATCGTCCTTCGGCACAGCGGGGTGGACGCGGTTCGAGAGCATCACGATCCAGGTCTCGCGCGCGGGATCGATCCAGAGCGAGCAGCCGGTGAACCCCAGGTGGCCGACGGCGTCGCGCGAGAACTTCGTCCCGGCCTGCGAGCTCGCCGCGGCCGGCCCGTCCCACCCGAGCCGCCACGTCGATCCGTCGACGCCCGACGGCGTCCAGAACGCGCGCACGACGTCGCGATCGACCAGCGCGGCGCCGGCGTCACCGCGCCAGGCGCGGACCAGCGCCCCCGCGATGCGCGACAGCTCCTCCGCCGTCGAGAACAGGCCCGCGTGGCCCGCGACGCCCCCCATCGCCATCGCGTTCAGGTCGTCGACCTCGCCGATCAGCACGCGGTGCCGTTCGGGGCACAGCTGCGTCGCCGCGATCGATCGATCGCCCAGCACGCGCGCCCGGTCGTCCGGATCCGACAGGCTCATGAAGGTCGTCGCTTCCAGCGCGAGAGGTTCGAGGATCTGCTTGCGCGCCTGCGCGTCCAGGCGCTCGCCGGTCAGCCGTTCCAGCAGCCAGCCCAGGACGATGAAGCCGAGGTCGGAGTAGACGGCGCGCGTGCCGGGCGCGTACTCCAGCGGCTCGCGCGCCGCCAGCAACGACACCGCCCGCCGCTCCGACGCCGCGCCCGCCACCTGCTTCCAGAAAGGCCGGTGAGCCGGCAGGCCCGAGCTATGGCTGAGCAGCTGGCGCACGGTCACCTGCGCGCGGTCCTCGCCCTCGAACTCGGGGAGAAGCTCGACCACGCGCGCCTCGAGCGCGAGCCGCCCCTCCGCCACCTCACGCATGGCGAGCAGGCTGGTGACCGCGGCCTTCGTCATGGACGCGACGTCGTACAGCGTGTCGCGCAAGGCCGGCAGCTTCCGGGGGACGAGCTGCCGCGCCCCGAACGCCTCGTGAAAGACGACGGTCCCGCCCGCCACGACCAGCAGCACCATTCCTGGAACGGTCCCGTCCTCCGTTGCGGCCGAACAAAGCTTGTGGACGGGCTCGAATCGGAGCTTCATCGCGACGGGCCTGCACTATACTCGGGGTGAGCCCGAGCGAGACTGTCGGGCCGTGCTTAGCTTCTTGTGGACGGGAGGAGGCAGGGATGAACGCTAAGCGAGGATCCAAGGCGACGCGTCGCGCGGCGACGACGGACGGGACGCGAGCGCGACCGCTGCCGGCGCCCGTCCCCCACGTGAGCCACCAGCGAAGCGACGACGGCAACGCCTTCATGCCCGATCCCGGGGACGGCCCGGCGCGCATCCGCGACGACCTGGCCGAGAACCTCGCAGAGGATTACTTGCAGGCGGCGACGCAAGGCATGGAGGTCGAAGAGGATCACGACCAGGTCGTCCCCGAGGAGCTGGGTGGCCCCTTCGTCGAGACGAGCGCCGCCGAGGAGTTCGCGCTGGACACCGACGAGGCCAATCCCGAGGACGCCTCCCGCGAGCCGCTGCCCCGCCCGGTCGCCGGGCTGGTGCTGTCGGCGCCCGAAGACGAAGACAACGACTAGGGTCTGCGATACCCTCCGGGCGTGAGCCGAAGGTGGGGTGTCGTCATCGGTCTCGCGGCGATCATTGTGCTGCTGGCACGCGCCGCGCACGCCGACGGGCTGCAGCTCGCGCAGTCGTGGCCGCCGCCCGGAACCCCGCCGCCCGGCTCCCAGCCGCCGGAAGCGCCTGTCGTGGGCCCCCGCCTGATGTTGCAGGCCGACAGCCCGATCGCGCGCCTGCAGCAGGCCACGCAGCTGCGGTGGCGGGACATCTGCATCGCGCCCTGCGGGGTCACAGTGGATGCGGGGGCGACCTATCGGATCGGGGGCGGGACGTCGCTGACGTCCGAGCCGTTCACGCTGCCGCGGGCCTCCGGTGATGTCTACGTCGACGCCAAGGTCGGCTCGAAGATCACGCACTGGGTCGGCCTGGGCCTGATGATCGGGGGCCTCGTCGCCGCCGGATACGGCGTGCTGTTCTGGCAGCTGTTCAATACCGTTGAAGACGATGGCTACACCTCGAGCGCACGGGACGCCCACGCGGTTGGCCGGACCATTGGTATCGTCTTCGTATCCGTCGGCGCGGTCCTGGAGCTGGTCGGGCTGCCGATGTTCTTCAATGGGACATCGGTTCAGGTTCGTTAGCTTTCCTACGCCTCGAAACGACCAGCCGTAGACCCGGGACATCGTTCGGTTTACGCTGGTCAGCCGCCCCGATGAAGTTCGGCCAGTACGAGCTCCTCGAACAAATCGCCGTGGGCGGGATGTCCGAGGTCTTCAAAGGACGCGTCGTCGCGGCCGAAGGCTTCGAGAAGCTGGTCGCGATCAAGCGCATCCTCCCCGACCTCGCGGAGGACGAGCGCTTCGTGAAGATGCTGCTCACCGAGGCGCGCATCCACTCCGCGCTCTCGCACCGCAACATCGTCCAGATCCACGATCTCGGGATCTCGGAGCAAGGCGAGTACTTCATCGTCCTCGAGTACGTCGAGGGCTACGACCTGCGCGTCATCATGGAGCAGATCCACGGCGCGGGTGAGATCATCCCCGAGGCGCTGTCGCTGCACATCGCCGCCGAGATCGCGCAGGGGCTGAACTTCGCGCACGAGCTGCGCGGGCCCGACGGCCAGGCGCTGGGGCTGATCCACCGCGACGTCACGCCGTCCAACGTCCTCATCTCGTTCGCGGGCGAGGTGAAGCTGTCGGACTTCGGGCTGGCGAAGCGCCGCCACGATCGGTCCGTCGTCGGCAGCCTCAAGGGCAACCTCGCGTACATGTCGCCCGAGCAGGCGAACCAGGCGCAGCTGGATCGGCGAACCGACATCTTCTCGCTGGGCGCGATCTTGTTCGAGCTGCTGACGGGCAAGCGCCTGCGCGAGATCACCGACGAGGTCGCGGGCTGGAGCCAGGTCGCCGCCGGCGTCGTGCCGTCGGCGCGTCAGGTGCGCCCCGACCTGCCGGCGGCGGTCGAGGCCCTGCTGGACCGCGCGCTCGCCGCCGATCCGGCGAAGCGGTTTCCCGACGCCGCCACCTTCGGCGCCGCCATCCGCAACGTGCTCGGCGATCTCAGCGTCGCCGTCGGCGCGAGCGATCTCGCCTCGTTGCTCAGCGTCGTCCAGCCGCCGCGGCGCGCGCGCACCTTGAACTTCGACCGGTCGAAGGTGATCCGTCTGGGCCCGGAGGCGGAGGCGCTGAAGGAGGCGATCGCGGCGCCCGCGACGCCCGCGCCGGTGCTGACGCTGGGCAAGAAGGTGACCCTCGCCGATCCGGGACCGACGCCGCCGCCCGGCGCGCGAAACTTCACCCCGGCGCGCACGCCCGTCGCACGCACGGTCACACCCGCCCGAACGCCCGCCGCGCGCACGGTCACGCCCGCCCGAACGCCGGCGCCGCCGCTGACCGGGACCGCGCGGCAGTCGGGCACCCGGCCGACCGTGCCCGCCAGCGGGGCCGTGCGCGATCCCAACGCGACGCCGCCGCCCGTCGCGGCGACGCCGCCGCCGAGCACGCCCCTGCCGCCCGCGCGCGCCCGTGGCTACACCCCGCACCGGCGCGTGGATCCCGAGCTGACGCCGCCCGCGACGCCGCCCCTCTCGATGTCCGTCGATCCGCGCGCGCCGACCCTACACGGCGCCCGGCCGCCGGCCCCCGGTCGGCCGACGCCGAACGCACGTCCGGTCCCGGCGCCCGGCACCTCGCAGATGACGATGCGCGGCCCGGCGCCGGGCAACCCGCGCCGTCCGTCGCAGCCAGCGCCGCTCGCGGGCGCCGCTCAGCCGGCGCAGATCCGCACCGGCCCGAGCGGTCCGCGCGACGTGATCCAGCCAGGCACGCCCGCTTACGGCGTGCAGCGGCCGCCGGCCCAGGAATTCGCGCTGGCGCCGACGATCCCGCCGCCGATGGATCACCCCGCGTTCCCGAACCCGCGCCGCGTCCATCACGAGACGGCGCGCGTACCGATCCGCCCGCAGCGGCAGTGGGGAGGCGCGTTCACGGTGATCGTGTTGCTGCTGGCGGCGGCGGGTGTGGGCGTGCACCTGTGGGTGGTGCCGCTGGACGTGCTGATCACCTGGCGGGAGCCGACCGGCCTCGCGATCAAGACCGATCCGCCGGGCGCCACGGTGCGCGTCGACGGCGTCGCGGCGCCCAGCAGCGCGCCGACGACGGTCTCGGTCTTCCGCGATCGCAACGAGCACGTCATCGAGGCGAGCCGGGCCGGCTACGAGACGGCCCGACTCTCCGTGCGCTACGACAAGGCCGCGTCGCTGTCCTTCACGCTGCCGATGAAGCCCGATCCGAACGCGCCTCCTCCCGCGGCCGCGCCGAAAGACTAGAAGAGGAACTGATCTTCACGGCGCGCGCCGGCAGACGCCGTGCGTGTCGCGCGCCTGGCGTTTCGGGACCGGCGGCCCCGGCCGCGCGCACACGAGCCGCGGTGGCGGCGGCGGGGGACGCGGCGGGGGTGCCGGTGGCGGCGCGACGGTCGCGGCGACGACGACGCCGGACGCGGTCGTCGGGCCCGCGACGGCGAGGTGGACGCGCAGCCGGCGCACCATCTTGCGTCCGATGCCCCGGATGCGGACCAGCTCGTCGACGGTGCGGAACGGGTGCCGCTTCCGGTAGGCGACGATCTGCGCGGCCTTCGCCGGCCCGACACCGGGCAGCAGCCCCAGGACGTTCGCGTCCGCGGTGTTCAGGTTGACGACGCCGTCGACGCCCTTCGCGGCCTGGACCGGGCGCGCCCCCGCGAGCGCGAGCAGACACGCAACGCAGGCGGCAGGCACCCGAACCATGCGCGCTTATCGGCCGGGCCCCCGGGCGGTTGCCCCGCCCCGGACGGGCCGTCAGTTCGAGACGGGCGCGCAGTAGTGGACGATCGCGTCCAGGCTGGACGTCTGCGCGACGCTGCCGCGCGTCCCTGCCAGCCGACACTCGTACCCGCTGCGGCAATCGTCGACGCTGGTGCAGGTCTTCAGGCAGTAGCGAAGCTCGGTCGACAGCGGCGCGCAAAGGCCCTCGGGCAAGCAGAACTCATCCGCGGCGCAGCCGGTCGCCGGCGTGGAAGGATCGGCAGGATCGGCCGGATCGCACGGCTTGGTCAGGAACTGCGCCGGAAAGAGGCGGATGCACGCCGCCTCGTCGGGGCACGACGTCTCGTCGCAGCCCTGGATGGTGCAGTACCCGCCCGGCTGCGACTGATCGCACGAGCGCGTGCCGTTCGGGTTGCAGTCGGCCGCCGTCGTGCATTCGTCGCCGATCTTTCGCGCGCAGCCGCTGGCCGCCGTCGCGACGACCGCCAGAACGAGCGCGGCGCAGGCGATGGTTTCGATCCGGCTCCGGAACATTTCGGGCCGCGGTTGTACCGCGAACGCGCGCGCGACGCCATGCAACCGCAAAGTTTTCGTCCGGTTAACGTTCGGGGGCATGAATCTTGTACGGGGGGCCGTGGTTCGATTTCCTCCGATGCTGACCGACGACACCGCAGCTCTGGTTGCCCGCGCCAACTCAGCGAAACCCATGGATTCGGAGCTCGGCGTGCTGGTTCCCATCTGCAACGGCATCCTCCACGAGTTTCGAAACCATTTGACGCTGCTCTCAGCCGCAACCACCGAAGTCAAAGCCGTGACGTGGTCAGCGACGGCGGTTCCGGAAATTTCGCAGGCGCTGACGGAGACAGAGTCCAGCGTGCAGCGGATGACGGCGTTGATGGCGTTCATCGACGCCGCGGTCCGCGGCGGCGCGCCGAACACGATCGAGCTGGACGCCGCGATCGAACGCGCGCTGCGCCTGGCCGCGCCCGCGCTGGGGCGGGTCGCCGTGTCGTTCAACAGGCCGGGCCCGATCCGGGTGCGGAACGAGGCTGCGGCGCTGGAATGTCTGATCGCCGGCCTGATTGTCGAGCTGGCGCGCGCGGGCATGGACACGCGCGATCCGATCTACCGCCAGCAGATTGACGTCTTCGCGGACGTCGGTGACGGCGCCATCGTTCTCGAAATCGACAGCAGCGGGCGTCGACCGGCCGCGGGCTCGTGGCGGGTCGCGCTGGCGCGCGAGCTCGCCGCGCGGCTCGGCGCATCGGTCACGACGCCGGCCGCGGGCGCGGGGTTCGTCGTCCGCCTCGATTCCAGCTCCTAGCCGGGCCAGCTCCCGCCCCTCCCCCTGGGGCTGGGTGAGCTGGCCCGGCACTTTCCTGTCTATCTGATCGGGGGACGTCGGGCGCTGACGCGCCCTTTGGTCCCCCGCGCCCCCGGCTCGCTACGGGCTGGCGAAGCCACCCTCCGCTCGCTTTGCTTTCGAGCCTTCCCCCGGGGACCACGCAGGCAGCGTCGCCCGGGCATAAGCGGGGGGAAATACGCGGCTTATGCGGTCCGTGATATTGTCTTGGCTATGTTTCCGCGCGTGCGTCGAGGTCGTGGCGCGCCTATTCGCATCCGCCAGTCATGAAGGTCCGCTTCTGGGGCGTTCGCGGGTCGCTGCCCGTGCCGGGAGCCAAGACCGAACGTTATGGTGGCAACACATCCTGCGTCGAGATCCGCTCGGCGGCGGGGACGCGTGTGGTCGTCGACGCGGGAACGGGAATCCGCAAGCTCGGCAAGGAGCTGGTCGGCGAAGGTGAGGCCGGCCGCGCGCGCGTCCACCTGCTGATCAGCCACACCCACTGGGACCACATCCAGGGGCTGCCGTACTTCGCGCCCCTGTACCAGCGCGGCAACAAGATGTCGGTCTACGCGCGCAAGCGCGACGACCTGCACCTGCACGCGGTGTTCGCGTCGCAGACGCACGATCCTTACTTCCCGGTCCCGTTCGCCGAGGCCGACGCCGCCATCGAATTCAAGGAGCTGACCGACTCGGCCAAGTTCTCGATCGACGACGTGCAGGTCGCGTGCACGCGGCTCAACCATCCGTACATCGCCACCGCGTACCGGCTGACCGTCGATGGCGCGTCGGTCGTCTACGTGTCCGACACCGCCCCCTTCTCGGACATCCTGTTCGAAGATCAGTTCATCGCGCAGCCGCCCTCGCCGGGCGCCGAGCTGCCCGCGAAGGACAGGCAAAAGCTCGCGACGATGCGCGAGGGCGTGGTCCGGCTGTGCGAGGGCGCGGACCTCGTCATTTACGACACGATGTTCACGCCCGAGGACTACCAGCGCATCCCGCACTACGGTCATTCGCGTCCCGCCGACGCGGTCGAGGTGTGCGGCGAAGCGGGCGCGTCGCGCCTCGCGCTGTTTCACCACGCGCCCGAGCGCACCGACGCCGAGATCGACACGATCCTCGCCGACACGCGCACGGCGGCGGCGAAGGCGTCGCGCAAGCTGGACATCGTGGCGGCGTACGAGGGGCTGGAGATGGAGCTGGGGCGCCGCTGATGAACCTGTCCTTCTGGGGTGTGCGCGGCTCGATCCCCGCGCCGGGGCCGGCGACGGTCCGCTACGGCGGCAACACCGCGTGCGTCTCGGTGCGGACCGACGGCGGCCGCCTGATCATCCTCGACTGCGGCACCGGCGCGCGCAACCTGGGCATCAGCTTGATGGAGGGTGCGTTCGGGAAGGGCGCGGGCGAGGCGAGCATCCTGCTGTCGCACGCCCACTGGGATCACATCCAGGGCTTCCCGTTCTTCGTGCCCCTGTACAACCCGGGCAACCGCTTTCACATCTTCGGCGGGGCGACGAGCTCAGCGATGCTGGAGGGGATCCTCGAAGGGCAGATGGCGCCCCAGTACTTCCCGGTGCAGACGCTGAAGAACATGGGCGCGAGCATCGACATCGTGGCCATCGCCGAGGGCAAGTCGTTCGAGGTCGAGCGCTGCCAGGTCCGCGCGCGCATGAACCCGCACGGGCGCGCGGGCGCGCTCGCGTTCCGCATCGACGACGGCGCGCGCAGCGTCGCGTACGCGAGCGACGCCGGCTATCCGGCGGGCGGGCCGCCCGCCGACTCGATCGAGCTGTACCGGGGCGCGGACGTGCTGATCCACGACAGCACGTACACCCCCGAAGATCAGAGGCGCTACGCGGATCGCGGCTACTCGTCGGTCGAGGACGCCGTGGGCGCCGCCGTCGCCGCGAAGGTGAAGCGCCTGGTCCTGTTTCACTTCGATCAGGACTACAGCGACGCGGACGTCGATGCGCTGTGCGCCCGGGGCCGGCGCTTGCTGGACGAGCGCGGCGGCCGCGACATCGAGCTGATCGGCGCGGCCGAAGGCTCGAACCTGACCGTTTGATGATTCTGATCCCCTCGCCCCGCGCAGCGGGGAGAGGGGTCCGGCGATCAGCGGGACGCCCGCCGGGAATCCTGAGCATGCCCGCCGCGCGCCGAGGTGCGTCGATCGCCGCGCTCTGCCTGGCGCTGGCCTGCGCGCCCAGCACGGGAAACCAGAATCCGACCGGCACCGGCGGATCGGGCGGCGGCGCCGGCACCACCGGTTTGGCCGGCACCACCGGTTCCGCCGGCACCACCGGTTCCGCCGGCACCACGGGAAACGCCGGAACGACCGGTTCGGCCGGCACGCCCGGAGCAGCAGGGAGCCTCGCAGGCTCCGGCGGTGCCACGGCCGGCACGACGGGAACCGCCGGCCGCGGCGGATCGGGCACCGGCGGCCTCGGTGGCCGCGGGGGCGGCGCCGCGGGCACGGCGGGCGCAGGCAGCGCCGACGTCATCATCACCATCAAGAACGGTGGCTTCTGGAACGACACCAGCGGCAAGCGGATCGAGGCGCACGGCGCCGGGCTGATCAAGGTCGGCGACAGCTGGTACTGGATCGGCGAGGACAAGTCGGGCAACTCGGGCACCTTCCGCGGCGTGAACGCCTACGCGTCGAAGGACCTCTCCGCCTGGGAGTTCAAGAACGCGATCATCACGCGCAGCACGTCGACGGAGCTGGCGGCGAGCGGCCGGATCATCGAGCGCCCGAAGGTCATCCACAACGACACGACGAACCAGTACGTGATGTGGCTGCACTGGGACGGCAACAGCTACGCCGACGCCGAGGCGGGCGTGTTCACGTCGCCGACCGTCGACGGGAACTACACGCTGCGCAGCCACTTCCGCCCCAACAACAACATGTCGCGCGACGACACGCTGTTCAAAGACGACGACGGCAAGGCCTACTTCATCTCGGCGGCGAACGAGAACGCGGACCTCATGCTGTACGAGCTGTCCGACGACTACCTGACGATCAAGCGCCAGGTGATGCGCCTGTCGACGGCGAAGCGCGAGGCGCCCGCGATGTTCAAGCAGGCCGGCCGTTACTACATCATCACGTCGGCGGCGACCGGCTGGGATCCGAACCAGGCGCAGTACTTTTCGGCGCCCGCGATCGACGGACCGTGGACGCCGCTGACGAACATCGGCAACAACACCACCTACGACACGCAGTCGGCCTACGTGATCCCCGTTCAGGGCTCGCAGGCCACGACGTACATCTACGCGGGCGATCGCTGGCAGGACCCGGACCTGGTCGGCTCGAAGTACATCTGGCTGCCGCTGAAGCTTTCGGGGACGTCGCTGTCGCTGGACTACTACGCCGAGTGGCAGCTCAATCTGACGACCGGCCGCTGGTCGGTCCAATCGAACGACGGGTACATCTCACAGTCGGCGTGGAGCCTGCTGTACACCGACAGCGAGGAGACGCAGGGCGAGAACGGCCGCGCCACCAACGCCTTCGACGATTCGCCGTCGACGATCTGGCACACGCAGTACACGGGGAGCGCGCCCGCCCACCCGCACGAGATCCAGATCGACCTCGGCGCGACCTACGCGCTGACCGGCTTCCGCTACCTCCCGCGGCAAGACAAGGACGACCACGGCATGGTCGCCCAGTACCAGTTCTACGCCAGCACCGACCGCACGAACTGGGGCGCCGCCGTCGCGTCGGGGACGTTCAACAGCGATCGGAACGAGAAGAAAGTGATGTTCACGAGCAAGACCGCCCGCTACGTCCGCTTCGTCGCGCTCTCCGAGATCAACGGCCAGCCCTGGGCCAGCGTGGCTGAGCTGGACCTGATCGGCGTCGCGCAATAGCGCACCGGCGACTATGATTGGCGGCTCCGATGGCCGCCCGCCCCCTGATCGTCGCTGCCGCACTCGTCTGCCTGGGCGCCGGCCACGCGCCGACGGCTGACCGCGTCGTCATCCCGGCCGGTTCGTTCACGCAGGGGAGCACGCACGGCGACGAGGACGAACGCCCGGTGCGGAAGGTGACGGTCAAGGCGTTCTCGATCGATCGCACCGAGGTCACGCGCGGCAACTACGCGGCGTGCGTCGCCGCCAAGCGCTGCAAAGCAACGCCTCACGACGAGACGACGGCCGACCCGAAGCTGCCGATGACGAACGTCGACTGGGCCGAGGCGCAGGCGTACTGCAAGTTCGCGGGCGCGCGGCTGCCGACGGAGGCGGAGTGGGAGAAGGCGGCGCGCGGCGAGGACGGGCGCGAGTACCCGTGGGGCAACGACGCGGACTGCGCGCGCGGCAACTGGGGCAGCTTCGAGGGCGAAGGCCCGTGCGCGGACAAGAACCCGGGCCGGCCGGTGACGGTCGGGCAGTACCCGTCGGGCGCCAGCCCGTACGGCGTGCTGGATCTCGGCGGCAACGTCTGGGAGTGGGTCGCGGACAAGTACGACGAGGACCCCAAGCGGCGCGTCGTGCGCGGCGGATCGTGCTGCAGCTACTTTGTTGGCCCGCGGGCGGCGAACCGCAACGCGTGGGCGCCGCAGCACCGCGACGGCGATCTCGGCTTCCGGTGCGCGCGATGAGGGTGAGGCGCGCGCTGATCGCGGCGGCGCTGCTGCTCGCGATGTCGCCGCCGATCGCGGCGTCGAGCGCGCGCTCGTCCTCGTCCAAGGACGCGAAGACGAAGAACGCGCAAGAGAAGAAGGACAAGAAGGACAAGAAGGACAAGAAAGACGCGACCGAGCGCCACCACCGCGGCGCCGACAACGCGCCCGAGCCGGCCGCCGACGATCCCGCCCGCGATCGCATCGTGCGCATGCAGGCGGCGCTGCGCGAGATCCTGCGCGGCGGCGTGCTGGGCCGCGTGCGCGTCGGCATGAAGGTGATCGAGGCGCGCACGGGACGGCTGTTCTTCTCGAACCGCGACAGCACGCTGATGGATCCGGCCTCGAACCAGAAGGTGCTCGCGACGACGACCGCGCTGATGCGCCTCGGCGCGGACTGGCGCTTTCGCACCGAGCTGACGGGGCTCACGCCGACGCCCGACGGCACGATCGTCGGCGACGTCTACCTGCGCGGCAACGGCGACCCGACGTTCCGCAGCGGCGACCTCGACGCGATGGCGGGCGCGCTGGCGCGCCGCGGGGTGCGCACCATCGCGGGCGCGGTGGTCGCGGATCCGCGGCGCATCGGCGCCGACGAACCGATCGTCGACGAGGACGGCACGGACACGCCCGTCGACGCGACCGAGGACTCACCGCCCGGCGCGCTGTCGCCGCGGGTGCCGCTGGTCGTGAACCACGGCCTGATGCTGATCCGCGTGCGGCCAGGCGCCGAGCCGGGTCGGCCCGCCGAGGTGATCGCGACGCCCGCCGACCCGTCGTTCGTCATCCACAACGGCGCGGTCACGAAGGCGAAGAAGCGGTCGCGCGTGACGGTGCGGCTGTCCGTGAACGGATCACGCATCCAGATCGACGTCGCCGGGCGCGTGCAGGCCGAGGGCGGCGGCATCGTCTTCCGCCGGCGCGTGCCGCACCAGGCGCTGTACGCGGCGTCGTTGATGCGCGCGTCGCTGCAGTCGGCGGGGATCACGGTGCGCGACGACGCGCGCGTCGCGCAGGCGCCGCCGCCGAAGAGCGGGCGCGCGCTGCCGCTGCTGGCCGTGCACGAGTCGGCGCCGCTGGGCATCTTGCTGCGAAAGATCAACAAGGACTCGGACAACGATTACGCCGAACGCGTGCTGGAGGCGGCGGGCGCCGAGGTGTACGGCGGCGCGCCGACGGGCGACAAGGGCGTGCGCCTGCTGCGCGAGGTGATCGGCGAGCTGGGCCTGCCGCCCGGCAGCTACGTGCCGAAGAACGGATCGGGGCTGGGGCACGCGAACCGGATCACCGCCGACGCGATGTCGGCGCTGCTGCGGACGCTCTACCTGGATCCGCGCGTGGGCCCCGAGATCCTGCAGTCGCTGTCGGTGGGCGGCGTCGACGGCACCACGCGCAACCGCTTCAAGGGGACGATCGCCGCCGAGCGCGTGCGCGCGAAGACGGGCACACTGCACGGCAAGTCGTGCCTGTCGGGGCTGGTGGGCGACGGCTCGGACGTGCTCGCATTCTCGATCCTGGTCGAGGGCATCCGCGGGCGCCGCCTCCGCGAGGTGCGCGGCGCGCAGGTCGGCTGCGTGAACGCGATGATGCGCTACGTGTTCGAGGCGACCGCGACGCCCGGCGCGATAGACTTGGCGCGCACGGGCGCCGCGACGGACCTCGAGACGGGCGGCGCGAGCGAGGGCGAGGAGGAGGAGGTCGCGACGCCCGCGCCGTCCAGCGCGGCCGCGCAGTCGCACGACGATCCGATCGACTCGTTCCTGCGCAAACAGCGCGACAACGCGGCGGCGGCGCCGGCGGCGACG